>Ga0213824_1000049_pt1 | contig 104370 bp, 92 predicted proteins | sample MC6MC0906MG_FD_179892 | JGI IMG/M metagenome (GOLD analysis project Ga0213824, IMG submission 179892) | Enriched soil aggregate microbial communities from Iowa State University, Ames, United States - MC6-MC0906-MG | ecosystem: Environmental > Terrestrial > Soil > Unclassified | place: USA: Iowa...
GTCGATGGAGGCGCATTATAGGGAGTTCTCCGCAGGCCGCAACCGCTAAATGACAGAAAAATGACTGACTGCTGCATTACACAGCAAAACCCCGCCTTATACCTTTTTACACACAGACTTATCCACAGACGTCCCTTAAATCCACTATACTAGCGACAAATATTCCCCCTGCAGGCTCCTCCCATGACCACACAACGTCTCACCCGTGACTGGCGCATCCCCACAGCAGGGCTGATGGTGCTGGTACTTCTCTTTGCAGGTTTTACGCTCCATACGCACTGGAATGCCTTTATTCAGTGGTGCCTCGCCACCCAGGTCACCTTACATCGCTATCTGGTGATGTACTTGCTCCAGCTGAATAACCATCAGTACAGCGGCGGTCTGTGGCTACTCACCGGTGCCTTCCTTTATGGCGTACTTCACGCCATCGGACCGGGGCATGGGAAATTCATTGTCACCACCTATCTCAGTACAAATAAAGAAAGCGAATTGGCCGCCCGGGTTGTGCCGTTTCTCGGCAGCCTGATGCAGGGCGTCAGCGCCATACTCTTTGTCTTTATACTGGCGATAGGATTTAACCTCGCCTCGGGGGATATCAGCACCAGCCGATGGTATGTAGAGAAGATCAGCGCCGTCTTTATTGGCGCATTCGGCGCATATATGATTTATCAGGCACTAAAAAGCCTGCGTCCGCGTCGAATGACAATCTCCTCGATCAAGCCCTTCCACCAGCATGATGAGCATTGCGGTTGTGGTCATCATGGCGTAGGAAGCGATCTGACAAAAGGCGACTGGAAAACGCGTCTGGGCGTGGTGATGGCGATTGGCGCGCGACCGTGCAGCGGCGCGATCATGATCCTGATGTTCTCGAATGCGCTCGGCATTGTCACCTGGGGGATCGCCGCGGTGATGACCATGTCACTGGGTACAGCGCTTTCTATTATGGGTCTCTCGCTGGCGGTACGTTATGCCCGTGAACGCACGGTGGCGTATTTCGGCGGCGGGTCAACGCTGAGCTGGCTGGTCCCTGTCGTGAAAATCGCGGGAGGGATCGTGCTGATTCTGTTCGCCACCGTCCTGTTCCTGACGGTGATCCCCATCAGCGCCAACGGCGACTACATTGCCGCCGGATGCTAATAAAAGAAAACCCGCCAGCGGCGGGTTTCATTATTACTCGTTAATCCGTGGATGTTGATCAACAAGGCGAGAGCGTTTCTTCTGCAGCTCTTCAATCTCTGCGTCAATATCCTCTATCTTCTGCTCTACGTTATCGTAGTGCTCACGCAGGATCTCTTTTGCTTCCTGAATATCGGATGCCGCAGGCGTCGCCCCTTTCAGAGGACGGTTCGCCGTCTCCTTCATGGTAAGACCGGTTGCCAGGCCAATGACTGCAATAACCATCAGATAATAAGCAGGCATCATCAGGTTCTGCGTGCTTTCCACCAGAGAGGCGGCAAGCGTCGGCGTCAGGCCCGCAATCAGAACCGAGATGTTGAACGCCGCCGCCAGTGCACTATAACGAATGTGCGTCGGGAACATCGCAGGCAATGTTGACGCCATCACCCCGATAAAGCAGTTCAGGATCACCGCCAACATCAGCAGGCCCGCGAAAATCAGACCCAGCACATTACTGTTAATGAGAATAAAGGCCGGGATCGCCAGCGCAAACAGCGCCACACTGCCGAGGATGATGAACGGTCGACGGCCAAAGCGGTCACTCAGCAGCCCCATAATCGGCTGCACAAACAGCATACCCACCATGATGGCGATAATAATCAGCACACCGTGATCTTCCGAGTAGTGCAGGTTATGCGACAGATAGCTCGGCATGTAGGTCAGCAGCATGTAGTAGGTCACGTTGGTGGAAATCACCAGACCGATACAGGTCAGCAGGCTGCGCCAGTGTTTGGTGGCAATCTCTTTGAACGATACTTTCGGGCCTTCCTGCAGCCCTTCGCGATCTCCCTGCTCCAGCTTTTCAACGTGCTGCTGGAACGCTGGCGTCTCTTCCAGCGCATGACGCAGGTAAAGACCGATGATGCCCAGCGGCAGCGCGATAAAGAACGGAATACGCCAGCCCCATTCGAGGAAGTTCTCTTCACCCACCACGGTTGAAATCAGCACCACGACGCCTGCGCCCATCACAAACCCGGCAATCGAACCGAAGTCCAGCCAGCTGCCCATAAAGCCACGCTTACGGTCAGGTGAATACTCCGCAACGAAGATCGACGCACCGGTATACTCGCCCCCGACGGAGAAGCCCTGCGCCATTTTACAGAGCAGCAGCAAAATCGGTGCCCAGATGCCTATGGTGGCGTAGGACGGTATCAGGCCGATACAGAATGTACTGATCGACATAATAACAATGGTGATAGCGAGTATTTTCTGGCGACCGTATTTGTCACCGAGCATACCGAAGAACAGACCACCCAGAGGGCGAATCAGGAAGGGAACGGAGAACGTACCCAGCGCGGCAATCATCTGCAGGCTTGGGTCGGCACCGGGGAAGAACACTTTACCTAATGCATAGGCAACAAAACCGTAGACACCAAAATCGAACCATTCCATCGCATTACCGAGCGAGGCGGCGGTGATCGCTTTACGCAGTTTTGCGTCATCGATAATCGTGACATCGCGAAGCGTAATGGGTTTAACCTTTTTCCTTCTTAGCATAGCTTTCCTCGTAGACTCAGCCCTGTCCGTTCCACAGCTAACTCGCGTTCTGTGAACCTGGGATTCGCTCCATGCGAATCGCCTTATTCAAGCGTAGCAGGTTTACTTACATTGACGTTTCACGTCGATACAACCGAACCTGTTGACGCCTGCCTGGGCAGTTAATGACCTTTTTACCCTACCAGTGTTTATATATGTGATCAACTTCACATATCTTTTTCCTGTTCGTCAAATGACGTCAGACTTTGTCAATTCCTGCGAATGCGTACTTACTCAAGCGGCGTAAAAAATATGCTTACGTACGTTATTATTCGGGTCTCAGCAAAAGATTAAGCCACAATCCTTCACATCAGATTTACATAAATTTTAATAATAAAATGCCGCATCCTTTGTTTACATTCATTATGTGATCGAGATAACTAAAACACTGTTTTATTTTCATTGAATCGCAATTCCAAAGATCGCATCATAAATCCGAAAACATCATCTCCAGTGCTTTCGAACAAAAGAATCGGCAGGCACTCATTTAATTTTATTGCATGGATAACGAATTAGCCCCTCAAAAAGGCATGTAATTCATTGAATTTGTTTATTTATTTTTTTGAAGCTTTCCGCCAGATACGCGGGGCGAGATGCGAGGGTTAAACATGAAGATTAAAGCCACAATAGAACGTATTCCCGGCGGAATGATGTTGGTCCCGCTGGTACTTGGTGCGATCTTAAATACACTGGCACCGAATACCGGTGCTTATTTTGGTGGGTTCACAAAAGGCATGATTAGCGGAACGGTACCGATTCTGGCGGTATGGTTCTTTTGTATCGGCGCATCCATTAATTTACGTGCCACGGGGACGGTATTACGCAAATCAGGCACACTGGTTATCACAAAAATTGCCGTCGCCTGGGTTGTTGCAATGATCTGTGCGATGTTCATTCCGGAGAACGGCATTCAGACCGGATTCTTTGCCGGATTATCCGTGCTGGCCATCGTGTCAGCGATGGATATGACCAACGGTGGCCTATATGCCAGCCTGATGAATCAGTACGGCACCAAGGAAGAATCCGGTGCGTTCGTGCTGATGTCGCTGGAGTCCGGCCCGCTGATGACCATGTTGATCCTGGGCTCTGCCGGTCTTGCCTCCTTTGAACCTCACCACTTTGTCGGTGCGATCCTGCCATTCCTGATCGGTTTTGCGCTGGGTAATCTGGATCACGATTTACGCGACTTCTTCAGCAAAGCTACGCCGGTGCTGATTCCGTTCTTTGGCTTCGCACTGGGTAACACTATCAACCTGAACGTGATCCTGGATACCGGCCTGCTGGGTATTGTGCTGGGTGTTGCCGTCATCATCATCACCGGTATTCCACTGATTATTGCTGACCGCGTGATTGGGGGCGGGAATGGAACCGCGGGTGTCGCCGCGTCTTCGGCCGCCGGGGCTGCCGTCGCAAACCCGGTGATTATTGCCCAAATTAACCCAGCCTTCGAACCGGTCGCCGCGTCAGCCACAGCGCTGGTTGCCGCCAGCGTGATCGTCACCGCGATTCTGGTCCCCATCATCACGGCGCTGTATGCCAAACGCTACGGAAATGTGCAAGAGACCCAGCCTGAACCGAAACCAGTAGAAATGAATCATTAAACCGCACCAAACCATCCCCTCTCCCCTGCGGGGAGAGGGTTAGGGTGAGGGGGAAGGGATCAGCCAAAAATCTCTTCCACCATCCCCTCCACCAGCCGTTTTGCCGAACAGAGCCTTGGCATGCCCAGCGCGACAGTCTGCCAGCTCTGCGTCACCGACCAGCACACCGGATGTTTATCCGCCAGGCACCAGTCCCCTAACCAGCCCAGCATATCCTTGTAATCCATCAGACCGGGGGAGGCGGATGTTGTCAGCCATTGAGGGTAAAAGTGTCGGGTGGTGGGAGAGGCATTAATACCCTGAGCAAGATAATTCGCCGCCATGCTGCGCAGGTTATCCTTGAGCATGGCCGCCACATCGTCATTTGCCAGCCGGCACGCATCACCAAACGGCCCCCAGCGCAACTCTTCCAGAACAACGTAACAGCGGCCAGCCAAAGACCAACTGTCGTATTGACCGGCACGCCAGCGGGTAAAAATCTGCTCGCTATGCTCACCCGCCTGAACCGTGAGCCCACGCTGCGTCAGCGCTTTCTCTTTATAAGCCGCACGCTGGCTAAAGTGAGCGGTGAGTTCTTCATACTGCTGTATCAGACCCGGAGGCTGAACGGTGCGCGGGTTCGTCTGCTGCCGAAGCGCCAGCAATTTATCGGACATACGGGTCAGTGCCAGATGGCCAGGATCGAGCATTCCGGCCAGCTTCTCCGCCAGCCCCAGCCGCAATGCCGTATTTTCGGTGAACATTCCCGACATCGCCCACGGCCGTAGCCGGGTGTGCGTCATGATTTCCTGCGTCAAACGTTCACGAAACTGCAGCTGCTGCGGCCCCAGATGGGGATGACGCGCAGCGTCCACGCCCTGAACCAGATCGACCATAAATTTGGGGTGAATACACTCCAGCGTCCGCCCGGGACCGTCCAGTAGCTGTGTTGTCATGGTTGCTCTGCCGCGAATAGGGTTTGAATATCATCGCGTAACAGTCGGGTATCTTCCTGAATCCACGTTGCAGTCGTAAGACTTTGCTTCAGCATCTGGCTGAGCGCTCGTGTCGAATGCTCATTTTGCTGACGCACTGCGAGGCTATCACGCAAGCTTTCCTGTAACCCGGTCAGGCATAATGAAAATTCCGCAAAGAATGTCGCCATACCTGCCGTAACAGAAACATCGACCTGCGCGGCCAAAGCTTTACCTATTTGTTCACAAAACTGGTCGATATGTTGCTTAAATTTGTCATGAAGCTGCGCGATATCGATGACGTATCGTGTACGCGTCGCGACAGCGTCCTCCCAGCCCCAGCCCGGATTGTTCAACCAGCGCGAGACGGTTTCACGCATGCTGCCCGTCCCCGAGGTTCGCCCTGCCGGACGGCTATCCATCGCAATGGCATCGTTAAACAGCGCACGCGTGTTGAAGTTCAGCTGATTAGGCTGAAACGCAGGGAAACTGATCCGCGCCCGAAAACCCGCATGGCTCAGCTGCGCTTTAATCCGCGTCTCTATGGGGCGCATGGCCTCATTCAACGAACGTGCCAGCGTGGATTCCAGCTGATCGAAGCGCAACGCCAGCTCTCGACAGATCTTATCCTGCGCATCCAGCATAATCAGTTCACAAGAGGAGCTGATCTTACTCAGTACAACCTGCGCCTGTCCTTCGTCGTCCAGCACCAGATGATGTGCCTCTTCCACTGCGTCGTTTCGCACATTCAGCGGATCGATACCAGCGACCCCCATGATATTGCCGTGACTAAAGACCTGCCCAATGGCCTGTTTCAGCGCGTGCTTTTGCCGCGCCATGAACTCATCTGTTGCGCTAAGCGCCTCTTCAACTTCGTGTTGCACTTCATCGCTGACCACGCTCTGACGCGTTTTTATTAGCGCCATGTCGTCCTCAAGCCGGACAATATTCAACTCCAGCTCGTCGAAGGCCACGGTCAGCCCCTGATAGCGAAAATCGAGATACTCCCGGGCATTCTGCGCATAGTTGAGCAGCTTGTGGGATGCCGAACGCAGGGCAAACAGCGAGGCGTTAGCATACGCGGCGTAAATCAGCTTACGGATGGGTTGTTCAAACAACGAGTCTTCCCACAGCAGGTCCGCGGCGTGACGGATATGGTCGATATCGTCCAGATCGGCTGTTCGCCAGCGACGTCCCAGCGCCGCCTCGGCAAAATCCTGCACCCAGCGCTGCGCCTGATGGTCAGGGAGCCGTCCGTTAGCGGCCATCTCATAGCGGGCACGATTGGCCAGGTAGGCCCACATCGAGGAAACCGGGTAAATCTGCCCAGGCGAAATATTCCCCTTCATTAATGTGCCGGAAATCAACGCCCGGACCTGTTCCTCGTCATCGCTGTTACGGTCTTTCTGATCGAACTTATTGACCAGCGCATACAGGGGGACCGATTTACCCGCCACCGAGATCGCCTGACGGACCTCTTCATCGGAAATCGATTTAAGCTGGGTGTAGTCCATCACCGCCAGAACAGCCGAGGCGCGAGCCAACTGCTCGCTGAGCATTTTTTGCAGATGCGGCTGTCCGGCTTCATTTGGCCCCGGTGTGTCGAGTAACGTCAGTTGACCCAAATGGGCATCCAGCCCTGCGAGATGGACAAACTCCACCTCAATGACCGGAATATGTTCAATTGCCGTGTATTCGGAAAACGGAAAATCCACGCCCAGCGCCAGAGAGAGGCGTACCAGGTCGTTAAGGCTTTTCAGACAATGGAATATCGGCTCTGCGCCCAGATGATGCTTTTCAAATGGCTCACCTTTTTCGATACGCTCCAGCAGGGTATTCATGTCTTTATCTATTTCCAGACGCTGGGCCAGCTTACCGCGATCGTCATCGCAGAGCTTTTTCTGCAATTGCAGAATCAACGCATCAATAGGAGAGACATGCGAGAAATGAAGTACAGGCTCCTTTTGACCCGGCGTATGGCGGATCAGCGTCGGGAGCGCGGTCATTGGCCGATTGCGGTTCGGCAATACCTCGGTACCCACAATCGCATTAATGGTGGTTGATTTACCCGCCTTCATGGTCCCGACAATGGCCAATACCATTTCGAGACGGGTTATTTTGCGCAATTCATTATTTAGCATCGCCTGCTGAGCATCGACGCCACGGGCGCTGAAATGTAAAGGCAATACATTATTATTACCGCCTCTCACCGCGGCCGTCGCGCTATCCAGCATCGTACCTGGCATTGATTTCAACGTCTCAAGATTCTGTAGCGCGAGCTGTAACAGACGCTCAGCTTCCTGGCTTAATTCAAAAATGGTCTGTGTGTGCATGATAAAAGCCTTTCCTTAACGCAAATTTATTACTTTTATTAAGCCACTTTGTTTTGATTATGCTGTTTCGGCTTATATGATCACGTATGGAAAACATGTTCGCAAAATATAACCAATTGATGGCAATAAGAAATAAATAACCATCCTTGCAAGGCGTGTAAAACGGCCCCCTTGGCGGAAAGCCAAAAGATAAAAAGCGTAGCTCATTTTCAGGAAACATCAGGATATATCATTGCTATTTACCCACCTAAAAAGAGAGGTAATTCCCCGCCACCATGGGATGAATGGCGTTGGTGAACGTGGATAAATAACAACTTGTTGCTTAACCTTATCCGAAATGGAAGAGCGTAGCAATTTGATGCAATAAAATATTCGATATATTTAGCATCATTTCTTTCCATCGTCTTAATGCGTCAAGCATCGCTTAACTGACTGACAGCAAGTGTCACTCGCCACACAATTTTTGCATTTTTTTTATTATGCAATAGCACCGACAAAAGTGTGGATTTGCGTTATACTTGCCGCCTTTTTCGGCACTCTGCCGTCATTTAGCTGGCACTTTCCAGCGTGTTAACACTTTTTTGAGGATACCGACATGCAACTCCCACACTGCCCGAAATGCAATTCTGAATACACTTATGAAGATAATGGCATGTTCATCTGCCCGGAATGCGCACATGAATGGAATGACGCAGAGCCGTCGCAGGACAGCGATACCCTCATCGTAAAAGATGCGAACGGCAACCTTCTGGCCGACGGCGACAGCGTCACCGTGGTGAAAGATCTGAAGGTGAAAGGTAGCTCTTCCATGCTGAAGATCGGCACCAAAGTGAAGAATATCCGTCTGGTTGAAGGCGATCACAACATCGATTGCAAAATTGACGGTTTCGGTCCAATGAAACTGAAATCTGAGTTCGTGAAAAAGAACTGATTTATCCGCCCGGTGGCGCTTCGCTTACCGGGCCTACAATAACTAAACTTAATGGGCTTCTCTTACCTGAGGTAATGATTATGCCATTAAGTCCCTACATCTCTTTCGCCGGTAACTGTGCTGAGGCCACCGCCTTCTATCAGCAGGCCGTCGGCGCAGAACTTCTCTATAAAATCACCTTCGGCGAAATGCCAAAAGACGGAAACAGCGAAGAAGGCTGTCCGTCCGGCATGCAGTTTCCGGATTCCGCCATCGCTCACTCCAACGTTCGCATTGCGGGCAGCGATATCATGATGAGCGACGGGTTACCGCCCGGCAGCAGCGCGCAATACGCCGGGTTCACGCTGGTGCTCGACACCCAGGACGTGGCAGAAGGTAAGCGCTGGTTCAACAGTCTTGCCGTGGGCGGAAATGTCGAAATGGCCTGGCAGGAAACCTTCTGGGCGCACGGCTTCGGTAAGGTCACCGATAAATACGGTGTGCCGTGGATGATTAACGTCGTTAAATCGTAGGTCGGATAAGCGCAGCGCATCCGGCAACAGCGCCCGGTGGCGCTGCGCTTACCGGGCCTACAGTGATTGTCATCAAACTCCCCTCAACTCTTCAAATTCCCGCAACCCAGACTTAACCCAAATGTCATATTGATGCGCCAGCATGAGGCCACATTTATTGTGAGGCCCAGCCCATGCAAACCGTCATCCGCGTCGAGAAACTGAGCAAGACCTTCCACCACAACAAGGCGCTGCATGCCGTTGATCTGACCGTCCAGCAGGGCGACATGGTGGCGCTTCTCGGGCCTTCTGGCTCAGGCAAATCCACCCTTCTGCGCCATTTAAGCGGCCTCATTACCTGCGATAAAACCCCGGAAAGTCACGTCGAACTGCTGGGTAACACCGTGCAGCGTGCAGGCCGTCTGGCGAGCGATATTCGCAAAAGCCGCGCCCAGACGGGCTACATCTTCCAGCAGTTCAATCTGGTGAACCGCCTGACGGTGCTGGAGAACGTGCTGATTGGCGCACTCGGCAGCACCCCGTTCTGGCGTACCTGCCTGCGCTGGTTCTCCCCTTCTCAGAAACAAGAAGCGCTGCAGGCGCTAACGCGCGTCGGTATGGCGCATTTTGCCCACCAGCGCGTCTCCACCCTGTCCGGTGGACAACAACAGCGCGTCGCCATCGCCCGCGCGCTGATGCAGAAAGCAAAAATCATTCTTGCCGATGAACCCATCGCCTCGCTGGACCCGGAATCGGCGCGCATCGTGATGGAAACCCTGCGCGACATTAACCAGCACGACGGCATCACCGTGGTGGTGACGCTGCATCAGGTGGATTACGCACTGCGCTACTGCGAGCGCATCGTCGCCCTGCGTCAGGGGCACGTGTTCTTTGATGGCGCGAGCCATCAGTTTGATAACGAACGTTTTGACCATCTCTACCGCAGCATTAATCGCGTCGAAGAGAACGCGCAGGCTGCTTAACGTCCCCATAACGAGGAATGGAAATGAGCTATAAAACGGTTGCCGCGCTGGCCTTCACCAGCATGTTCAGCATCAGCACCCTGTTAAGCCCGGCCTACGCCGAGGAGCAGGAAAAAGCGCTGAACTTTGGCATCATTTCGACGGAATCACAGCAGAACCTGAAACCCCAGTGGGAACCGTTCCTGAAAGATATGGAAACCAAACTGGGGATCAAAGTGAACGCCTTCTTCGCCCCGGACTACGCGGGCATCATCCAGGGGATGCGCTTTAATAAAGTGGACATCGCCTGGTACGGCAACCTCTCCGCCATGGAGGCAGTAGACCGCGCGAACGGACAGGTCTTCGCCCAGACCGTCGCAGCAGACGGTTCTCCGGGCTACTGGAGCGTGCTGATCGTGAACAAAGACAGCCCGATCAACAACCTCAACGACATGCTTGCTAAACGCAAAGAGCTGACCTTCGGCAATGGCGATCCGAACTCCACTTCCGGCTTCCTCGTCCCTGGCTACTACGTCTTCGCCAAAAACAACGCCTCCGCCAGCGACTTCAAGCGCACCGTCAACGCCAGCCACGAAACCAACGCCCTGGCCGTGGCCAACAAGCAGGTGGACGTTGCCACTAACAACACCGAAAACCTCGACAAGCTGAAGACCTCCGCGCCGGACAAGCTGAAAGAGCTGAAGGTTATCTGGAAATCGCCGCTGATCCCGGGCGACCCGATCGTGTGGCGTAAAAACCTCACCGAAAGCACCAAGGAGAAGGTGTACGACTTCTTTATGAACTACGGCAAAACGCCGGAAGAGAAAGCGGTTCTTGAACATCTGGGCTGGGCACCGTTCCGCGCGTCAAGCGACCTGCAGCTGGTTCCGATTCGCCAGCTGGCGCTGTTCAAGCAGATGCAGGGCGTGAAGGACAACAAAGGCCTTAAGGAAGACGAGAAGACCAGCAAAGTCTCTGAAATTCAGGCCCAGCTGGACGATCTCGACCGCCTGACCGCCGCGCTCGGTGCAATGACCAGCGTGAATAAAGCGGTGCAGTAACACTTTTCTCCCTCTCCCTGTGGGAGAGGGTCGGGGTGAGGGCATCAGCGCGCACATTTCCCCCTCACCCTAACCCTCTCCCTCAAGGGAGAGGGGACTAAAACCAAAGGAGCCAACATGCAAACCATCACCCTCCCACCGCCAAAGCGCAGCTGGTTCTCGCTCATCAGCTGGGCCATCCTGCTGGCGGTGCTGGTTATCTCCTGGAAGGGCGCGGAAATGGATCCGCTGCTGCTCTTCAAAGATTCCGGCAACATGGCCACCTTCGCCGCCGACTTCTTCCCGCCGGACTTCAGCCAGTGGCAGGACTACCTTGGCGAAATGGCGATCACCCTGCAAATCGCCGTCTGGGGCACCGCCCTTGCCGTCGTTCTCTCCATTCCGTTTGGCCTGATGAGCGCCGAAAACATCGTGCCGTGGTGGATATACCAGCCGATGCGTCGCCTGATGGATGCCTGCCGCGCCATTAACGAAATGGTGTTCGCCATGCTGTTCGTGGTCGCCGTCGGCCTGGGTCCGTTCGCGGGCGTGATGGCGCTGTTCATCCACACCACAGGCGTGCTCTCCAAGCTGCTCTCCGAAGCGGTCGAAGCCATCGAGCCCGGCCCGGTAGAAGGCATTCGCGCAACGGGCGCCAACAAAATCGAAGAGATCCTTTACGGCGTCCTGCCTCAGGTGATGCCGCTGCTGATCTCCTACTCCCTGTACCGATTTGAGTCCAATGTCCGCTCCGCCACCGTGGTCGGCATGGTGGGCGCAGGCGGGATTGGCGTCACCCTGTGGGAAGCCATTCGCGGTTTCCAGTTCCAGCAAACCTGCGCCCTGATGGTGCTCATCATCATCACCGTCAGCCTGCTGGATTTCCTCTCTCAACGTTTGCGTAAGCACTTCATCTGAGAAGCGAGGCTTTGTTTTCTATGCACTTATCCAGACATCCGACCAGTTACCCCACCCGCTGGCAAGAGATTGCGGCAAAGCTCGAAGTGGAGTTGCGCACGCACTACCGCTGTGGAGACTACCTGCCCGCCGAGCAGCAGCTTGCCGACCGCTATGAGGTGAACCGACACACCCTGCGCCGCGCCATTGACCAGCTGGTCGAGCGCGGCTGGGTCCAGCGCCGCCAGGGCGTGGGCGTCCTGGTGCTTATGCGCCCCTTCGACTACCCGCTAAACGCCCAGGCGCGCTTTAGCCAGAACCTGCTGGATCAGGGCAGCCACCCTACCAGCGAAAAGCTGCTCTCGGTATTGCGCCCGGCGTCCAGCCACGTGGCGGACGCGCTGGGCATTCAGGAGGGCGATAACGTCATCCACCTGCGCACGTTGCGCCGGGTGAACGGCGTGGCGGTATGCCAGATAGACCACTACTTCGCGGACCTCGCCCTCTGGCCCGCGCTCCAGCTTTTCTCCAGCGGCTCGCTGCATGATTTTCTTCAGGATGCGACAGGCATTGCGCTCAAGCGCACCCAGACACGCATCAGCGCCCGTCGCGCGCAGGCGAAAGAGAGCAAGGTTCTCGAAATTCCCAACATGGCTCCGCTGCTCTGCGTACGCACCCTCAACCACCGTGACGGCGAGATCAACGCGACGGAATACTCCGTCAGCCTGACCCGCGCCGACATGATCGAATTCACCATGGAGCACTGAATGCACTTCGACATCGCCACCCGACAGCGCTGGATGCGCGTGCTGGCCCACAGCCAGCCTGCTGCGCTCTCTGCCCGCATGAGCGCCCTTAGCCTGGCACCTGATTACGACACCCTCCGCGCACCGGAGATTGGCCTGGTACAAATCCAGGCGCGCATGGGCGGCACCGGCGAGCGCTTCTTCGCCGGAGACGCCACCCTCACCCGCGCAGCAATCCGTCTGAACAGCGGCACGCTGGGCTACAGCTACGTGCTGGGGCGCGACAAAGCCCACGCCGAGCGCTGCGCGGTGATCGACGCGCTTTTACAGGAACAGCCGCATTTCCAGACGTTAATGGAAACCCTTATTGCCCCGCTGGAAGCCGACCGCGCCGCGCGCATTGCCGCACGTCAGGCCGAAGTGAACACCAGCCGGGTCGACTTCTTTACGCTCGTTCGCGGAGACAATGCATGACGCTTCAACCTGCTTTTACCCTGGCCGTCCAGGATGCCCAACACAGTTTTCGTCGCCTGCTGAAGGCGATGAGCGAGCCGGGCGTGATCGTCTCGCTGCACAAGCTTTCACAGGGCTGGCTGCCGCTGAACCTGGCGACCACCAGCGTGCTGCTGACCCTTGCCGACAACGACACGCCTGTTTGGCTTTCAGGTGCATTATCCAACGATATCGCCAGCCAGAACCTGCGTTTTCACACCAGCGCCCCGCTGGTCGATCAGCCCCAGCAGGCAATCTTTGCCGTGGCCGATGAGCAAATCAGCCATGAGCAGCTTAACGCCCTGAGTGAAGGCAGCGCTGTCGCCCCGGAGACCAGCGCCACGCTGATCCTGCAGGTTTCCAGCCTGAGCGGCGGCCGCATGCTGCGCCTGACGGGCGCAGGCATTGCCGAAGAACGCATGGTCGCGCCGCAGCTGCCGGAGTGCATCATTCACGAGCTAACCGAGCGCCCGCACCCGTTCCCGCTGGGCATTGACCTGATCCTGACCTGCGGCGAGCGCCTGTTGGCGATCCCGCGGACCACCCACGTGGAGGTGTGCTGATGTACGTTGCCGTCAAAGGGGGCGAAAAAGCGATCGCCGCCGCCCATGCGCTGCAGGCGCACAGACGACGGGGCGATGAACGGCTTCCCGAGCTGAGCGTCGCCCAGATTGAGCAGCAGTTAAACCTCGCCGTTGACCGCGTGATGACCGAGGGCGGCATCGCCGATCGCGAGCTGGCGGCGCTGGCCCTGAAGCAGGCCAGCGGCGATAACGTCGAAGCCATCTTCCTGCTGCGTGCCTACCGCACCACGCTTGCCAAACTGGCGGTGAGCGAGCCGGTCAACACGGCACAGATGCGCCTGGAGCGCCGCATTTCTGCCGTTTATAAAGACATTCCCGGCGGCCAGTTGCTTGGCCCCACCTACGACTACACCCATCGCCTGCTGGATTTTACCCTGCTGGCGAACGGCGAAGCACCGCAGCTCAGCACCTCTGACGCCGAACAAGAACCGTCTCCGCACGTCTTCAGCCTGCTGGCGAAACAGGGCCTGGCGAAGGCGGAAGAAGATTCTGGCGCGCAGCCGGATGACATCACCCGCACGCCGCCGGTTTATCCGTGCTCGCGCTCGTCCCGCCTGCAGCAGCTGATGCGCGGCGACGAAGGCTATCTGCTGGCGCTGGCCTACTCCACCCAGCGCGGCTACGGGCGCAACCACCCGTTTGCGGCCGAGATCCGAAGCGGCTACATCGACGTCGAAATCGTGCCGGAAGAGCTGGGTTTTGCGGTAAACGTCGGCGAACTGCTGATGACCGAGTGTGAAATGGTGAACGGTTTTGTCGCGCCCGAAAATGAAGACCCTCACTTTACCCGCGGCTACGGGCTGGTGTTCGGCCTCGGCGAGCGCAAAGCCATGGCAATGGCGCTGGTCGACCGCGCACTCCAGGCACCGGACTACGGCGAGCACATTGCAGGCCCGGCGCAGGACGAAGAGTTCGTGCTGGCCCACGCGGATAACGTTGAGGCCGCCGGTTTTGTCTCGCACCTCAAGCTGCCGCACTACGTCGATTTCCAGGCTGAACTGGAACTGCTGAAACGCCTGCAACGGGAGCGCGCCAATGGCTAACTTAAGCGGCTACAACTTTGCCTATCTGGACGAGCAAACCAAACGCATGATCCGCCGCGCGATACTTAAAGCGGTGGCCATTCCGGGCTATCAGGTGCCGTTCGGCGGCCGCGAAATGCCGATGCCCTACGGCTGGGGCACGGGCGGTATTCAGATCACCGCCAGCGTGATCGGCGAGTCTGACGTGCTGAAGGTCATCGACCAGGGCGCCGACGACACCACCAACGCCGTGTCGATCCGCAGCTTCTTCCAGCGCGTAACCGGCGTAAATACCACTGAAAAAACCGAAGACGCGACGCTGATCCAGACCCGTCACCGCATCCCCGAAACCCCGCTGACGGAAGATCAGATTTTGATTTTCCAGGTGCCGATCCCGGAGCCGCTGCGCTTTATCGAGCCGCGCGAAACGGAAACCCGCACCATGCACGCGCTGGAAGAGTACGGGGTGATGCAGGTGAAGCTGTATGAGGATATCGCCCGCTTCGGCCATATCGCCACCACCTACGCCTACCCGGTGAAGGTGAATGGGCGCTACGTGATGGACCCGTCGCCGATCCCGAAATTCGATAACCCGAAGATGGACATGATGCCCGCCCTGCAGCTGTTCGGTGCCGGGCGCGAGAAACGCATCTACGCCGTCCCGCCTTACACCCGCGTGGAAAGTCTCGATTTCGACGATCACCCGTTTACGGTGCAGGAGTGGGACGAACCGTGCGCCATCTGCGGCTCCAAACACAGCTATCTGGACGAAGTGGTGCTGGACGATACGGGCAAACGGATGTTTGTCTGCTCCGACACCGATTACTGCCGCCAACAGAGCGAGGCGAACGGCCAATGAAACCGCTGCTTTCGGTTAATAACCTGACTCACCTTTATGCGCCGGGCAAAGGCTTTAGCGACGTGTCGTTCGAGCTGTGGCCGGGCGAAGTGCTGGGGATCGTCGGCGAGTCCGGCTCCGGCAAAACGACGCTGCTGAAGTCCATCTCCGCGCGCCTCGCGCCGCAACACGGGGAGATCCTGTATCAGGGACGCTCCCTCTACGGCATAAGCGAGGCCGAGCGCCGCCGCCTGCTGCGCACCGAGTGGGGCGTGGTCCATCAGCACCCGATGGATGGCCTGCGCCGTCAGGTCTCTGCGGGAGGCAACATCGGCGAACGCCTGATGGCCACCGGCGCGCGCCATTACGGCGACATCCGCGCCACCGCCCAGCACTGGCTGGAGGAGGTGGAAATCCCCGCCTCACGCATCGACGACCTGCCGACAACCTTCTCCGGTGGGATGCAGCAGCGTCTACAGATCGCCCGCAACCTGGTCACCCACCCGAAGCTGGTGTTTATGGATGAACCCACCGGCGGGCTGGACGTCTCCGTGCAGGCCCGCCTGCTCGACCTGCTGCGCGGTCTGGTGGTGGAACTGAACCTGGCGGTGGTGATTGTCACCCATGATTTAGGCGTTGCACGCCTGCTGGCGGACCGCCTGCTGGTGATGAAGCAGGGTCAGGTGGTGGAAAGTGGGCTAACCGACCGGGTGCTCGACGATCCGCACCATCCGTACACCCAGCTGCTGGTGTCGTCCGTATTGCAGAACTGAGGGCGCTGTCGCCGGGTGGCGCTGCGCTTACCCGGCCTACGAACACCGCACCTGTAGGCCGGGTAAGGCGAAGCCGCCACCCGGCAAAACGAACTCCGCACCTTGTAGGCCGGGTAAGACGAAGCCGCCACCCGGCAAAACGAATCGCGAGGCCAACATGATCCACGTACAAAACGTAAGTAAGACCTTTGTGCTCCACCAGCAAAACGGCGTGCGCCTGCCGGTGCTGCAAAACGCCTCGTTAGAGGTCAGCAAGGGCGAATGCGTAGTGCTGCACGGCCACTCCGGCAGCGGAAAATCCACCCTGCTGCGCTCCCTGTACGCCAACTACCTGCCGGACGAAGGCCACATTCGCATTCGTCACAACGATGAGTGGGTCGACCTGGTGCAGGCCCCCGCGCGTAAGGTGCTGGACGTGCGCCGCACGACGATCGGCTGGGTCAGCCAGTTTCTGCGGGTGATCCCGCGGATCTCCGCGCTCGACGTGGTGATGCAGCCGCTGCTGGATCTCGGCGTACCGCGTGAAGCCTGCGCCGCCAAAGCAGCCAGTCTGCTGACGCGCCTCAACGTGCCGGAGCGCCTGTGGCACCTTGCCCCGTCGACCTTTTCCGGCGGCGAGCAGCAGCGCGTTAACATCGCGCGCGGGTTTATCGTTGACTACCCGATTCTGCTGCTGGATGAACCCACCGCCTCGCTCGACGATAAAAACAGCGCGGCAGTGGTTGAGCTGATCGAACAGGCCAAAGCGCGCGGCACGGCGATCGTCGGGATCTTCCACGACGAAACCGTTCGCAGCCGCGTCGCAGACAGACTGCACCCGATGGGGACAAACGCATGATTATCAATAACGTCAGGCTGGTGCTGGAAAATGAAGTGGTTAGCGGCTCAATCGAGATCCAGGACGGCGTTATTCGCGCCTTTGCCGAAACCCAGAGCCGTACCCCTGAAGCGATGGACGGCGAAGGCGGCTGGCTGCTGCCGGGGCTGATTGAACTGCATACCGATAATCTGGACAAATTCTTCACCCCGCGCCCGAAGGTGGACTGGCCCGCCCATTCGGCGATGAGCAGCCACGACGCGCTGATGGTCGCCAGCGGCATCACCACCGTGCTCGACGCGGTGGCCATTGGCGACGTGCGCGACGGCGGCGATCGCCTGGAGAATCTGGAGAAGATGATCAACGCCGTGGAGGAGACGCAAAAACGCGGCCTCAACCGCGCCGAGCACCGTCTGCACCTGCGCTGCGAGCTGCCGCATCACACTACCCTGCCGCTGTTTGAAAAGCTGGTCGGGCGCGAGCCGGTCTCGCTGGTCTCCCTGATGGACCACTCACCCGGACAGCGCCAGTTCGCCAACATTGAAAAGTATCGCGAATACTATCAGGGCAAATATTCTCTCAACGATGCGGAGATGACGCGCTACGAAGAAGAGCAGCTGGCACTTGCGGCACAGTGGTCGCAGCCTAACCGCCTTAAGATTGCCGCCATGTGCCGTGACCGCAACATCGCGCTGGCCAGCCATGACGACGCCACGCACGATCACGTGCTCGAATCCCACCAACTTGGCAGCGTGATCGCCGAATTTCCCACCACGTTCGAAGCGGCGGAAGCCTCACGCAGGCACGGCATGAACGTGCTGATGGGCGCGCCTAACATCGTACGCGGCGGATCGCACTCCGGTAACGTGGCGGCAAGCAGGCTCGCCTCCCTCGGCCTGCTGGATATTCTCTCGTCCGACTACTACCCCGCCAGCCTGCTGGATGCGGCGTTCCGGGTGGCGGATGACGAAGGCAACAGCTTTACGCTGCCGCAGGCGATTCGCCTGGTGACGAAAAACCCGGCCACCGCGCTCAATCTTCACGATCGCGGGGAAATCGCCGAAGGTAAACGCGCGGATCTGGTACTCGCCCACCGCAAGGGCGAACACGTTCATATCGACCACGTCTGGCGTCAGGGAAAAAGGGTGTTCTGATGGGAAGACTCATCTGGTTAATGGGGCCGTCCGGCTCCGGGAAAGACAGCCTGCTGTCGGCGCTGCGGCAGCAGGAACACGCGCGACTGTTGGTCGCGCACAGGTACATCACCCGCGCGGCCAACGCCGGAAGCGAAAACCATATCGCCCTGAGCGAGCAGGAATTTTTTACCCGCGCCGGGCAAAATCTGCTGGCGCTGAGCTGGCACGCCAACGGCTTTTACTATGGCGTGGGCATCGAAATCGACCTCTGGCTGCACGCGGGTTTTGACGTGCTGGTTAACGGCTCGCGCGCGCATCTACCGCAGGCGCGTTCCCGATATGAAGCGGCCCTGCTGCCGGTCTGTTTAGAGGTGTCGCCGGAGATCTTGCGTAACCGCCTGCAAACTCGTGGCCGCGAAAGCGCAAAAGAGATAGACCAGCGCCTGGAACGTGCGGCGCGCTACACCCCGTCGGGCTGTCACGTCCTCAATAACGACGGAAGTTTGCTACAGTCAGTCGAGACCTTTTTAACGCTGATCCGCCAGAAGGAGAAACAGCATGCCTGACTGCCAGCTTCGCCCCGCCACCGCCGACGATGCGCAGAATGTTTACGCCCTCATCTGCGAACTTAAGCAGGCAGAATTCGATCATCAGGCGTTTCACGCGGGCTACCTTGCCAACCTGCAGGATCACAACATGCGCTACCAGCTTGCCGAATTGGACGGGCAGGTCATCGGCATGATCGGTCTGCACATGCAGTTTCACCTGCACCATGCGCGTTGGATCGGCGAGATCCAGGAGCTGGTGGTGATGCCGCAGGCGCGTGGGCACAAAGTGGGCAGCCAGCTTCTGGCATGGGCGGAAGCGATCGCTCGCCAGGCTGGTGCTGAGCTAACGGAGCTCTCCACCAGCGTAAAGCGCACTGATGCCCACCGTTTTTACGTGCGTGAAGGGTATACGCAGAGCCATTTCCGATTCACCAAACCGCTATAGAGGTGCGTTATGAGTCTGACAATCACGCTCACGGGGACGGGTAGCGCCCAGCTGGTGCCGGTCTTTGGTTGCGACTGCGCGGCCTGCCGCCGGGCGCGCCTGCAGGACAACTATCGCCGTCGCCCCTGCAGCGCGGTGGTCAAATTCAACGATGCGGTGACGCTGCTGGACGCGGGAATTCCGCACCTGATGGACGACTGGCCCGCGGGCAGCTTTCAGCAGTTTTTGCTCACGCACTACCATATGGATCACGTTCAGGGGCTGTTCCCCCTGCGCTGGGGTGTGGGCGCGACGATTCCGGTTTACGGTCCGCCGGACGAAGCGGGATGCGACGACCTGTTTAAACATCCGGGGATCCTGGATTTCAGCCACACGCTGGAGCCGTTTGTGATGTTTGAACTCCAGGGGCTGCGGGTCACGCCGCTGCCGCTCAACCATTCCAGACTGACCTTCGGCTATCTGCTTGAATCGGCCCACAGCCGGGTGGCCTGGCTTTCCGACACCGCCGGACTGCCGGAGAAAACGGTGAAGTTCCTGCTCAACAACCCGCCGCAGGCGATGATTATTGACTGCAGCCATGAACCGCGCGAGGAAACGCCGCGCAACCATTGCGACTTAACTACCGTGATTGCGCTGAACGAGGTCATTGGCTGCCCGCAGGTGCTCCTGACGCATATCAGCCATCAGTTTGACGTGTGGATGATGGATAACCCGCTGCCGCAGGGGATTGAGGCGGGATATGACGGGATGGTGCTGGTGCTGGATTAGGTTTTCTCCCTCTCCCGTGGGAGAGGGCTGGGGTGAGGGCAACAGGCCGCACTTAGCCTCGATCGTAATCGTCTTCTAACCTGCGCTCATCTTCTTCTAACCGACGGCGATCGTCATCCAACTGGCGCTGGCGCTCATCTAAGCGCTGGCGTCTGTCCTCAAGCTGCCGACGGCGATCGTCGTACTGGCGGCTGTCGGTCTGGCGGCTGCGATCGTAACGATCGTCGTCGTCATCGCTGCTGCGACTGCTGCTGGGGTTATAAGCATCGTTGATCGCCTGTTGAATGTTGCCAATAGCATCATCAACAATATCGGCATGAGCCAGCTGGCTGGTGAGTGACAGCAGACCAAATAACAGAGCAGTTGAGTAACGTTTCATAAGGTCAGACTCGCAGGTGAACTGGCCTTACGATAATGAACGGCGGGGAACCGGGGTAGCGGAGGAATCTCAAATTACCATGACCTTCCGCAGCGCCTGTGCCAGCTGCATACGTGTAAACGGCTTACGCAGTAACTGAACGTCGGGCAGCTGCGGATTATGCGTTGGTCGCAAATCCTGACCGCTGATCAGCAGAACCGGAAGCTGCGGATACTGGCTGCGCACCTGGTTTATCACCTCAGCGCCGCTCAGGCTTCCCGGCAACATCAGGTCGCTGATAAACATGCCAATATCCGGTGACGCCGCCAGCATGTTCAGCGCCTGCTCGCCGTTGTCCGCTTCGAGCGTCAAATAGCCGAGCTGATGTAGCTGCTCGCACAGGGTCTGGCGGACATCGGCTTCGTCCTCCAGCACCAGTACCAGCCGCTCATTCTCAACGGTAGCGGTGGTTGAGAGCGCTTCATCCTCAGAAGCGGCGGGAAGCGTCGATCGCGGAAGGTGAAGCCGCACGGTGGTGCCCTGTCCCGGCGCGCTTTCAATCTCCACGCGACCGCCGGACTGACGCACAAATCCATAGACCATCGACAGGCCTAACCCGCTCCCGCTTCCGGTCTGCTTGGTGGTGAAGAACGGTTCAAAGACCCGGGATTTCACCTCCTGCGACATGCCGCTGCCGTGGTCAATGACCTCCAGCGCCACCATGTCCTGCCTGCGTCCGTCGCTGCGGGTCACGCGCTGGTTCCAGGTGCGAATTTTTATCACCCCGCTTTGCCCTTCCATCGCATCACGCGCATTCATCACCAGGTTGATAATGGCGTTTTCAAGCTGGCTGACGTCTATCCACGCGGGCCACGCCGGGGTTTGTGCTTCAATCTCCAGGGTCAGGGTGGCAGGCAGTGAGTGACGCATCAGTTCCCGGAGGTTCTCCAGCAGCGGCAGCATCTCTACCCCATGCGGCGTCAGGGATTGCTTGCGGGAAAACGCCAGCAGGCGCTGGGTCAGCAGCGCGCCGCGTTCGGCCGCCTTCAGCGCCCGGGTAATGCGCGGCGCGTCTTTTGATTCGGTGTCGGTGAGCTCAAGGCTGCCGATGATCACCGCCAGCAGGTTGTTAAAATCATGCGCCAGCCCGCCAGTCAGCTGCCCGACCGCCTTCATCTTCTGGCTGTGCAGCAGCGCCTCTTCCAGCCCCTGACGCTCGATGCGGTCAATCTCCATTTGCGTGGTTTTCTCTTTCAGCAGGCGCGTGGTGTGCTCAAGCGAGGCGGTGTTGCGGGCAAAAACGTTAAACGCGCGCGCCAGCTCGCCCAGCTCATCGCGCCGCTGCAGCGCAGGCACCGAAACATCCTGCTCGCCGTGCGCAAGGCGCGACATCGCTCTGGAGATAGCCGTCAGGTTAGAGCCCAGATTGCGGTAGATATACCAGCAGGCGCACCCGGTGATGATTAGCGCCAGCACGGCGAAAATGCTGATAAACACGCTGATCGAGCGCAGCTCCTGATGGCTCTGAGCGGTACGAAGCGTGGAGGCGTTCGCCACCTGTTCTACGTACTGATTGATGTCGCTGTTGAGGATCGCCACCAGCGCCTTGATGTGGAACATATACCAGCTGATCGCCAGATCGCTCTCTTCCAGCTGCTTCGACAGAGGGGCGAGTTTATGCAGCTCGACGTTAAAATCAGGCAGAACCCTGTTCACGACAGGCTGGGTGGCGCGTCGGGGAAGGGTTGCCGTTACGGCGTCAAGCTGCTGAACGGTCGCGCGCGGCGAAGGGGTGTCGATGGCGGCAGCGATCAACCTGTCCATTTCCATCAGTTGCTGCGCGTCCGGTACGTTGCTGCTGTAGCGGCGGTTGATGTCCTGCAGATGACGCAGATAGCTCTGGCTTTGATATAGCGAGCTGAGCAGCGCGTTACGCTCCAGATGGCGTCGCTGCCCGCGCTCAAGCATCTCCGTCACGCTCTGCTGTAATTCATTGCTTCTTTGAATAATACGCGCCACCAGCGCCGGTTCCTGCTGCGCCAGAGGCGCTTCCGCAAGCTGCTCCAGCGAGTGGCGCAGCGCCATCTGGGTCTGCTTCAGCCGCTCGGCTTCGCCTTTGTACTCCAGCGCCCCGACGACCTGGGAGAGCCGCACCGCCGCCGTCGCCACGTTAGCGGTATCACGGGCCAGGTTCATGCTGCCGGTCATGTCATCCAGCGTTTGCTGCTGCACCTGCTCCTGGATCTGGCTGGCGTGACGAAAGCCGAGTACCGCCACGCCGCTCACCATCAGCGTAACAGCGACCACCAGCAGATTGAAAATCAGCAGGCGTCCGCGGGCGCTGGCAAAAAACGGGGGGCGTGATGGCATGGATTTGGGCTCCTCTGCGATTTGGTGTCCCCTCACCCTAACCCTCTCCCCAAAGGGGCGAGGGGATGATCTGCACCCTCTCCCTTTCAGGGAGAGGGCCGGGGTGAGGGTAATTCAATAACTGTGATCCACATTAGCTATTCATAACTATGACAAATATGAACAGCTTCTGACATTTTGCATTTACGCACCTGTGATGAAGTGCAGATATCGACATTCGCAGGAGATCCGCCATGAGCAGAACCCCGGTTTTAGAGATGCGCAATATTGCCAAGACGTTTGGTAATTTCCACGCGCTCAAGGGTGTGGATTTGACGGTTTTCCCCGGTGAGATCCACGCGCTGATGGGAGAAAACGGCGCGGGAAAAAGCACGCTGATGAAAATCCTCGCGGGAGCCTATACCGCCACCAGCGGCGAAATCCTGATCGACGGCCAACCGTTTCATATCAAAGGCCCAAAAGATGCGCTGGCCGCAGGCATTACCCTGATTTATCAGGAGATGCAGCTCGCACCCAATTTGACCGTTGCCGAAAATATCTTTCTCGGCAGCGAGCTGTCGCGCGGCGGGATGGTGCAGCGCAAAGAGATGGCCGCCCAGGCGCAGGCGGTGATTGACCGTCTCGGCGCGCAGTTCAGCGCCACCGACCTGGTGATGAAGCTGACCATCGCCGAGCAGCAGCAGGTGGAAATCGCCCGCGCGCTGCACCGCAACAGCCGCATTCTGGTGATGGACGAACCCACCGCCGCCCTCTCCTCGCGGGAAACGCACCGCCTGTTTGAACTGATTTTGCGCCTTCGTGACGAAGGGATGGCGATTATCTACATCAGCCACCGCATGGCGGAAGTGTATGAACTCTCTGACCGCGTCAGCGTCCTGCGCGACGGGCAGTACGTCGGCAGCCTGACGCGCGACAAGCTGAACGCCTCAGAGCTAGTGCGCATGATGGTCGGTCGTCCGTTGAGCGACCTGTTCAACAAAGAGCGCGACATCCCGTTAGGCGGCCCGCGTCTCAACGTGCATCACCTGACTGACGGCAAAAAAGTGCTTCCCTGCAGCCTGCAGGTGCGTTCCGGTGAAATCGTCGGGCTGGCGGGCCTGGTCGGGGCCGGACGCTCCGAACTGGCGCAGCTCATCTTCGGCGTGCGCAAAGCCACGGGCGGCATGATTGAGGTGGACGGCGAGCCGGTGGTGATCCACTCCCCGCGCGCGGCCATTGATAACGGCATCGGTTTTCTCACCGAAAACCGCAAGGAGCAGGGGCTGTTTCTGGAGCTGGCGGCCCAGGAAAACATCACCATGGCGACGCTGGAGCGCGACGCCACCTTCGGCATGCTAAACCGCAAAAAAGCCCAGTCGATTTCCGATGACGCGATTGCCCTGCTCAACATCCGCGTGCCGCATTCTCAGGTGCGCGCGGGCGGGCTCTCCGGCGGCAACCAGCAAAAGCTGCTGATCTCTCGATGGGTGGCCATCGGCCCGCGCATTCTGATTCTGGACGAACCCACGCGCGGCGTGGACGTCGGCGCGAAAAGCGAGATCTACCGCATCATGAACCAGATGGCGCGCAAAGGAGTGGCGATTTTGATGATCTCCAGCGAGCTGCCGGAAGTGGTGGGCATGAGCGACCGGGTGTACGTGATGCGCGAAGGCAGCATCGCGGGTGAACTGCACGGGCGCGACATCTCTCAGGAAAACATTATGACGCTGGCAACCGGCGTGAACGACACTCATCATCAGGCGGTGCAATCATGACAACTCCTACCCATCCGCAGCAGGTGGCGAAATCCGCCTCCGCCAAAAAAATGCTGATGAGCGATCTGATGCAAACGGTCGGTATCCTGCCGATTCTTATCCTGATTGTAGCGGTATTTGGCTTTATCGCCCCTAACTTCTTCACCGAGAGCAACTTGCTCAATATTACCCGCCAGGCGTCGATCAACATCGTGCTGGCGGCGGGAATGACCTTCATCATTTTAACCGGCGGGATTGACCTCTCCGTGGGTTCGATTCTGGGTACTACGGCGGTTGCAGCGATGGTGGTCTCGCTTATTCCTGAATTTGCGATGCTCTCCATTCCGGCCGCGCTGATGCTCGGCATGGTGTTGGGCCTGTTCAACGGCGCACTGGTGGCCTTTGCCGGACTGCCGCCCTTTATCGTGACGCTCGGGACCTATACGGCGCTGCGCGGGGCGGCCTACCTGCTGGCGGACGGCACGACGGTGATTAACTCCAACATCAGCTTCGAGTGGATCGGCAATAACTACCTCGGCCCGATTCCGTGGCTGGTGGTGATCGCCCTGGCGGTCATTGCTATTTGCTGGTTCATCCTGCGCCGCACCACGCTGGGCGTCCACATCTACGCGGTGGGCGGCAACATGCAGGCGGCGCGCCTGACCGGCATCAAGGTCTGGCTGGTGCTGCTGTTTGTTTACGGCATGAGCGGCCTACTCTCCGGGCTTGGCGGGGTGATGAGCGCCTCGCGCCTCTACAGCGCCAACGGCAACCTCGGTATGGGTTATGAGCTTGACGCGATTGCGGCAGTGATCCTCGGCGGGACCAGCTTCGTCGGCGGGATCGGCACGATCACCGGCACGCTGGTGGGTGCATTGATCATCGCCACCCTCAACAACGGCATGACGCTAATGGGCGTCTCCTACTTCTGGCAGCTGGTGATCAAAGGGGCGGTGATCATCATAGCGGTGCTGATCGACAAATACCGTACCCGACACCATCAAAGTGCATAACAACAACACCCTACAGCTTCGAGGAAAACCATATGCGTTTGAAACCCTTAGTGACCGCGCTCTGTGCTGGCGCACTGCTTGCCGCAACACCATTTGCGCAGGCGAAAGATCTGAAGTCCATCGGCGTGACGGTGGGCGACCTGGCTAACCCGTTCTTCGTGCAGATCACCAAAGGTGCCGAGCTGGAAGCGCGCAAGCTGGCTGGCGATAACGTCAAGGTGACGCTGGTTTCCAGCGGTTACGATCTGGGCCAGCAGGTGGCGCAGATCGATAACTTCATCGCCGCGAAGGTGGACATGATCATTCTCAATGCTGCGGATTCCAAAGGGATTGGCCCGGCGGTGAAGCGCGCGAAGGACGCCGGGATCGTGGTCGTTGCGGTTGACGTGGCGGCGGAAGGGGCTGATGCCACCATCACCTCCGATAACACCCAGGCGGGCGAAATGGCCTGTAAGTACATTACCGACCGCCTGAAAGGCAAAGGCAATGTGGTGATCATCAACGGGCCACCGGTCTCTGCGGTGCAGAACCGCGTGGAAGGTTGCCAGACGGAATTCAAAAAACACCCGGATATCAAGGTGCTCTCGGATAACCAGAACGCCAAGGGCAGCCGTGAAGGTGGTCTGGAGGTCATGACCTCTTTGCTGGCGGCCAATCCGAAGATCGACGGCGTATTCGCCATTAACGATCCGACCGCGATCGGTGCCGATCTGGCGGCGAAACAGGCGCAGCGCAACGAGTTCTTTATCGTCGGCGTGGATGGTTCCCCGGACGGTGAGGAAGCGCTGAAGCGCGAAAATTCCCTGTTTGTGGCGACCCCAGCGCAGGATCCGCAGGTGATGGCGGCAAAAGCGGTGGAGATCGGCTATGACATTCTACAGGGCAAACCTGCGCCGAAAGCGCCTGTGCTGATCCCGGTGACGATGATCGATAAAAAGAACGTCGGGACCTATAAGGGGTGGACGGTTAAGTAACCTCGTTGCGGCCTGATGCCCTCACCCTAACCCTCTCCCACGGGGAGAGGGAACTTATTCCCCCTCTCCCTTGAGGGAGAGGGCCGGGGTGAGGGGGTGGCATAAAACTCAAGGAGTCCCCATGAAACGCTCCGACATCAATGAAATTCTCGGCCACACGCGACAGTTTTTTTCCATGCACGACGTGCATCTCCCGCCTTTTGCCAGCTTTCCACCCACAAAATGGCAGCAGCTTGACCAGGCCGCATGGCAGGAAGTGTTCGATCTCAAGCTCGGCTGGGACGTGACGGCGTTCGGCAGCAACAGCTTTGCCGCACAGGGGTTAACGCTGTTTACCCTGCGCAACGGCTCGCCCAACGGTGTGCCTTATGAAAAAGGCTATGCCGAAAAAATCATGCACGTGCGCGACGGCCAGGTCACGCCGATGCATTTTCACTGGCGCAAGCGAGAAGACATTATCAACCGGGGCGGCGGGAATCTGATTATTGAGTTATGGAATGCGGGCGCGCATGAAGAAACCGAAAACACGGATGTGACCGTCACGATAGACGGCTGCCGTCAGACCCACGCGCCCGGCAGCCAGCTGCGCCTGCTGCCCGGGGAAAGCATCTGCCTGACGCCCGGTCTGTACCACAGTTTCTGGGGCGAACGCGGCTTCGGAGACGTGCTGGTCGGCGAAGTGTCATCGGTAAACGACGACGAGCACGATAACCACTTTTTGCAGCCCGTTGCCCGCTATAACAACATCGAAGAAGACGAACCGGCAGTGCTGGTGCTGTGCAACGAGTACAACCTGTTTCGGATATAAGGAGTGAATGATGCCATTGATTTCTCTTGCCGACGGTCTTGAGCACGCCCGGCAACATCGCTACGCGCTGGGCGCGTTCAACGTGCTCGACTCCCACTTCCTGCGCGCGCTGTTCGCCGCCGCGAAGCAGGAACGTTCGCCGTTTATCATCAACATCGCCGAAGTGCATTTTAAGTACGTGTCTCTGGATTCGCTTGTCGAGGCGGTTAAGTTCGAAGCCGCTCGTCACGACATTCCCGTGGTGCTTAACCTCGACCACGGGCTGCATTTTGAAGCCGTCGTACGCGCCCTGCGCTTAGGGTTCAGCTCGGTGATGTTCGACGGCTCGACGCTAAGCTACGAGGAAAACATTCGCCAGACGCGGGAAGTGGTGAAGATGTGCCACGCGGTGGGCGTGTCGGTGGAGGCGGAGCTGGGCGCGGTCGGTGGTGATGAAGGCGGCGCGCTTTACGGGCATGCGGACGAAGCGTTCTTTACCGACCCGCAGCTGGCGCGCGAATTTGTCGATTCAACCGGCATTGACGCGCTGGCGGTTGCTATCGGCAACGCGCACGGCAAATACAAAGGCGAGCCGAAACTCGATTTCCCGCGCCTGGACGCCATTCGCCAGCAGACGGGGCTGCCGCTGGTTTTACACGGCGGCTCAGGGATTAGCGATGCCGACTTCCGCCGCGCTATCGAGCTGGGCATTCATAAAATCAACTTCTATACCGGCATGTCGCAGGCCGCGCTTGCCGCCGTTGAGCAGCGCATGGCAAACCGCCAGCCGCTGTATGATGAATTTGCCGAGCTGCTGCTGGGGATAGAAGAGGCAATAACGGATACGGTCGCCGAACAGATGCGCATCTTCGGCAGCGCGGGGCAGGCATAATGGAACGTAAGGGCATCATCGCCGCAGGCAATATGCTGGTGGATCATGTGCATCAGATCGTACAGTGGCCGGAGCGCGGCTGGCTGGCGGAAATCACCCACAGCGAACGCTCAACCGGCGGCGCGCCGCTCAACGTGCTGCTGACGCTGGCGAAAATGCACGTTGGCCTGCCGCTGCAGGCGGTGGGGCTGATTGGCGAAGACGGCGACGGGGATTACATTCTGGCGATGCTCGACCAGTACCACGTCAACCGCCAGCGCGTGCAGCGCACCACCTTTGCCCCGACCTCCATGTCGCAGGTCATGACCGATCCCAGCGGACAGCGCACCTTCTTCCACTCGCCGGGCGCCAACCGCCTGCTGGATCTTCCCGCCTTCGATCGCATAGACGAATCGATGAAGATCTTCCATCTCGGCTACCTGCTACTGCTCGACAGCCTGGATATGCCCGATGACGAGTTCGGCACCCGCAGCGCGCGGCTGCTGGCGCAGATGCGCGACCAGGGGTATGAAACCTCGCTCGACCTGGTGTCCCGCAAGGGCGACCCGCGCTACCAGCCGCTGGTGCTCCCTGCCCTGCGCCATCTTGATTATCTGGTCATTAACGAGCTGGAAGCCGGGGAGTTTAGCGGGCTGGAGATGCGTGACGGCAGCGACGCGCTGAACACAGCCCATATTGCTGAAGCTGCCGCGCAGCTGCTGGCGGCAGGCGTTCGTCAGCGGGTGGTGATCCACTGCCCGGAAGGAGCATGGGGAGAAGCACACGGTGAGCAAGGCCGCTGGATCCCGTCGTGGATGCTGGAGCAGGAGGAGATTATCGGCAGCGTCGGTGCGGGCGATGCGTTTTGCGCGGGGTTCTTATACGGCTGCCATGAATCGCTGTCGCTTACCGAGAGTATTTATCTGGCGCACGCCTGCGCGCGGGCAAGCCTGCTGGCCGCCAACGCAATTGACGGTGCGAAAACGCTGGAGGAGCTGCAGTTGTTTATCAAAGAGAATACTTAGGCCGCTTTCTCGCTATGGGATACATCGGTGGCAAACACGTAACCTAACCCACGGATGGTTTTGATGAGCGCTGGCTGATGCGGGTTAGCCTCGATCTTCCGGCGCAGGCGCATGATCAGCACGTCAATCGTACGGTCGAACACCTCGGTACTTTCGCTGTGGGTGAGTTCAAGCAGCTGCTCGCGGCTGAGTACCCGGCGGGCATTTTGCGTGAGCGCCAGCAGCAGGCCGTACTCCCCCTGCGTTAAAGGGACGGTGTTACGCTGCGGATCGCTCAGCTCGCAGCGGGTGGTATCCAGCGTCCAGCCGTTGAAAGCAACGCCCGCCGCACGCGGCGCGGGGGCTTCTGCTGCCAGCACGCCCGTCCGGCGCAGTACCGCTTTCACGCGGGCAACTACCACGCGCGGGTTAAACGGTTTGCCAATGTAATCGTCGGCGCCCATCTCCAGACCCACGACCACGTCTGATTCACTGCCCAGCCCCGTCAACATGACCACCGGTAGTTCTGGCCGCTGCTTTTGCAACTGGAGTAAGACCTGCAGGCCGTTGATATCCGGCAGCATCATGTCCAGCAGCACGAGTGCGATACCCGGTTCCTGATGTACCCGGTTCAGCGCGTCCTGTCCGTTATGGCAGACGAGCACGGTAAAGACGTGCTCGCTGAGCACGTCCTGCAGCAATTCACACACTGCCGTATCGTCATCAACCACCAGAATCGCCGGTTTCATCGTATGCTTCCGTCAGGGGATTATGTTAAGTCTGAACCATTCTGCCGTCGGCTCCAGCCAAATTGTTTTTTACGTGACGGAATTTCAACCCATGTCACATCCGTAACCCTTTCGACACGTCAATTTTGACGATTGCCTGTTTTTCGTCAGGGTTTTGCGCGCATATCAGCCGTACAGTCTGAATATACCCACATTAAAAACATGGCATAGAAGCTGCATAGTGGGTGCGAAAGATTCGATTAACTGGAGCAGACTGATGAAAAAAGTCGTCACGGTTTGCCCTTATTGTGCCTCAGGTTGCAAGATCCACCTGGTGGTCGATAACGGCAAAATCGTCCGGGCAGAGGCCGCACAGGGGAAAACCAACCAGGGCACGCTGTGCCTGAAAGGTTACTACGGCTGGGATTTTATTAACGATACCCAAATCCTCACCCCGCGCCTGAAAACCCCTATGATCCGCCGCGAGCGCGGCGGCAAGCTGGAAGCCGTCACCTGGAGCGAGGCGCTCGATTACGTCGCCACGCGCCTCAGCGCCATCAAGGCCAAGTATGGCCCGGATGCGATTCAGACCACCGGCTCCTCACGCGGGACGGGGAATGAAACCAACTATGTGATGCAAAAATTCGCGCGCGCCGTTATTGGTACCAATAACGTCGACTGCTGCGCTCGCGTCTGACACGGCCCATCGGTTGCAGGTCTGCACCAGTCGGTCGGTAACGGCGCAATGAGTAATGCCATCAACGAGATAGATAATACCGATCTCGTGTTTATTTTCGGCTATAACCCGGCGGATTCTCACCCTATCGTCGCGAACCACGTTATTCGCGCTAAACAGAATGGGGCGAAAATCATCGTCTGCGATCCGCGCAAAATTGAAACCGCGCGCATTGCGGATATGCACATCGCGTTAAAAAACGGCTCGAACATCGCGCTGCTGAACGCAATGGGGCACGTCATTATTGAGGAGAACCTGTACGACCAGGCGTTTGTCGCAAGCCGTACGGAAGGCTTTGAAGAGTATAGGAAAATTGTCGAAGGCTATACGCCAGAGTCGGTTGAAACGATAACCGGCGTCAGCGCGCAGGAGATCCGCCAGGCGGCACGCATGTACGCGGCAGCGAAAACCGCGGCCATTCTGTGGGGCATGGGCGTCACCCAGTTCTACCAGGGCGTGGAAACCGTGCGTTCCCTGACCAGCCTCGCGATGCTGACCGGCAATCTGGGCAAGGCGCACGTCGGCGTGAACCCGGTGCGCGGTCAGAATAACGTCCAGGGTGCCTGCGATATGGGCGCTCTGCCGGACACCTATCCGGGCTATCAGTACGTCAAGTTCCCGGAAAATCGCGAGAAATTCGCGAAGGCCTGGGGCGTGGATAGCCTGCCGGAACATACCGGGTATCGCATCAGCGAGCTGCCACACCGCGCGGCGCACGGCGAAGTGCGTGCGGCCTACATCATGGGTGAAGATCCGCTCCAGACCGACGCCGAGCTGTCTGCGGTGCGTAAAGGGTTTGAGGATCTGGAGCTGGTGATTGTCCAGGATATCTTTATGACCAAAACCGCGGCGGCGGCGGATGTGATTTTACCGTCGACCTCCTGGGGCGAGCATGAGGGCGTCTACACGGCGGCAGACCGCGGCTTCCAGCGCTTCTTTAAGGCGGTCGAGCCGAAGTGGGATCTGAAAACCGACTGGCAGATTATCAGTGAAATTGCCACCCGCATGGGCTACCCGATGCACTACAACAACACTCAGGAGATCTGGGACGAGTTGCGCAGTCTGTGTCCGGATTTTTATGGGGCAACCTATGAAAAAATGGGTGAGCTGGGCTACATCCAGTGGCCGTGTCGCGATGAGTCCGAAGCCGACCAGGGAACGTCGTACCTTTTCAAAGAGAAATTCGACACCTCGAACGGACTGGCGCAGTTCTTCACCTGCGACTGGGTCGCGCCAATCGATAAGCTCACCGATGAGTATCCGATGGTGCTCTCCACCGTGCGTGAAGTGGGCCACTACTCCTGCCGTTCGATGACCGGAAACTGCGCCGCGCTGGCGGCGCTGGCGGACGAGCCGGGCTACGCGCAAATCAACACCGCCGACGCAGAGCGCCTCGGCATTGAGGATGAAGCGCTGGTGTGGGTGAACTCGCGTAAGGGCCGCATTATCACCCGTGCGCAGGTCAGCGACCGTCCCAACAAAGGGGCGGTCTACATGACCTACCAGTGGTGGATTGGCGCCTGCAACGAGCTGGTGACGGAGAACTTAAGCCCGATAACCAAAACGCCGGAGTATAAATACTGCGCCGTAAACGTGGAGCCGATTGCGGATCAGCACGCTGCGGAACAGTATGTGATCGACGAATATAACAAGCTGAAAGCCCGACTGCGCGAAAGCGCAATGGGTTGATGCCGTTAATTAAACGATGAATAAAGGGAGTGAGATATTCACTCCCTTTTTATTTCCGCTTAACCCATTAAAAATATCAATTATTATTCTGGAAAGAGGCTCGCAGAAATAATGTAATTCGTGCGAAAAAGAATTACATCTTTGCATTTTAATTCAGAGGGATAAGATGTGCCGCGAGTGCTTAAGACTTTCTGTCTTGAGCATTGTTGAGGGACAGAAAGTAGGAAGCCCCGGGAAATTTTCATTTACCCGAGGCTACTCCCTCAACTACCAACAGGTTGAGAGTAGCCTCTTATTCTTTTTTACACAAGGAGTAAAAGGCATGACGCCATTAAAAACTGCGTTAGGCATCGTCTTTATTATCTGCCTGACAATAGTGATCTTTACCTTTATTACTCGCGGCAGGCTCTGCGAGTTTTCAATAAAGGGTGAGCATCAGGAGGTGGCGGCGAAATTAGCCTGCAACGCAGGCTAACCTCTACGGGCGGAACGACGGTTCCGCCCGGCTTGTAGGATGCTGAGGTCTTAATGCACCCATTTTTTTCTTCTGTCGCCGCGATTATACTGCGCGGCATGTACCCAGATGATAAGAACCCATGAAACCTATTTTTCTGTTGTTGTTACTTTTTACATCGCTTGTCCGTGCCGATGAGATTGGCAGCCAGTACAAGGAACAGGCTGAAGCGGGTGACGCCCGTGCCCAGTATTATTTGGCCGATACGTACTTTAGCTCCGGCGACAGCAAGCAAGCGGCGCTGTGGGCCGAGAAAGCCGCAAAAGGTGGCGATGTCGACGCCATGGGGCTGCTCTCGCAAATCCTCTTTACCCAGGGAAATTATGCGCAAGCTAAGGCACTGGCGCAGCAGGCAACCATCGCGGGCAGCAAGCGTGGCGCAATCATGCTGGCTCGCGTGCTGGTGAACACCCAGGCGGGGAAAACTGACTATCCGCAGGCGATCAAACTGCTGCAAACGGCTACCGAGGATATCGACAACGACTCCGCGGTTGATGCGCAACTGCTGCTGGGGCTGATTTATGCCAACGGCGTGGAAGTGGTGCAGGATGACGCTCAGGCAGCTGCGTGGTTCAAGCGCAGTTCGTCTCTTTCACGTACGGGCTACGCAGAATACTGGGCTGGTATGCTGTTCCAGCAGGGCGAGAAAGGCTTTATCACGCCAAATAAACAGAAAGCGCTCTACTGGTTGAACCTGAGCTGTACGGAAGGATTTGATACGGGATGTGAAGAGTTTGATGCGTTGAGCGGAGAATAAAGTGCCGGGTGGCGGCTTCGCCTTACCCGACCTACAAAACCCGTAGGCCCGGTAAGCGCAGCGCCACCGGGCTTAGGATGTTACTGGTCAGCCGTCTTATCAAAACGACCCAGCACCTCACGTTCATACGCCAGCGCTTTTTTGCGGTCGAATTTGTGTTCCCACTTGGCGATAACCAGCACCGCCAGGGCATTCCCCACCACGTTCAGCGCGGTACGCGCCATGTCGAGGATACGGTCAACACCGGCGATAAACGCCAGACCTTCCAGCGGAATACCGACGCTGCCAAGCGTTGCCAGCAGCACCACGAAGGAGACGCCCGGAACGCCTGCAATACCTTTGGACGTCACCATCAGCGTCAGCACCAGCACGATCTCCTGCCACAGCGACAGGTCAATGCCGTACAGCTGCGCAATAAAGATAGCGGCGATACTCTGGTACAACGTTGAACCGTCCAGGTTAAAGGAGTAGCCGGTCGGTACCACGAAGCTGGTAATAGAGGCAGGCGCGCCGTAGGCTTCCATCTTCTCAATGATACGCGGCAGCACGCTCTCAGAGCTTGCCGTGGAGTACGCCAGAATCAATTCATCCTTCAGGATACGGATCAGGATCCAGATGCTCAGCCCGCACAGGCGCGCCACAATGCCCAGTACCACCAGCGCGAAGAACAGGATGGCGAAGTGCACCAGGATCACCAGCTTCGCCAGCGGCCACAGGGAGGCAAAACCGAAGTTCGCCACGGTGACGGCAATAAGCGCGAACACCCCGACCGGCGCGTAACGCATCACCATGTGGGTCACTTTAAACATGGTTTCAGAGATAGAACGGAACACGGTGACCAGCGGCTCACGGTGCGTCGCCGGCAGGGAAGAAAGCCCCAGACCAAACAGCACTGAGAAGAAGATGATCGGCAGCATCTCGCCCTTCGCCATTGATGCCACGATGTTGGTCGGCACCAGCGAAAGAATAGTACCCATCAGGCCGTGCGCGTGGCTCTGGACGTCAGCGGTCGTGCTTTGATATTTCGAAATATCCACTGTCGCCAGCTGCGACATATCGATCCCGGAACCTGGCTGGAACACGTTCGCCAGCGTAATACCGAGGATAATCGCAACCGTAGTGATCACTTCGAAATAAAGAATGGTCTTCGCACCGATGCGGCCTAACTGCTTCGCATCACCGACACCCGCAATACCGACCACCAGCGTCGAGATCACAATCGGTACCACAATCATCTTAATCAGATGAATAAAGATATCCCCTGCAGGTGAAAGCAGGTTCGCAATCAGCCATTCGCGGCTGTCGCTATGATAATGCAGGTAACTGCCCAGCAAGATGCCCAGCACAAGGGCGATTAAGATCTGCCAGGCAAGGCTGACTTTAACGTTTTTCATAGAAACTGACTTCCTCAATGAAGCGCCTTATTCACTCAAACTGCATGAATATGGGGACATACTGAAAGGGTATGAATTGTGTTGCGTTGGTTTATGGGATTTTTTAACGCGGCGTATGAGTATCATTTGCGCGGCCTGTTGCGCAAGCCTTAAAGAACGACGCATTTCACTCGAAAAAGCGGGGATGACGGGAGTTTGTCCTAATTCTGATAAATAACCTTTTGTTATAAAAAAGCTTTTTTAAACATAAATGTGAATAATCGTTAGCGTAAATTATTTCCCTTCAAAGTTTCATTCGCTCATTTTTCAGCCTATTCAAACAATGCGTGATCTGCCGCCCAAATACTAAACAAAGCTTGTAAAGCCCCTACAATTAACGTTTTTGCGACATATTATTAACATCTTACACGGAGAAAAAAAGCCATGAGCCAAATCCATAAACACGACATTCCCGCAAATATTGCGGACCGTTGCCTGATAAACCCGGAGCAGTACCACGAGAAGTATCAGCAATCCATCTCCAGCCCTGACCTCTTCTGGGGTGAGCAGGGCCATATCCTTGACTGGATCAAACCGTATCAGAAGGTGAAGAACACCTCCTTTGCACCGGGTAACGTCTCCATTAAATGGTATGAAGACGGCACGCTAAATCTGGCGGCTAACTGCCTTGACCGCCACCTCGCCGAGCGCGGCAACGAAACGGCCATTATCTGGGAAGGCGATGATGCCTCGCAGAGTAAACATATCACCTATAACGAACTCCATCGCGATGTCTGCCGCTTCGCCAACGTATTGCTGGAACAGGGTATTAAAAAAGGCGACGTTGTTGCTATTTATATGCCGATGGTTCCGGAAGCGGCGGTTGCCATGCTGGCCTGCGCGCGCATTGGTGCGATCCACTCCGTTATCTTCGGCGGCTTCTCACCGGAGGCGGTTGCCGGGCGTATCGTTGACTCTAACTCGAAGCTGGTGATCACCGCTGACGAAGGCGTGCGCGCCGGTCGCGGTATCCCCCTGAAGAAAAACGTCGACGAAGCGCTGAAAAACCCCAATGTGAAAACCATCAGCAACGTCATCGTGCTCAAGCGTACCGGCGGCAAGATCGACTGGAATGAAGGGCGCGACCTCTGGTGGAGCGACCTGATTGAAAAAGCGAGTGACCAGCATCAGCCGGAAGAGATGAATGCGGAAGACCCGCTGTTTATCCTTTATACCTCCGGCTCAACCGGCAAACCGAAAGGTGTGCTGCACACCACCGGCGGCTATCTGGTCTATGCGGCCACCACCTTCAAATACGTCTTCGACTACCATCCGGGCGACATCTACTGGTGTACCGCCGACGTGGGCTGGGTCACCGGCCATAGCTACCTGCTGTACGGCCCGCTGGCCTGCGGTGCAACGACGCTGATGTTTGAAGGCGTCCCGAACTGGCCGACCCCGGCGCGCATGTGTCAGGTGGTCGACAAGCATCAGGTCAACATTCTCTACACCGCGCCAACGGCGATCCGCGCGTTAATGGCGGAAGGCGATAAAGCCATCGAAGGCACCGACCGCTCTTCGTTGCGCATCCTCGGTTCCGTGGGTGAGCCCATCAACCCGGAAGCCTGGGAGTGGTACTGGAAAAAAATCGGTAACGAGAAATGCCCGGTGATGGACACCTGGTGGCAGACCGAAACCGGCGGTTTTATGATCACCCCGATGCCGGGCGCCACCCAGCTGAAAGCGGGTTCCGCAACCCGTCCGTTCTTCGGCGTGCAGCCTGCGCTGGTGGATAACGAAGGCAATCCGCAGGAAGGGGCCACCGAAGGCAACCTGGTGATCGTCGACTCCTGGCCGGGTCAGGCGCGCACGCTGTTTGGCGACCACGAGCGCTTCGAGCAGACCTACTTCTCGACCTTTAAAAACATGTACTTCAGCGGCGACGGCGCGCGTCGTGATGAAGACGGCTATTACTGGATAACCGGACGCGTGGACGACGTGCTGAACGTCTCCGGCCACCGTCTCGGCACCGCGGAGATTGAGTCGGCCCTGGTGTCGCATCCGAAAATTGCCGAAGCCGCCGTTGTCGGTATTCCGCACAACATCAAAGGACAGGCGATCTACGCCTACGTCACACTGAACCACGGCGAAGAGCCGTCGCCAGAGCTGTATACCGAGGTGCGCAACTGGGTGCGTAAAGAGATTGGCCCGCTTGCCACGCCGGACGTGCTGCACTGGACCGACTCGCTGCCGAAAACACGCTCCGGCAAGATTATGCGCCGTATATTGCGCAAAATCGCCGCAGGGGACACCAGCAACCTCGGTGATACCTCAACGCTCGCGGATCCTGGCGTGGTGGACAAACTGCTCGAAGAGAAGCAGGCCATCGCAATGCCTTCCTAGCGTTTTCTCCCTCTCCCCGTGGGAGAGGGCCGGAGTGAGGGCATCAGACCGCACCTTCCTCCCCTCACCCTAACCCTCTCCCCACAGGGGAGAGGGGATAAAAACAAACCAACCTTACCTTTGGAGACTCTGTGATGAATGACCATATTTGTCAGCAGATAGAGAATAGTGCGCACTACAGGGAGCTCGTCGATAAACGGCAACGGTTTGCCTTCTTACTTTCCATCATCATGCTGGTTATTTACGTCGGCTTTATTCTTCTCATCGCCTTCGCCCCGCACTGGCTGGGTACCCCGCTGCACGCGGGTACCAGCGTCACGCGCGGTATTCCCATCGGCATCGGCGTGATTGTGATTTCGTTTGTGCTGACCGGCGTATACGTCTGGCGTGCGAACGGTGAATTCGATCGTCTTAATAAAGCGGTTCTGCATGAGGTAAAAGCATCATGAAGCGAGTCCTGACGGCGCTTGCCGCCACACTTCCCTTTGCTGCCCATGCGGCAGATGCCATTACCGGCGAAGTCCAGCGTCAGCCAACCAACTGGCAGGCGATTGTGATGTTCCTGATTTTCGTCCTGCTGACGCTGTATATCACCTACTGGGCGTCAAAACGCGTGCGTTCCCGTAACGATTACTACACGGCGGGCGGCAACATTACCGGCTTCCAGAACGGGCTGGCGATTGCGGGTGACTTTATGTCGGCCGCCTCGTTCCTCGGGATCTCCGCGCTGGTATACACCTCCGGCTATGACGGCCTGATCTACTCCCTCGGCTTCCTCGTTGGCTGGCCGATCATTCTGTTCCTGATTGCCGAACGCTTGCGCAACCTGGGCCGTTACACCTTCGCTGACGTGGCATCCTATCGCCTGAAGCAGGGGCCGATTCGCACCCTCTCCGCCTGCGGCTCGCTGGTGGTGGTGGCGCTGTATCTGATCGCCCAGATGGTGGGCGCGGGCAAGCTTATCGAACTGCTGTTTGGCCTGAACTACCACGTCGCGGTGGTGCTGGTCGGCGTGCTGATGGTGATGTACGTCCTGTTCGGCGGCATGCTGGCGACCACCTGGGTGCAGATCATCAAAGCCGTCCTGCTGCTGTTCGGCGCCAGCTTTATGGCCTTTATGGTGATGAAACACGTCGGCTTCAGCTTCAATAACCTGTTTACCGAAGCGATGGCGGTCCACCCGAAAGGGGAAGCGATCATGAGCCCGGGCGGGCTGGTGAAAGATCCGATATCCGCGCTCTCTCTCGGTCTCGGCCTGATGTTCGGCACCGCGGGTTTACCGCATATCCTGATGCGCTTCTTTACCGTGAGCGATGCGCGTGAAGCACGTAAAAGCGTCTTCTATGCCACCGGCTTTATGGGTTACTTCTACATTCTGACCTTTATCATCGGCTTTGGCGCGATCATGCTGGTGGGGGCGAACCCGGCGTTTAAAGACGCGGCGGGCGCGTTGATTGGCGGTAACAACATGGCGGCGGTACACCTGGCCGACGCGGTTGGCGGTAACCTGTTCCTCGGCTTTATCTCCGCCGTGGCCTTCGCCACCATCCTTGCGGTGGTTGCAGGGCTGACGCTGGCAGGCGCGTCTGCGGTGTCGCATGACCTCTACGCCAACGTCATCCGCAAAGGCGCGAGCGAGCGCGATGAGCTGAAGGTCTCGAAAATCACCGTGCTGGTGCTGGGCGTGGTGGCGATCCTGCTGGGTATCCTGTTCGAGAAGCAGAACATCGCCTTTATGGTGGGGCTGGCCTTCTCGATTGCGGCAAGCTGTAACTTCCCGATCATCCTGCTCTCCATGTACTGGTCAAAACTGACCACCCGTGGGGCGATGATTGGCGGCTGGCTGGGTCTGCTGACGGCGGTGATCCTGATGGTTCTCGGTCCAACCATCTGGGTGCAGATCCTCGGTCACGCAAGCGCCATCTTCCCGTATGAATACCCGGCGCTGTTCTCCATTGCCGTGGCGTTTATCGGGATCTGGTTCTTCTCGGCCACCGACAATTCGCCGGAGGGTAACCTGGAGCGTGAGAAATTCCGCGCCCAGTTTATCCGCTCACAAACCGGTCTCGGCGTCGAGCAGGGCCGCGCGCACTAAGCCTTTCTCCCCGGTCATTCTGGCCGGGGAGCTTAAAACATCGCCCACGCCACCAGCGGCGCAATCAGCACCATTACCACGCCCGACAGCATCATCACCAGGCTTGCGACCACGCCCTCCTGCTGACCCAGCTCATACGAACGCGCTGTTCCCGCGCCGTGCGACGCCGCGCCGAACCCTGCCCCTTTCGCCATGCCTTCGCGAATGGAAAGCCGCAGGAACAGCACATCGCCCACCGCCATGCCAAACACGCCCGTCACCACCACAAACAGCGCCACCAGATCCGGCTGCCCGCCGAGCGGTTTGGCCGCCGCCAGCGCAAACGGCGTGGTCACCGAGCGCACGGCGAGGCTGCGCTGAATTTCATCGGACAAGGTAAACAGCCGCGCCAGCCAGACGGAGCTGCACACTGCGACCACCGTGGCGGTGATCACACCTGCGCTGAGCGACATCCAGTGACGTTTGATAATCGCCAGGTTGTCGTAAACGGGGACGGCAAAAGCGATGGTCGCCGGGCCAAGCAGCCACAACAGCCAGTGGGATTCACCAATGTAGTTCTGCCAGGAGATATGGCCGAAGACCAGCATCAGTACCAGCAGGATCGGCGTGAAGACCAGCGGCATCAGCGGCAGGGCGTGAAAGCGGCGGTACAGTCGCTTATTGGCAAAGTAGATAATTAGCGTGGCAACCAGGCACAGCACACTAATCTGAAAGTTAGTCATGCTTCTGCCTGCTGATTTCAAAGCGATACACTTTATCCACCACCCAGGCGGTCGCCCCCAGCACCATCAGCGTGCTTAACGCGATGACCGCAAAGATGCGCCATCCGTCGACCATCAGCAGCTGCGCGTAGTTTACTACCGCTACTACGGCAGGGACAAAGAACAGCAACATCTCCGCCAGCAGCCAGCGCGCCCCGGCGCGTACCCAGTTAAGGGGGATCACGCGACAGAGAATAAGCGTCAGCATCAGCAGCATACCGACAAGATTCGCAGGCAGCGGCAGATGCAGCCAACCGACGAGATATTCAGCGAAAACAAACAGTCCCGCGTAGAGCAGTACCTGAACCGGTACCTGGAGTCGTTGCACAACGGCAGGCGTAACACGGCTTAACGCCACGGCCATGGAGGGTTTCCTCAAAAATGAGACGAGGCGCCAGTATAGAGACCGCACGGTGTGGACTGAAATGAATTAAAATCATCGAAGGTATAGTTTCGAGGAATAATCATGGACATAAGAACGCTGCGCTATTTTGTCGAAGTGGTTCGCCAGCAAAGTTTTACCCGCGCAGCGGAGAAGTTGTTCGTTACCCAGCCTACCATCAGCAAGATGCTGAAAAACCTCGAAGACGAACTGAACTGTACTCTGCTGATCCGCGACGGGCGCAAGCTGTTGCTGACCGACACCGGACGCGTGGTGTTCGAACGCGGGCTGGCAATTCTGGCCGAGTTCCGCCAGCTGGAGGCGGAGCTGGACGACATCAACCACCTAACGAAAGGGGTGCTGCGCCTCGGCATTCCACCGATGGTGGGGATGATGATGGCCGGGCCGATTAGCCTGTTCCGCCAGCGTTACCCCGGCGTTGAGCTGAAAATTTCAGAATTTGGCGGCTTAACCGTTCAGCAGGCGGTCACCAACGGCGATTTGGACGTGGCGATGACCGCCCTTCCCGTTGAGGAGGAGAGCGGACTGGCGACGCTGCCGCTCTTTAGCCACCCGCTGTGCGTGCTGGTTCCCCGCTCCGGTGAATGGCTGAAGATAGACTCGGTAAAGCCCGAGCTGCTCGGCGAGCACCCTCTGCTGATTTATAACGAAGATTTCGCCCTCAGCCGCCAGCTGATGGCGCTGTTTAATCAACACAACGTCAAGCCCCGCATTGCGGTGCGCAGCGGCCAGTGGGATTTCCTGGCGGCGATGGTACAGGCAGGCGTGGGGATTGCCATTCTGCCGCAGCCTATCTGCGAGCGGCTGGATAAAAACACGCTACGCTGGATCCCGCTGGAGAGCGACCTGCACTGGCAGTTGGGGATGATCTGGCGAGAAGGGGTGTATCTGTCGCACAGCGCGCAGGCGTGGTTGCAGTGTTGTGAGGGGTTTTGGGTGCCCTCACCCTAACCCTCTCCCACAGGGAAAGGGAACCGTTCGAGCACATAGGCCCGGTAAGCGCAGCGCCACCGGGCAAAAACAGCGCTACTGATTCTCTATCAACAGCGCTTCCAGCAGGTCCAGATCGTGCAGCAGCTTTTGCAGCGTTTCGTTGCTGATCTGCCGCGTGGCGCGCAGGTGATAAAGCTCGGCACGCTCTGAGCGCAGCGCCGCCAGGCGGAACCGGCGCTCCAGGTTCTCCTCCTGCAGCGAGCTTTCCACGTCGTTACGCCCGTCGGCCCGACGACGCAGGTTACCAATCACGCGGGAACTCACTTCCGTCAGCAGCTGATTATCGATGTTCTCTTCCGCATCCGCGGCCAGGCGTTCTTCCATTTTCTGGATGGCGACAATTGCCACTTCAGCGGTAGCCGCCCGCGCAATACGTTCTTCTTTATGCTGCTGGGTCGAATCACCGACATCAATATGCTGGAGTAAAATCGGCAGCATAATCACGCCGACAAACAGCGAGAACAGAATGACGCCTGCCGCCAGGAATACCAGCTCGTAGCGTGCCGGGAAAACATCTCCCGTCGGTAACAGCAGTGGAATAGAGAGCACACCAGCAAGGGTGATCGCCCCGCGCACGCCCGCAAACGAGGCAATCAGCAGCTCACGCGTTGACCATGAACCGAACTCCATCGGCTTTTTGGTCAGGAAGCGCACGCTGAACTTCTTCATCGTCCACAGCCAGCCAAAACGCACCAGCATCAGCGCCATGTAGATCAGCACGATATCGGTGAACAGCAGCCAGGTTTCAACATTCGGATCGGCCTCAGCCGCCACCAGCGAGGTCTCCAGAATGCCGGGCAACTGCAGGCCCAACAGCAGAAATACCATGCCGTTAAACACGAATTCGAGCATCGCCCAGGTGCTGTTGGCGCGCAGGCGCATCGCCAGCGGCGCACGGCGCATCACGCCGGAGCGGGTGATGGTCATCCCTGCCGCCACCGCCGCCAGAATGCCCGACACGCCGATGTGTTCAGCAATCAGGTAGGAAGCAAACGGCAGCAGGAACAGCAGAACGATTTGCGTTGCAGGTTCATCACCGCCCCAGCGGCTGAGGAAGCGCAAGGAGCGACCGTACAGCCAGCTCACCACGAAGCCAGCCAGAATGCCGCCAATCGCCACCTTAAAGAACTCCAGAGTCGCACCGCCAACGGTAAAGACCATGGTGCCCATGGCTACCGCCACGGCAAACTTCAGGGCCACCAGGCCGGAGGCGTCGTTCATCAGCGCCTCGCCCTGCAAAATGCCCATGATTTTCTTCGGAATACGGCCTTCGCCCACAATGCCGGAAAGCGCCACGGCATCGGTTGGCGACAGCACGGCGGCCAGCGCAAAGGCAGGGATTAACGGAATGCCCGGCACCATCCAGTAGATCAGGAAACCAATCCCGACCACGGTAACGACCACCAGCGCCAGCGCCAGACCGAAGATCTCTCGCCCGTGTTCGAGGAATTCGCGCGTGGGCGTTTTCCAGCCATCGGCAAACAGCAGCGGCGGGATAAACAGCACGAGGAACAGTTCCGGATCGAACTCAACGTGCAGGCCAAACGTCGGCCACGCCAGCAGTGCACCGATGGCAATTTGCATTAATGGCAGGGGAATTTGAAAGGGTAGTACGCGTGTAACCACCCCGGATAGCGAGACCACAAGGGTCATGATGAGTATTGTGAAGAAGATTTCCATGCGTTCCCTGTTTGCTGTGTTGCTTATAAGCCAAACCTAAGGCGTCGTGCCTTTTATTCTATCTTCTCCAGAGTAACGCAAAAGGCAACGGGATGAGTCCTGAAAATAAAAACGGGCGGCCTGAGCCACCCGTTTTCGCATCAATGGATAACTTAGATTGCCCAGCCGCCCGCGTAGAACGCCACCAGTGCGATAGCGATAACGACGGTGCCGATATTCAGCTTGCGCCATTCACCCGAGACCAGACGACCAATCACCAGCGAAGCGAAACCGATCATAATGCCGGTCACGATGTTGCAGGTCAGCACGATAAAGACTGCGGTGATCAGGCCGGACATCGCGTCCACGAAGTCCGCAAAATCGATTTTCGCCACGTTGCTCAGCATCAGCAGGCCGACGTACATCAGCGCAGGTGCGGTCGCATAAGCCGGGACCAGATAAGAGAGCGGAGAGAGGAACAGGATCAGCAGGAACAGCACGCCGACGGTGATTGCCGTCAGACCGGTTTTACCGCCTGCCGCCGTACCCGCTGCGGACTCGATGTACACCGCCGCAGGCGCCGCGCCCACCAGACCAGAGAAAACGCTACTCAGGGAGTCGGTCGTCAGCGCTTTGCCACCGTCGATAATCTGACCGTCTTTATCCAGCAGGTTTGCCTGACCGGCCACCGCGCGAATGGTACCGGTCGCGTCAAACACGGCTGTCATCACCAGCGCCAGCACGCTTGGCAGGATCACCGGGTTCAGCGCGCCGACAATATCCAGGCTGCCAATCAGGGAGTTGCCTTTGTCATCGCTCAGGGACGGCATGGCGAAGATACCGGAGAAGTGCACGGTCGGGTCGAAGATCAGGCCAACAATAGAAACGCCGATAATGGTCAGCAGAATGCCGCCCGGCACTTTCAGTTTTTCCAGACCGATAATCACCGCCAGACCAATCAGGGACATGATCACCGGGAAGCTGGCGAAGTGACCCAGCGCCACCGGCAGGCCGTCCAGCGGGTTCTTGATCACCAGGCCCACGCCGTTCGCGGCGATCAGCAGCAGGAACAGGCCGATACCGATACCCGTACCGTGCGCCACGCCCTGCGGCAGGTTGCGCAAAATCCAGCTACGGATGCCGGTTGCGGAAATCACGGTAAACAGCACGCCCATCAGGAACACGGCACCGAGCGCAACGGGCACGCTGATGTGCTGACCCAGCACCAGGCTGAACGCGGTAAACGCGGTCAGAGAGATGGCACAGCCGATTGCCAGCGGCAGGTTCGCCCACAGGCCCATCACGATAGAGCCAACACCGGCCACGAGACAGGTGGCAACAAAGACAGCCGCAGGCGGGAAGCCCGCTTTGCCCAACATGCCCGGTACAACGATGACGGAGTACACCATCGCCAGAAACGTCGTCAGACCCGCAACGACTTCCTGGCGCACGGTGCTGCCGCGAGCAGAAATTTTAAAGATGGCGTCAAGCGAACCGCCGGTACGCGCAGATGGCGTAGACATAGAAAACATCCCCTGAGAGTTTTTATAGAACGTCCATAAGCGTGGTGGAGACGCCACTGCCAGCTATAACGTCAAATCCATATCTTGCGTTTGCGACAAAAGGGGCGTCACAAAAAAAGCAAACGTTTAGCTCCGCGCTTACGAAACGGGTGGTCAAATTAAGGCAAACGATTATCTAGCCTAATCCCCGCCCTTTTCAACTGAACTTTCTCGTTTTTCGCTAAAATTCCCTTATGACGATGAAGAAATAAACAGACGATGCGCAAACGTTATCGTCTATGCGCAATTTAGTTACATTTCACCCTTCGCCAGGGATAGTGAGCGGCCCGCCCTGTTCCAGTGTTTTTTGCCAGCCGGGGCGATTTTCGACCTTTTTCTTCCAGGCATGGGTATGTGGGAGGTTTTCGACGCCGCCGCGCGCCAGCAGGGCAAAGATCGGGAAACTCATCTGAATATCGGCCATGCTGAGCGTGTCACCGGCAAACCAACTGTTCTCTGAAAGGTGCGATTCGATATAACGCGCATGGGTTTCCAGCTGGCGGTTGAGGTAAGCTTTTTGTACTCCCTGCCCCAGCGCTTTCCCCAGCGTGCGCATCCCAAACGGCACGGGGGGTTTGCCCAGGCTGTTAAAAACCAGCTTCATTAACAGCAATGGCATAAGCGAACCTTCTGCGTAGTGCAGCCAGAAACGATATTGCACCTTGTGGGCAGGATCCCGCGGTTTAAGGTGCGATTCTGCGTCGTAGGTTTCCTGGAGATACTCCAGAATGGCACCGGACTCAGCAAGGATCAGCCCGTTGTCTTCAATGACCGGTGATTTGCCCAGCGGATGCACTTTTTTGAGAGACTCAGGCGCCAGCATGGTTTTTTCACGCTGGTAATGAACAATCTCATAAGGCAGGGCAAGTTCTTCCAGCGCCCAGATCACGCGGTGCGAGCGTGACTGGTTAAGGTGATGTACCGTGAGCATGATTGTCTCCTGTAATTCATACTTTCTAACTATAGAAAATCGAACAACATCGCGAAAAAATTTTGGCTAAAAAGAAACCCTCCACGCTGGCGAAAATCGGGGTCTTGCATAGAATTAAAGTGTCAGCACAAACCGGAACCTCCCCAACTTGCTCGACATGAGGGGTGCTGATGTCGGGGGAAACCCTCCCGTGAACCAGCGGGATAGAGAGAAAGACAAAGACCGGGAAAAACTAAAGCGCCCTTTGTGGCGCTTTAGTTCTTTATGTGTGCGGGGTTTTGCCGGGTGGCGGCTGCGCCTTACCCGGCCTACATTTGACGGTTTGGTAGGCCGGGTAAGCGAAGCGCCACCCGGCGAATGGGCTACATGCACGCTCAATCCTCCTCCAGCAACCGCGCGCCCGTTCCCTGCTCGCCCAGCCTGTCGCCGGGGTTACGCAACGGGCAGTCGCTGCGAGATAAACACCCGCAGCCAATACAGCCATCCAGTTCGTCACGCAGCACGACCAGTGTGTGAATGCGTCGGTCCAGCTCTTCACGCCACTGGGACGAAAGCTCTTTCCACTCTTTCGGGCTAAGCGTGTGTCCTTCCGGCAGCACGCCGAACGCATCGCCGATGGTGGCCAGGGGGATTCCGATTCGTTGCGCAATTTTGATAATCGCCACGTAGCGGAGCACGTCGCGGGTGTAACGCCGCTGGTTTCCGGCATTACGGATACTCTTAATTAACCCTTTGCTTTCATAGAAGTGGAGCGCCGACACCGCAACGCCGCTGCGCTTTGCCACTTCACCGGGGGTTAAGAGCGCTTTAATTCTCGGCAATCTCTTTTCCATAAAACCTCTTTACCTCAAGTTAACTTGAGGAATTATACTCCCCCGCAGAGAAAACGACGAATCCACCAGGATAGATGTATCTACAGAGGGGCAACCTTATGTCGCATCAGCAAATTATTCAGACGCTTATTGAATGGATTGATGAACATATCGACCAACCGTTGAACATTGATGTGGTCGCTAAAAAATCGGGCTATTCGAAATGGTATTTACAGAGAATGTTCCGCACCGTCATGCATCAGACGCTGGGTGAGTACATTCGCCAGCGCAGACTGCTGCTGGCAGCGCAGGCGCTACGTTCGACGCAACGGCCTATTTTTGATATCGCGATGGATCTGGGTTATGTCTCGCAACAAACCTTTTCCCGCGTGTTTCGCCGTGAATTTGACCGCACGCCGAGCGATTACCGCCACCAGTTGAATTAATGTGTATCAGTGCAAAGGTTGCTGCTGCCAGGCCATAAATTCCTGGGGCGGCATCGCTTTCGCGAAGTGCCATCCCTGACAATACTGCACGCCACGCTTCAACAGCCAGCTGACCTGCTCTGCCGTTTCCACACCTTCCGCAATCGTTTTAAGACGCAAACTTTGCGCCATCTCGATGATGTGCTCGGCAATCAGGTGGCTGGTGCTGTTGGTGGTTAAGGTATCGATAAAGGATTTATCGATTTTCAGGATATCGACGTTCAGCGAATAAAGGTTATGCAGGTTGGAGTAGCCGGTCCCGAAATCATCGATGGCCACTTCATAGCCCGCCTGACGGAAAGCCTGAATAACGGGCGTGGTTTTAGGAACATCGATAAACCCGCGTTCCGTCACTTCAATCTTTATCTGCTGCGCGCGCACGGCATAGTGTCTGGCCTTGTCTGAGATCATCGCGATCAGGCGCGAAGAGTGGAAATCAGTCGCCGACAGGTTAATGGAAATATAGAGATCGGGATGCGTCGCCAGGAAATGCCCCAGATCGCTGAACACCTCTTCGACGACGTAATCCGTAATACGTTCGCTCATGCCCTCTTTTTCCGCCAGCGGGATAAATTCCACCGGACTCATCACCTGTCCGTTAAAGCCAGGCCAGCGCAGTAACGCTTCTGCCCCCACGCACCGATTATTTTTAATATCAATAATTGGCTGATAATGGACGCAAAGCTGGCGCTTATTCAGCGCACGGTGCAGCAAACGGCCTGGGGAGTTGAGTTCACGGTGGGTGCGTGACCACACCAGCAGAATAATAATGCTGCAGATCATCCCCAGCGGCAGCGTCAATGTGGCCTGATGATAAAGCGTTTCATAAAAGCGTGTATTCGATGTGGAAACGATGGCCGCGATAGGACGTTTATCGGATTTAACGATGGTATAAAAACGGTCATCTTTTTGAAATGTCGATTCCTTATCCCGGATTAGCGCATTCAATAATGTAATATTGGCCTGCTGGCTGACGGAAAAGAATGCATTAGTTACCGTGTCGTACACCCCCCACGACAGAGAATGATCGGCTGACATCACTTCACTGTAAGAAAGCGGATTGACCACCACAACATAATTTCCGCGCTGCATATATGTCATTTTATAGCCAGTAAAAAATGGCGTATCGCGATAATAATAGATGGCAATGTCGGGTTTACGTTTGTAATTGGCGACAGAAATCAGGTAGGGCTGGTCGGGGGTAAAAACCGTTGAACAAAGAAAACGTTGGCCTTGTGCATAAATTAAATCGGCGACGAAAAGACGACCACGAACCACATTCAACATATATTGCCGGTGCTCAGGTGTACACAGTTTACCCTGATATTGTTCAGCGCCATCGCGTGCTAAATCAACCTGTTGAATGACAAGTTCTGTTTTGTCTAACGCAAGTCCAGCAAATGTGCGTAGTTGGGCGCTTGTTTCCGACACGGCTCTGAGCTGGGCAAACCATAGCGCAAGCATCACCGGTAGCATAACTACCATGATGATCCCTACCACCCTGAGCATCTTGCGCCGCGCGCTACGATTCATTTCCCGCCCTATATCCCTGCATGTTGTACGCCTGTAGTAATGAAGGCCGGATGCTTTGATAAACAGATGATTACGTTGCATGAATCATGCGAAGTTAGCAACCGACTTTTAGTATTAAAAATCTTAAAATTGCTTATGACGATAATATTTTCCCGTAAGCTAAACTGAAAGTATTCGTTCCGTTTCAATTAAGGAAAATAATTATCCAGTACAGGCGGGTGGTTTTAGATAGCACAACAGCGGATCGTTGATTAAACCAAAATTCTGGCCGCATGAAAAAAGAACAAGATGAACATGAAATTTCGTGATAATTGTTCCCCTCTGCTTTGTCGTTTGATTTATTAATAATCAAACGCAATCAGCATATTTTTATGACGGGCGTAAAAATAACGCTTCACTTCGCCAGTAAAATGGCTGGCCAGACATGTCTCTTGCCCGAGCCACGCTCTCGCCGCACTTGCCCAGGCAGGCGTTGCGTTGAGGCATCAGCCTCGCTGACAGAGATATATTCTCCATGGTGATAAATCGCCCATTTTTCCACGCCGTGAGACTGGCGAATAAAACAGCAAATGTGATATAGTTCACACATCTTGTGTAACGAGAAACATTGTTTCATTTCAGTTCGTCTGTTTTGTCGAGGATGGGTTTATGGCGACCATTACCACCAGCATGGTTCTCCTTCGCTGGCCATTGTTAAGTGCGGTTTTGATGTTTTTAGCCAGCACGCTGAACATTCAGTTTCGTAAATCTGACTACGCTGGACTTGCGGTGATTAGCACCCTGCTGGGGCTGGGCGCAGCCTGCTGGTTTGCAACGGGCCTGCTTGGCATTACCCTGGTGGATATCGCTGCCGTTTGGGAAAATTTAAAAGTGGTGATGGTGGAAGCCATGAGCCACACGCCGCCAGACTGGCCGATGGTGATTACCTGATCCCTTCATCAATAAAAAAACCCAGACGATGTCTGGGTTTTTTGTTTTCGTATCCGTTGATCAGAACGGAATGTCGTCGTCGAAATCCATTGGCGGTTCGTTAGACGGGGCCGGAGCAGACTGCTGCTGCGGACGAGACTGCGCGCCGCCGCTGAACTGGTTGCCGCCCTGCGGCTGCTGAGGCTGACCCCAACCGCCCTGCTGCTGGCTCTGTCCGCCACCTGCCGGTGCGCCACCGCCCTGACGGCCACCCAGCATCTGCATGGTGCCACCCACGTTCACCACGACTTCCGTGGTGTACTTCTCAGCGCCGGACTGATCGGTCCATTTGCGGGTACGCAGCTGGCCTTCGATATAGACCTGAGAACCTTTACGCAGATACTCACCGGCCACTTCGGCCAGTTTGCCAAACAGCACAACGCGGTGCCATTCGGTCTGCTCTTTCATCTCACCGGTCGCTTTATCACGCCAGGATTCGGAAGTAGCCAGCGTAATGTTGGCAACTGCGCCACCACTCGGCATGTAGCGTACTTCCGGGTCCTGGCCCAGATTACCGACGAGAATCACCTTGTTTACGCCTCTGCTGGCCATGTTCGTGTCTCCTGAATACGTTTCTTAATAGTGTAAACGCGCGAGTGTACCATTTCCATGCTGCACTTTGATAGTTGCGTAGCACGTTCCAGAGTTCTCTCGCAACTCGACATTGTTACACAGCCAATCAGAAAATGCATTCCAATACTGTATATTCAAACAGGTTAAATTGTGTCATAATTAGCCGTTTCTGACAGCCGTTTGTCCTTCAAACAAATCAGGCAATCCGTGTTCCAACCGGGAAAGGTGAATGGATAAGATCGAAGTTCGGGGCGCCCGCACCCACAATCTCAAGAATATCAACCTCATAATCCCTCGCGACAAACTCATCGTCGTGACCGGGCTTTCGGGGTCTGGCAAATCCTCACTGGCTTTCGACACTTTGTATGCCGAAGGACAGCGTCGTTACGTTGAATCACTCTCCGCGTACGCGCGTCAGTTCCTGTCGCTGATGGAAAAACCGGATGTCGACCATATTGAAGGGTTGTCCCCTGCTATCTCTATTGAGCAGAAGTCCACCTCGCATAACCCGCGTTCTACGGTCGGTACCATTACCGAAATTCACGACTACCTGCGTCTGCTGTATGCCCGCGTAGGCGAGCCGCGCTGCCCGGACCACGACGTCCCGCTGGCGGCCCAGACCGTAAGCCAGATGGTGGATAACGTGCTGTCGCAGCCGGAAGGCAAACGCCTGATGCTGCTGGCACCGATCATTAAAGAGCGTAAGGGCGAGCACACCAAAACGCTGGAAAACCTGGCAAGCCAGGGCTATATCCGCGCCCGTATCGACGGCGAAGTGTGTGACCTGTCGGATCCGCCAAAGCTGGAGCTGCAGAAGAAGCACACCATCGAAGTGGTCATTGATCGCTTTAAGGTGCGTGACGATCTCGCCACGCGTCTCGCGGAGTCCTTTGAAACGGCGCTGGAACTCTCTGGCGGCACGGCCGTGGTCTCCGACATGGACGACCCGAAAGCGGAAGAGCTGCTCTTCTCCGCCAACTTTGCCTGTCCGATTTGCGGCTACAGCATGCGCGAGCTGGAACCGCGTCTGTTCTCCTTCAACAATCCGGCCGGTGCCTGCCCGACGTGTGACGGTCTGGGCGTTCAACAATATTTCGACCCGGACCGCGTGATCCAAAACCCGGAGCTGTCGCTGGCGGGCGGTGCCATTCGCGGCTGGGACAAGCGTAACTTCTACTATTTCCAGATGCTGAAATCGCTGGCAGAGCACTACAAGTTCGACGTTGAAGCGCCGTGGGCGAGCCTGAGCCCGAACGTGCACAAAGTGATCCTGTTCGGTTCCGGTAAAGAGAACATCGAGTTCAAGTACATGAACGATCGCGGCGATACCTCCGTGCGTCGCCACCCGTTCGAAGGGGTGCTGCACAATATGGAGCGCCGCTACAAAGAGACCGAATCCAGCGCGGTACGTGAAGAGCTGGCGAAGTTCATCAGCAACCGCTCCTGCGCCACCTGTGAGGGCACGCGTCTGCGTCGCGAAGCACGCCACGTGTTTGTTGAAAACACGGCGCTGCCGACCATCTCAGACATGAGCATCGGCCACGCGATGGACTTCTTCAACAACCTGAAGCTCTCCGGCCAGCGTGCGAAAATTGCCGAAAAAGTGCTGAAAGAGATTGGCGATCGCCTGAAGTTCCTCGTGAACGTCGGCCTGAACTACCTGACGCTTTCCCGCTCGGCAGAAACGCTCTCCGGCGGTGAAGCTCAGCGTATCCGTCTGGCGAGCCAGATTGGCGCAGGTCTGGTAGGCGTGATGTACGTGCTGGATGAGCCGTCCATCGGCCTGCACCAGCGCGACAACGAGCGTCTGCTCGGCACGCTGGTTCACCTGCGCAACCTCGGCAACACGGTCATCGTGGTCGAGCACGACGAAGATGCGATCCGCGCGGCTGACCACGTCATCGACATCGGCCCAGGCGCTGGCGTGCACGGCGGCCAGGTCGTTGCTGAAGGGACGCTGAAAGACATTATGGCGGTGCCCGAGTCGCTGACTGGCCAGTTCATGAGCGGCAAGCGCAAAATTGAAGTGCCGAAACAGCGCGTAGCGGCAGATCCGGAAAAAGTGCTGAAGCTGACCGGCGCACGCGGTAACAACCTGAAAGACGTCACCCTGACGCTGCCGGTTGGCCTGTTTACCTGTATCACCGGCGTGTCCGGTTCCGGTAAATCGACGCTGATCAACGATACGCTGTTCCCGATTGCGCAGACGGCGCTGAACGGCGCGACGCTAGCCGAGCCTGCGCCGTACCGCGACATTCAGGGGCTGGAGCATTTCGATAAGGTTATCGACATCGACCAGAGCCCGATTGGCCGTACCCCGCGCTCTAACCCGGCGACCTATACCGGCGTCTTCACGCCCGTACGTGAACTCTTCGCCGGCGTGCCAGAATCACGTTCGCGCGGGTATACGCCAGGACGTTTCAGCTTTAACGTGCGCGGCGGTCGCTGTGAAGCGTGCCAGGGCGACGGCGTGATCAAGGTTGAGATGCACTTCCTGCCGGATATCTACGTTCCGTGCGACCAGTGCAAAGGCAAGCGCTATAACCGCGAAACGCTGGAGATTAAGTACAAAGGCAAGACCATTCACGAAGTGCTGGACATGACCATCGAAGAGGCGCGCGAGTTCTTTGACGCCGTCCCTGCGCTGGCGCGTAAGCTGCAAACGCTGATGGACGTAGGCCTGACCTACATTCGTCTGGGGCAGTCCGCCACCACGCTTTCCGGCGGTGAAGCGCAGCGCGTGAAGCTGGCGCGTGAGCTGTCAAAACGCGGCACCGGTCAGACGCTGTACATTCTTGATGAGCCGACGACCGGTCTGCACTTTGCCGACATCCAGCAGCTGCTCGAGGTGCTGCATCAGTTGCGCGATCAGGGCAACACTATCGTGGTGATTGAGCACAACCTGGACGTGATTAAAACCGCGGACTGGATTGTCGATCTCGGCCCGGAAGGCGGCAGCGGCGGCGGTGAAATTCTCGTCTCCGGCACGCCAGAGACCGTTGCAGAGTGCGAAGCCTCGCACACCGCACGCTTCCTTAAACCGTTGCTGTAATCGTCACACGGAGAGTTGCTGTCGGGTCGTTTCCGGCAGCAGCTCAACCGCCTGCTGATAGGACGCGTCCACCAGGTAGTAAATTTGCGACCCGGGAATGGAACCGTCGAGATACACAGTGCTCCAGTGCGCTTTATTCAGATGCTTGCTTGGCCTGACATCATCGTGCTGCTGACGCAATAAATCGGCCAGCTCCGGGCTGGTTTTCAGCGACACCGCCGGACGGCCTTCCACCTCTTTCACCATCGCATATAGCACATCACCCACCTTAATCTGCGTGGCTTTCCAGTCGCTGTGGACGCTTTGCTCCGCGCCCGGCTTGCTCATGCAGTACTGAAGTATCTCCGAAATTGTCATCTTTATTCCCCTTGTAGCGTGGCGATAATTTTACGCGAACCACCGTGAATGCGATGCTCTCCCAGCCAGATCCCCTGCCACGTTCCCAATACCAGCCGTCCATTGTGAACCGGCAGCATCAACGACACGCCCAGCAAAGAAGATTTAATATGCGAAGGCATGTCGTCAGCCCCCTCATAGTCATGCTCATAAGGCGCGTTATCCGGGACGCTCTTCAGAAAATGGTGCTCCATGTCGGACCGGACGGTGGGATCGCAATTTTCATTAAGCGTGAGAGAGGCGGACGTGTGCTGAAGCAGCAGATGCTGCAAACCCGTTCTGACGCGCGACAGGTCGCGGAGTTGCCCGATGACTTCATCCGTCACCAGGTGAAATCCGCGTGATTTAGCGCTTAAGGTCAGGGTCTGTTGGTACCACATGTGCTGCTCCGTGATGAAAGATGAATCTTTCTAAGTGTGCAGCAAGAAGACGAAAGGTAAAACCCGAAGCAGCGAGATTTGATTAAAAAAGAGTCAAACTCGCTGCCGTGTACTTAATACTCCGAGTTGACGATCACCTCTTCGCCAAATTTCCCGGCCATCGGCAGCGGTCGATAAGTCGAGTTAGAGGCGCGTAATACCCTGATCCCTCTGGCTCCTGCGTCGTGCGCGGCGGTGATGTCGTTATCTGAATCGCCGTAGAACACTTTGATATTTTTCTGCTCCAGCCACTGGGTTTTGGTGTTTTGCCCTTCTTTATCACCCGCAAAAATGACCGGGTTCATGCTGGCAGCCGGGATCAGGAAATCATCCTGCAGCGTCTTTGAAACGGTTTCCGTTTTGGTCTGGCTCCGTCCGGTGACAAAGTAAATGCTGTCGCCGCGCTTCACGTGCATGGCGATCAGCGCGCGTGCCACCTCTTTCGGGATGCTGAATTCGTCCCAGCCGTTGTTCATTTTTTCCCAGAACTCCGGGTTCTTCAGATACGCTTCGCTGTCTGGCGACCAGGTTTTTTTGCCTCGCCAGAAGCCCGGACTCGAGAAGAGAACGGTATCGTCAATGTCGAAGCCAACGGCCATCGGCGGACGGCCTACCAGACTGTTTTCGATTTGTGCCACAGAGACCCAGTGAATGGGGGCCTGCTCGGCAAGAATGGCGGCGGTGGTACCGGTGTAAAGTGGCGTCGGTGCTGAAGCACGCGCGACGACGGCGCTATTAAGCGAGAACAATAAGCAGGCGGCGCTGAGCGCCAGTGTGATCTTGCGCATATTTTCCCCTGAATATTCAGTTTGTTATCGTTTTAATTTGAGCGGATGGTCAAAAAACTATCCGACCATAACCCCAGCGGGAAGTGAAGGGAAGGAGTTTTTACTTATGAGGCTGAATAAAAAGAAGACGATCACAAAGCGAGACATCGACCTGAGCAGCCTGATGCCCTCACCCCAACCCTCTCCCTGGGAGAGAGAGAACACCCAGCCCGTAGGCCCGGTAAGCAAAGCGCCACCGGGCGATTAGGCTGCACGGCGGCCTGCTCCCCCTTCTCCTACAGGGATAGGGTTGGTAAGTGAGTACTTACATTACAGCAGCAAACGCCTGTGCTACGCGCTGGACGTTGCTGGCATTCAGACCCGCCACGCACATACGACCGCTGGCGATCAGGTAGACGCCGAACTCTTCGCGCAGGCGATCGACCTGCGCCGCGCTCAGTCCGGTGTAGCTGAACATTCCGCGCTGCTTGAGCAGGTAGTCGAAGTTATGCCCAGGCACGGCCTCTTTCAGGACGTTAACCAGCTCCTGACGCATCGACAGAATGCGCTTACGCATTGCTTCCACTTCAGCAAGCCAGGACGCTTTCAGCTTTTCGTCACCGAGAACCGTCGCCACCACCTGCGCACCAAAGTTTGGCGGGCTGGAGTAGATGCGGCGCACCGTTGCTTTGAGCTGACCCAGCACGCGACCCGCCGCTTCGGCGTCTTCACACACAACGGACAGACCGCCCACGCGCTCGCCGTAAAGCGAGAAGATTTTGGAGAAGGAGTTGCTAACCAGCGCTGGCAGCCCGGCGCTGGCCACGGCGCGGATGGCGTAAGCATCGTCTTCCATGCCCGCACCAAAGCCCTGATAGGCAATGTCGAGGAACGGGATCAGGTTGCGGGCTTTCAGTACCTCAATGACCGCATCCCACTGGGCATGGGTGAGATCCGCCCCGGTCGGGTTATGGCAGCACGGATGCAGCAGCACAATACTGCGCTCAGGCAGCGTGTTCAGTTTTTCCAGCAGCGCTTCAACGCGCACGCCGTTGGTTTCGCTGTCGAACCACGGATAGGTCGCCACCTTAAAGCCTGCGCCTTCAAAAATCGCAACGTGGTTTTCCCACGTTGGGTCGCTGACCCATACGCCTGAATCCGGGAAATATTTTTTCAGGAAGTCGGCCCCCACTTTCAGCGCACCCGAGCCGCCCAGCGTCTGGATGGTCGCCACGCGTTTTTGCGCGAGCACCGCGTGATCGGCACCAAACAACAGCGGCGCGATGGTATTGCGGTAGGCATTTAGCCCTTCCATCGGCAGATAAAGAGAGGCACCGTGCGGAACAGCGTTCAGACGCGCTTCCGCTTCAGCAACAGCCTTCAACTGAGGGATAATGCCATCCTCGTTGTAATACAGACCAATACTGAGGTTCACTTTGTCGCTGCGAGGATCTTCTTTGAAACGCTCCATTAAGGAGAGAATAGGGTCGCCGGCATAGGCGTCAACTGTCTGAAACACGCGATGGTTCTCCGGAATTCGATGAGGCAGGGATTTCAACAATAAACCGGAAGTGGGAGAAGGTCGAGAGCGATATCAGCCCGGCCACGGGATATGTTGGCAAATTTGAGCGATGCGCTCCGACAACGAGCCCCGTACGCGCAAAAACGGTATCTTTCGCTGTGTTAGCTCTGCTTCATACCATGCCTGCTGTCGACGGCGAAACGCCTCGCCTTGCCGGGTGCCATCCTGCACAAAAGGAAACTCATCGCCACAGAGTACGACCAGAGCGTAGTCTCGTTCTGCTAACGCCATGAGCTCCTGCGGCGCGCTGCCGAACTGGTCGAGCATATAGAACAGGGTGGTTAAAGGCGAGGTATCACACACCAGATACGGAGCTGTGCAGGCTAATTCCTCTCTGCGCACCTGCTCCCGGGCAATATGCAGCAGATCGTCCTTCTCCAGCACGCCGTTCTTTGCCTCCCAGTGTTCGCGACCAAACTCTGCTACATACGGGGCGTTTAAGGTTTGCGAGAGCGCCTGAGAAAGCGTGCTTTTACCCGTCGATTCGCCGCCTAATAAGCAGATACGAAAAACAAAGCTGCGATAAACCTCAGGGGAGATCATCTGACGGTAGCGGTGAACATCAGAGCGTATGCGTGTACCCGAGGGGGCTTCAGGCCCCTGTGGTCGCTGGAGCCGTATGTGCGCAACCGGGGATCCGAAACGCTGGCTTAACACAACGGCAAAGCCGTCACCGTAGTCTTCGGCGGTGAATACCACCTGTGGCTGACAGTGCAGAACGTCTTCACACAGCGTGGCAACGTAATGACGATGAAGGTCGTCGCCAGCGTCATTCGGTGGCGGTGGCGCAATATCGTGGGTCGCCATCACCTGCTGAGACAGCACAAGGTGGCGGCATTGAGGAAAAAGCGTTTGTAACCAGTGAAGTCGCTTTTCTGGCTCGTAGCCCGGTATTTCCGGCGATGAATAGCTGATGATAATAACCATCTCGCACTGCGCAAGCGCTGCATGAATAAGCGCTTCATGACCTAAATGTAAAGGTGCAAATTTGCCCACGACCAGGCCGGTTGCGTAACGCTTCATTGCGTCCGTATTTCCTTACGCCATTGATACAGCCCGTGCCAGGCATTACACCAAAACACCAGGTATAAACCGGCCGTCAGATACAGCTCTCTCGTCGCATACAGCGGAACTGCCAGCGTGTTCACTGCCAGCCACACGTACCAATTTTCCAGACGCCGTCCCATCAACATGAACTGCGCAAGAATGCTGAATGTTAAAATAAGGGAGTCCAGCCAAGGCGCCCAAGCATCGGTGTAGAGATGCAATATCAGTCCGTACCCCGCCGCCACGATTGTGGCGCAGGCAAGCAAAATAACAATATGCCCAGGCCTGGTTCGGCGAACAGGTAATACATCCCCGCGGTGCCCTTTAAGCCAGTGTATCCACCCCGTGATGCTCGTGATGATGAAGAAAAACTGGAGGGAAACATCCGCATAAAGCTGCACAGAATAAAAGACCCAGGCGTAAAGCCCGCTGCCTATGATGCCAATCCACCACGTATGGATGTTATTTCTGGCAGCCAGCCAAACGGAGAGCGCGTAAGCCAGACATGCAGCGATTTCTGAAGGGGACATTGTCCTTCCCTGGTAAGAGGTGTTAGTCGATGTATTTCATTGCCACCCGCGAGGTCAGGCGTGTAATAAGTTCGTAAGCACTCACTTTCGTTAATTCAGCAATGCGTTCAACGGGCAAACCTTCCCCCCACATCACCACTGCATCGCCTGCTTTGTCCTGCGCTTCCGGCCCGAGGTCAACACAGATCATGTCCATCGCGACGCGACCAACAATTTTCACTTCACGACCATTGACCAGAACCGGCGTACCCGTCGGGGCGGCACGCGGATAACCGTCACCATACCCCATCGCCACTACGCCCAGGCGCGTATCGCGTTCACTGGTCCATGTGCCGCCGTAACCCACCGGCTCACCGGCTTTATGCTCGCGCACGGCGATCAGGTTAGAGACAAGAGACATCACCGGCTGGAAACCGAAATCTGGCCCCCAGGGTTTGCCCTCCAGCGGCGACACACCGTAAAGGATAATGCCCGGACGAGCCCAGTCGAAGTGCGACTGCGGCCACAGCAGAATGCCGCCGGAAGCCGCAATGGAACGCATCCCCGGCTTGCCTTCGCAGAAGGTGTTGAAGATATCGAGCTGCTTCTCTGTCGCACCACACTCCGGTTCATCGGCGCGAGCAAAATGGCTGACGATATTTACCGGCTGGCGCACGTTTTTGCACTGACACAGGCGATGATAAAACGCTTCTGCGTTTTCCGGGCGCACGCCCAGACGGTGCATGCCCGTGTCGAGCTTCATCCACACGGTCACCGGCTCGCTCAGCTCGGCGGTTTCGAGTGCCGCAAGCTGTTCTTCATTGTGTACCGCCGTGTGCAGATGCTGATCGGCAATGGTTGGCAGGTCCGACGCTTCAAAAAAGCCTTCGAGGAGCAGAATCGGTTGGGTAATACCGCCCGCGCGCAGGTGGAGAGCTTCTTCAAGACGGGCGACGCCAAAGGCGTCGGCATCGGGGAGCGTTCGCGCGGTCTCGAGAAGACCGTGTCCGTAAGCGTTCGCTTTCACGACTGCAACGAGCTTGCTGGCGGGTGCCAGTTCGCGCAGACGTTGCAGGTTGTGTCGCAGAGCGCGGCGGTTAATCACTACAGTTGCCGCTTGCATGTAAAATCCTTATTCGTCGTCGTACTGCGGTCCCGCATAGTTATCAAAGCGCGACCATTGTCCGTTAAAGGTCAGACGTACCGTACCGATGGGGCCGTTACGTTGCTTACCAATAATAATTTCAGCAATCCCTTTCAGGTCGCTGTTCTCGTGATAAACCTCATCACGGTAGATGAACATGATTAAGTCGGCATCCTGCTCGATGGAGCCGGATTCACGCAGGTCGGAGTTGACCGGGCGCTTGTCGGCACGTTGTTCCAGCGAGCGGTTAAGCTGCGACAGCGCCACCACCGGCACGTGCAGCTCTTTGGCTAACGCCTTAAGCGAGCGGGAAATCTCTGCAATTTCCAGCGTACGGTTGTCGGAGAGCGACGGGACGCGCATCAGCTGAAGGTAGTCGATCATGATAAGGCCGATGCCGCCGTGTTCGCGGGCGATACGACGAGCGCGGGAGCGCACTTCCGTCGGCGTCAGGCCGGAGGAATCATCGATATAGATGTTCCGTTTTTCCAGCAGAATGCCCATGGTGCCGGAAATACGCGCCCAGTCCTCATCGTCGAGCTGACCGGTACGAATGCGGGTCTGATCCACGCGTGACAGCGACGCCAGGGAACGCATCATGATCTGTTCGGAGGGCATTTCAAGACTGAAGATCAGCACCGGCTTATCCTGCAACATCGCCGCGTTTTCAACGAGGTTCATTGCAAAAGTGGTTTTACCCATCGACGGACGCGCGGCGACGATAATCAAATCCGACGGCTGCAAACCGGCGGTTTTCTTATTGAGATCGTCATAGCCGGTGTTTACGCCGGTTACACCATCGTGCGGTTGCTGGAACAGCTGTTCGATACGCGCAACGGTAGCGTCGAGCACATCGGCAATGTTTTTTGGGCCTTCGTCTTTATTTGCACGGCTTTCGGCAATTTTAAAGACGCGGGATTCGGCAAGGTCGAGCAGATCTTCGCTGGAGCGGCCCTGCGGGTCAAAACCGGCTTCGGCGATTTCGTTCGCTACCGAGATCATTTCGCGCACAACGGCACGTTCACGCACGATGTCGGCGTAAGCGCTAATGTTCGCGGCACTTGGCGTATTTTTTGACAGTTCTGCCAGGTAGGCGAACCCGCCACAGCTATCAAGCTGCCCCAGTCGCTCAAGCGATTCCGCGAGCGTGATCAGGTCGATCGGGCTACCCGACTCCTGCAGGCGCGCCATTTCGGTAAAAATATGGCGATGCGGACGGGTGTAGAAATCTTCCGCCACGACGCGCTCAGCGACGTCGTCCCAGCGTTCGTTATCCAGCATTAAACCGCCCAACACCGACTGTTCCGCTTCAATCGAGTGCGGCGGGACTTTTAACCCGGCGACCTGGAAATCACGTTCGCGGGGTTCAGTCTGTTTGTTGAAGGGTTTGTTTCCTGCCATAGTGAATGGAGTTACCGAGATAAAGAGTGGGTCGAAAGATTACCATATTTTTCTTACGGAGGGAGCATGGCAACGCGCATTGAATTCCAGAAACACGGTGGACCAGAGGTGCTTAAAGCGGTGGAGTTTACCCCCGCCGCACCTGGCGAAAATGAAATCCAGGTTGAAAACAAGGCGATTGGTATTAACTACATCGACACCTACATTCGCGGCGGTCTCTACCCACCTCCGTCGATGCCAAGCGGGCTGGGAACGGAGGCGGCTGGTGTGGTCATCAAAGTTGGCAGCGCCGTTAAACATATCAAAGAGGGCGACCGCGTGGTGTATGCGCAGTCTGCCCTGGGGGCTTACAGCTCCGTTCATAACGTCCCGGCGGACAAAGCCGCCCTTCTGCCTAATGCCATCTCTTTTGAACAGGCTGCCGCCTCATTCCTGAAAGGACTGACCGTCTTTTACCTGCTGCGCAAAACCTATGAAATCAAACCCGACGAGCAGTTCCTGTTTCATGCCGCTGCGGGTGGCGTGGGGCTGATCGCCTGCCAGTGGGCGAAGGCGCTGGGCGCGAAGCTCATCGGCACCGTCGGCAGCGCGCAGAAAGCACAGCGTGCGCTGCAGGCCGGTGCATGGCAGGTCATCAACTACCGTGAAGAGAGCATTGCTGAACGGCTAAAAGAGATCACGCACGGTCAAAAAGTGCGGGTCGTGTATGACTCGGTGGGGAAAGATACCTGGGAAGCCTCGCTGGACTGCCTGCAGCGCCGTGGTCTGATGGTGAGCTTCGGGAATGCGTCAGGCGCGGTAACCGGCGTTAACCTGGGCATTCTGAATCAGAAGGGTTCTCTGTATGTGACTCGCCCTTCCCTGCAAGGATACATCACCAACCGGGAAGAACTGGAGGAAGCCAGCAACGAACTGTTCTCGCTGATCGCCAGCGGTGTGATCAAAGTTGACGTGGCGGATGCGCAGAAATACGCCCTGACCGATGCGCAGCGCGCGCATGAGGTGCTGGAAAGCCGGGCGACGCAGGGCTCAAGCCTGCTGATCCCCTAGGCCCTAAAAAGAAATTGGGCTTCCCGTGGGAAGCCCTTTCTTTTTTTAGTTCGGCTGTATGTAGGGTACAGCTCGATGAATTCTTTAGCGGCAGTCATAGTGACAGATTCGATAAGTAAATCCTATTCTGTTCTAAGGCATGCTGCAGGAAAAGTTACAAGTATGTGACGAACCCCTCAATACCTTAGTAACGAAAGCGGTTATTGCGCTGATAACTGGGCACTTTTGGCGATTTAATCGTCCGTATCACCCATACCACCGCGACAGCCAGCAGCAACCACGGTAGCAGTTTGAGCGTCAACGCAAATAACCCGCCGATAAACATCACCACCGTCGCCACAACGATCGCCGCGAGAATGCCGAGCAGCGATATGCCCGTCACCATCAGCATCACAAAAAAGCCAATCACAAAAAGTAGTTCCAGCATGGTGTTCTCCCACGAGCCCCGAATGATGCAGAAAGCATTACAAGAATCATGCCAAACGTAACGTATTGTTCTGAAAGCAAAACGCCCCGCAACGTTGGGCGGGGCGTGGTGAATTTGACGATCTTTTAGTGAAATTTATCGCTTATCTGCCACCAGGCGCAGCGCATGCTCGAGCACTTCAATATCGGCTCCGGCTTTGTGCGCATTCTCGCTCAGGTAACGACGCCACTGACGCGCGCCCGGAATACCCTGGAACAGGCCAAGCATATGGCGGGTGATATGGCCAAGGTAGGTGCCGTTGCTCAGCTCACGCTCAATATACGGATACATGGCACGCACGACCGCAACCGGATCGGTATCTGCATCTTTAACACCAAAGATCTCACGATCGACCGTCGCCAGGATACCGGGGTTCTGATACGCCTCACGCCCGACCATCACGCCATCCATATGCGCCAGATGCGTTTTCGCTTCTTCCAGAGACTTGATGCCGCCGTTAATTGACATCGTCAGGTGCGGGAAATCGCGCTTCAGCTGGTATACGCGCGGGTAGTCCAGCGGCGGGATTTCGCGATTCTCTTTCGGGCTGAGGCCGGAAAGCCAGGCTTTACGCGCGTGGATGATGAACATCTCGCACTCGCCCTTTCCGGCAACGGTATTGATGAAATCGCACAGAAATTCGTAGCTGTCCTGGTCATCAATGCCGATACGGGTTTTGACCGTCACCGGGATAGAGACGACGTCGCGCATGGCTTTGATGCAGTCCGCCACCAGCTGCGCGTTGCCCATCAGGCACGCGCCGAACATGCCGTTCTGCACGCGATCGGACGGGCAACCCACGTTCAGGTTTATTTCGTCATAGCCGCGCTCTTCGGCCAGCTTCGCGCACTGCGCCAGCGCGGCCGGATCGCTGCCGCCCAGCTGCAGCGCAACCGGATGCTCTTCTTCGCTATAGGCCAGATAGTCGCCCTTGCCGTGAATAATTGCCCCGGTGGTCACCATTTCGGTGTACAGCAGCGTATGGCGGGAGAGCTGACGCAGGAAGTAACGGCAGTGTCTGTCCGTCCAGTCGAGCATCGGCGCAATGGAGAAACGGTGTGCGGAGAAAGCAGTCTGTAGTTCTGACGACATGGCGAAGTTTTAAGCATCTGGTGGAAAAGGGGCGCTACTATAGCACAAAGAAAAGCCGGAGGCGCAGCGCCTCCGGTTCACGTTAAAACGTCATGCTTAACTGTGCTCCTGCGCCCCAGGTTTCGTCCTCGCCGTACAGGCCCATCAGGTCAACGTGGACGGTGTTAAATGGCGCAAAGCCAACACCGCCGGTAAAGACATTGCTGTCGTTGCCTTTCATATCCGCCCGATAACCGGCACGCACGGCGAGCCAACTGAGCGGCGTCACCTCGGCACCTACGCCAACATATTGCGAGGTATCTTCGCTTTTAAAGCCCTTGGTTTCGGTCAGATCGCCATCAGCCGTCAGGGTCAGAAGATCGGTATGCCATGCCGCACCCGCCGTGACAACAGGGCTAATTTGATAGGTATCACGCACCCCGTCCACCTCTTTGGTGTCGATATCTCGCGAGAAAAGGTTTTGTCCGGTCAGGCCGACCGTCCAGTTTTCCCCGAAGTCCGCCGCAAGACCAGCATCGACGTTAAAGCCAGTATCATCATTACGGTAACGGCTGCTGTTGATGTCGCCACTGTCGAAGTTGTAAATCGAGACGGTGTAGTTATAGAGCCAGGTCTTTTGCAACTTCGGCGTGATACCCAATGAAACCGGCACACCGCTGATATCAAACTGACGCGCGACCGTCACGCCATAGTCCGAAACGATTGCCGCGCGGCCAAAGCCTTTTGATTTTAGATTATTGGGGTTAACCGTGAGCGCGGTCGCGGGAACAGCCTCAACACCGCGCAATATGTCGATATCGCCCTGATCGATATAAGAGCTCACACGTGCACGCGCATTCGCTTTGGCCACAAAGGCGACGGAGAGCACGTCATTAGGAATACTGACGGCGATCCCCCCACCCGCTTTACCGCTGGCGGTTTTTCCTTTCAGGGAATCCAGCTGATCGGCAAGATCGCCCGCAGCGGAAGAGACCTGCTGAGAGGCAGGGCTAAGCGGATTTAAGAGATCGATGAGATTGATGTTGTCCAGCGTGCTGCGATAGCGGCTTACATCGTCGCTGATGTCATCGATTTTATCCCGCAGGTTATCTTTGTCTGAAATCTGCGCGCCGATGGATGGCAGGATCACCGTGATACCATCGTCAGGTTTCGCTTTCGCCAGTAATGCCGGGTTGATTAATGTACCGCTGCCGTAGGTCCCTGCTGCAACGCCCGTTCCCCCCATCGCGTCACTGCGCGCTTCTGTCCAGGTATTGGCTGCTCCCGCCTGATTTGCCATAAAAAAGGAGACAGCAATGCTAACCACCGAAAATTTAAAATATTTTTTCACAGTATGCCCGTTATAGTCTGTTATGAAATAACCCCTGTCTGTTATCACCCAAACAGGAACGAACTATTGCTGTGAATAAGAAGTAAAAGACCCGCTATTTCTTTCCCTAAGTAAAATTCCCTTACGGCCTGTTGTAATTTGTGACGGCCCTCAATATTTATAGAAGAGGAAAATTATTTCCGCTCGGGTTTTCCATTGTGCGGCCCAAAAAATTGAGGAGGATGATCTACCCAGCGGTCCTCACGCGTCGCGGCATAAACCGGGTTCAGCGGATAGTAGATACGGTTTTGCTTTTTGTTGGCCTCGCCGACAACCAGCAACCGCACCTCTTCGTCGGTATTGTTAATAAAGGTATGGCAAACGCCCGTCCCGGCGGGGAACCCCACGCTGTCTCCTGGCTCAAGCTTCCACAGGTAGCCGTTTATCCAGGCCTCCGGATGCCCTTCAAGCACATAAATAAACTCTTCTTCGTCACTTTCCGCATGCGGATAAGACGTACGACGCCCTGGCGGCAAACGCTCATGATGAATACCGATGCGGCCTAAGCCCAGCCTGCGAGCAAGGGGCGCGCCGATGGAAAAAAGTTCGTTACTGCCGGGATAGGTCGAATCGTCAGCACCTTCCACATCTTGCCAGTGCTTAATACAGTCAGGTCTTTTCATGGTTAATTCCCCGAATTGCAATGCGTCAGGTATAGCACAGCCTGGTGGATCTCGGTGTTTTTACCAGAACATGATAAAGTGAGGGTTTTCCATCCTATACATCCGAGGTGCTAAATGGATAAGTCCACAAAAGAGCTGTTAGCGCAGGCCGAAAAGCTGTGTGCGCAACGCAATGTGCGCCTGACTCCGCAGCGCCTCGAGGTATTGCGCCTGATGAGCCTGCAACAGGGTGCCATCAGCGCATATGACCTGCTGGATTTGCTGCGTGCAAGCGAGCCGCAGGCAAAACCGCCTACGGTTTACCGTGCGCTGGATTTCCTGCTGGAACAAGGATTTGTGCACAAAGTTGAATCGACCAACAGCTATGTACTCTGCCATCTGTTCGATCAGCCAACCCATACCTCAGCCATGTTTATCTGTGACCGCTGCGGCGCGGTAAAGGAAGAGTGTGCGGAAGGCGTGGAAGATATTATGCATACGCTGGCGGCTAAAATGGGCTTCGCCCTGCGCCATAACGTGATTGAAGCGCACGGGCTGTGCTCGGCGTGCGTGGAGGTGGAATCTTGTCGTCATCAGGATGAATGCCAACACGATCACTCCATTCTCGTGAAGAAAAAGCCGCGTTAACGGCAAAAGAAAAGGCGGCTCAGGGCCGCCCTCAGGGTGTACTTCCTTGTACTTTCGGGTATAGCCCGGTTACCAGCGGTAGTCGTTGCGTTTTTCCCAGTCGCCCACTTCTTTTTCCGCCTGGTCTTTTGCGTAGCCGTAACGCTCCTGGATTTTACCGACAAGCTGATCGCGTTTACCTTCAATGACGGTCATATCGTCATCCGTCAGCTTACCCCACTGTTCTTTCGCTTTACCTTTAAACTGCTTCCAGTTGCCGCCGATTTCGTCTTTATTCATCATCGTGTCCTCTTAGTTAAGCGTTGGGTCGTAACGTCCGTTACGTTCTTTTCTGCTGGACGTGATAATAATTGTAGTTAAGGATTCGGCGGTTGATTTCATATTCGGAATCTTTAACCGTCACGATATATCGTGACGGGAAGGGAGCCAGGTATTGTTTTGCCAGTGGCGGTGCCAGATGAATGCCAGCGACAATCCGCGCAGCGACAGGAAAACCGCCAGTGCCAGCCATAAACCATGGTTGCCCAAATACGGTAAGGTCAGCAGCGTCAGGCCAAAACCTGCAGCCGCGACCGCCATGCTGTTACGCATCTCCGCGCCGCGCGTTGCGCCAATAAACATGCCGTCCAGCAGATAACACCAGACGCCCACCACCGGTAAGATCACCTGCCAGATGAGATAGTGGCCCGCCAGTTCGCGTAAAGCCGGTAACGACGTCAGTAACGCGATAATATCGCTGCCGAAACAGGCATAAATCAGTGCGAATGCCAGCGCGACCAGACCTGACTGACGGCAAGCCGCTCGCCACACCTCGCGGAGCTGGCCACTTTCACGCGCACCGTATGCCTGCCCGGAGTGCGCCTCCACGGCGTAAGCAAAGCCATCCAGCGCATACGCGGTAAACGTCAGCAATGTCATCAGTACCGCGTTGACCGCAACGATCTCAGGCCCAAGACGGGCACCAAAAACCGTTAACGCACCAAAACAGAGTTGCAGCAGGAGCGAGCGCAGCATGATGTCCCGGTTCAGCGCGAGCAGCTTGCGGATGTTGCCGCGCCACGCGGTTTTCAGCATGACGAGGGAGATTCCACGCATGGCCAGTACGCGCCAGACCATCCACAGTCCGATGAGAAACGTGCCGTATTCTGCGACTGCGGTTGCCAGCGCCGCGCCCCGTACGTTCATGTGCAGGCCCATCACCAACCAGAGGTCGAGCACGATGTTCAAAAGGTTCCCCACCACCAGCAGGATGACCGGCGCACGAGCGTACTGCACGCCCAGCAGCCAGCCCAGCAGAACCAGGTTTGCCAGCGATGCGGGCGCGCTGAGCCAGCGGATTTCAAGGAAGCGCCTGGCCTGCTCCAGCACCGCCTCGCTGCCACCCACAATATGCAGCGCCAGATCAATCAGCGGCGTGCGAAACAGAACGATTAACGTGCCTGCCCCAAGCGCCAGAATGAGTGGCTGAACCAGCGCGCGCGCCAGTCGCAGCGGATCTTTCGCGCCATAGGCTTGTGCCGTAAGCCCCGTGGTACTCATGCGTAAGAAGAGCAGGAGCATAAAGAGAAAACTGGTCGCCGTTGCGCCAATCGCCACGCCGCCCAGATAAACGGGAGAATCCAGATGACCAATCACCGCGGTGTCCACCAGGCCAAGCAGGGGAACGGTGATATTGGAAAAAATCATCGGCAGTGCAAGACGCCACAATGCCTTATCAGAATCTGTCAGCAGTGACATGAAAAATACCGGGAATGGAAAATGATCCAGGCTACGGAGACCCGTAGCCTGTCAGGAAGAAGTTACAGCCATTCACCGTTGCGGATAACACCAACGGCCAGACCTTCAATGGAGAAGTTCTGTTCGCGCAGATCCACCACAATCGGGGAGAATTCGTTATTTTCGGGCAGCAGCTGTACGGTATTACCCTGTTTTTTCAGCCGTTTGACGGTCACTTCATCATCAATACGCGCGACCACAACCTGACCGTTACGTACATCCTGCGTTTTATGAACGGCCAGCAGATCGCCGTCAAGAATGCCGATATCTTTCATGGACATCCCGCTGACGCGCAGCAGGAAATCCGCACTCGGCTTGAACATACCAGGATCGACCTGATAGTGACCTTCAATATGCTGCTGGGCCAACAGAGGTTCACCTGCGGCGACACGACCAATCAGCGGAATACCTGTCTCTTCTTCCACCAGCAGACGAATGCCGCGAGACGCGCCAGACACAATTTCAATCACACCTTTGCGCGCCAGCGCTTTCAGGTGTTCCTCGGCCGCATTTGGAGAACGGAAGCCCAGACGCTGAGCGATTTCCGCACGCGTGGGTGGCATACCCGTCTGGCCGATATGATCCCGGATGAGATCAAACACCTCTTGCTGCCTGGTCGTTAACGCTTTCATTCCGCCCCCTGGGTGTATATACAGTTATGCTGTGAGTATATACAGTCAAAGGCGATTTTGGAATCAAAAACTGCACAAAAAACCAGGGACTTAATTATTCCTCGAGGCTCATCGGAAATGTGACCAAAGCAACGTGACCCAGGTGATCGCTGCCGTGATAATCGCCAACAGCACAGCGGCAGACCCCATGTCTTTCGCACGGCCAGAAAGTTCGTGGAAATCTGAACCGATACGGTCCACAACCGCCTCAATAGCGCTATTGAGAATTTCCACTATCATCACCAAAAGAACAGAGCCGATGAGAAGCACGCGGGTAATAGCATCAACATCAAGGAAACAGGCGATGATAACCGCGACGATAGCGGCAACGCCCTCCTGGCGAAACGCGGCTTCATTGGCCCATGCGGCACGGAAACCTTTCCATGAATAGCCGGCAGCTTTGATGATTCGAGTTAACCCAGTGGTATTATTGGCCATTAATAGAACCTTTTATTGGAAATAGCGTCAGTAACTCTGGCAGCAGCGCGTTTCGCTGTAGCCTGAAGTATGACGGGTAACAACAGAAATTTTGCGCGCTTTCTGTTATCCTTGCGCCGCAATTGCATTATTAACCAGAGGCTTTACATCGTTTATGTCCGGCTGGCCACGAATTTACTACAAATTACTTAATTTACCATTAAGCGTCCTGGTAAAAAGTAAGTCTATCCCAGCAGAACCTGCGCTGGAATTAGGGCTCGATACGTCGCGCCCTATTATGTACGTTTTGCCTTATAACTCGAAGGCAGACCTGCTGACGCTTCGCGCCCAATGTCTGGCGCATGATTTACCTGACCCACTTGAACCGCTTGAAGTTGACGGCACTCTGCTGCCGCGCTACGTGTTTATTCACGGCGGGCCGCGCGTGTTTACCTATTACACGCCGAAAGAAGAGTCCATCAAGCTGTTCCATGACTATCTCGACCTGCACCGCAGCAATCCCGATCTGGATGTGCAGATGGTGCCGGTCTCAGTGATGTTTGGTCGCCGTCCGGGCCGCGAAAAAGGCGAAGAGAATCCGCCGCTGCGTATGCTCAACGGCATCCAGAAGTTCTTCGCGGTCTCCTGGCTGGGACGCGACAGCTTTGTACGCTTCTCCCCTTCCGTTTCGCTGCGCCGTATGGCAGACGAGCACGGCACCGACAAGATCATCGCACAAAAACTGGCGCGCGTGGCGCGTATGCACTTCGCACGCCAGCGTCTGGCTGCCGTTGGGCCTCGTCTCCCGGCGCGTCAGGATCTGTTCAACAAGCTGCTGGCCTCCAAAGCGATTGCCCGCGCAGTTGAAGACGAAGCGCGCAGCAAGAAGATTTCCCACGAGAAAGCACAGCAAAACGCCATTGCACTGATGGAAGAGATCGCGGCGAACTTCTCCTATGAGATGATTCGTCTCTCTGACCGTATCCTGAGTTTCACCTGGAACCGTCTCTATCAGGGCATTAACGTCCACAACGCCGAGCGCGTTCGCCAGCTGGCCCATGACGGTCATGAAATTGTTTATGTGCCCTGCCACCGCAGCCACATGGACTACCTGCTGCTCTCCTATGTGTTGTATCACCAGGGGCTGGTGCCACCGCACATTGCGGCGGGTATCAACCTGAATTTCTGGCCAGCAGGCCCGATCTTCCGCCGTCTGGGTGCGTTCTTTATTCGCCGTACCTTTAAGGGTAATAAGCTCTATTCCACCGTATTCCGTGAATATCTCGGCGAGCTGTTCAGCCGCGGCTATTCCGTCGAATACTTCGTGGAAGGCGGTCGTTCCCGTACCGGTCGTCTGCTCGATCCGAAAACCGGCACGCTGTCGATGACCATCCAGGCCATGCTGCGCGGCGGCACGCGTCCGATCACGCTGGTGCCAATCTACATTGGCTATGAACACGTCATGGAAGTGGGCACTTACGCCAAAGAGCTGCGCGGTGCGACCAAAGAGAAAGAGAGCCTGCCGCAGATGCTGCGCGGCCTGAGCAAGCTGCGCAATCTTGGCCAGGGCTACGTGAACTTTGGCGAACCGATGCCGCTGATGACATATCTGAACAACCATGTTCCGGAGTGGCGCGAGTCTATCGACCCTATCGAAGCGGTACGTCCGGCGTGGCTGACGCCTACGGTGAACGGTATTGCTGCGGAGCTGATGGTGCGCATCAACAACGCAGGTGCGGCGAACGCCATGAACCTGTGCTGTACCGCGCTTCTGGCCTCTCGCCAGCGTTCACTGACCCGTGAACAGTTGACCGAGCAGCTTGATTGCTATCTGAACATTATGCGCAACGTGCCGTACTCGGTTGATTCGACCGTGCCTTCTGCTACCGCGAGCGAGCTTATCGACCACGCGCTGCAGATGAACAAGTTCGAAGTCGAGAAAGACACCATCGGTGACATCATCATCCTGCCGCGCGAGCAGGCCGTGCTGATGACGTACTACCGCAACAACATCACGCATATGCTGATGTTGCCGTCGCTGATGGCGGCCATTATTACCCAGCATCGCCGCATTTCGCGTCAGGAACTGTTGCGCCATCTTGAAGCCATCTACCCGATGCTGAAAGCGGAGCTGTTCCTGCGCTGGAGTAAAGATGAGCTGGCGGTAGAGCTGGATAAAATGACGGAAGAGATGCGCCGTCAGGGGCTGATTACCCTGACTAATGACGAGCTGCATATCAACCCGTCGCGTTCCCGCACCCTGCAGCTGCTGGCCGCCGGTGCGCGTGAAACGCTGCAGCGCTACGCCATCACCTTCTGGCTGCTCAGCGCGAACCCGTCGATCAACCGCGGTACGCTGGAAAAAGAGAGCAGGACGCTGGCACAGCGCCTGTCTGTTCTACACGGCATTAACGCACCGGAGTTCTTCGACAAAGCGGTATTCAGCTCACTGGTGCTGACGCTGCGTGATGAAGGGTTTATCAGCGATACGGGCGATGCTGAACCGGAAGAGACGCTCAAGATTTACCAGATGCTGGCCGAGCTGATTACCTCGGACGTGCGTTTGACGATTGAGAGCGCGACGCAGGACGAGTGATGTCATCAGCAGCCTGATGCCCTCACCCCGGCCCTCTCCCACAGGGAGAGGGAGAAAACAAAACGGCAGCTATTCGGCTGCCGTTCTTTTATGAGAAGTAACTCATCGCCAGCCCTAAAAACAGCACCAGACCGACGTAGTTATTATTTAAAAACGCTTTGAAGCAGGCCTCACGCTCGCGCTTCGCAATCAGCTTCTGCTGATACGCGAACAGCAGTCCCGCCACCAGCACGGACCAGTAAAATTCCCAGTTCAGCCCGTTCAGGCGACCAATCGCCACCATCAGCGCCAGCACCGCCACCTGCAATATGCCGATAATCAGTTTGTCCTGACGGCCAAACAGGATCGCCGTCGACTTGACGCCAATCTTGAGATCGTCATCGCGGTCGACCATCGCGTACTGCGTATCGTACGCCACTGCCCAAAGAATATTCGCCAGGAACATCAGCCAGCAGCTGAGCGGGACAGATTCGCTAACCGCGGCAAACGCCATTGGAATCGACCAGCCAAATGCCGCGCCCAGCACCACCTGCGGCAGATGGGTGTAGCGCTTCATAAACGGGTAAATCCAGGCCAGCGCCAGCGCGGCGACAGACAGCAGGATCGTCATGGTGTTAAGCGTTAGCACCAGCAGGAAGGAGAGCAGCACCAGCACCACAAACAGCGTGCGCGCCTCTTTTTCCGTCACCTGGCCGCTGGGCAGCGGACGATTAGCCGTTCGCTTTACATGTCCGTCAAATTTCCGGTCTGCGTAGTCATTTACTACACAGCCTGCAGCACGCATCAGCCAGACACCGGCAACAAACACCGCCAGGATCCACAGCGGCGGCACGCCCGGCGTCGCCACCCACAGCGCCCATAACGTTGGCCACAGCAGCAGCAATGCGCCAATCGGTTTATCCGTTCGCATTAAGCGGTGATAGGCCAGCAGCTTGTTTTGCGTCAGGCTCCACTCCATTTTGTCTTCCTCTCAGTACAACGGCGATGCCGGTAAAAAAAGCTCTGTCAGTATTAACGGTTTACCACTCAGACGAAGGCGGGAACGACGCCCCCACAGGTCGGCATCACGACCAATCTCAATAAAATCTCGGGTAAGTTCAGACGAGGTGAAAAGATATCGCCCCAGCGGCGTTTTCCCCAATCGTTGCAGGGCAAGTTCTGGCCCGGAAAGGGTGGACTCAGGCACCACTGTTCGCCCGGCAAGCCACGGCTCGCCGTCAGCACACAATAAAATTTCACGCAGCCAGTAGCGATCTTCTTTTGGCAGCAGCGGCAACTCGCTGGCGATGTCATCGGCAGAGACAAATCCTTCCTGAATCATCGTCACCGTGACCGTTTTGCCCTGTTGCTCAAAACGTTTCGTCATGGAATCTTCCAGCAGCAACCAGTCCAGTTGCTCCGGGTCAAGCGCAGGTATTTGGTCGAAATAGCGCAGCGCACGCAGTTGCGTTAGCGCGGGGTGTGACATGCCAGACTCTCCGATACATAACGTAATGGCATTGTATCGCAGAAACGCGGATTGAGGGCGGTCAAACGTTATTTAGCGATCACTATCGCAACAATGGCGCAACAGCGCGAAGAGAGCCAAAAAAAGTGCGCCCACTCAGGCGCACTAAACTACTAACAAATCAGCACTGCGGGGAAACGGTTACCCCTTGCCTTTTACACTGCTGATAAAGGTGGAACGGGCAGTGGTTGAACCTAAACGTTCGGCTTCATCAAGCAGCTTCAGCGCTTTGTCGACATCGCCGCGCTTCACTGCCTGCTTAATGGCATTGTTGAAGTACGCTTCGGTGTCGTTCAGTACCGGCTCAGATGGCTTCGTTGGTGCTGGTGCAGGGGCCGATGAAGCCGCAGCAGCAGGTGCGGCATAGACTGGCGCTGCGGTGTTTCCTACCGTCACAGGGCCCGGGCCGGATGAGCCGAAAAGTGGGCCTACAAGTACGCTTGACGCACTGTTGGTAGAGACTTTCAGTTTGACCAGACCATCAGTGGTATGACGAGCAAGCGGGTCCGGAATATCCGGGACAGAGTTTCCGGTGCCTTTCGCGTAGGCTTTCGCCGGGTCAACCAGCTTTGTCGTCTTCTGCAAATCTTTTTCTGTTGTGAACACCAGGACGTAAATCTTCTGCTGTCCCAGTGCTGGCGTCAGGCGCATTACGCCTTCCAGTCGGTCAGCGCTCATTACGCCCGGTTCCTGATAGCTAAAATAGTCGCTCGGGAAGTAGGCTGATGGCGTCATGTTTTGATCGAGGATCAGAACGTTAGGCGCGAATACGCTGGTTTGCTTGTTCACTTCGCTGGTCAGCGTCAGGGTCAGTTCGCCAATATTGGCGGGCACGCTAAAAGCCGCAACCGGGCCGCTGATACCAGGCACGTTCAGGGATTGACCACCGGCAGAAAGCTGAGTGGTTTGTACTTTTGATTGATCAACTGGCGTCCACACCAGCTGCTGGAGTGCCGCCGCCGGAATCGCTGGCGCAGCACTGGTATTTTGAGGAACGAAATTGACGTCTGCAAAGGTGACAGCCGGAACACAGGCCAGCAGCCCCGCAGAGAGGCACAGCGCGACGAGACTTTTCTTAATTTTCATTGTTATTACCTCTGATAGCGTGAGCACTGCGGTGGCCAGGCAATAGCGCGCAGCACCCTAAGGAGAGAGGGGCTCACGCCCCTCTTTTTAGGTCATTACGTCAGGTCTAACGAATTACCACCAGATTTCCATCTGGGCACCGAAGGTCCACTCATCGTTGTCGCCACGGCTGAAGGTTTTCGCGGAGGTGTCGCTATACGCTACGCCAGAGGTGTAGCCGGTATCGCCATTGTTCGCGTAGCCCCATTTCTCATCCCACTTCGCGTAGGTTGCGAAGACACGGATAGCCGGACGAGACCAGATGCTGTCGCCTGCCTGCCATTGCTGTGCCAGGGTGATTTTGTATTGGCTGTTTTTGTCGTCAGTTTTCTGAGATTTGACGTTGTCGTAGCCCACTTCCAGCAGGGTGCTCATGATCGGCGTCCATTTGAACATTGGACGAACGCCCACGGTCCACCACTCGGTGCCGTTGTTGTTGTCACGATCGATGTTCTGGTACATACCGACGTACATCAGGTCCCAACGGTCTGCCAGGGTGATTGCACCGTGGTCCAGCACACGCCACATGGAGCCGTCGTTATCGATGCTGCCGCCTTGTGGAATACCTTTACCGTTTGAGGTCATGGAGTCCGTACCGTACTGCAGAACGAACTTGTTGAAGCCCTTCATCATGCTCTGGGTGTGTTCAGCGGTGAACAGCCAGCCATCTTTAGAGGCGCCAGGCTGCAGGTAATAATCGTCTGGAATGTTGGTGTGACCGTAATCAACACCCAGCTCCAGCGTACCGCCCGGGTTGGTTTCCAGACCCGCTAAACGGACATCGAAGACATCGTTTGGCACGACGTTGTCGTATACGCGGTCACCGTTCTCATCACGATCGGCGAAGGTCGCAGAACCGCCGGACTCAGAAGAACGGGTTGCAGCCAGAGACAGTTTACCGAAGCCCAGATCGATGTTTTCGATACCCGCACCAGGACCAGAAATATCCCAGTAGTAGAAGTCGATCATGTGGACGTCATGACGTTGATAGAAACGCTTACCGGCCCAGATGGTGGAGCCAGGCAGCCATTCAATCAGGTTTTTACCCTGCACGTTAGCTTCACGGAAGGCCGGGCTGGTGGATTCCCAGTCGTTCTGCTGAGAAACGGAATACGCGACGTTAGTGTCGAAATAGAAGCTCTTATCGCCTTCTTTCCACACTTCCTGGCCAAGTTTCAGCTCGGCGTAGGTTTCACATTCGTTACCGAGACGGTATTTACTTTGTGCACCTGTTGCCTGGAAACATTGTTGTTCACCGCCACTCCCGGTCCAGCCAATGCCGGAACGAGCATAACCTTTAAAGTCCACGGCGCCTGCCTGGGCAGACAGGATGCCTGCCGCAACGGCGATTGCCAGAGGGACTTGTTTGCGCAGAGTAATCATCATTCTATCTCCTGAGATCATTGCTTTTCTTTGAACACTTCACCTGTCGGTTTCGTGTCTTCTTTTGGGAATGCTTAAACGCCTGGCTCTTTATGCAACCGACGACATGCAGTGCCATCCTCACGGAACAGATGACAACGCTCTGGCGGCAAGCCGATAGCGAATTTGGCACCCTCTTCTACCAACACCACGTCATTCTGGCGGTAGACCAGGTTCTGACGGATGGCGGGGATCTGGATATGAATCTGTGTTTCGTGACCAAGCTGTTCGACGACCTGAACGTCACCTTCCAGCGTCACATCGGCGATGTGGCTCGGGAGTAAATGTTCAGGACGAATACCCAGGGACATGTTTGCCCCGACCTGTACGTTGGCGCTGTCGACCGGCAGCCAGACCTGCTGACGGTTTGGCAGCTCCACCTGTACCTGTTCAATGGCTGTCGCGGTCACTTTAACGGGCAGGAAGTTCATCTTTGGCGAGCCAATAAAGCCCGCAACAAAGCGGTCTGCCGGGTAGTGGTACAGCTCCAGCGGTTTACCCACCTGCGCCACGCGGCCAGCATCCAGCACCACGATTTTGTCCGCCAGGGTCATCGCTTCGACCTGATCGTGGGTGACGTAAATCATCGTGCGGCCAAGACGTTTGTGCAGACGGGAGATTTCGATACGCATCTGGACGCGCAGGGCGGCATCCAGGTTTGAGAGAGGTTCATCGAGCAGGAACACGCGCGGCTCTGCCACCAGCGTACGGCCGATTGCCACACGCTGACGCTGACCGCCGGAAAGCGCTTTCGGCTTACGCTCCAGCAGGTGAGCCAGCTGCAGCACTTCCGCTACCTGCGTCACGCGCTGGTTAATGACATCTTTCTTCGCGCCGGCCAGCTTCAGGCCAAAGGACATGTTCTCGGCAACGGAAAGGTGGGGATAAAGTGCATAAGACTGGAACACCATACCGACGCCACGTTCGGCAGGTGGGATGTCGTTCATTCGGGTATCACCGATCAGCAAATCGCCGCTGGTGATGGTTTCAAGACCGGCAATCATACGCAGCAGAGTAGATTTACCACAGCCGGATGGGCCAACAAACACCACGAACTCACCTTCGTTGATGTCCAGATTGATGTCTTTCGACACCACTACGTCGCCCCAGGCTTTCGTTACATTACGCAGCTGTACGCTCGCCATGCCCTTCTCCCTTCGTTACAACCTGTCACCGACAGAAACATTCAAGATAAGTTCACTATGGGGTATCCATTACTTTCGTGAATCCTCCACCCCCCGGCTTTTTTATGGGGGAGGAGGCGGGAGGATGAGAGAGCAGGCTCTGCGACCGCGGCTGGGGGGCTGAGGCAAAATTCGTGAAGCCACCTGCAAAATTCGGTGGGTTTTTATGTGCGCCAGCACTCATAACTTAAATTTATGCAACCGGGATCACACAAACGGGGGGTGGGGCGTAGGGGCTGGGAGGATGGAAAGAGGATGTCAAATAAGGAGACTGAGTCACGTTGAACCACCTCAGTGTATCCACGAGCACATCACCAAAAAAGGATGGCAGATATGAAGATCAAGACTGGCGCACGCGTTTTCGCATTGTCCGCCCTGGCAGCAATGATGATTTCCGCACCGGCTCTCGCCAAAATTGAAGAAGGTAAGCTGGTTATCTGGATTAACGGCGATAAAGGCTATAACGGCCTGGCCGAAGTGGGTAAGAAATTCGAAAAAGATACGGGCATCAAAGTCACTATCGAACATCCGGACAAACTGGAAGAGAAATTCCCGCAGGTTGCGGCGACCGGCGATGGCCCGGACATCATCTTCTGGGCGCATGACCGTTTCGGCGGCTACGCACAGTCTGGTCTGCTGGCTGAAGTGACCCCAGATAAAGCCTTCCAGGACAAGCTGTTCCCGTTCACCTGGGACGCCGTTCGCTATAACGGCAAGCTGATCGCTTACCCAATCGCGGTTGAAGCGCTGTCTCTGATTTACAACAAAGACCTGGTACCAAACCCGCCGAAGACCTGGGAAGAGATCCCTGCCCTGGATAAAGAGCTGAAGGCGAAAGGTAAATCCGCCCTGATGTTCAACCTGCAAGAGCCGTACTTCACCTGGCCGCTGATTGCTGCCGACGGCGGTTACGCGTTCAAGTTTGAAAACGGCAAATATGACGTGAAAGACGTGGGCGTGGACAACGCGGGCGCGAAAGCGGGTCTGACCTTCCTGGTTGACCTCATCAAGAACAAACACATGAACGCGGATACTGACTACTCCATCGCGGAAGCGGCGTTCAACAAAGGCGAAACCGCGATGACCATCAACGGTCCGTGGGCCTGGACCAACATCGACAAGAGCAAAATCAACTACGGCGTGACGCTGCTGCCAACCTTCAACGGCAAGCCGTCTAAACCGTTCGTGGGCGTGCTGAGCGCAGGCATCAACGCCGCCAGCCCGAACAAAGAGCTGGCGAAAGAGTTCCTGGAAAACTACCTGCTGACCGATCAGGGTCTGGATGAAGTGAACAAGGACAAACCGCTGGGTGCCGTTGCGCTGAAATCCTTCCAGGATCAGCTGGCGAAAGATCCACGCATCGCGGCCACCATGGATAACGCCCAGAAAGGCGAAATCATGCCGAACATCCCACAGATGGCCGCGTTCTGGTACGCCACCCGTACTGCGGTGATCAACGCTGCAAGCGGTCGCCAGACTGTTGATGCCGCGCTGAAAGATGCACAGGGTCGTATTACTAAGTAAGTCTGAAAAACGGCGGGTGGCGCATGCGCTTACCCGCCCTACGACTACGGCACGATCCGTAGGTCAGGTAAGCGTAGCGCCACCTGACGATAAGTTTCCACCGTTGTAGAGGAAGAACCCCATGGATGTCATTAAAAAGAAACACTGGTGGCAAAGCGACGCGCTGAAGTGGTCAGTGATAGGTCTGCTGTGCCTGCTGGTGGGTTACCTTGTTGTTTTAATGTACGTACAAGGGGAATATCTGTTTGCCATCATGACGCTGATTTTAAGCTCTGCTGGCCTGTATATTTTCGCCAACCGTAAAGCCTACGCCTGGCGCTATGTCTACCCTGGCGTGGCAGGAATGGGGCTGTTTGTTCTCTTCCCGCTGATCTGTACCATCGCCATTGCGTTCACCAACTACAGCAGCACTAACCAGCTCGCGCAAGAACGCGCAACGCAGGTGCTTCTGGACCGCTCTTATCAGGCGGGGAAAACCTTCAACTTCGGCCTGTATCCTGCGGGTGACGAATGGAAGTTAGCACTCACTGATGGAGAGAGCGGCAAAAACTATATCTCCGACGCGTTCAAATTTGGTGGCGAGCAAAAGCTGGCCTTAAAAGAGGCTGCGGCCCTGCCGGAAGGTGAACGTGCCAATCTGCGCGTGATTACGCAAAACCGTCAGGCGCTGACCCAGATCATCGCCGTGCTGCCAGACGAAAGCAAAGTGACCATGAGCTCGCTGCGCCAGTTCTCCGGCACGCAGCCGCTGTATACACTTGCGGATGACGGCACCCTGACCAACAACCAGAGCGGCGTGAAATATCGTCCGAATAACGACATTGGTTTCTATAAGTCCATTACTGCCGACGGCAAATGGGGTGATGACAAGCTCAGCCCGGGCTATACCGTCACCATCGGCTGGGACAACTTTACCCGCGTGTTTACCGACGAAGGCATCCAGAAACCGTTCTTCGCCATCTTCGTCTGGACGGTCGTTTTCTCGGTCCTGACCGTGATCCTGACCGTCGCCGTCGGCATGATACTGGCCTGTCTCGTCCAGTGGGAATCCCTGAAGGGCAAAGCGATTTACCGCGTGCTGTTGATTCTGCCGTACGCCGTACCGTCGTTTATCTCAATTCTGATTTTCAAAGGGCTGTTTAACCAGAGCTTCGGTGAAATCAACATGATGCTGAGCGCGCTTTTCGGTATCAAACCGGCCTGGTTCAGCGACCCAACCACCGCCCGCTCGATGATTATCATCGTGAACACCTGGCTCGGTTATCCGTACATGATGATCCTGTGCATGGGGCTGCTGAAGGCTATCCCGGACGATCTGTACGAAGCCTCGGCGATGGACGGCGCGGGCCCGTTCCAGAACTTCTTCAAGATTACGCTGCCGCTGCTCATCAAGCCGCTGACGCCGCTGATGATTGCCAGCTTCGCCTTTAACTTTAACAACTTCGTACTGATTCAGCTGTTGACCAACGGTGGCCCGGACCGTCTCGGTACGACTACGCCAGCAGGCTATACCGACCTGCTCGTGAGCTACACCTACCGCATCGCCTTCGAAGGCGGCGGCGGTCAGGACTTCGGCCTGGCGGCAGCGATTGCCACCCTGATCTTCCTGCTGGTAGGCGCACTGGCGATTGTGAACCTGAAAGCCACACGTATGAAATTCGACTAAGGAGGGCACTGATTATGTCTATGGTCCAACCCAAATCACAGAAGCTGCGCCTCCTGGCGACGCACTTAGGCCTGCTGATTTTTATTGCGGCGATCATGTTCCCGCTGCTGATGGTTATCGCCATCTCCCTGCGTTCGGGTAACTTCGCCACCGGGAGCCTAATCCCGGACGAAATATCCTGGGAGCACTGGAAGCTCGCGCTGGGCTTCAGCGTGGAACACGCGGATGGCCGTGTCACGCCGCCGCCGTTCCCGGTGCTGCTCTGGCTGTGGAACTCGGTGAAGGTTGCGACCATCACCGCGATCGGCATCGTGACGCTCTCCACGACCTGCGCTTACGCCTTCGCCCGCATGCGCTTCCCGGGCAAAGCGACGCTGCTGAAAGGGATGCTGATTTTCCAGATGTTCCCGGCCGTACTGTCGCTGGTGGCGTTATATGCCTTGTTTGACCGTCTGGGCCAGTACGTGCCGTTTATCGGTCTGAACACCCACGGCGGCGTGATCTTCGCCTACCTTGGCGGTATTGCACTGCATGTGTGGACCATCAAAGGCTATTTCGAAACCATCGACGGCTCGCTGGAAGAAGCGGCCGCGCTGGATGGGGCAACCCCGTGGCAGGCGTTCCGTCTGGTGCTGTTGCCGCTGTCGGTGCCGATTTTGGCGGTGGTGTTTATTCTGTCGTTTATCGCTGCGATCACCGAAGTACCGGTTGCCTCACTGTTACTGCGTGATGTGAACAGCTACACCCTGGCCGTCGGTATGCAGCAATACCTCAACCCGCAAAACTACCTGTGGGGCGACTTTGCCGCGGCGGCCGTACTTTCTGCCATCCCGATTACCGTGGTGTTCCTGCTGGCCCAGCGCTGGCTGGTGAATGGCCTGACGGCGGGCGGTGTGAAAGGTTAAGTTTCATTTGTTATGCCACTGCAACCCTCAACTTTAGACGTATTGTATTGACCCAACTTGTGACTGTTGTTAGGCGCTCTTCGGAGCGCCATTTTTTTATTCGCGCTTCAGCCGCTTCGAGTTGCACAGCCAGAGGGTGATCACCAGCAGCAGGATCGCCGCCGAGTAGATCAGCACGTCGAGCGGGGATTTATGATCGACGATGATCAGCCGCACTATCGCAGTGATCCCAATATAGACAAAGTAACGCAGCGGGAAGTGAAAGCCGGACTGAAAGTATTTCACAATCAGGGCGATAAATTCGAAGTAGAGAAAGTAGACCACCAGTCCTTCCACCAGCGCATATTTGCTGGTTTGTTCAGGGGCGAACAGTACATCCGCCAGATGCACCGTCTCTTTGCCGAGAAAGACGACCAGTATCAGGCCAAGGCTCAGCAGACCGAGGTTCAGCACGGTCTGGAGGATCGTTGAGATAAACTCAACGCGCGGACGCGTCAGGGATGTCATACAGCACCTCATTCTCCAGGGCGAGGTTCCTGTATAACGCAAAAATGTGACGGGGATCTATATTTTTTGTTTATGTTTTGTTCGCATGAGCATTCTTGCCGGGCGGCACTGCGTTTGCCCGGCCTACAAAAACACTATCGTAGGCCCGGTAAGCGCAGCGCCACCGGGCAAACAAGCATCAGCGGAAGTTAACGTTCTTATCACTGGTCATGTCATACAGCTGGAACTTACGCCCAAGCTGCTGGCCGCCGTCGCGCGTCAGCGGCGTCCAGCCAATCGCCGCACGGCTGCGGGTTGGTCCTGACGAGAACAGATCCAGCGGAATCGACACATAGACCCCTTTGGTGAAGTCCCCTTCCCCGTATTCGTCCGGCGAGACGTTGGTGATGGTGGCATAACCGCCCACCACGACGCCGCTGTCGAAGTGTTTGGAGATATCCAGCGTACCGCCCTTATCGCCCGCCAGATACTGGCCGACGCTGGCTTTCACCAGCACGTCCTGCGCGAACGACGGCGTCCAGTAGGCGGTCAGGTGACCCGTTTTGACGCTGTAGTCGGTGAACTTCATCATGTCCTGCGCGCTGCGCCAGTCACGCTGTTTGACGTAGTTAGCGTCAATCCCAAACGCCCAGTTGCTGTCAACAGGACGGTACAGCACCTCCGCCCCCGCACCGCCAAACATGGTTTCCAGATACCCACCGTACACCTGGCCGTAGAAGCCGTTGCCGAAGTACTGGAAGTAGTTGGCCTGCAGGTTGTTCACGTAAGCGTTGTTCTGCACATACTCACGCACGCGGGTACGCACGCGCGGCAGTGTTGAGTCGTTTGGCGGGTTGGTGTAGTTGAACTTATCGTAGTTGTTAGCGACGTTGCCAAACAGGCTGCCGGTGGTCAGCAGGTGGTCGGTGACCCACAGGTCCGCCGTCGCCATCACGCCCAGCTGGTACATATAGAAGTTTTCAGGCCCGCCGACGGACTGGTTCAGCACCGGGTCGATATGGAAATCAAAGCGGGATTTATCGATATACCAGCCCTGCTCGGTGGTGTCTGGCACCACGGGCTCGATGCGTTTTTGCACCAGCTCGGTTTCATGCCCGAGCGGTTCACCTTCCAGATGGCGCTTGAGGCTGGCGACGTCCGTTTCGGTCGTCACCTGCGGCATGTTGAGGCGGTTTTCCGTCACGCGGATCGTGCGGATCCCCTCCGGCAGATCGTTCATCACGATCCGGTTGGCGCGCTCGATCCCTTCGCGCGAGTCGCGGTATTTCACCTGCTCGCCGGTAACGTACAGCGTGTCGCCCTTGGTCTGAATTTTCGGATCGGCCAGGCCGGCGTTGTATTTCAGTAACGTCAGCTGATTGGCGACCACGGAGTGCTGGAGGATCGCATCCTGCGGCTCCGGCTGATACGCAGGCCGCGCATTGTCGTTATAGTGCGGACGCATATCGTTAAAGTTGGTGCGCAGCGTGAAGCCAAACATCAGGGTATTGCCACGCTCGTAGCTGAGGTTAACGTCGGCCCAATCGGTGACGCGGTAAATGGCGCCGACGTTAAACTTGCTCTTCTGCTCAATTTTCCCGGCGAAGTCCTGCGAGTAATCATTCCCTTCATACTCCAGCTTCAGGCGTAATGGCTGCCAGGGCGTTTGATACTCCACGCCGCCAAACAGCGAGGCCGGACCATGAAACATCTGATCCCCGTTGATGGAGCCCGCTTTCTGGTAGCTGTTATCGCGGTAGCAGTATTTATCGCTGTAGGTACAGAACGGGTTTTTGACGTTACCGCTGGTACCCAGATAGCCCCAGCCAAGCCCCAGTGAGAAGTCAAACGGCCCCCAGGCTTTGCTGGCCACGACGTATTCCGCATCAAACAGGCCGGTCCCGCCGATATCTTTCGCGCCTACGGAAACCTGCGGCATCCAGTAGCTCTCTTCCCAGAGTCGCAGCTTGACGTCGAAGGCCTTGTCCTTATAGGTCTGATCGCCGGAGAACGCGTCGACGCTGCTGTACTGTTTCGTTCGCACGTCTGTATAGCGCAGCGTGGTTTCGAGCCACGGGAACAGCTGTACGGAGGCGGAGTAGTAGCGATACTGGTCGTTGTCGCGGTAGTTGAGGCTGATCTCCCCCTCGCGTGCCATACGCGCGGTAGGGGTCTGCAGTAAACCGACGCCGCCGAAGTCTGATTGCGACGGCCCAATGGGCGCCGGATACGTTTCCGCATGGCAGGCAGCGCTTACGCACAGCGCCAGCATGCTGTAGAGATAGGTTCTTTTCATTAATCCGGTATCCGCTGCGTCAGGGAATGAAGGATATCGGCATTAAGCCCGTCATACGCCTTCGTCCAGAAATGGTCGGCAAAGCCGACAAAAATCACGCTGCCGGGCATGGGTTCGAGATGTCGCTTATTCCAGTATGCTACGGGTGCTTTTTGCGTATGCCCGTCGGGGTAAACAATCCAGGCGTAGCTGTTATCCGCGCCGCTCAGCAGGCTTTGTTCATCGAGATAGCTCGCCACATCGCGACCGGGGGTAAAGGGCTTTTTGCCCGGGCTGCTGATGAGCCCCATCACGGTCACCGTCGTTGGCTTCACTGGCAGCCAGAGCGTGTACTCCCCTTCAAGCGTGGGGTTACCCTTTTCCGCGACGCGCACTTCATCTGGATCAAGGTTCACCTTCTGGCGGCCTGTTACCTTCAGCGCCTGGAGCTGCTGGCGAACGTTGTTGATAGCGGCGGCATCGTCGCCGTCTTCCTGCTCCGCCAAACCCGTCAGGCGAGCCAGCAGGGCATGGTGTTGTTGTTCCGCCGCTACCGTTGCCTGACGCTCGCTGATAACCGCCCCCGGCCACCAGCTGTTAGCCAGCCTTGGCTGTCCAACGAGATCGAGCAGATGCTCTGCGTTAGTTAAGGTTTTGGGTTGCGCGTTGTCCGGCGTGTAGACTTTCACTGTTCCCGCTGACCATGCCAGCGGCGTGGCAAGACTGGCGAGAAGCGCAATGTGGATGAGCGTTTTCATGATTTCGCCGCCTTGATCAGGGTTGTTTTCACCGGGAAGAAATCGGCACCGAGATACTGCAAGGACTGGCGAATTTGCCCTTCTTCATCTATCCAGTAACGGTTATGCCAGGTCGCCTGGTCGGTCGTGACCTCTTCATCCAGCACGCGAGTCTGCGTTTCGTCGCTACCGACGTTGACACTGTCTGTGCCGTCCCAGCGGAAGGTAGAACGCGCCGTGGCGTAGCGCACCTGCTGGTGTTCGGTCCAACCCATTGTGCGCGTCCAGCTTGCGCCGTCGGTAATCTGGTTAGGTTTGATCAGCGGATCGTCGGCGAGATTGTTTACCTCAAGCAGATTGTCGCCACCAAGCAGCGTTTTCACGATACGACCATGCTGCGTCACGATGGTGGCCTGATCCTGCGTCACCCATTTCTGCTGCCCGTTTTCATCGAAAGCGAGCACCACAAACAGTTGCGGGCCATCGTTTAGCTGCATGTACTGGCTGGCATACGGCATGTTCTGCAGTTCGTCATCGGTCAGATGCACGCCCGGCGTACCGAACAGGCTGTCCCACAGGGAATTCCCCAGCCCTTTGGTAGTGGCTGAGCACGCCTGCAACAGCAGGCAAATCATAATGATTGCAGGTCGCTTCACGACTCTTCTCCGAAGGGGCGAAATAACCACACCGAAGTGTGGTTATGATTAAAACACCCGCTATTACTGGGTGCTGGTCGTCGTGGTGGTCGTGGTTCCGGTATTGGAGCCATCACCGCCACCGGTTGCCGCCAGCGCGACACCCACGGCTGAACTTACGGTGCTGGCGCTGGCTGCGGTAGAACTTCCCGCAGACGCAGACGTCGCAGCCGACCCTGCTGCTTCCCCGACCTGAACCGGAGCTGCATAAACAGATGTCGCCGCAAGCGCAGATATGGCAAAAATGCCATACAGTACTTTTTTCATAACAATTTCCCTTCAATGAATGAATGGAGATTTGCCCGAAAAGAAATTCAGGCGGATTCGAGTATACACAACTAAAGCAGCGGGATTGCCGTACGGATAAATAGGGAGGGAGTTTTCAGACTAATGGATAAAAACGAAACATAAGACGAATAACTAAAATATATTATGATTAAAAATCAACAATATATAATTAATCACTAATAATTTAATTATCCGGATTTTCCTAAAATAAACCGCAGTGATTAACGGGTTAACGGGCTTTTTCAGATAAAACTCAGAACCAGAATTTGAGTTAACTAACAGACATCAGGAATTATCCGATAAAAAAATGCCGGCATATCGCCGGCATTTTTCATGACATATTTATTACGCACGCCATGCTTTATAACGGTTAATCAGGCCGTTTGTTGAGCTGTCGTGGCTGTCGATTGCTTTATCGTCACCCAGCTCTGGCAGAATGCGGTTTGCCAGCTGTTTGCCCAGCTCAACGCCCCACTGGTCAAAGGTGAAGATGTTCAGGATAGCGCCCTGAGTGAAGATCTTGTGCTCGTACAGGGCAATTAGCGCGCCCAGGCTGAACGGGGTGATTTCGCGCAGCAGAATGGAGTTGGTTGGACGGTTGCCTTCGAATACCTTGAAAGGCACAACGTGGTCCAGGGTTGCCGGATCTTTACCCTGGTCACGGTATTCCTGCTCAACCACCTCGCGAGATTTACCGAACGCCAGCGCTTCAGTCTGCGCGAAGAAGTTGGACAGCAGCTTCGGATGGTGGTCAGACAATGCGTTGTGCGTGATAGCCGGCGCGATGAAATCACACGGTACCATTTTGGTACCCTGGTGAATCAGCTGATAGAACGCATGCTGGCCGTTGGTGCCTGGCTCGCCCCAGATGATTGGGCCAGTCTGGTAATCCACCGCGTTGCCGTTACGGTCAACGTATTTACCGTTGGATTCCATGTTGCCCTGCTGGAAGTAGGCCGCAAAGCGGTGCATGTACTGGTCGTACGGCAGGATCGCTTCGGTTTCAGCGCCGAAGAAGTTGTTGTACCAGATACCGATCAGCGCCAGCAGCACCGGCAGGTTTTTCTCCGGTGCGGTGGTGGAGAAGTGTTTATCCATCGCGTGCGCGCCGGAGAGCAGCTCAACGAAGTTGTCGAAGCCCACAGACAGGATGATGGACAGACCAATCGCGGACCAGAGTGAGTAGCGGCCACCAACCCAGTCCCAGAACTCGAACATGTTCGCGGTATCAATACCGAACTCGCCCACCGCTTTACCGTTGGTAGACAGCGCCGCGAAGTGTTTCGCCACGTGTTTGTTGTCGCCAGCCGTTTTCAGGAACCAGTCGCGCGCGCTGTGGGCGTTGGTCATGGTTTCCTGGGTGGTGAAGGTTTTGGACGCGACCAGGAACAGGGTGGTTTCCGGGTTCACTTTCTTCAGCACTTCGGCGATATGGGTACCATCAACGTTAGACACGAAATGCATGTTGAGGTGGTTTTTGTACGGACGCAGCGCTTCGGTCACCATGAATGGGCCGAGGTCAGAACCGCCGATACCGATGTTCACCACGTCGGTGATAGCCTTGCCGGTGTAGCCTTTCCAGCTACCGGAGATGATCGCTTCAGAGAAGGCTTTCATCTTTTCCAGCACCGCGTTCACTTCCGGCATGACGTCTTTGCCGTCAACGATAATTGGCGTATTGCTACGGTTACGCAGGGCTACGTGCAGCACGGCGCGGTCTTCGGTACGGTTGATCTTCTCACCGGAGAACATGGATTTGATGGCGTCGGCCAGCTCAGTTTCTTTCGCCAGATCCTGCAGTTTTGCCAGCGTCTCTTCGGTAATGCGGTTTTTGGAGAAATCCACCAGCATCAGGTCGTCGAAGGTTGCGGAAAACTTATTGAAACGATCGGCATCTTTCGCGAACAGATCCGCGATGGTGACGTCTTTCATTTCATCAAAATGTGTCTGTAGTGCCTGCCAGGCAGCGGTCTGCGTTGGATTGATGTTTTTCATTAGCAATACTCTTCTGATTTGAGAATTGTGACTGCGGTCGATTGTAGCGCCTGCAAATAAAAATTGTGATGGTTTTTATGCCATTGCCCTGGCCTGCATCAAACGCAGGTGAAAAGACCCGAAAAGTATAGCTGCTGGCGGAGCCTCCTGGGGCGGCGAAATGTCGCCCAAAACAGGCTAAAAGGGAGCATAAAATATGGCCCTGTTATAAGTCCTGTTACTGAGGGGTACCCCCCCATAAAAAATCCGCATAATCCCAGCATTGACAGGACCTCCCCCACATTTTATTTATAGGGCCGTATTTTGCGCCTGCACCTGTTTTCGTTTCTTTCTTGTGCCATGGTCGCTCTATTCATTCCCTGACACGAGGTTGTTATGACGAGTTTTGTGGTCGCCAAGTTTGGCGGCACCAGTGTGGCCGATTACGATGCCATGAACCGCAGCGCCGATGTGGTGCTGGCCGATCCGAATACCCGCCTGGTGGTGCTTTCTGCATCCGCTGGCGTGACGAACCTGCTGGTTTCTCTGTCTGAAGGACTTGAAGCGACAGAACGTTTCGTGAAGCTGGATGCACTGCGCAAAATTCAGTTCGACATCCTGGAACGTCTGCAAAATCCGAACGTGATCCGCGAGGAAGTGGAACGTCTGCTGGAAAATATTACCACCCTGGCAGAAGCGGCTTCCCTGGCGACCTCCACCGCCCTGACCGACGAACTGGTCAGCCACGGTGAACTGATGTCCACCCTGCTGTTTGTTGAAATCATGCGCGAACGTAACGTTCAGGCGCAGTGGTTTGACGTGCGTAAAATCATGCGTACCAGCGACCGCTTTGGCCGCGCCGAGCCGGACGTTGAAGCGCTGGCTGAACTGACCAACCAGCAGCTGGCCCCGCGCCTGGCGGAAGGCATGGTGATCACTCAGGGCTTTATTGGCAGTGAAGCGAAAGGCCGCACCACCACCCTTGGCCGTGGCGGCAGCGACTACACCGCCGCGCTGCTGGGCGAAGCGCTGCACGCCACCCGCGTGGATATCTGGACAGATGTTCCAGGTATCTACACCACCGATCCTCGTGTGGTCTCTGCGGCAAAACGTATCGATGTAATCGCGTTTGAAGAAGCGGCTGAAATGGCGACTTTCGGCGCTAAAGTGCTGCACCCAGCGACGCTCCTGCCTGCAGTGCGCAGCGATATTCCTGTCTTCGTGGGTTCCAGTAAAGATCCAAAAGCGGGCGGCACGCTGGTCTGCAAGAAAACCGAGAACCCGCCATTGTTCCGCGCGCTGGCCCTGCGCCGTAAGCAGACGCTGGTGACGTTACACAGCCATAATATGCTGCACTCTCGCGGCTTCCTGGCGGAAGTGTTTGGCATTCTGGCGCGCCACAACATCTCCGTGGACCTGATCACCACCTCTGAAGTGAGCATTGCGCTGACGCTGGACACCACTGGCTCAACGTCTACCGGCGACACCCTGTTGACGCAGTCACTGCTGATTGAACTGTCTGAACTGTGCCGGGTTGAGGTAGAAGAAGATCTGGCGCTGGTGGCCATCATTGGCAATAAGCTGTCGCGCGCCTGCGGCGTGGGCAAAGAGGTCTTCGGCGTGCTCGACCCGTTCAGCATCCGCATGATCTGCTACGGCGCGTCCAGCTACAACCTCTGCTTCCTGGTCCCAGCCGACCAGGCGGAGCAGGTGGTGCAGAAACTTCATCAGAATTTGTTTGAATAAAATTCGTTAGCACGATAAACATTATCTACAAGCCGGGCACAGACCCGGCTTTTTCATAACTAAACAACACGACAATACTGCAAGGAAACCACTATGTTATCCGCCATCACGCGGCTGTTCCCGTTATGGGCGCTGCTGCTCTCCGTACTCGCGTATTACACCCCCACCACGTTCACCGGTATTGGCCCGTGGGTCACCACGCTGCTAATGTTGATTATGCTCGGTATGGGCGTACATCTGAAAATCGACGACTTTAAGCGCGTGCTGTCCCGCCCGGCTCCGGTTGCTGCAGGGATCTTCCTCCACTACCTGGTGATGCCGCTTGCGGCGTGGCTGCTGGCTATGGCTTTTAAGATGCCGCCCGACCTCTCCGCCGGGATGGTGCTGGTGGGCAGCGTGGCCAGCGGCACGGCGTCAAACGTGATGATCTTTCTTGCGAAAGGCGACGTGGCACTCTCCGTCACTATCTCTTCCGTCTCAACGCTGGTTGGCGTAATTGCCACACCGCTGTTAACCCGCCTGTATGTAGACGCGCATATCCAGGTTGACGTGATGGGTATGCTGCTGAGCATTCTGCAAATCGTGGTGATCCCGATTGCGCTGGGTCTGGTGATTCACCATCTTTTCCCACGCGTGGTGAAAGCGGTTGAGCCGTATCTGCCTGCGTTTTCGATGGTCTGTATTCTGGCCATCATCAGCGCCGTGGTGGCGGGCTCCGCGTCGCACATTGCTTCCGTAGGATTTGTGGTGATTATCGCGGTGGTGCTGCATAACACTATCGGCCTGCTGGGCGGCTACTGGGGCGGGAAGCTGTTTGGCTTTGACGAATCGACCTGCCGCACGCTGGCAATCGAAGTGGGCATGCAGAACTCCGGCCTGGCGGCGGCGCTCGGTAAAATCTACTTCTCGCCGCTGGCGGCCCTGCCGGGTGCGCTGTTCTCCGTCTGGCACAACCTCTCCGGCTCGCTGCTGGCGGGCTACTGGTCCGGCAAACCGATTGATGAACAAGCGAAAAAAGATGCGGTGAAACAGGGTTAATTGGCGGTACTTGCTTTACACTGAAGCCTCTCTCTCAGGAGGCTTCAGCAATGGCTACACCACGATTGACCCAGAAAGACATGACGGAAGCCGAGCAGCGCGAACTTAAAACGCTTCTCGACCGCGCGCGCATCGCACATGGCCGTACGCTGACGAACGCCGAAACCAATCAGGTGAAAAAGGAGTACATCGATAAACTGATGGCTCAGCGTGACGCCGAGGCGAAGAAAGCCCGCAAACTGAAAAAGCAGCAGGCCTATAAGCCGGATACTGAAACGACCTTTTCCTGGTCGGCCACGACCTCAACCCGTGGAAGGCGCTAATTAGCGCCCTTTCTTTTTGCGGCCAGGCTGGGCAAAGCGTTTTCCGTTGGCCGGTTTGCCTCGACCTTTCTCTTCCGCCTGCGGCGCCTTCACCACCGGGCGCTTAATGGCCTGCGTTTTCGGTTTCGCTTTAGCTTTCGGCTTCGCTTCGGAGGATGAGTTCTCGATAAGCCTGAACAGCTCGATCAGCTCGTCTCCGGTTAAATCACGCCACTCGCCGAGCGGAATGCCCGACAGGCTGACGTTCATAATGCGCGTGCGTTCCAGCTTCGTCACTTCATAACCGAAGTGCTCGCACATGCGGCGGATCTGACGGTTTAAGCCCTGCACCAGCGTAATGCGGAACGCGAACGGTGCTTCTTTCTTGACCTTACACTTTTTCGTGACGGTACCGAGGATCGGCACGCCCGCGCCCATGCCACGAATAAATTCGTCCGTCACCGGCTTGTTCACCGTGACAATGTACTCTTTCTCGTGGTCGTTACCGGCACGCAGAATTTTGTTGACCAGGTCACCGTGGTTGGTAAGGAAAATCAGCCCCTGAGAGTCTTTATCCAGACGGCCAATCGGGAAGATACGGCTGCTGTGGTTCACGAAATCAACGATGTTGTCCCGCTCACCGTCTTCCGTGGTGCTGACAATCCCAACCGGTTTGTTCAACGCGATAAACACCAGGTCTTCAGCATCACGCGGCTCGATGACCTGACCATTCACTTTAACCACATCGCCAGGCACCACCTGGTCTCCGATGGTGGCGCGTTTGCCGTTAAGAAACACGTTACCTTGTTCAATGTAACGGTCAGCCTCGCGACGTGAGCAGATCCCGCTCTCGCTAATGTATTTGTTTAATCGGGTTGATTGAGTTGGCAGCATAGTTTCTCCTGTGAAGGGCGAAATATACCTTACCTTGCGGCTGACAAAAAAGTGTTAGTAGCCGTTGATCAAAAAATCGAGTGCATCCCGCAGTGAAGCCCGGTTTTGCGTAAGATCGGCAACACGCTCGCCTAACTCTTTTGGCGATATGCCTGCCATCATGTGCATCATGACCACGCAGGGTTTTCCCGCGACCTCAACGGCGGGAGCGACCAGTACATGCTTCATCAGAACGACCTCTGAAAGTCACTAAAGGAGCCGTTTTCATCAACCCACTGGTTAATGGCGTCAATCGAAGCTTTATTTTCTTCCAGCCACTCTGCGCGCCGATGTTCACGAAATTGCTCCTGCAAAGCCGCCGTTAGCACGGCAGAAAGGTTAAGTTTAAGCCTTCGCGCCTCTTCAAGGATGTCGGGCGACAGGGAAACATTCACTGATTTTTTAATGCTATTAGCACCGCGCATGAGAACCCCCATTGGAATGCGCATGAATTGGCGAAGTGTAGCGTAATAATTGAGCACTTCCTATTCCTTTAAAAATGTAAGGGTTGAAGAATAAATTGCTCTTTATGGGGAGTCACGCCTCACAAAACCGTTTTGCGAGGCGCTTTCAGAGATTAATACTCATCCCGCTCGTCATCTTCATCCGGTTGCTCCATCACGCTGTACGCCACCGCGCAGAACAACGAGTTGAGACGTTTCATATCCCCCAGCAGCCCCAGATGCAGGGAGCTGGTTTCGATACTCTGCACGTTCTGCTGGTGCAGACGCTCGACGTGAGCGTGCGAGTAGCGGCGGTTCAGAATGCGGAAACGGTGCTTGTTGCGGCGCAGGCGGCGCGCGCTCGGTACGTCGCTTGAGAAGAAGACCGACATCGCCAGCTTCAGGTTGCTGACCAGCTGTTCGTGCAGCGCTTCCAGCTCCTTCAGCCCTTCGCCCGAGAACGCTCGACGCGCGGCCAGGGCTTTGTCGGCGATCTCGCTGCCCATACGTTCAACGATATCCGACGCCTGCTCAAGGTTGAGCGACATCTCGATAATTTCCGCCCAGCGTCGGGACTCCTCTTCCGCCAGTTCGTCCTGCGGGAGGCGCGCCAGATAGAGCTTGATGGCGGTGTACAGCACGTTGATGTCGTCTGCCAGCCTGCGCAGCTCTTTCTCTTCGCGCGGCTCGCCGTGCATCACCTTCTGCAGCCCTTCGAGCATGGTTTCCATCGCATCGCCCATGCGCAGCGTTTCACGGGCGGCATTAGCGATAGCCAGCGCGGGCGTATCCAGCACCGAGGTATCCAGATGCTTCGGCTTAAGGCGCGCATCCAGCTCCGGTTCATCGCGGATGAGGCGCTCGCAGAAGCGGGCCATCGGCGCGGCGAACGGCACCATCGCCAGACAGCGCACCAGGTTGTAGAAGACGTGGAAGTAGATCACCAGCTCCGCCTTCGGTAGCGGAAGGTTGTCCATCAGGTTCGCCAGCGGGTGAACGAACGGCAGAATAATCAGGCTGCCCACCAGCTTAAACAGCAGGCTGCCCAGCGCCACGCGGCGGGCGGCGGCATTGGCGGCGCTGTTATTGAGCATCGCCAGCAGGCCGGAGCCGAGGTTGGCCCCGATCACCAGGCACAGCGCCACCGGGAAGGAGATCGCGCCTGCAGCGGTGAGCGTGGCCGTCAGCAGAACTGCCGCCAGGCTGGAGTAGCTGACGATAGCAAACACCGCACCGATCAGTGCATCCAGCATGATATCCCCGGTCAGCGAGGCGAAGATGACCTGCACGCCGTTGGCTTCGGTGATAGGGGTAACCGCCTGAACAATCAGCTCCAGCGCCAGCAGGATCAACCCGAGGCCAATCCCCACGCGGCCAAGCTGTCCCGCACGCGTCTGCTTACGGCCAAGGAAGAAGATCACGCCGAGGAAAATCAGCAGCGGCGACAGCCAGGAGAGATCGAAGGTCAGAACACGCGCCATCAGCGCGGTACCGACGTCGGCCCCCAGAACGATCACCAGCGCCGGGGCGAGTGCGACCAGATCCTGCGCCACAAACGAGGTGACGAGCATCGTGGTGGCGTTGCTGCTTTGCACCAGCGCCGTAACGCCGATGCCCGCGCAGAACGCGAGCGGCTTCTTCTCAACGCTGCTGCTGAGGACGGTACGTAATCGCGCGCCGAACACGCGCATCACGCCAGTACGGACGATATGGGTGCCCCAAACGAGCAGTGCAACTGCAGAGAGCAGGTGTAACAACGTCAACACGGAAGGTTTTCCTCCTTATCGTTATCTATTTTCCTGAGGTTCGCTGCGCGTTGCCTTGCCGAATGACGGCTACGCGTAGACCCGGCAAGCGTAGCGCCACCGGGCAATAAGGTTAGAACCTTATTTGAGTATAAGGGTTTAAACGTAAGAAAGAGACAGGGCGCCCCATGAGCGCCCTGTTTGTTGTAAGGAAAAGTGATTTTAGTCGGCGTCGTAGCCCAGATTCGGTGCCAGCCAGCGTTCCACTTCAGACACGCTCATGCCTTTGCGCAGGGCATAATCTTCGATCTGATCCCGCTGCAGCTGAGCCACGGCAAAGTACTTGCTGTCCGGATGGCTGAAATACCAGCCGGAAACAGACGCGCCCGGCCACATGGCGAACGACTCGGTGAGCTTCATGCCGGTATGGGTTTCCACGTCCAGCAGTTTCCAGATAGTGCCTTTTTCGGTGTGCTCCGGGCAGGCCGGATAGCCCGGCGCCGGGCGAATACCCTGGTAATTTTCGCGGATCAGTTCCTCGTTGCTGAGGTTCTCATTCGCCGCATAGCCCCAGTGCACCTTACGCACGCGCTCGTGGAGGTACTCGGCGAAGGCTTCCGCCAGACGGTCAGCGATCGCTTTCACCATGATTTTGTTGTAATCATCGTGCTTCGCTTCGAACGCATCCGCCAGCGCGTCTTCTTCCAGACCGCCGGTTACCGCAAAGGCGCCGATGTAGTCGGCTTTACCACTTAACTTAGGTGCGACGAAATCGGCCAGGCAGTAGTTGGCAAAGCCCACTTTCTCCGTTTGCTGGCGCAGATGGCGGCTGACCGCCAGCACGTGGGTGCGGGTTTCATCGCGGTAAATCTCCACGTCGTCGCCCACGCGGTTCGCCGGGAACAGGCCCACCACACCGCGCGGGTTGAGGGTTTTCTCTGCGCTCAGCGTGTCGAGCATGTCGTTGGCATCGTTAAACAGACGCTTCGCCTCCTCTCCTACTACCTCATCCTCCAGGATTCGAGGATATTTGCCCGCCAGCGACCAGGTCATAAAGAACGGCGTCCAGTCAATGTAGTTGCGCAGCGTCTCGATGCTTGCCGTTACGTCCTGCACGCCCAGACGGTGTGCGACCGGCGGCGTATAGCTGGACCAGTCAAACGCCAGATCGTTGTCGCGCGCCGCCTGAAGTGAAACAGGCGGGGTGCGCGGCTTCTTACGGCCGTGCTGGATGCGAACGGTTTCGTACTCTTTGCGGGTGCGCGCCACAAAATCGTCGCGCTGGGTGTCGGAGAGCAGCGCAGAGACCACACCCACGGTGCGCGAGGCGTTTTGCACGTAAACCGTCGGGCCGCTGTAGTTCTGCTCGATTTTCACCGCCGTGTGCGCTTTCGAGGTGGTCGCTCCGCCAATCAGCAGCGGGATGGTAAAGCCCTGACGCTCCATCTCTTTCGCCACGTTGACCATCTCGTCCAGGGACGGGGTAATCAGCCCGGAAAGGCCAATCAGGTCAGCATTCACCTCGCGCGCGGTCTTGAGGATTTTGTCCGCCGGGACCATCACGCCGAGGTCGATAATTTCGTAGTTATTACACTGCAGCACTACGCCGACGATATTCTTGCCGATGTCGTGCACGTCGCCCTTCACGGTGGCAATGACCATCTTGCCGTTGCTGGAGCCTTTCTCTTTGCTGGCTTCGATGTAGGGCTCGAGATACGCCACCGCCTGCTTCATCACGCGGGCGGATTTCACCACCTGCGGCAGGAACATTTTGCCCTCACCGAACAGATCGCCGACCACGTTCATGCCGTCCATCAGCGGGCCTTCGATCACTTCGATGGGACGGGCGGCCTGCTGACGTGCTTCTTCAGTGTCGAGTTCAATAAATTCGGTAATGCCTTTGACCAGCGAATATTCCAGACGCTTTTTCACGTCCCAGGAACGCCACTCGGCCTGCTGTACGTTTGCCGCCTCATCCGATTTGCTGCCGCGGTATTTCTCCGCCAGGTCCAGCATGCGCTCGGTGGCGTCGTCACGGCGGTTAAGGATCACGTCCTCGACGGCATCGCGCAGCTCGGCAGGGAGGTCGTCGTAAATTGCCAGCTGCCCGGCGTTAACGATCCCCATGTCCATTCCGTTGCGGATAGCGTAGTAGAGGAACACGGCGTGGATCGCTTCACGCACCGGGTCGTTGCCGCGGAACGAGAACGACACGTTCGACACGCCGCCGGAGATCAGCGCATGCGGCAGTTCGCGCTTGATGTCTTCACACGCCCCGATAAAGTCCTGGGCGTAGTTGTTGTGCTCTTCAATCCCGGTCGCGACGGCGAAGATATTCGGGTCAAAGATGATATCTTCCGGCGGGAAGCCCACCTCTTCGGTCAAAATCTTGTACGCGCGGCGGCATATCTCGATTTTGCGCTCGCGGGTATCCGCCTGGCCCACTTCGTCGAAGGCCATCACCACCACGGCGGCACCGTAGCGGCGGACCATCTTCGCGTGGTGGATAAAGATATCAACCCCCTCCTTCATCGAGATGGAGTTAACGATGCCTTTGCCCTGGATGCACTTCAGCCCTTTTTCAATGACTTCCCATTTGGAAGAGTCAATCATGATCGGCACGCGGGCGATGTCCGGCTCACCGGCAATCAGGTTGAGGAAACGCACCATCGCCGCTTCGGCGTCGAGCATCCCCTCGTCCATGTTGATATCGATAATCTGCGCGCCGCTTTCCACCTGCTGGCGGGCAACGTCCAGCGCTTCACTGTACTTCTCTTCTTTGATCAGGCGCTTGAACTTTGCCGAACCGGTAACGTTAGTACGTTCACCCACGTTCACAAACAGGCTGTCGTCGCCGATGGTCAACGGCTCAAGGCCGGAAAGGCGACAGGCAACCGGAAGCTCGGGCAGCTTGCGCGGCGGCAGCCCGGCCACGGCGTTGCTCATGGCCGCGATGTGCTCCGGCGTGGTGCCGCAGCAGCCGCCGACGATGTTCAGGAAGCCAGACTCGGCCCACTCGCGGATTTGCGCCGCCATGGTGTCGGCATCGAGATCGTATTCACCAAACGCGTTCGGCAGACCGGCATTCGGGTGGGCGGTGACGTAGCATTCCGCGATACGGGAAAGCTCCTGCACGTACTGGCGCAGTTCATCCGGCCCCAGCGCACAGTTGAGGCCAAAGGAGAGCGCTTCGGCGTGGCGCAGGGAGTTATAAAACGCTTCGGTTGTCTGGCCGGACAGTGTACGGCCAGAAGCGTCAGTGATGGTGCCGGAAATCATGATCGGCAGGTCAACGCCCAGCGCCTCGAACTCCTCTTTCACCGCGTAAATCGCAGCTTTGGCGTTGAGGGTGTCGAATACGGTTTCAATCAGGATCAGGTCGGAACCGCCTTCCACCAGCGCTCTGGTCGATTCACGGTAGGCGGCAACCAGCTGGTCAAAGGTGATATTACGAAACGCCGGGTCGTTGACGTCCGGTGAAATCGACGCGGTGCGGTTCGTCGGGCCAAGCACCCCGGCAACGTAGCGCGGTTTGTCCGGCGTGCGAGCCGTCCACTCGTCGGCGCAGGCGCGTGCAAGCTTTGCGGCTTCAAAGTTGATCTCCGCCGACAGGGATTCCATCTGGTAATCCGCCATGGCGATGGTTGTCGAGTTGAAGGTGTTGGTCTCAACGATATCCGCACCCGCTTCGAAGTAGGCGTTATGGATATCCTTAATAACGGACGGCTTACTAAGCACCAGAAGGTCATTGTTCCCCTTCAGGTCGCAGGGCCAGTCGGCAAAGCGCTCGCCGCGGAAATCGTCTTCACTGAGACGATAGCCCTGGATCATGGTGCCCATGCCGCCGTCCAGCACCAGAATTCGTTCATTTAACTGCGCACGCAGTTGCTCTACTTTGCTGCTCACACTTGCTCCCGACAACGCTCAACAAGGCCAAAAGGCTGGGTTCCATACTGGCACAATCTCGCAGGGTGGAAAAGTCACACAGCGGTAACATGAGACATGTTCACCATCACTCCTCCGATCAGTCATGAAAGCGGTTGCAAAATCACCAAATAAAACGAAAATGATTTCCACGATACAGAAAAAGGAGATCGTCATGGTCACGACCGTTCCCGCCAAACGCGGCAGAAAGCCTGCAGCCACCACCGCTGCGCAACCCGGCGGTCAGGTTCAATCGCTCACGCGCGGTTTGAAGCTGCTGGAGTGGATAGCCGAGTCGCACGGCAGCGTGGCCCTGACCGAGTTGGCCCAGCAGGCTGGTCTGCCGAACTCCACGACGCACCGCCTGCTAACCACCATGCAGCAGCTGGGCTTTGTCCGTCAGGTGGGCGAACTGGGGCACTGGGCGGTGGGCGCGCATGCGTTTATCGTCGGCAGCAGCTTCCTGCAGAGCCGCAACCTGCTGGCGATTGTGCATCCGATTCTGCGCAAGCTGATGGAAGACTCCGGCGAGACGGTCAACCTGGCGGTGCTGGACCAGAGCGACCACCAGGCGATTATCATCGACCAGGTGCAGTGCACACAGCTGATGCGTATGTCCGCACCGATTGGCGGCAAGCTGCCCATGCACGCGTCCGGGGCGGGGAAAGCGTTTCTCTCGCAGCTGAGCGAGGAGCAGGTGACGGGGCTGCTGCACCGTAAAGGTCTGCACGCCTATACCCACGCCACGCTGGTGTCGCCCGTGCATCTGAAAGAAGATCTGGCCCTGACCCGCAAGCGCGGCTACTCGTTTGATGATGAGGAGCATGCGCTGGGCCTGCGCTGCCTGGCATCCTGTATTTTTGACGAGCACCGCGAGCCGTTTGCCGCCATCTCCATCTCCGGCCCCATTTCACGCATGACCGACGATCGCGTGACCGAGTTAGGTGCGCTGGTGATTAAGGCGGCGAAAGAGGTGACGCTGGCGTATGGTGGGATCCGCTAAGGTTGAGAGCGGCCTGATGCCCTCACCCCGGCCCTCTCCCACAGGGAGAGGGAGAAAACATGATGACCTCACCCTGCGGGAGAGGGCGCAAATCTGATGCAAAACCGCTGCTTGCGGCGGTAAGCGTACACATCTTCCACGTGCCCATTTTTGATCCGCGTTTGCAGTCCGCGCCAGTAGCTGGCGCGGAACAGATCCTCATGCATCTCTTCAAATAACGGCCCGATGCGCGGGTCGGCGCACAGCCAGTGGCGAAACTCTTCAGGAAACACGTCCCCCGGCGAGACGCTATACCACGGCTCACCGGACAGCTCATCTTCCGGGTAGCGGGGCTGTGGGATATCGCGGAAATTCACCTCGGTCATGTAGCAAATTTCGTCGTAATCGTAGAACACCACCCGCCCGTGACGGGTGACGCCAAAGTTTTTAAACAGCATGTCGCCGGGGAAAATATTGGCGGCGGCAAGCTGGCGAATCGCGTTGCCGTATTCTTCAATGGCGTCACGTAAGGCCTGACCGTCAGACTGCTCAAGCCAGATATTCAGCGGTACCATGCGGCGTTCGATGTAGAGATGGCTGATCACGATTTTGTCACCAAGATCGGTGATTTTCGCGGGCGCTTCCTGCATTAACAGCGCCATGAGCGCCGGGTCGATCTGCTGTTTATCCAGCACAAAGTTTTCGAATTCCTGGGTATCTGCCATCCGCCCGACGCGGTCGTGCTCTTTAACCAGCTGATAGCAGGCGCGGACGTGCGCAGCGCTCATCTCCTTCTGCGGCGCGAATCTGTCTTTAATCACCTTAAAGACCCGGTCGAAACCCGGCAGCGTAAAGACCAGCATCACCATACCGCGAATGCCTGGCGCTTCGATAAACTGTTCATCCGCCGTGGTGACATAGCGCAGGTACTCCCGGTAGCTTTCCGTTTTGGCGTGCTTCTGGCATCCAATCGCCATATACAGCTCGGCGGTAGTTTTGCCCGGCAGGATCTCGCGCAGCCACTCCACCAGAGCGGCAGGCAGCGGGGCGTACACCATGAAATAGGAGCGGGCGAAGCCAAATACGATGCTGGCTTCGGCGCCGGTGGTCAGGCAGGTATCGACAAACAGTTCCCCGTCGTCGGTACGGTGAATCGGCAGCAGAAACGGCACAATAGCGGTTGGCGTAACCAGTTTGCCCACCAGCCAGGCGGCTTTATTGCGGTAGAAAAGCTCGTTGGCAACCTGCAAATGGCTGCGGCTGAGCACCTCCGCGCCCAAGGTTTCGTTGAGATGCGCGTGGATATAACCGATATCCCGGGTTTTATTTTCCCAGGGCAAGCGCAGCGGCAGATCCGTTAGCACGCGGTGCAGGAGCTTTTCCCATCCGCGATCGGGAAAGAAGTCTTTCGCCAGCGGACGCGGAATGGAACGAAAGCGTCGCTCCGGCTGGGAGCTGAAGATAAATAACCGCTCAGGAGATAATGAGCGGTGGTCAAATAACCGGCAATAGACGGAGTTGAAAAAGCTCTCCGCAATCTCGAAGCGCGGGTAATCGGGTAACAAATGGGTGTAATGCTCTTTGACGCGCAGTAAAAAATCCGCATCCGGGCTTTTACCGTCGGTAATACAGCGCAGTTGCTCCACCACCAGACCCACGTGGTGGTCGTAGAGATGAATACGCTGCTTCATGGCCTGCTGAACCGCATGCCAGTCTGCATGTTCGAAGCGCTGCTGCGCGCCGGATGTCACTTCAAGAAAACGACCATACTGGGCATCAAAGCCCTGCAAAATGGTTTGGGCAATCAGCAATTCCAGGCCACGCGACATATATTCCCCTTAACCCCCCCTCTCCCCAGAGGGGAGAGGGGGAAAAGATTAGAACTGTGCTTCTTCCGTGGAGCCCGTTAAGGCGGTGACGGAGGAGGTGCCGCCCTGAATAATCGTAGTCACATTATCAAAGTAACCGGTTCCCACCTCCTGCTGGTGAGACACGAAGGTGTAGCCGTCTTTACCCGCGGCAAACTCCGGCTGCTGCACCTTCTCAACGTAGTGCTTCATGCCCTCACCCTGCGCGTAGGCGTGCGCCAGGTCGAACATGTTGAACCACATGCTGTGGATGCCTGCCAGGGTAATGAACTGGTATTTGTAGCCCATGTCGGACAGCTGCTGCTGGAAACTGGCGATGGTTTTGTCATCCAGCTTTTTCTGCCAGTTGAAGGACGGCGAGCAGTTGTAGGCCAGCAGCTTGCCCGGGTATTTCGCGTGGATGGCGTCGGCAAAGCGTTTTGCCAGCGCCAGATCCGGCGTGGAGGTTTCACACCAGACCAGATCCGCGTAAGGCGCGTACGCCAGGCCACGGCTGATCGCCTGTTCAATGCCAGCATGGGTACGGTAGAAGCCTTCACTGGTACGCTCGCCGGTGATGAACTCGCTGTCGTACGGGTCGCAGTCAGAGGTGATCAGGTCCGCCGCGTCCGCATCGGTACGGGCAATCACCAGCGTCGGCACGCCGAGCACGTCAGCCGCCAGACGCGCCGCAACCAGCTTCTGTACGGCTTCCTGTGTAGGAACGAGCACCTTACCGCCCATGTGTCCGCATTTCTTCACTGACGCCAGCTGGTCTTCGAAGTGAACGGCCGCTGCACCGGCTTCAATCATCGATTTCATCAGCTCGAAGGCGTTCAGCACGCCGCCGAAGCCCGCTTCTGCATCCGCGACGATCGGCAGGAAGTAATCCGTAAAGCGCGGATCGTTTGGTTCGATACCGGCGGCCCACTGGATCTGATCCGCACGGCGGAAGGTGTTGTTGATCCGATCCACCACCGACGGCACGGAGTTAGCCGGGTAGAGCGACTGATCCGGGTACATGCTGGAGGCCAGGTTAGCGTCCGCCGCGACCTGCCAGCCGGAGAGATAAATAGCTTCAATGCCCGCCTTCGCCTGCTGCAGCGCCTGACCGCCTGTCAGCGCGCCGAGGCTGTTGATGTAGCCCTTTTTGGAGCCGCCGTGCAGCAGCTTCCACATTTTCGCCGCACCGTTCTGTGCCAGCGTGCACTCCGGGTTGACCGAGCCGCGTAATTTCACCACTTCCTCTGCGCTGTACGGACGGCGGATGCCTTCCCAGCGCGGTTGAGTCCACTCTTTCTTTAACTCTTCGATTTGTTGGGTACGGGTTTTCATGTGCAGATGCTCCATATTGTTATGTGGTGAGTTACGCCAGGAAGCGGTAGCCCGGCAGGGTCAGGAAGTCGATTAAGTCATCTGATGTGGTGATTTGCTCCATCAGGCGCGCAGCGTCGTCAAAACGTCCGCTGCTGAAGCGGTGTTCGCCCAGCTCGTCCTGGATCACCCGCATCTCTTCGGCCAGCATCTGGCGGAACAGAGATTTGGTCACCGGCTTGCCGTTACTGAGCGTTTTTTGATGATGGATCCACTGCCAGATGGAGGTGCGAGAGATCTCCGCCGTCGCGGCATCTTCCATCAGGCCATAGATAGGCACGCAGCCGTTACCGGAGATCCACGCTTCGATGTACTGGACCGCGACGCGGATATTGGCACGCATGCCCTCCTCCGTACGCTCACCTGTACACGGTGCCAGCAGCTGTTCTTCTGCGATGGGTGCATCGTCTTCACGCGTGACAAACAGCTGGTTTTTATTGTCACCAAGCACGCGGTTAAAGACCTCCATCGCCGTATCGGCCAGACCTGGATGGGCAATCCACGTGCCGTCGTGGCCGTTACGTGCTTCAAGTTCTTTATCGGCTTTCACCTTGTTGAGCACCTGGTTATTGCGTTCTGCATCTTTGCTCGGAATGAATGCCGCCATGCCGCCCATCGCAAAGGCACCGCGCTTGTGGCAAGTTTTGATCAGCAGACGTGAGTAGGCGCTGAGGAATGGTTTATCCATGGTGACCACCTGACGATCCGGCAGCACGCGATCGCCGTGATTTTTCAGGGTTTTGATGTAGCTGAAGATGTAGTCCCAGCGTCCGCAGTTCAGGCCGACAATATGATCGCGCAGCGCATGCAGGATTTCATGCATCTGGAATACCGCAGGCAGCGTTTCAATCAGCAGCGTGGCCTTGATGGTGCCGCGCGGCAGGTCAAAACGGTCTTCCGCGTAGCTAAACACTTCGCTCCACCAGGCCGCCTCCTGCCAGGACTGTGTTTTTGGCAGATAGAAATAGGGGCCGCTACCTTTTGCCAGCAGGTTTTTGTAGTTGTGGAAGAAATAGAGTGCGAAATCAAACAGGCTGCCCGGAATGGCTTCCCCACGCCAGGTGACATGTTTTTCAGGCAGGTGCAGGCCGCGTACGCGACAGATCAGCACCGCCGGGTTCGGCTTGAGCTGGTAAATTTTACCGGCTTCGTTGGTGTAGCTGATGGTGCCGTTCACGGCGTCGCGCAGGTTGATCTGCCCGTCGATAACTTTGCTCCAGTCTGGCGCCAGTGAATCTTCAAAATCTGCCATAAAGACTTTAACGTTGGCATTCATGGCGTTAATCACCATTTTGCGCTCTACCGGACCGGTGATCTCAACGCGACGATCCTGTAAATCTTCAGGGATGCCGCGGATTTTCCACTCGCCACGTCGAATGGAAGCGCTTTCCGAAATGAAGCCAGGCAACTTGCCATCGTCAATTTCCTGCTGCTGATGAATACGTGCCGCCAGCAGCTTATTGCGCTGTGGCGTAAAGCGGGCCACCAGTTCAGTCAGAAATTCTACCGCTTCCGCCGTCAAAACTTGCTGTTCTTGCTCGCCATACGGCTGGGTAAAGGCCAGTTCATCGACCGTCGTTGCCTGTTGAGTCATTACTCTGCTCCTCATCAAAGATCCAAAATCACGCCCCCGATGCGAACGAAAGATCGTTGGGTAGTTTTCGCTCAGCAGAATTAAGACTATCTATATTTATTCCAAAATCAAAAACAATTTCCATTTTAATTGTTAATTGCAATTAACTTATTGATTTTATTGAGGTTAAAGTTTGATCGAATGGTGAGTGACATTTCGGAAATAAAAAAGGCACCTGAAGGTGCCTGATTTGAATAGCTGAAACGCTTTAGGATCGTTTAGTGCAGAAGATTACTCCAGCGTCGGATTCATGTGACGCAGATCGTATGGCGTTATCTGGTAGACGTAATAGTTGAGCCAGTTAGTGAAAAGCAAATTCCCGTGGCTGCGCCAGGTTGCTCTCGGTTTGTTTTGCGGATCGTCTTTTGGGAAATAGTTGTACGGTACTTCCGGATTAAGACCCGCTTCGACATCACGGAAATACTCTGACGCGAGAGTATGCGGATCGTATTCAGGATGCCCGGTCACAAAAGCAATACGTTTATCCTTGCTGGCAAACAGATAAGCATCTCCATCTTCCGTTTCGGCCAGGATCTCCAGATCGGTGTAATCACGAATCAGCTGGGCCGGGAAATCGGCGTAGCGAGAATGTGGGGCCAGGAAAGAGTCATCGAAACCACGTGTCAGCAACGCATGTGGATGAAGAATGTGGTGTTCGTATACGCCGGAGAGTTTTTCATTGCGGGTTTGCTTGGGGATGCCATAAAGAATATTCAGTGCGGCTTGTACCGCCCAACAGACAAACAATGTGGACGTGACGTGATCTTTTGCCCACTCCAGGACCTGTTTGATCTGTGGCCAGTAGGCGACATCGTTAAATTCAACCAGACCGAGCGGCGCACCGGTCACAATCAGTCCGTCGAAGTTTTCACCCTGAATGTCATCGAAGTTACAGTAGAAGTTGTTCAGATGCTCAGAAGGCGTGTTACGCGACTCACGGGCATCGATCCGCAGCAGCTGTATATCGACCTGCAGCGGAGAATTCGACAGCAGGCGCAGGAACTGGTTCTCCGTTTCGATCTTTTTTGGCATCAGATTGAGAATAAGCACCTTCAGCGGGCGAATTTCCTGACCTGTCGCACGCGAAGCCGTCATGACGAAGACATTTTCTTCACGCAAGAAATTGACGGCTGGTAGCTCGTCCTGCACCCGAATCGGCATAACTTAATATCCTCACAACATACGTATAAACGTTTAGACATCCAGATAGCTAACGATACCCAGAAACGGGCATAATGTCGAGCCTGCAAGCGTAAGGTGAGAAAGTTTCAAGGAGGGGAAAAACAAAAGCAAAAAACCCCGCACCTTTCGGTACGGGGTTCTTCTAATTGATGCCTGGCAGTTCCCTACTCTCACATGGGGAGACCCCACACTACCATCGGCGCTACGGCGTTTCACTTCTGAGTTCGGCATGGGGTCAGGTGGGACCACCGCGC
>Ga0213824_1000050_pt1 | contig 103057 bp, 122 predicted proteins | sample MC6MC0906MG_FD_179892 | JGI IMG/M metagenome (GOLD analysis project Ga0213824, IMG submission 179892) | Enriched soil aggregate microbial communities from Iowa State University, Ames, United States - MC6-MC0906-MG | ecosystem: Environmental > Terrestrial > Soil > Unclassified | place: USA...
TGATGATTACTGCTACCATTTTAAGATTCCCCCTTAAAGAAATTACAGTGTATCTTTTATATTAGATAAAACGCCGTTAATAAAACGACGAGATTCCTCATCCCCAAATGTTTTAGCAATTTCAATTGCTTCGTTAATTGTTACGTTGTGTGGAATTTCTTCCATGTATTTCATTTCATACACAGCTACACGTAAAATACTGCGATCAACAATACTAATACGCTCAAGCTTCCATTTTTTTAAGTTTTGACGAATCGCTTCATCAATTACTTCTTTATTTTCTACAAAACCTACTACAAGTGATTCTAGAAATTCATTTGTTTCTTCACCTTCATCTAGCGTGTTTTCCACAGCTACTTTCGGTTCTAATTCACCTGTAATATCCATTTGATATAATGCTTGCATCGCTCTTTCTCTAGCCGTCCTACGTTTCATTGTAACTCTCCTTTATGCTTCAAGTCTTTCCTTATGCTTTGTTATATTATTATAATTTATAAGCCGTCAATTCACTTACTCTTACAGTTTTTATTGATTTTCCAACCTTATAATACAATGATAATAACACAATTTATCGTTTCACACACGGGTTACAAGGCTGAAAAATAATAAAAAGATTAACTTCAAGTTCCATATCTTATCACAATGTACGTTTTTTGGAAAAACGAAACATTTACTTTTTGATTTCTCATTTTTTGAAATAGTATAATAATTAGAGGGTTTTAATTTGTGAAGAAATGAAACGATAAAAAAGGTGCCTATGTTACTAGGCACCTTTTTCATTCTTACACTGGTTCGATTTCTGTTTTTTGTGTTTCGAATGTTACGCCAACGATGTGAACATTCACTTCTTTTGGCTCAAGCCCTGTCATTGTAAAGAGTGCCTGGCGAATGTTGTCTTGAATCTTTTGTGCAACAACCGGAATTGCTACGCCAAAATACATCACAACATAAAGGTCAACGATAATATCTTCGTTTGCTAATTCAACCTTTACACCTTTACCATGATTTTTCTTACCTAACTTCTCAACAACATCTGTAGCAAAATTACCACGCATTGCCGCTACACCTTCTACTTCAGCAGCTGCAATACCTGCGATTACTTCAATTACTTCTGGTGCAATTTCTACTTTACCAAGAGTTGTATCTTGACCCATATCTAACATATGTTCAGCCATGAAAAAAAACCTCCTTTAATGTATCACTGCGTCACAAGTTCATGCTCTTCCAAAAATTTCGTATTAAACTCACCTTTTACAAAATCAGGATGATCTAGCAATTGCAAATGGAACGGGATTGTTGTATGTACGCCTTCAATGACAAACTCACTGAGTGCACGCTTCATTTTTGCAATTGCCTCTTCACGTGTTTTTCCGTGAACAATTAATTTAGCAACCATCGAATCATAGAAAGGTGGGATTGAATATCCCGGATATACAGCTGAATCGACGCGAATACCAAATCCGCCTGGTGGCAAGTACATTTCTACTTTACCTGGAGATGGCATAAATTTTTTGGCAGGGTTTTCCGCATTAATTCGGCATTCAATTGCCCAACCATTAAATTGTACTTCTTCTTGCTGTAACGATAACTTTTCTCCAGAAGCAACACGAATTTGTTCTTTAATTAAATCCATCCCTGTTACCATTTCCGTAACCGGATGCTCAACTTGAATTCTCGTATTCATCTCCATGAAATAAAAGCTTTTCGTTCTATATTCATAAATAAACTCAACCGTACCAGCACCTGTATAATCAACCGCTACCGCCGCTTTAACTGCCGCATCACCCATCTGCTTGCGAACATTTTCATCAAGTGCAGGTGATGGACTTTCTTCTAATAGTTTTTGCAAGCGGCGCTGAATTGTACAATCACGCTCTCCTAAATGAATGGCATTTCCGTGTGTATCTGCCATTATTTGAATCTCAACATGGCGGAAATCTTCAACGTACTTTTCTAAGTATACACCAGGGTTCCCAAAAGCGGTACTAGCTTCTTGCTGTGTAATTTGAATTCCTTTTACAAGCTCTTCTTCATGGCGTGCAACACGAATACCTTTTCCGCCGCCACCTGCAGTCGCTTTAATAATAACTGGATATCCAATTTGATTAGCAAGCTCGATCGCTTCTTCGGTATTTTTAATAATCCCTTGTGAACCTGGTACAATCGGAACCCCTGCTTCTTTCATTGTATCACGAGCAACGTCTTTTGTGCCCATCTTTGAAATAGCTTCTGGGCTTGGACCGATAAAAATCAAGTTACACTCACGGCATAATTCTGCAAAATCCGCATTCTCTGCTAAAAATCCATATCCCGGATGAATTGCATCACAACCTGTTAATTTCGCAACACTAATAATGTTCGTCAAATTTAAATAGCTTTCTTTCGAAATCGTTGGTCCTACACAATACGCCTCATCAGCAATTTGTACGTGAAGTGACTCTTTATCTGCTTCTGAATAAATTGCGACTGTTTCAATATCCATTTCTTTACAAGCACGAATAATTCGTACAGCAATTTCCCCACGATTGGCTATTAATACTTTTTTTATCATCACAAAGACTCCCTTATTACGCTTTTACAAGAAATAGCGGTTGTCCATACTCAACAAGCTGTCCGTTATTAACAAGAATTTCAACAATTTCGCCCTCTACATCTGCGTCGATTTCGTTAAATAATTTCATAGCCTCAACAATACATACGATAGAATCTTTCGATACTTTGTCCCCAACACTTACATATTGAGGTGTATCAGGCGAAGAAGAAGAATAAAATGTTCCTACCATCGGTGATGTGATTTTATGCAGGTTTTCATTTTGAACAGCTGTCTTCTCTTCTTGTTTTGGCACTTCTACTTGTGCCGCAGCTACTGTTGTTTCTACTTCAACAGGTGCTGCTGGTTGCATGACTTGTTTCGTTACAGGTGCTTGCACAGTAACTACTTCATTACCACGTTTTTTCATTTTAATTGTTGTACCGTCTTTTTTGTATTCAAATTCATCAATATTAGAGCTATCAATTAATTTAATTAATTCACGAACTTCTTGAATTTTAAACATGTAAAATCCACTCCCATACTCTTGTTTGTCCCGTTTTTACAGATTCTCATCACTAAAACTAGATTGACTGTAAAAATACGATGTATTCTATTAGAAAATTTATTTCATTTACTAATAGAAATATTTACTATTCCCATCTTACGATAAATTTTTTAAACATTCCAATTTATATTTCTTTGTAATAAATCGAAACTCCTGTAAAAATATTATTCCACTAAAAAATTATTACCTAGTAATAATACCAAGTTTCACACAAAATTGGCAAGACCACTTCCCAAAAAAACATTTTTCACTTTTTCAAAACTTCACATTGTAAACACGTAATTCCCTAACCACTCTTCTTTTTTCTAAGATAAAAAACATATTTTTGCCAAATATTATTTTTTTGTTTACGTGCCGTTCATTCTTCCTTCATATAAGAATAGTATGTTCAAAGTGTATAAAATTTATTGTAGTGAGGTGTGGACATATGATATGGCTCATTCTATTCTTGCCTGCCGTAGTGATTTGGACATTGGTCCTCTTCATCCACGTCAAATCTGGAAAAAGTAATCACCATTATCATGAACCATTAATCTTTTACTCACAGCGTATTTCCCCGTTTCCAATTGAAAAGACTAAATACAACAAAGATGAAATAGAAAAAAGCTATCGAAATCGATAGCTTTTTTCTATTATTCTTTTATCTCATTTGAAGCAGCAACACCTATTATAATGTCAATTTATTTTACTGATGGATCAAATTTCACACCTACATCTTTTGAATCACCTTCACTTCTTACAAGCTGAATAATTTTATTCGCTTCTTTTTGTGAATGCTTTGCTGATTTAACCGTTACTTTAATGTCCGTTCCATCAGCTCTTACAAGAGCATCTTTATATCCACCTTGAGATTTAATCACTGTCTCAAGTAATTGTTGCTTCGTTTCCATTGTAGTGATGGCATCAAGATTATCTTTCGCTTTACTCTTTTCTTCTGCTGAAGATTTTGATGACTTCATTACATTTTGTAGCTTTTCTTTCTCTACACTACGCTGATCTTCCATTTGCATACGTAGCGCTGTGAAATTCTCATCGCTTGATTGAACTGTTACGCTAGCCTCTTTTTTACTTGTTTCCTTTTTATCATTCTCTTTTTTGTCTGTTTCTTTATTTGTAGTTTCCTTGCTTGTACTTTCTTTTGTTGTCTCTTTATTTGTAGTTTCTTTCGTTGTTTCTTTTGTAACTGCTTTATCAGCACCTTGCTTTTCTTGCCCCATCTTTTCACCCGTTGCCGGTGCTGCTGTATTCATTTTTTCAGGAGTTGTTACGTAATAAACAGATAGTACAACCACTAAACTTAACATCGTTAATAGCCAAACCGTTTGTTTTTTTAACACTTTATTTCCTCCCTATCAATTTTTCGGTGATACTGAAACGCGATGAGATGGTACATCTAACAATCGCGTCACAGCTTCTTTTACCATTGCTTTTATTTGTATATTATCCACTCCCTTTGCTACGACAAGAACACCTCGTACTTTCGGTTTCTCTGTTCGCAAAACAATTGGAGTTTCTTTATCACCTTCACGTATAATGACGGTCTTTTCATCAAGAGACTCGTCCTCTACTTCCCTTTTACCGCCTGCTTTATCAGTTTCACCTGTTGTTTGCGAGCGTTTTACTGTATTTTTCTCGAGTATTTTTTCTTCAGATGAATCTAAGTTCACTTTAATAGTTACGTCTTTTACTCCAGCTATCTCTTCTAAAGAAGCTTTCAATTCTTGTTCATACGCTTTTTCATATTTTTCTACATTTGACATATTATCATTGTTTTTTTGTCCGAAAGTTGGTACATCTTTATCTTGGTTTTGACTTGTCTTTTCTTTAAACACAGGCACTTCTTCTTTTTTAGGTGCAAAGAAATTACTAGAAAACATAAGCACAATCCCAAGTATAAGTAGGACAAGCAAAAACTTAGGTGTTACTTTTTTCCCCTTCTCATTACTTTCTTTTTCATCCCCATTCAATAAGTTTCGAAAAAATGAGAACCTCGAATTTTTATCTTTATTGTCCATTTACGCTACCTGTCCTCCCTTCCATCTGAACTTGGATTTGTTTATCCTCTAGTTGCCACCTGCTTGAAAAGAAACTTTCCATTTCTACATTCGTTTCTTCTAATTTTTTTGGCGGTTCTTTCGTATTAATTTCAATTGACTTTACTGTTTCGATTGCATCATTTTTACTACGCTCTTTTTCTTTCAACGTCACAACAACAGATTGAATATCTTTCGCTGACTTTACTTCTTCTGCATGTTTCACTGTGACTATTTGTATTTCAGAGACTGCCATACCATACTTTTTCTCAAACTCTTTTCCTACGTCTTTTTTCATTTTGGTAGCCATCTCTTCTAAACTATATGCACGTGTTAGAGCTTGTATTTCTTTTTTCTTCGAATCTATCGAATTTTTTACTGATCCATCTGCTACGTACTTTTCTTCATTGAAATTTGCGATAACTTCATTTACATCTGTTTGTAACAACTTAAATAGAGGCGTTAAAATTAATACAACTAACAATAGACTTACAACGAATTTAACGTACTTTTGTAAATTTGAATTCGGAAGAATAAGATGAAGCATTGTCGCTAAGAGTAAAAAAACGATAATATTTCTAATCCACTCTGTAACAAATTGCATACTCTTCACCTCCTATCGCATCATGAGCGTAATGTTCCCCGCAGCAATAATAATCGTGATACTTAAAAAGAACATAAACGACACGATAGCTAAACAAGCAAATACGTAAATGATACTTCGTCCGATAATATCTAAACATTGAATAATTGCTCCTCCGCCAACTGGTTGCAATACTGCCGCTGCGAATTTATAAATAAATGCGATACAAAATATTTGAATCGCTGGAAAAGCGACAATTAGGCACAGAATGACGAGCCCGATAATCCCGACTGTGTTTTTTAATAATCCAGATGCACTAATAACGGTATCCGCTGCCTCAGTAAACATCCTTCCTACTACAGGAATGAAGTTTCCTGTTACAAATTTAGCAGTTTTCACAGCTATGCCATCAGCAACGGCTGAAGCGGTTCCCTGTACAGATAATACCCCTAAAAAAACCGTCAAAAAGATACCCATAATCCCAACGCTAACGTTTTGCAAAAGCTTGGACAATTTCGTAACTTTATATTGATCACTCATCGTACTTACAATACTTAATATAGTTGCAAGTAATAAAAGTGGTAGAACGATATAATTCATAAGAAGCCCACTCGTATTCATTAAGAAAATGATGATTGGATGGAAAAATGCTACAGACACGACACCACCACCAGTCGCTATGAGTGCAAGTAAAATTGGTAATAATGCTAGTATGAAATCTACCATTGTTTGTATCGTTTCTCTTGCATATGTCATAACAACATAAAAACTATTTAAGGCGAAAATAATAAGTACCATGTATACGACTGCATCAGCAATTTTACTTACGCTACTCTTCGAAAAAGCAGATTGCAGTGATTGTAACAATGCACTAAAAATTGTGAGCATAATGAGCGTTCCAAGTAATTTTCCATTTGCAACGAGCTCGTGAAATAAATATTTTAATAACCCTAGCATCCACTCTTTTATGGAGAATTCTTTCTCTCCCTTTACAAACTCCATAAAACTTCCTTTTTGACTCTCTGGTAAATAACCCCCATATTTTGTAACAAGCCCGTCCCAAAATTGCTTCACATCTTCAATTCCGAGCTTATCCAATTGTTGATCCATGACGTTTGTTTCTATAGGAGAAGCTTGTACAACAATCGGTAAAGAAAAGAAAAGGAAGCAAGCAAATAGCAGCTTAGCTCCGAACTTCCTCAACATTCACTCCCCCTTATCCCGTAGGTAAAAATCCGAGAATGGTTTCAATTACAACCGTCAAAATAGGAATCGCCATAACGAGAATTAAGATTTTCCCAGCTAATTCAATTTTCGAAGCTATTGCGCTTTGACCAGCATCTTTTGTTATTTGCGCTCCAAACTCAGCGATATAAGCAATCCCAATAATTTTCAATAACGTTTCTACATATACGTTACTAACTTTCGCTTCACTCGCCACTCTCTCAATCATTTGTAAAATAGAGTGGATTTGATCAATTAACAGAAGAAACATCATGCTACCAATGAACACAATAAATAACGATGTAATACTAGATTTATGCTGGTTCAAAACAGCAGCTAAAAATGTAGCAACGAGGCCTAATCCGACAATTTGTATAATTTCGATTCGAATCGCCTCCTTTATTGGAAGAGAAAGACACTTTTAATCTTGTCGAACAGAGTATTAATTAAAAATGCAACATGAAATAAAATAACAACGAAACCGACAAGGATAACCCAATTTGCAATATCCTCACGCTTTAATTCTTTTAGTACGGTATGAATGAAAGCTAAAACAATGCCGATTCCGGCGATTTGAAATATTAATCCAACGTCAATGGACATCGCCTTTCTCCCCCCCTATAGCAGTAAAATTACGATAAGTAGCCCTGCTAGTACCCCTAAACTCTTTATCATTTTTTCGTATTGTAGTTGTAAAGCTTTTGCTTCGCCCTCTTCTCTTTCCAAATGCGTAATACATAAGCGAATATGTTTTTGTTGTGATTCACGATCATGTTGTCCGAGTGTTTCACCAAATTGTTGCAAAATCTCATACTCAGTTTGTTTAAACGCCGTTAATGACCAGTTCTCCTTCAAACTATCAATCCAAGCTTCTCTAACTGTTTGTTCCCCGCTTTCTAGACGTCTCGAAAAGCTTTGAAATATCCAATTTAATGGCTTGGGCATTTGCTTAACTAATCGCTCTGCAGCTTCAGATAAAGGTGTGTGCCCATACATAATTTCGGCTTCTAATGATTGTAATGCCGCCTTCAATAACCTAAGTTGCCGCGGTCTCTCACTATACCGCTTAGCGTATGAAAATCCGAAAAAAGTGCTAACAGCAACTATTAATACCGCACCAAATATTTTCACCATACGCCTTGAGCCTTTCTATGAGGTAATACTGGTTTTCCATCTCTGTCTTTCACTTGCATAACCGTTCCTGGTCCTCTCGCTTTTGACAATTCCACAAACCTATCAAATACACCGAGTTCCAGCACCGCCTGTAACGATGGACGTTTCACAACATCATCATAAGAAAATCCGTGTGCACTTATAAAAAGCTGAACGCCAGCATGCACCGCCTCCATAATCGCTTCACTATCTTCTTTACGTCCAATTTCATCTACGATTAATATGTCTGGACTCATAGAACGAATCATCATCATCATTCCTTCAGCTTTTGGACAAGCATCTAATACATCTACTCGCGTGCCAAAGTCATATTGCGGGACCCCTTTCACACAACCCGCAATTTCTGATCGTTCATCAACAATCCCCACTTTACATGAAGGAATTTTCGAAGCACCCACACCTTGACTCATACAGCGTGCTACATCTCTTAAAAGTGTTGTTTTCCCCGTTTGCGGTGGGCCAATTACCATCGTGTTTAACCATCGCGATTCATAAAGATATGGCAGAAGCGGCTCAGCAATCCCTATTTTTTGACGGGCAATACGAATATTAAAAGAAGAGACATCCCGAATCATTTTCACTGCACTTTTTTCTGTAATGACTTTTCCGGCTAGGCCAATTCTATGTCCTCCTCGTAGTGTCACATATCCACGTTTCAATTCCTCTTCCATCGTATAAATCGAAAATTGACTTAATTTATTCAATAAGTAGAGTGCATCTTCCGCTGTAGCGATATAGTCATAAAAAAACACTTCTCCATGCGCGATACACTCTAGCGGCCTTCCAATTCGAACACGAATTTCTTCTAGAGCATCGTATTGCTTACAACCTTCAACTAACTGTTTCATCGTTTTCGGTAATACCTCTAATACTTCTTTCATAAGCTTCTCCCCACTATACTCGACTTACTATTTCAACAACGCGATAAAGATGCAGCCAATTCCAAGCGCTAGAAAAAAGAGTTTCAGGAAAGAAATTTCACTTGCTACACTCGCTATGCCAATTGTCATTGTTAAAATTAATACGGTCGGTCCAACAAACGCCAACATACCATTTATAAACAATGCTTTCTTCGCATCATTCACATAAAGCATAAGCAAAGCGGCGAATATTTCCGCGCTACCTGAAAACAACCGAAGTAACCCCATCACAAGTACGGATGTTTCCATTGCCGCTAGCCACTGTTTCATTCTCCCACCTTCTCCCATAACGGTTACGAATTCTACATTCCAAAAAAGAATATATTTGTACAACCATATGCAGAGGTTGTCTATTTCAGAAGTAAAAACATAATTTTTCTCTAACGCCTTTATCTAAATCTGAATATTCGTATTATTTTATGGTATATTATGGTACATTTAATTCAAAAGGGGTATAGACGATGCAGCACGTTACTTTATTACCACTTGATTTACGCTATGCAAATGTGATTTTTGAACTTTCAAGTGAACCACACGTAAAAAACGCATTAGGAATACAGGTAGAAAAAGTCGAAGACACGAAGGCATTTCTTCTTTTTGCAATAGAAGAAGAGCGCCAAAAAAAGTCTTTATCGAGAATGATTGTAAATGAAGAGAATGAAATACTTGGCCTCACTACACTTAAACATATTAATTATGAGAAGAAACAATCTCACATTGGTAGTTGGCTTGGCTATCCATATTGGGGAAAAGGATATAATGAGGCAGCTAAAAAAGAAATCTTTAAAATCGCTTTTTTAGACTTACAACTTACATACGTATTCGCTGGTGCTAAAACGACTAACATTCGCTCATTAAAAGCACAAGAAAAACTACCTTACATTTTATTGCATGTGGAAAACAAGTTTCCAGGCGAACATGCTGCACTTGAGAAAGAAGTAAAGTCACCTTGTTCACTACATGTCGTATCACGCAGGAATTTTTTAAATTGGCTGGACGTACAAAATGAGGGGGGAAAATATGAAAGCATTAAAAATTAGTTTAACAATTGTAGTAGAATTAGCTATTATTTATCTTTTTTCAAAATTCGTTGGTTGGTCATTTATGGAGAGCTTTTTCCTTGGTAGCTTAGCAATATTTGCGATTACATGGTTAATTATTATGAGTAACTTTAGAAATAACAATATGGATCATGCAATGAATAAAACTTTTACCGGTGTTGAAACTGGTGAAATACGCCCGTTTCAAATTGTTTTGACTCCATATATTATGGGTACCCTTTCACTCGTCACAGTTAGTTTTGTTATAACTGCCATTTACTATATACCCTACTTTCTATAAAAAAAGCACTCGTGATAATCACGAGTGCTTTTCTACTATGCACGAGAAACGTATTTACCTTCACCAGTGTTGATGATAAGCATTTCGCCTTCGTTAATGAAAATTGGTACTTGTACAACAAGACCAGTTTCTAATGTAGCTGGTTTTGTTACGTTAGAAGCTGTGTCACCTTTAATACCAGGTTCTGTCTCTGACACTTTTAATTCAACAGTATTCGGAAGTTCAACACCAAGTACTTCATCTTGGTATGTCATAATAGATACTTCCATGTTTTCTTTTAGGAATTTTAATTCGCGCTCAATTTGGTTTTCACCAAGTTCGATTTGCTCATAAGTTCCGTTATCCATAAATACGTGAGACTCGCCACTCGCGTATAAGTATTGCATACGACGGTTTTCGATGTGTGCTTTTTCTACTTTTTCACCTGCACGGAATGTTTTCTCTTGAACAGATCCTGTGCGAAGGTTACGTAGTTTAGAGCGAACGAATGCAGCACCTTTACCTGGCTTTACGTGTTGGAAATCCATTACTTGCCAAAGGGCATTGTCCACTGAGATTGTTAAACCTGTACGAAAATCGTTTACTGAAATCATGTAAAAAAATCCTCCTGTGTATTACAAAATAATAAGTTCTTTTGGTGATTTCGTTATTACTTCATTACCTTCACTTGTTACAATAATATCATCTTCAATACGTACCCCGCCAACACCTGGAATATAAATACCTGGTTCTACTGTTACAGCCATACCTGGCTCAAGTACTGTATCAGAACGGAACGCTAAACCTGGTGCTTCATGGATTTCAAGACCGATTCCATGACCAGTAGAGTGTCCGAAGTATTCACCATATCCTTTTTCCGTTATGTAATCACGCGTTAATGCATCAGCTTCACGGCCCGTTAAACCAGCTTTAATACCGTTCACACCACGTAGTTGTGCTTCTAAAACGATATTATAAATTTCTTTTAATTTATCAGACGGTTCACCGACTGCAATCGTACGAGTAATATCAGAGCAATATCCTTTGTAATAAGCACCGAAGTCTAATGTAACGAAATCTCCTTTTTCTATCACTTTTTCAGATGCCACGCCGTGCGGTAATGCCGAACGAAGACCTGAAGCAACGATAATATCAAACGAAGAAGATGTTGCTCCTTGTTTTCTCATGAAAAATTCAAGTTCATTTGACACTTCAATTTCAGATACTCCCGGGCGAATGAATGATAGAATATGCTCAAAGGCAGCATCTGCAATCTGTGCAGCTTCCTTTAATATCTTAATCTCTGAATCAGTCTTTATCAAGCGTAACTTTTCTACAAGCCCAGAAGTTGGGATAAATTCAGCTTCGATCGCTTCATTATGCGTTACGTAAGAGCTATATGTAAGAGTATCTTGTTCAAATCCTAGTTTTTGAATTCCAAGTTCTTTAACTTGTTTCGCGACTTCATCAAGAATTAATCCTGCATGCTGTACAATTTCATACCCAACCGCTTGCTTACTAGCTTGCTCTACATAACGGAAATCTGTAATAAATAGAGCACGTTCTTTTGAAATTAGTACAACACCAGCTGTTCCTGTGAAATTCGCCATATATCTACGGCTATGTTCATTCGTTAATACGATACCGTCAATACCAGCCTCATCAAAAGCACTTCTTAATCTCTCGATCTTTCCCATTACTTTATGCCTCCCTCAATTTCTCCATTAATGCGAAGAACGCTAACTTATAGCCATAAAAACCAAATCCAACAATTTGTCCTGCACAAACAGCCGCCGTCACAGATTCGTGACGGAACGATTCACGCTGGTGAATGTTAGAAATATGTACTTCAATAACCGGAATCGAAACACTTGCGATAGCATCCCGAATCGCATAGCTATAATGCGTAAATGCACCTGGATTTAGAATGATTCCTTCATATATATCATCAGCCTCATGAATAATATCAATAATAGCTCCTTCATGATTCGATTGAAAACATTCTAACTCCACTCCCATTTTCTCTGCTTCTTGTTTCATATCTGTTTCAAGCGTCGCTAACGTCCCTTCCCCATATACATTTACCTCTCTGACACCAAGGCGATTTAGGTTAGGACCATTTACGAGGAGTAACTTTTTCATTTTCTTAAAACTCCTTAATATTAAAGAATGTCTATACGACATTTTAACATACGAATCACTTGTTTGAATAGTTTGTCTTCTCGAGCCCTTCTCCTCTATTTGTATTGTTCGCTTCGAATGCAACAGAGTATGAAATAAAGACACCATATAATATAAAGATACATGCTGTTGTTATGATTGTTTCTTTCGGCAAATGAAGTGCACTTTTAATAACTGGTGCCATTATCCCCATTCCCAAAAATAATAATGCCCACCAAAATAAACCATATATTATACCAGGTAATACACCTTCAAACTTTTTAAAAAGAGCTTTATAGAGCAAGGCCACTAAAATTGAAAGAAGTCCCATACAAACGATGCCTAGCACATTTCCCCAAACCCCTTCTTTCCAATCTCCAAATGCAAACGGCAAAAGGAAATAATTAGGTCCAACTTCTGTAAACGAGAATATATGAAGGAAATACCATATACTTCCCCAAAACAAGCCACCAAATAAACCAATTTGTACAAAGTTCCTTATCGTTGATTGTTCTTGATTCACATTGACACCTCCGCTCAATAGTATGCCCGAAACTATTTTGAAGCATGTTTAAATTCTGCGAAATTTGTCTATAAAAAGAATAAGAAATGTCCGACTCTCGTAACATTTCCCCTTGTCATCTGCTTGTATTTGTCGATAAAATAAAGGAAACTCGGTGATTGTCTCATTTCAAAATGGCAGAACCAAGTATGACAATTACCTCTTTTTCTACATAAGAGAGAAACAAATACAGGTTGGTGTTAACATGGCAGAAGAGTCAAAACAAATATATGGCGGACAAGCAGTCATAGAAGGAGTTATGTTTGGCGGTAGAGAATATACTGTTACAGCGGTTCGTCGTAAAGATAAATCGATTGAATTTTATCGATTACCACGCGTTCGTAATAAAGCATTATCTATCCTAAAGAAGATTCCATTTATACGAGGTATTGCCGCTATCGTGGACGCAAGTGCGAATGGAGCGAAGCATTTAAACTTTGCTTCAGAACGATTTGATGTCCACCCAGAAGAAGATGAACAACTTGCAAATAAAAAAGAAGAACAATCAAAATTAACGATGATATTAGGAGTTGCAGCAGTTGGCGTTTTATCGTTCATATTCGGTAAAGTAATTTTCACAGCAGTTCCTGCACTTTTAGCTGAATTAACGAGACCGATTTTCCCATCTCATACAGGGCAAATCATTGTCGAAAGTGTCATTAAGCTCATGCTATTATTGAGCTATATATACTTTATTTCTTTAACCCCACTTATTAAGCGGGTATTTCAGTACCATGGTGCGGAACATAAAGTAATCAATGCTTACGAGAATAACCTTCCACTGACTGTAGAAAATGTTCAAAAGCAAACTCGCCTCCATTATCGCTGTGGCAGTAGCTTTATAATATTTACCGTCATTATTGGAATGTTTGTTTATTTCCTAGTTCCTACAGATCCACTTTGGGCCAGGGTAGTAAACCGAATTTTATTAATTCCAGTTGTTCTCGGCATTTCTTTTGAAGTATTACAATTTACCAATCGATTACGAGATGTCCCTGTTTTGCGAGTACTTGGATATCCAGGATTATGGCTGCAACTATTAACAACGAAAGAACCAACAGATGATCAAGCGGAAGTTGCAATCGCATCGTTTGAAGAATTATTACGTTTAGAAAACAAACAATAATTATTTTAAAATGGTGTTCAACTCCTTTCCTCATCGTTAATATACTAATTTTAATATATGTTTTTAGGAGGTGTCCCTTATGAACGGTCGTTCGTTTACATTCGCTATATTTGTGCTTATTATCGGATTAGCAATATTCGGCCTTGTTTCATCTGTTATTACAGATCCAATGGGAGTATTGAAAAACATTGGAATCATGTTAGCTGTCGTCGGTATCTTTTACTTACTCTACAAAATGTTTACAAACTCTAGTGGTTCTGCAAATTCGCAAAGCTCATATAAGCGTGCAGCGAAACAATCGAACCGCAAACACGGGAAACAAAATGTAGCACCCCTAAGTAATTCTTTCTTGAAACGAAATGCTTCTGATGACAAGGGGAAAAAGGGTAATTCTCCATCGTTGAAAAGAAAAAGAAAACAATCTCATTTAACCGTCATTGAAGGTAAAAAAAACAAAAAGAAAGACCGTGCTTCCTTTTAGGAAATACGGTCTTTCTTTTCTCAATTAATATGGGCAAATAATCAGTGGGGATGAGAAAAGCCCTGACTGATTATAGTTTCACTTTATATGTTGAAGTACCTCTTTCAAGCTTTTATCTTTCATACTTTCGATGCGAAGGTGATGGTTTTCAAATTGTAAATTTCTTGTCACATCATTAGGTACGACGACACATTTTAATCCTGCTGCAATTGCTGCTTTCAATCCATTTAATGAATCTTCAAACACAACAGCTTCCGATGGTTCAACTCCTAATTCTTCTATCGCAACTTTATAAAGAGCTGGATCTGGTTTTACCTTCTCTACATCTTCTCTCGTTTTAATCACTTCAAAATACTCTCTAATTTGTAGCTCTTCTAAAAAACGAACGACCCACTCTCTAGATGAGCTAGAGGCTAATGCGATTTTTAATCCAAGTTCTTTCGCTTCTTCTAAATATTCTTTTACACCGTCACGTGCTTTCGGTATTTTCATTTTTTCTTTATGTAAAGTTGTTACTTTTTCCTTTAATGTATGCTCATTAAACTTTTCTTTTAATTGCTCTTTTAAATATGCATAAAGCACTTCATCTGTCGTTCCAATACATTTTGCAAATTCCTCTAAAGGTAACTCGCTGCCGTATTCACGAACAGCATCTCTGAAAGAGTGAAACCATATTGTTTCTGTGTCCACAATTAATCCATCAAAATCAAAAATAATCGCTTTCATTATTCTCCCGTCCTTTTCGATTGAAATAAAAAAGGAAACGCCAAACGTTCCCCTTAATTACTTTTCTCTTCATTTGCTTTTTGAACACCACGAAGTGTTTCTACTCGAACTTCATCTTGTTCAAAGTATTGTACTAAATCACCGATACGGTCAATTGATTCCCAACTTAAATGATGTTCAATTCCTTCTACATCATTATAAATTTTGCTTTCATCCACACCGATAATGCGCATGAACTGTTCTAACAATTCATGACGATATACGAGACGTTCTCCGATTTTTTTACCTTTTGATGTTAATACAAGCCCTCTATATTTTTCATAAATTAGATATTCGTCTTTGTCTAATTTTTGTACCATTTTTGTTACAGAGGATGGATGTACACTAAGCGCTTCAGCAATATCAGATACACGGGCATAACCCTTTTCATCAATCAACAAATAAATTTGTTCAATATAATCTTCCATACTAGGGGTAGGCATCGGTTTCCTCCATCCAATTTCATTTTGCTTATTCCGTACGAAGCAATCAATAAAATGATACACCAGAAAGAATAACGTGACAAGGTGGAAACGAGCCTAAATATATAAAACAAAAAAAGAATCCATATTCGCATACAGATTCCCCTTATGTAAAATATTGAATTTCTGCATCAGGAAAATACTCATGTATATAACTTCTTATTGTTGCCTCCAGCACTTCTGCATCATCCTTTTGATATACATATTTCCCAATCCCGTATCGTCCCCATTTATATTTCCGCTTCTCCTCATCCATTTCAAGTTTCGTATTCGGATAACGTTCTTGAATGACTTTTTTGGCTGGTTTCGTAAAACGATGTTGAATTAATTCGAACGTTAAATTTGGTATCGTCATGTCTTTTAACTCATTGTACAATCGTTCAAACAATTCACGGTACCCTTCTTCCCACCCTTCATGCATATAAATTGGCGCAACAATAAAGCCAAGAGGATAATTAGCCCCCGCTACTTTACGAGCAGCCTCAATTCGCTCTTCAAATGGCGATGTCCCTGGTTCAAAATTTTTAATCACATAACGTGAATTAATACTAAATCGAAAACGCGTTTTCCCATTATGCTTTGCATCTAATAAATGATCAACATGCGAATATTTCGTAACGAAACGTAAACGTCCATGTTCACTTTCTCCGATAAACTCTATCGCCCGCTTTAATGCATGTGTCAAATGATCAATTCCAACGATGTCTGATGTACACGCCGCTTCAAATCTTGTTATTTCAGGGGCCCTTTCATCCATATATTGCTTTGCCTTCTCAAATATTTCATCTAGATTCACATACACCCTTACGTAAGGTTTGCTCCCAAGTGTCGTTTGCAAATAACAATAATGACAATGTCCCATACATCCTGTTGCAAGCGGGATTGCATATTCAGCTGAAGGTTTTGATGTATCGAACTTTAACGTCTTCCTCACCCCAACGACAAGTGTTGCTTTTGCATTACGATACTTTTGCAATTCATTTTCCCCTGGAAAATTTCTAATTTGATTATGTGATGTCGTTTCACGAATTTCTAATCCCATCTTCGTAAACTTCTCATAAAGCTCTTTTCCAAGCGGATATTCGAGTGCCCTCGGTTCAAAGTAAACGATTTTTGGCATAAATGGTTTCATATGCTTCCCTCCTCTCGTTAGTATGGGAAACAAAGTAAAATTAACACAGATTAAAGTTTTCCACTTCAGTAACTTGCGTTGCAAGTTACTGAATGTTATAATTTGGATAACAGCTACCTTGCAACGCAAGTTACCTGAGTAAAAGGTGGTGAAATCATGCACAGCCAAATGTTAAAAGGTGTGCTCGAAGGTTGCATCCTATACATCATTTCACAAGAAGAAGTGTACGGATATGAACTGAGTACAAAATTAAATAAACACGGCTTTACATTCGTAAGCGAAGGAAGCATATATCCGTTATTGTTACGTATGCAAAAAGAAAAATTGATTGAAGGAACATTAAAAGCCTCCTCACTCGGTCCAAAGCGTAAATATTATCACGTAACCGATAAAGGATTAGAACAGCTTGAAGAATTTAAAAAAAGCTGGGGAATGGTTTCAACGACCGTAAACAACTTATTACAAGGGGAGTGATGAGGATGAAGGCGAAAGATTTAATCGAATTAAATAACCAAAAGCGCAAATTATTAACTACAGAAAATGAAACCGCCTATAGTGACATGTTAATATACATCCGCTTAGCTAAAGTACCAGAATACCACACAGAAGAACTGCTAATTGAAATTCTAGATCACCTTATTGAAGCCCAGCAAGAAGAAAAAAGTGCTTACGATATTTTTGGCGACGACTTACAGGCGTACTGTGACGAGCTAATTACTGCCCTACCGAAGCAAAGTTTATGGGAACAATTATCAATCCCTTTATTTATAACTTGTTACCTGCTAGCAATATACTTTACTATTTCGTCCGTAATTGCATTTGTATTCCCCTTATTTTCAAATGAGGCACGTTTTAAATTTGTACACATTGATTTCATTTATCTGCTCGCATTTATCTTGTCCGTACATCTTATGATACGTTTTGTTTTCGATTTTATTAACACTGATTTATTTAAAAATAAAACAACTATTTGGAGGCATATAGGAAGTTTTTTAATACGCCATAGCCTATGGATACTATTAATCGGTATTTCCTTTTTATTTATTAAACAGCCCTATACTACATTACAAATCTCACCTTGGATCGGCACTTTACTAGCCATCTCTTGCTATGTACTATATAAACTTTTCTTCAAAAAAGAATACTTAGAATTTAAAAAGGAGTAATGAGGTTATGACCGAAAAAGAAATGGTTAAGTTAAACAATGAAAAAAGAAAGTTATTAACAGCTGAAAACGAAGCTGCCTATGGAGATATGCTTATTTATTTACGTTTTACTAGCGTTCCGCAAAAGCAAATGGAAGAATTGCTTTTAGAAATATTGGATCATCTTTTAGAAGCGCAAGAAGATGGTAAAAATGCACATGATATTTTCGGAGAAGATTTAAAAACTTACTGCGATGAATTGATTAATTCTTCAGAACATCAAAATTCTCTCCAACAAGCTGCCGTTATTGGATTTGCAGTTAGTTTATTATTAGCTATTCAAATTGGATACGATACATTCACTACTCTTATGCAAAAACTATTTTCAGATACAAACACTTCAGGAATTCCATTTAGTATTCCTGGAACAATATTATCTGCTAGCGTTTTAACAATTGGTGCTTTCATAACTTTTTCGTTATTTAGACGTTTTTCTTTTACAATACTAGTTTCCTGGAAACAAAAGGCACTCCTCTTATTATCAGTATTTATACCTTTTGTCTTATCAATTTTTTCAAACGTATTTTTTAAAACACAACCATACTTATTTTATAATTTGTCTATTTGGCAAGGCACTCTTGTCACACTTTCTTTTTATACTCTTTACAAATTTTTATATAAAACATCTAAATTTTAACAGCCTTTCAAAAGGCTGTTTTTCTTCTGTCTAATTTTACAAATTGAAAAATTTCATAAAGAAAATAAGAAAAATGCAAAATAATTAAAGTTAATTGTTGACGTGATGCTTTTATTATCGGTATCATAAATCTTCGTGAGCAATTATTTTTCGTTATACGATTTTTTTATTATTACTGAATTTTTGAGAGGAGAAATTAGATGTCAGTTAAGAAGAAAACGCAAGTACGCACCGGCAAAATGGTACGTGAACTAATGTTAGCAGACGAAGATGTAAATGCTTCGCTAATTATGGTATATAGTGAAAACGGTGTAAACGCAGAAATTAAAATCGAGGGCTTAACGCCGAAATGTAACGAAGAATTATTTTTGAGCGGAAACGTGGATTGGAACAAGAGTGTTATTTATAAAATTGTTGATTTCACTGGGAACGCTGAAGTTGGTAAAGTTACATTAACAGCGATGAACAAAAACAATGTTTCTCTAGAAGTTGAACGCGTTATGTGGAGCAAAGAAAATAAAGAAGCTGCTGAGCAAGAAGAAACAGTTGTAGAAGCTACTCCGAAAAAAGAAGTGGTTGTAGAAGCTCCAAAAGCAGTTACACCTGCTCCAAAGCCTGTTACGCGAGTAGAAACACCTGTTGCAGCACCTAAACCTACTCCGGTACCAACACCGAAGCCAGTAAGTGTTGAAGCAGCTGTAGAACTATCTACTCCAGCACCTGTGAAAAAAACAGTACCTACTCCAGTTAAAAAGCAAGAGACAGCTCCGGTTACTCCTGCAAAACCAAAGCAACCTGCTTTGACTGAAACAAATACAAAATTACAAGAAAATTATGTTAAACTTGTGAAAAAGACAATTGAAGTTTGTCAAGATTACGAGCTTGGCATCGACATAGATGATTCTATTGAAGGATTAAAAGAAGAGCTACAAAGCCAAGGTATTAGCGTTACATTCGACAAAGAAATTATGGACGTTGTAAATCGCCTTCGTTCTTTACAAGATAAAGGAATCAAAGTAGAAAAAGTACTTAATTTACTATAAAAATAAGGAGGTGGCGGTCGCCATCTCCTTATTTCTTATAATTCCATTCATTACTTTCATACTTCTCTTTTGCTAATGTTTGAACTTCATGCAGCTGTTCTTCTGTTAGTTCATACGGCACAAGCTCTATATCTAATCCTTTTTCAAATCCAGTTTCAAACGCTTTAATTAACTGTTCAATCGTAAATGTACGATCTGTTAATTCATTAATCGCTACCGCTTTAGAAGAAAACATATTTTTCATACGCTCTTTTACACGTTCATTCGGGAATAAAAATAGATCGTATAACTCATCTAAATCTATTTCTAACGGAATAGAACCGTGCTGTAAAATAACACCTTTTTGACGTGTTTGAGCACTGCCTGCGATTTTTCTTCCTTCCACTACAATCTCATACCAAGATGGTGCATCAAAACATACACCTGAACGTGGATTTTTCAAATTTTCACGATCCGCTTCTGTTTTGGGAACCGCATAATATGCTTCTAATCCTAATGCCTTAAAACCGTCTAATAACCCTTGCGAAATAACTCGATACGCTTCTGTAACTGTTTTTGGCATATTTGGATGATCTTCAGACACAATAACACTGTACGTTAATTCTTTATCATGTAATACACCCCTGCCACCTGTTTGACGACGAACGAAACCATATTCCTTTTCGTTAACTACATCCATATTAATGTCTTTTTCAACACGCTGAAAATACCCGACTGTTAGTGTCGGCACTTCCCATTCATAAAAACGAATTGTTGGCGGCATTTTCTTTTCACTTTGCCAATTTAATAAGCATTCATCTAACGCCATATTAAATGCTGGTGAACATTGACCAGAGTTAATATAACACCATTTTTCTTTTCCCATCCTGCACCTCATATAACCAATTATTTTTCACATTCTCTAGTCTACCAAATTCGACAAAATTTGTGAAAGAATACGAAATTTCTTCATATATGCGAATGAATCTGTTGCATAAATACATATGGGCATTATAATATTGAAAGTAGGATTAGAAAAAAGGGAGCGATAGAACCGTGTCAACAAGTTGGATTATTTTATTAGCCGTAATCGTAGCGTTCATCGGTTACACTGTATGGATGTATTTCTATCAGAAAAAATTAATTAAAACTCTTACAGAAGAAGAATTTCGCGCTGGCTACCGTAAAGCACAGCTTATCGATATTCGCGAAGCAGACGAATATAACGCAGGGCACATTTTAGGTGCACGTAACATTCCGTTATCACAAATTCGCCTTCGCCACAAAGAACTTCGCCAAGATCAACCTGTTTATTTATACTGCCAAAGCGGATTCCGTACAGGCCGTGCAGCTCAATACTTAAAAAAACAAGGTTACAAAGATTTCTACCAATTAAAAGGTGGATTTAAATCTTGGTCAGGCAAAATTAAAAAGAAATAACATACAAAAACTAGCTGTATAATTCAGCTAGTTTTTTCATTCCATATTGTTCGCAATATACAGTAGATTTTGTTTAATCACATCTCCATCTTTCTCGTCTACATTACGATATAATAGCTGATATTCAATCCCCTTCTCTTTCCATATAAGCGTAGCAAATTCGTCCCCTCGCTCGTAATCATCCTTATTTTTAAAATAAGTAGGTGCTCCATTATTCAATTTCATTTGTTCTTGAAATCGATTCTCTTCTACGAGGTATGGAAAACTGTAAGAAAAGTTGGCCACTGTTAATTCTATATAATCGTGCCTTCCTTTCTCTTGTTGCTTATATTTAATCGTTAAGACAGCATTCTTCTTTCCCATCGTTCTTACCTCTCCCTTCACATCACTCGTAATGTCATAAGGTAAAAACGTTGGAACTTTAAACTTCTCCGGAAAATATTTTGGAAGTTCCTTTAGGGGAATCGGATCAGTAACACGGTCCTTAGCCCCTCCTGTTGTTCCTACAAATGTTTTTTCTTCTTGCATCGTTTGCTGAAATGAACATGAGCTAAGTATTACACTAGAAAACACGAAACAAATGATTCCTTTTTTCAATTTGTTTCCGCCCTTTCATACCGCTCTCTTAACGAGCGAAGCGTTTATACTCTCTTCTATTCGCTTCGTTATGAAACGCCTCCTCCGAAAACTTTCCACGTTATTCTCACACATTTTGACAAAACTTCTTTGCAGACATACAAAAAAGACCTCGCTATTCTTACGCCCAAATAAAAAGGTTACGCGAATAACAGAAGTCATGCTTATAACATAGATTGTGAAAAGCTTTTCAGGTCAAGATTTTTTCATTCTTATTATTTTCCCTTTATAATTAAGTAAAGAGGTGATACATATGGCCAATATAAAACAGATTGCAAAAACTGCTGGTGTATCCATAGCAACTGTTTCCCGCGTCCTTAATAATCACCCTTACGTAAAAGAAGAAAAACGTAAGCGTGTTCTAGATGCAGTTGAAGAATTGAACTATGCAAAAAATATTAATGCTATTCATTTAATAAAGGGAAAAACATATACAATCGGGGTTATGCTCCCTTTCATTAATGTTCCATACTTCAGTACCATTATTGAAGGAATCGGAAACGAAGCATTAGCAGCTGGATATCATATTAATTTATGCCAAACGAATTACGATAGCATTGAAGAAATTCGTGTTCTTGAAATGATGAAAATGAAACAATTCGACGGGATGATTATTTGCTCTCGAACGAGTTCATGGGAAAAAATTGAACCGTTCGCAAAATTTGCCCCCATTATTTCATGTGAAAAAACGAAACATCCGCTCATTTCATCTGTCTTTGTAGATCATTATGAAGGATTCCGCCTTGGTACTTCCTATTTACTCCGTAAGGGCCATGAAAAAATCGGCATTTGTTTAGCAAGAGAAACAAGCGTTAATTCAATCGAGCGTAAAAAAGCTTTCGCCGATACTCTTCGTCACGAAGGAAAAACAGTACACCCTGATTGGATTTTTCATCAATGTTATACGATGCAGGACGGAGCAAAAATACTTCATCGTATTTTAAACATGAAAAATCGTCCAACCGCTATTTTTACAGCGAACGATCAAGTTGCAGCTGGTTTATTAACAGAGGCGCGAAAACATGGCATTCGCATACCTGAAGACCTCGCTATCCTCGGATTTGATAACCATGAAATTTCAAAAGCATTAGAAATTACAACTATTGAACATCCTGGGCTCACAATGGGCTCACATGCTTTTTCTTTATTCCTTAAACAAATTCAAAGTGAGCAAATTATCGGCAGCGCAGAAGAACTTTCATTCCATTTAATTGAGCGAGAAACAGTCTAAAAAGGAGCGTTAACTATAGCGCTCTTTTTTTCAACTCTTCACCTATTGACTTTATATTTTCCATCTCATATAATTAACCTAACGAACGGTAGGTAGGGGATGAAAATGACAGCAAACCGCATTAAAGCTGTAGCACTTTCTCATTTCGCACGCTACGGCTACGAAGGAACTTCATTAGCAAATATTGCTCAAGAAGTCGGGATTAAAAAACCATCGATTTACGCACACTTTAAAGGAAAAGAAGAGCTATATTTTATATGCTTAGAATCCGCTCTTCAAAAAGATTTACAGAGCTTCACAGACGATATCGAAAATTTTTCAAATTCGTCTACTGAAAAATCGCTCTTACAGTTACTAAAGGGCTACGCAAAACGATTTGGTGAAAGTGAAGAATCAATGTTTTGGTTACGAACTTCCTATTTTCCGCCCGATGCATTTCGCGAACAAATTATCGAAAAAGCGAATACACACATTGAGAACGTCGGAAAACTTTTATTCCCTATATTTAAACGGGCAAACGAGCAAAGTGAACTGCATAGCATTGAAGTAAAAGACGCTCTAGAAGCTTTTCTATGCTTACTAGACGGACTTATGGTTGAGCTACTATTTGCAGGTTTAAATCGCTTTGAGACTCGTTTAAACGCCTCTTGGCAAGTATTTTGGCGAGGCCTTTCAAACTGACGGATTGCTCCTTTGCAATGCGTCGTTTTTAAGCCCTTTACCTAACGACTGGTAGGAAGGAGAAATGACATATGGCATGGATTTATGTAATCATAGCTGGTATTATTGAAATCTTTTGGGTGATTGGACTTAAAAAAGCGGAGGCACCACTTGAATGGGCTGGTGTTGCGTTATTAATTACAATTAGTTTCGTCTTATTATTTAGAGCTTATAAAGATTTACCTGTCGGCACTGTATACGCAGTCTTTACAGGAATTGGCGCCGGTGGAATCGTTCTTACAGAGATTTTCATCTTCGGAGAACCTTTCTCTATTGTAAAAGTATTATTAATCGGTTTAATCTTCTTCGGAGTAATTGGTTTAAAACGAGTAACAGAAGAAAAAGAAGCGAAGGAGGCCGCATAAAATGGCTTGGGTATTTTTAATTCTAGCTGGTATTTGTGAAATTATTGGTGTACTCTTTATGAAAGTAGCCACTGAAAAGAAAGGCTGGGCACCAAAAGTTATTTTAATCGCTAACTTCGGCGTAAGCTTCTTCTTCTTATCCCTTGCGATGGACACATTACCGATGGGAACTGCTTACGCAATTTGGACTGGAATCGGAACTGCCGGAAGTGCACTTCTAGGCATTCTTATTTTCCGCGAATCAGCGGATTGGCGTCGTCTTGCCTTCTTAAGCTGCATTCTATGTGGCGCTGTTGGCTTAAAACTATTAAGCTAACGTGAGGTGAATGTCATGTGGAAAGAAAAAGGAAAGCAAATCTTAACATGGATCACACTCGGGATTATCATTCTATTGCAAATAAGTTTTCATATAATAGAATGGTTGTTTCATAAAGTAATATCCATTCTTACATTCCTTCCTAACATGGCACTTGAAATTGCATCTATCGCTTGGTCAGTTATTGCCTCCATTGCAATCGTAATTATATGGAGTATCGCCAAACTATGGAATAAGTTATTAAAAAAAGATAGTTACTCTGAAAAAGAGTAACTATCTTTTTTTATATTCATTCAGATTTTCTATAAAAGTTTGATCCGGTAAGACAAAGTACTCCAACTATGACAATACTCAGACCAATCCCGTTGTGCAAACTAGGAAATGGCGATGGTATATCCGAGTAAAAATTTGATACTATGAGGCCAATTGAAAAAAATATTACCCCTATTCCAAATAACAATTTTTGTTTTCCCATCGTTCTCCCTCCTAAAATTTCTCATACCCTCCTTTCTTTTGGACATACTACCTAAAAAAGGAGTGAATGATATGCAAAATTCTATACATAAGCAGATACTATTTTTATTTTTCCTCTTTCTCATTCTCGTTATCATTTTCAGCTTTATATTGCATACTCCGAAAGATGTGCCAAGTAGCGTTTCTTTTTATAAACTTTTGCTCTCGTATTGCCGTTATTGAAGAAGGTGCCTTTTATGAGGCACCTTTTAAAATTCTCTTTTTTCATATACTCTTACTGAAACGAAGGCAGATACTATAAACATGAAAATTGAACCGATGAACAACAAGCTGTTATATAGTTGAATTTGTTCTAGGTTGATTTGAAAGAACATTGAACAAATTGCTGTCGGTGCTATTAGTATGAAAAGCGTAATAAAAGAAGCTTTTTTATACCCTAGCCAAAACAATATCGGTAAGACAAGGCTTAAATATATAAAAACAAAGCCCACAATCGTAACTAATGTTGTTGTAATAAATTCAAAAATCCCATCTTCAAACCGATTGATTACTACAGGACTAGACACTATCATACTTATAATAAAAATAATAAGTGCCATTATGTATTTCGCTATGACAATTTGCTTTCTCGCTAATGGTAAACTATTTAATATTACTTCACTATTATATTTTTTATCATCATTAAATGTTTTTAAAATTGCTATAACTGGAATTATAGCTGACATAATCACGTAAAAACTTTTAATATCTATTAATGTCATATACAAGAAAAGAGGATATGTTAAGTGCCATATTAAATACTTCCATTGCATGATAAAATCTTTTACTATTAGTTGCTTCACAATCGCTCCCTCCTTATAAATCACGCTCATTATATAAATGCGCTGAAAGCAACATAGACATAATATACAAAAGAATTAGTCCTGTTATAAAACAAATATTTACGACTAGACTCGCACTCCAAATATTCTCTACATCTAACCATACATTACTTACAATCAGTCCACTTAAATACCCAAATGCAAGTCCAGCAAAAGGGGCAATTTGTTTTGCACTGCTATACCCTACTGAAAATTCAACTGGAAGTACGATTACGCTATAAACAAATCCTCCCGTTAACCCTCCAAGAATTTCTCCCCACAGCATAAATACAGTTATATGTTCGTGTTGTAACTGAATTAAACCAACCACAAGTGAGAAAATGCCACCTAAAGCAACTAAAATACTTACAAATATGTATTTTGCTATGACAATTTCTTTGCGTTGAAATGGTAGACTACTTAATATCATTTCACTTTTATTTCTCTCCTCATAACTCATCGACCATATCATTCCAAGAATAGGTATAGATATGCCGAGAGTCATAAGGAAGCTATCACTACGAAAATCAACAATGACAAGGAAAAATAAACATATTAGATACACAAAGCTTAACTTTCTTTGCAACATTATGTCTTTTAAAACTAATTGCTTGATCATGTATTACACCTCCTAGTATGAAAAGAGACTCTTCTACAAATCACGTGCTTCATAAATTTTAATTGTAAGAAACATAGAAGCGATATATAAACTAGCTAATATCGTTCCTCCAACTAACAACCACATAAAATGTGAAGGAACTATAACCCATTCAACAAACGATAATGCCGCAGTTTCGCCATCACCTATAAATATCCCTGCAAAAACAGCTACCATAGCCGCTCCACCTGTAAATAGTCCAAGTGCCATTTTAGATCGCGTTCCGTAATAACTAGGAAACAGCACTGCTATATAAACTAAAGAGCATATCGCCGCTCTGACTACTGCATACCAAGGGATTTCAATATATAAATTCGGATGATATGCACGAATATCACTAATGACAATAACACCTCTTATTAGAAAAATAACGAACATCGTTACAAACATACTTCCAGCGATAAATATCGCACAGGAAATATATTTAGCCATAACGATATCCTTTCGACTTAGTAGTAAACTATTCATAATGACATCACTTTTATTTTTTTCATCCATCCCTATCAATATCATTGATGTGGAAATTGTTATAAGTAAGCAACTTGTAGAAAATACCGTTTCACCAACTGGCTCTATAAAAGAAAACATTAGTGGCACAATTAGATAAACTAACCACATCACTCGAAAAAAGAACAAATCTTTATAGATGAGCTGACGCATAGGCACCTCTCCCTTTTGCGGTGTAAACGATAATATCATCTAATGTAGGTTTTTCTAGTACAACCTCATTTCCAAACCAATCGATAATTGCTTGTTTATCCTTTGCTAAACCTTCGAAACCAAATTTATTTTTTCGTAATCCGACAAATAGTTCTTTTCCTTCTCGATCTAATAAATCATTACTTCCCTTTACGATTACGTAGTTCTCCATTAATTCATCTTTCTCACCAGTAAATATAATTTCTCCATCATTGATAAACGTAATATAATCTGCAATACGTTCTAAGTCTGTTGTAATGTGCGTTGAAAATAATACAGATACTTCATCTTCCATTACAATTTCTTGCAACATATCAAGTAGTTCACTTCGAACGACCGGATCTAATCCTGCTGTTGGTTCATCCATAATGATAAACTCTGCGTGGTGTGAAAGTGCGATGGCAATCGCAAACTTCATTTTCATCCCTTTGGATAACTCTTTAATCTTTTTATACTTCGAAACTTGTAATCTCTGCATATACGATTGATACTGATTTTCGTCCCACTTTTTATATAACGGTGCAATAATACGCTTCATTTGTTCACACGTTAAATCTTCGTAATAATGATTTTCATCATATACAAAACCGATATTTTGTTTTATTTCCTTTTCGGCTTTCTTATTGTCTTTGCCAAAAATTTTTATATCGCCACTATCTTTTCTAATTAGATTCATAATCATTTTGATCGCCGTACTTTTCCCCGCTCCATTCGGTCCAACAAATCCCATAATATATCCACGTGGCAATGTAAAACTTATATTTTTCACTGAGAAATCTTGATAAGTTTTACAAACATCTTTCAGCTCTAACATCTCTTATTCCCCCTCATATAAACACGCAATCATCTGTTGTAAATCTTCAAGTGAAAGCTGCAACACTTTACTTTCATTCACAATCTCTTCCGCTTTATTTTCCAATAGACGTAGCCGCTGTTCTTTTAATAGTTCATTATTTTTACGTGAAACATAAGTCCCCTTGCCAGCAACAGTTTCTATATATCCTTCTTTTTCAAGCTCCTCGTACGCACGCTTCGTTGTAATTACACTAATTTGTAATTCCTTCGCTAAGCTACGAATAGACGGTAATTGATCTCCACCCTTTAAACCACCATTTAAAATAAGCTGGCTTAATTGTTTCCTTATTTGCACATAAATAGGGTCTTGGGAAGAATTCGAAATAATAATATTCATGTTTTCCTCCAGTGTGTATATACTGTATATACCTTATATACACAGTATATACAGAACATCCTATTTTTGGCAAGAAAAAAAGACCAACATTTTCCTGTTGGTCTTTCGTATATGTATCACTTTTCAAAGCGATCTAACATTTCGTCTCTCATTCCGAAACTAACAACCGCAATTCCTACATACATAAATAGAAGGAATGCCGGATGAACCGTATTGTACCAGCTACTATCAACAATTAAATAAATTGTTAACGCCACAACAAGAACAAAAGCTAAAATAAACATATAAAAGTGTCTTGTACTACCCATGATAAACTCCTCTCTGCTCTCTTCACCATTCAACAGTATATTTTATCGAATAATTCGATATGACTCAAGGTTAACTTTCTGTTATGTAATCAAGTTCTACCTTTACAATGTCCTCACACGCTATTGAAATGATCGTTCCCTGTTTATCAATCGCTGTCACTTCTCTATTGTCCATTACACGATGAGCTACTCTTTCTAGCACTTTCCCTTGGTCTCGGTAACAAAATTCTTTTATATCTTTAATTGTTTCTCCATTTTCTAAATGGTATACCATTCTATAACATCGATATCCCACACTTTCACCCCCATATTGCTCGTTTTTTCACATATACATAAAAATGAGTAATTTTTGCCTCATCACATCTTCTTAATTTCAATAAAATTCTAACAAAAATAAATACTTTTATCAAACCTACTTTTTCAACAAAATCACCTATAAAACTGCTTCTTTACAGCAATATGAAACAAAAAATAATAATTTTTAACACTTTTTTCATCCTACCTGCACAATAAAAAAGAACCCGCATATAGCGAGTTCTTTTTTATTCTAATCAAACTTGTACAGGAGCTAGCTTTTCATAACGTAAAATAGGTTTACGTGCAGCCATCGTTTCGTCTAAACGTTTAATGACTGTAGTATGCGGTGCTTCTTGTACAACTTCTGGATTTTCTTCTACTTCTTTAGCGATTTGAATCATCTTATCAATGAAACCATCTAACGTTTCTTTTGATTCTGTTTCTGTTGGCTCAATCATAATACATTCTTCCACATTTAATGGGAAGTAAATTGTTGGTGGATGGTAACCGAAATCAAGCAGACGTTTTGCAATATCTAACGTACGTACACCAAGTTTCTTTTGACGACGACCTGATAATACAAATTCATGCTTACAATGTCTATCGAACGGAAGATCATAGAATGGTGCTAATCTTCTCATCATGTAGTTCGCATTTAATACAGCATACTCAGTTACTGCACGCAAGCCATCTGGACCCATAGAACGAATATATGTGTATGCACGAACGTTAATTCCGAAGTTACCATAGAATGGTTTCACACGCCCAATTGCTTCTGGACGATCATAGTTGAAGTGATAGCCATTTTCCGTTTTTTCCAAAATCGGTTTTGGTAAGTACGGAATTAAATCAGCTTTCACACCTACTGGACCAGAACCTGGACCACCGCCGCCGTGAGGACCTGTAAATGTTTTATGAAGGTTTAAATGCACAACGTCAAATCCCATATCTCCTGGGCGTGCTTGGCTTAATACCGCATTTAAATTTGCACCATCATAGTATAATTTACCGCCTGCGTTATGGACGATTTCTGCCATTTCTAAAATATTTTCTTCGAATAGGCCTAATGTATTTGGATTTGTTAACATAAGTGCCGCTGTTTCTTCATTTACAACACGTTTTAAGTCTTCTAAGTCAACAAGACCATGTTCATTTGATTTTACTGTAATTGTTTCAAAACCAGCTACAGTTGCAGATGCTGGGTTTGTTCCGTGAGCAGAGTCAGGAACAATTACTTTCGTACGGTTAAAGTCACCATTTGCTTCATGGTATGCACGAATTAACATTAAACCTGTCCATTCTCCGTGTGCACCAGCTGCTGGTTGTAATGTAACAGTATCCATACCTGTAATTTCGATTAAATGCTCTTGTAAGTCGTACATTAATTCCATTGCACCTTGCACTGTCTTTTCATCTTGAAGTGGATGAATATTTGCAAATCCTGCGAAACGAGCTACGTTTTCATTAATTTTCGGATTATACTTCATCGTACAAGATCCAAGTGGATAGAATCCAGAATCAACGCCGTGGTTACGGTTTGAAAGTGCTGTATAGTGGCGCATAATGTCAAGTTCAGATACTTCTGGTAGCTCTGCATCTTCTACTCGGATATAATCGCTCTCAAATACATCTTCTAGTTTCACTTCTTCTACATCTAATTTGGGTAAGCTATATCCTACGCGTCCTTCTTTAGTCACTTCAAAAATAAGTGCTTGGTCTTGGTTCTTCATTGGATAGCCCCCATTTCGTTTACAAGTGTGTCAATTTCCTCTTTTGTACGAAGCTCAGTTACTGCTAAAAGCATATGATTTTCATGCTCTTTATAATCACGGCCTAGGTCGTAACCACCGATAATATTCTTTTGTAATAATGCATCGTTTACTTCTTTCACTGGACGCTTGCAATCTACAACAAACTCATTGAAGAATGGTCCAGCAAATGTTACAGTGAAGCCTTTCGCTTCAAATTGACGTTTTGCATATTGTGCTTTAGAAATGTTTTGACGTGCCATTTCTTTCACACCTTGTTTACCAAGTGCCGTCATTGCAACTGATGCTGCTAATGCATTTAACGCTTGGTTTGAACAAATGTTAGACGTCGCTTTGTCACGGCGAATATGCTGTTCACGCGCTTGTAACGTTAATACAAACCCACGTTTACCATCTGAATCTACAGTTTGTCCAACAAGACGTCCTGGAATTTTACGCATAAATGCTTTCGTTGTTGCAAAGTAACCACAGTGTGGTCCACCAAACTGCGTTGGAATACCAAATGGTTGTGCATCACCGATTACAACATCAGCACCAAATTTTCCTGGTGGTGTTAATGCGCCTAATGATAATGGATTTGAAGAAACGATAAATAATGATTTTTGTTGATGAACGATTTTTTCAATATCAGCTAATTTCTCAACTTGTCCGAAGAAGTTTGGATATTGAACGATTACACAAGCAACTGTATCATCTACTTCACTTTGTAATACGTCTAAATCTGTTACACCATCTTTATGATTAATTTCAACAACTTCAAGATGTTGACCTTTTGCATACGTTTCAAGTACTGCTCTTGATTCTGGATGAACTGCACTAGATACAAGGATTTTCTTTTTACGAGTATGGCCAGCTGCTAGCATTGCCGCTTCAGCTAAAGCTGTACCTCCATCGTACATAGAAGAGTTTGCTACATCCATTCCTGTTAATTCACAAATCATTGTTTGAAATTCAAAAATAGCTTGTAATTCCCCTTGTGAAATTTCAGGTTGGTATGGTGTGTAAGCTGTGTAAAACTCTGAACGAGAAATAACATGATCAACAATTACTGGAGCGTAATGATCGTATACGCCTGCTCCTAAGAAAGAAGCGTATTCTTTTAAATTAGCATTTTTACTAGCCATTTGAGATAGCTCTTTTAAAAGCTCTGGCTCTGATTTTGCTTCTTTAATTTTTAAATCCCCTTTAAAACGAACACTCTCTGGAATATCAGAGAATAATTCGTCGATCGTTTGAACGCCGATCGTTTGTAACATTTCTTTTTTGTCTTCTTCTGTCATTGGAAGATAACGATGCAACATGAAATCTACCCCTCTCCCCGTTACTTAGAACGTTTATAAAATGGTGTTGGAACAACTACTGCTTTGACGCGTTTATTACGAATTTCAATTTCTACTTCTGTATCAACTGCTGCGTATTTTACATCAATTAGTGCTAAACCAATGCTTTTCTTTAACGTTGGAGATTGTGTACCACTCGTTACTTCCCCGATTTTTTCTTCTCCTACAAATACAGGGTAATGCGTACGAGGAATACCGCGTTCGATTACTTCGATGCCGACTAATTTACGAGATGCACCGTTTTCTTTTTGCTCTTTTAACGTTTCTTTTCCAAAGAAGTCTGCTTCTTTGTTTGATTTTACCGCAAAGCCAATTCCTGCTTCAATCGGTGTAATATCTTTTGATAATTCTTGTCCGTATAACGGAAGTGTTGCTTCAAAGCGAAGTGTATCACGAGCACCTAAACCACATGCTTTTAAGCCCTCTTCTGCTCCAACTTCAAGAAGTTTCTCCCAAAGTTTTGCAGCATCTTCACTCTTACAGTAAATTTCAAATCCGTCTTCACCTGTGTAACCTGTACGAGATACAAGTGCAGGAATTCCATCTACAAGAATATCGTTTTTAAATTTAAAGAACTTAATTTCTTTCAAATCTTCTGACACAACTTTTTGTAAAATGCCTTCTGCTTTTGGTCCTTGAATTGCAAGCTGCGCAACTTCACTAGAAACATTGACTACTTTCGCATCGCCAATTACATGACTTGCTAACCATTCGTAATCTTTCTCGATATTGGATGCATTGATTACTAATAAATAGTCTTCTTCACCACGTTTGTAGATTAATAAATCATCTACTGTACCACCATTTTCGTAGCACATAGCTGTATATTGTGCGCCTCCTACCTTTAAGGTAGATACGTCATTTGTAACAACACGTTGTAAAAATGCTAAACTATCTACACCTTTTACCTCAACTTCTCCCATATGAGACACATCGAACAAACCTGCCGCTGTACGTACAGCTTCGTGTTCTTCTTTAATGCTTGAAAATTGAACTGGTAATTCCCAACCACCAAAGTCGATTGTTTTCCCACCATACTTCGCGTATACATCAAATAACGGTGTACGTTGTAATGTAATCATGCTCTTTCCCCCTTATGCTCTGACAAATCAATAAAAGTTGCTTCCCATATCTAAACATTTTCATTCTGAAAAGATAGGATATACGGAATCTCACTATATTTTTTTATGAAAGCGTAAATAAAAAAGTACTTTCTTGGATAAAATACGAAAGATTCCACACATTTCACACCATTATCCTAACATCATTCGCTATATTTCATCAATATTCTAGCATAAAAAATAATTTAGAATTTTTTATTCTTATTCTTATTAAATACAACTTTTGAGATTTATCACTTTATCATTGCTTATTCTTTAATTTTTAGTAATTGTGATAATGCCTTATAACAAGGCTTATAATAAAGATTTTTTTAATAATCACTTTAGTTTATAAAAGGTGGGAGCGTCTGAATGAATGTCGATATTTTCGTAGATCGAACGTGGCAAAATAATTTTTTAAAAAGAATTGATGAAGATGGCCCTTGGACAAATTGGGATTTATATCAATTAGCTTATAAAACTGAAAAATCATTACTCGTCCCTACTTTTGATGGATTACAAGCACCCAAACACTTATCACATTTCACGCCACTTCCGCATCAACTAGAAGTCGCTCAAAATGTTATTGAACAAATGAATGGTAAAGCGATTTTGGCAGATGAAGTTGGACTTGGAAAAACAATCGAAGCTGGTCTTATTTTAAAAGAATATATGGTGCGAGGACTTGTAAAAAAGGTACTCATTCTAGTTCCAGCTTCTCTCGTATCTCAGTGGGCGTATGAACTAAACACAAAATTTTTTATTCCTGCGGTCGCTCAAAAGAAAAGTTATTCTTGGGAACAAGCTGATGTCATCGTTTCATCAATCGATACTGCGAAACGTTCACCGCATCGCGATATCGTTTTAAACCTAGAATATGACCTTATTATTATTGATGAAGCACATAAACTAAAAAATAATAAAACAAAAAACTATGAATTTGCACAACGATTAAAAAAGAAGTTTTGTTTATTACTAACCGCTACTCCTGTTCAAAATAAAATCGATGAAATCTTCAACCTCGTTTCTTTATTAAAACCAGGTCATTTAGGCAACCAATCTAATTTTGAAGAATATTATGCTTCAAAAAATCGTTCGGCTGAATCTGATGAAGATTTAAAAGCTCTCATCAACAAAGTAATGGTCCGAAATCGACGTCATAATACTGGAATTGATTGGCCCAAAAGGCATGTACGTACAATTTTTGTTGAGTTTAATGAAGAAGAACAAGCGTTATATAACGCGATTGAAAATTGGCGAGGACAAGATGCTTTCACGTCTGCTTTCTCATCTTTAACTTTAAAACGGGAAGCATGTAGTAGTCGCGAAGCTGTTTACTATTCATTAAAAAAACATGTAGAAAAAAGACAGAAAGAAAATGAGCACTACATAAAGGAACCACATATCGATGTGTTAATGGACAAAATTAATCATATTCCTTTCAATTCAAAAGCAAATAAAGCTCTAGAGCTTATAAAAGAAATTGACGATAAAGTCATCATTTTCACTGAATATAGAGCGTCGCAAATGTATTTACAATGGTTCTTACAACAACATGGAATTTCCTCTGTTCCATTTCGCGGTGGATTTAAACGAGGAAAGAAAGATTGGATGAAGGAACTTTTCCAAAATCGTGCTCAAGTGTTAATCGCGACCGAAGCTGGCGGTGAAGGAATTAACTTACAGTTTTGTAGCCATATGATTAATTATGACTTACCGTGGAATCCAATGAGACTCGAACAAAGAATTGGGCGTATTCATCGTCTTGGACAAAAAAATGATGTTCATATTTATAACTTAGCAACCAAGCATACTGTTGAAGAGCATATTTTAAAACTGCTGTATGAAAAAATTAATTTATTTGAACGAGTAATCGGCGAACTCGATGAAATTTTAACGAGAATCAACATGAAAAATATCGATGCGCATATTCAAGAAATTTTCGCACAGTCAAAAAGCGAAGGAGAAATTCGAATCAAAATGGATAATTTAACATCTATTATCGATTTTGCGAAGCGCAATGAAGCAGAGGTGCAGGGCTATGCAGCAAAATGAAATTCATAATTACTTATATAACTTTTTTGAGGCGAATAACTGCGAAATTTTAGAACATTCCCCTCACCTATTAGACGTGCAGTTAACAATTGAAATGGATAAGCTATTAATGAATCGCCCTTTCTATTGGCACTATCTTGAAAAAACAGGAGGCGTTCCGAATCCGATGCGCCTTACTCTTATTACAAATCCGGAAAACGAAGAAAACGATGGTGAACTTATTCATTACGGTTCACCACGTTTGCATCAAATCTTTGAAACGACAAAAGAACTAGGCTCATACATACGATTATACGAGGACGTGAAACATAACGGGGCAACACATACCCCGCTCCATCCTTGGCTTGGTGTAAATATAAAAGTATCTTATCAATGCGACCGAAAAAAAGACATCCTTCATTCCATCGGTATTCACCTTATTTCTGGAACAATGATCGCAAACTTCCATGACACTTTAACAGAGATAAGAGTCACTCCGAAAATACCTGATTTTTGTTTTACGCTTTCCCCTATCATTAAGCCACAAAGTGGTTTACAACGTATAGAGGACGCTTTAAAACATATAATCGCAGAAGATGACCATACGTGGGCAAAAGAAGCAAGAGTGCGTTGGAATCACGATTTAGACCTTTTAAATCGATTTTACGAAGATAGCGATGAGCTTCCAGAAAGCTATGAAATTGAAAAGCAAGCATTACAAGAACAATACGAACCACGCATTACAATGCAAATTATAAACGGCGGCCTCTTTTATATTACCGCAAATCATTTTCTATCTTAAAAAAAGCTCCTTCAACTGTAGAAGGAGCTTTTTTTAAGATGTTTTACCATCCTATTCTCTATCGTCATTACGCTCTCGTTGTTTTTTCTCTGTCATACGTTTTTGATATGCGCGATCCTTCGCACTTACATGATTTGCATCAGTCGGCAGATTTTCTTTTGAACGTCCAATTCCATTGCTCATCTTTTCCACTCCTTTTTAAGTCTTTCAAAATACACCCTTATTTTCAGCTAGAGGCGCAATCCTTATACAAAAAAATAAGAGCAGCCATTGGCTACTCTTACTCACTCACATATTTTTGAAACATATCATGGATGCCTTTATTTACGAGGTTCGAGATCTGCTCGTCAGATTTATTCGGATAACGATCACGCAATCTGATAGATGCCTTCACCATTAAATTTTCTAATACAGAACGGCCACCTTCTCCATAAATAATTTCAGCATACTTAACAAGCCTACCATCCTCTACTGTTGCTGGATTATGATTGAAGAAAAATTTACTCATTGTCTCCACCTCTTCCTTTGGTAACGTTTACATTTATATAGATTATTTATGTTATTTATTTCACAATATTGTATGCATGTATATTTAATTAGTTTCATTATAAAGCAACATATCGATAGTAAATATGTGATTTTCCGTCCATTTTGTGAACAAAATAAAAAATGAAAGCGTTTCCTTTATTATATACTAAAAAAACTTACTACGCTAGGGACAATTTTTTTAATCTACTAATCATCTACTTTTCTTTTTTTCATTAAACCTTATACAATTTTCAGAAATTATATTATAAAATATATGTATGACTTAAGGAGGATTTATATGAATCAAAATAAAAAAGCTATATTAGATCTTGTCTTTTATCTCGTAATCCCATTCCTCATTTGGAAATTTGCAAAACCTTATATCGATCCTTATTACGCGATGTTACTTTCCTCTGTTCCGGGGATTATTTATACACTATATACCTTTAAAAAAGAAAAACAGTTTAACGTGACAGGGTTCTTTATTTTAATTACACTCATTTCTAATACAACGGTAGATTTATTATCTGGATCAGCAGAACGAATGTTGTGGAACGATGCGTATTATCACATCGTACTCGGTATTATCGTCATATGTACAATTTTTATAAAAAAACCACTTATGTTATATTTCGCAGCAGACATTGCTGCATTGCAAGGTCATGATCGCGATAAAAGTCGTGAGCTTTACCGAGATAGCCGTATATATCCAGCACTGCAATATTTAACGCTATTTTTCGGGCTGCAATTCATATTAAAAAGCTTCTTAAAAATCTATTTCATCTCTGTTTTCGGTGTAGATGGCTACGGTGAAATGAGAGCTATTATGACCGCTGTTGGATGGGGCATTTCTATTTGTATTGGAATTGGATTTGTATGGGTAAACAATAAAATACATGCAGTTACTGAAGAAAAAGAATCTGTGCAATAAAGTGAAACTTTAATCAGTGGGGGTTTTATCCTTCCCTTACTGCCCGTTAATGCGGAATAAAGAAAAAATCCCCTAGCATCTTGTTATACTAGGGGATTTTTATTGCCTATACGTCTCACAAGTGAACAAAGAATAATTAACTTGATTTTTTTCTTTTATTTTTTACATTTCGATAAAACAAAGCAGCGCTCAATGGCATAACACCAAACCATTTGTTTAAGAATGGCTCTTTCTCCGCACGACGTTGTTCTTTCTTTTGTTTTCGATCCTCTTTTGGAGCATCCATATACGACACAAATTGCTGTGTCACAAAGCGTACATAATCATTAGTAGACATATTATCATCACCTCTACTTGATTAGTATGTCCACTTTTTTATTCATTAATCTTTTCCTTTAATTCATTTATGATTTGCTTTACCGACTTACTTGTCGTATCGATATGAATATGTGCCTCTTCATAATAAGCTCGGCGCGATTCGAATTTCGTTACAAATGCATCTATATCTTTCTTCTGAAATAGTGGACGTGTCGTATCTTCACGAAGCCTTTCTGCAATTACATGTGGATCACAGTATAAATACACGACAGTTCCATTTTCCTTCATCCACTTTCGATTTTCCTCTCGTTCAATGATTCCGCCACCAGTTGTAATAATTACATTATGAACGGGTAATGAACATAACATTTCACTTTCATATTCCCGAAAAGCCATTTCGCCTTCTTCTGCAAAAATATCACGAATTGCCTTCTCTTGCTTCTCTTCGATTTTTTGGTCTGTATCTACAACATCCATATGAAGTTCTTTACTTAACACTTTTCCAATTGTTGTTTTCCCGGCTCCCATATAGCCAGTTATATATATAGATTTCATTTTCGTTCCTCTCAATCATCCGTTATTATTTGTTATTATAACGAAAGTTGTTGCTTTATTTAATAAAAAAACGTTTTGTTCTTCTTATGCTCTGAAGAACAAAACGTAACATACTCGCTATTTTCTTGCAATCAAACAAGCTGATCACTTTTACTTATAAGTACCTCTTCTCACCCATTGCGTTGCAATCCATTTCTCGCCCTTCGTTACAGGTGCCCCTCCATGTAACGTAAGCTCATTTAGTGATTGGTCTTGATAAAAATACTCAAAGTATACTGCCATTCCCTTTCTAGGGTGCACAGAAAGATTTAATTTCGGGAAGAACGTTTCTCCGCCTTCTTCTACATCATTTAAGTACATGATAAGCGTGCTGATACGATTATTAGCAGCTGATCTACTATGTTCCGCAAAATAATCATAGTGCGCTTTATATTGTTGATCTACTTCATAATTTAAAATGTGCAGTCCTTCTCCATGCGCTACAGGAACATTCGTGATAGATGAAATTCGTTTTTCAATCTTCGAAGTTAGTTCATTCTCTTCCAAAAATGCACCACTACTTGTTCGAATATCATTTACATCACGTGATGAACCAACTTTAGAACGTTTCATCTTATTTTTAGACATTTCAATTAATTCGTCACATTCTTCATCACTTAATACATTTGCTAATACGACAATAAGAGGTTCTTCGAATTTTGAAATAATTTGTATTTCCCTATCCTCTGTCATAATCGTATTTCCTTTATGATCAAAAATAGTTTGTTCCTTATTTTCACCTATTTGATTGTTGTTTGTCATTTCCTTATCTCCCTAGAAAAAAATGATTGGATAGCATGAATATATCATATTCTTTCTACCTTTCTCTTTTTTGAGAAAATTTAAACTTCTGATCATCGTTTTATCCCTGCCCTCAAAGAAATTAACTCACTCCACAATAGGAATTAGTGATTCTCTCCCGCGTATTTTACACACTATCCTTCTACCCAATCAAATATTTTATTATCCCTTTTCCTATAGCGAAAGCTCACTGTATAGAAAACTCTCTGCTTTGTAACACATTGCAAGGAAATGATAATAAGATCATTTTCAAATTTGTACTTTCCACTTACCTCTCCTCCTTCATACTGAAACAAAAAAATATCCTCTTTTTCTTTTTGCTGTAAGTCTCTTTTTATATCTGAAATAGCTCGTTCAATAAGTTCCTCCATGAAAAAATTTTGTTCTATTTCAGCATAAAATTTTTTATCCAAAAGTAACATATTCGTTTCGCACATTAAAAAAGAAATTAATAAAATAAGAAAAATAATTGTTCCTGGCATTGCAAATCCATCTTGTTTTCTCATGTTTCTATCTCAATTTCACTATAGCGTACAACCACGCCTTCATATATTTCACCACCTATATCTTTCACACGTATATATAGCAACTGAGGTGTTAATTTATACGAAATCGCTTCAATCCTTTGTAATATAACTTCCCTTCCGCGCCTATTTACTTTTCTTATTAAATTACTATTCACTTTTTCATACGTCACCTCATCATCATTACGAAGTTGGAAACGCAAAATATTCCAATCATTTTCTCGTTCTATATTCCTCCCACTTATTACTTCACGAAATTCTAATTGCATTTGTCCTAAAAACACATCCCACTCCCAGTCATTTAATCCTCTTGAATGTGTATTTTCTATCCCCATAATATGAAGACGCGGTAAAAGTAAAAAGAACATCACTAAAAGCAACAAGCATGCAATCATTTCTATTAATGTAAATCCCGCTTCCTTTTTATCTTTTCTCTGCATAAAGGCATTGCTCCATCGCTTTTCCTCTCATATCTTTCCACACCGCACAAACTTCATCTCCTCTCCAATATGTGTAATATACAATCCCTTTTATGACTTGCTCTTTTTCTCGCTTTTCCTCATCCTTAAACAAGACCGCTTCTTTTTTTAATAATATTAATGCTTTATAGCTCATGTTTATATTTTTTCTTTCCTGCATAATTAATAATGTTTGCGGGAGTAATAACGATACCGCCATCATTATTAAACTTAACGCTACAACCATTTCAACCATTATTGATCCTTTTTGACACTTCACGATACGTAAATCTCCCTCTTCCAAGCTGAAATACAATCTCATATTTATATCCTTGATAGGAAAGTAAAATCGTACCACCTCTATTAATATTTCCGCTCGGATTATATGTCATTGGATTTGGAAAGGTATGCAAATCAAATTGGATATCTTTATTGTATTCTCTCTTAACAATTAAAAAATCCGTCTCTGATTCCGAAATATAATACATCTGTTTCCCTTTAAACCAGCGCAACGTATAATGTTTTTGACGCTTAATTGCCAACTGCTGCATATACAAAATATCATTTGAAAACTGTTTTAAAAACTGCTCAACTCTTTGTTTTTCATGTAATGAAGTAACGTTAAAATACGTAACAACACTCAGTACAGAAATAGCAAATAAAACAAGTAGCATCTCTAAAAGAGTAAAACCTTTTTGCTTCACGATTTCCCTGCTGATACTGATCCATCATCAGAAATATGGATTGGTTTACCTTTCGGACATTCATCAACAGCAATATATTTTTTAGTTTTTAATTCCTCGATTGTAGGTATTTTATTATTTTCGAGTTGATATGCCTGTATTTGTGCTTCTACAGATTTCACGTAGGCTTCACACCCTTTTTCCTGCACCGATGATCGCTGCTTAACTACATTTGGAATAACTAATAGTAATAATACAGTTATAACGACCATAACTAACAACATTTCTAAAAGAGTAAAACCTTCTTCATTCTGCATGTAAATGCCCCCTAAATAGAATTCATCATTTGAAACATCGGCATAATCATCGCTAAATACATAAGAATGACTATAAGCCCAAGACATGTAAATAAAATAGGTTGAATCACAAATAACATACGTTTAATTTTTTGTTCTACCTTTTCAATAATGAGCTCACTGTAATCACCAAGCTCATTTGCTAAATTACCGTTTGCTTGTCCATGCGTAATGATATAAGAAAGTTCTTTTTCGTAACAACCGCTTTTATCAATAATAGATTGTAACGGTTCTCCTGCAATTAATTGCCGTTCAATTCGGGCTGCTTCATACTGAAAGAACGGATGATACTTTTGCTTCATCATTATTGTTAATGCTTCGTGTACTGACAATCCACCGTGTAATAAACCACTTAATTGAGCTGAAAAATAATGCGAATGATTTAAAATAAGAAATGTTTTCATAAGGGGAATACGGATCATAATCTTTACCTTTTGAGTAGGCGGAAGTTTTCGGAAATAAAATATATATAAACTAAAGCCCGTTATAACGATAAGAAAAATGCTATAAATGAAGTAGGGTAATAATTTAATTACAACTAAAATTTTCTCCGTAAGTGGTGGTGCTGTAGAATGTAAAGAACTATACATCATTTCAAACTGAGGCAATAAAATGAGGTTAAAAACAGAAAGCATAATCATTAAAAAGAACGATAAAAACATAGGATATCGCATTACTTTCGTCATATCTTTCCTATATTTATCCTTCTTGTAAAGAAGTACACTCCCTTGTTGCAAAGCAAAAGAAATGTCACCATGTCGCTCTGCATAAAACAAATAGCTTAACACCTCAGGGTGAAACATTAATTGGTGAAAAGAAGCGTGCAAACTTTGTCCATTCTTCAATCCCTCGATCATACGCTGTAACTGTAATTTCTTCCCTAATGGTAGTTGCAACTGCAAAAATTCTAACGCCTGTAAAAGTGAGTAACCTTTCTCTAATAAATCACTTAATCTTTTCCATAATAATGCTTGATCACTTAAACCCCATTTCCTCTTAAACATATACATCGTCTTCTAAAAACCCTAAAGCATACCCTTTTCGAATCGACGATTCCAACGTTTCATAGTGATACGTAACATGTTCTCCACTTGCTTCTTTAATCGCTTGTTTTAATTCATATCCATATAACAATTCGTAAATACTTGCCTGTCTCACTTGCCTCATTGATTTACATAAAGTTGAACATTTCCCTCTGCAAAATGGACATTTTAATTCGACGAGCCGCTGAGCAGCTACTGCTAATAATGATTGTTCAATTTCTTGCCTTGTAATACCATAATCCATAAATCGTAGTATCGCTCCTTTTGCATCATTTGTATGCAAGGTTGTCATCACTAAATGTCCCGTCAAACTGGCCCTTACAGCTACTTTTGCTGTTTCTTCATCACGAATTTCGCCAACTAAAATAATATCTGGATCATGACGCAAAATAGCCTTTAATCCCGTTTTATATGTGATACCAGCTCTTTCATTTATTTGAATTTGTAATAAACCGTCTTTTCTTTGCTCAACTGGATCTTCCAGTGTAATGATGCGACGTGTTTGCCATTTTCTAGCTACTTCTAATAATGCATACATTGTTGTTGTTTTTCCAGAACCAGTCGGTCCAGTAAATACGAGTAATCCATGCGAATGCTTTAAAAAAGAGAGTAATTTTTCCGCTGAACTTGGAAATAACGAAAGGTGAGACAACGGCTGGGCAGATGCTTGTAAATGGAGGCGAATAACGAGACTTTCTTGATATACTGTTGGAAGTGTTGAAAGGCGTAAATACACTTCTTTTCCATCAATTTGTAAGTACAACGAACCATTTTGAGGTTTTCTCCTCTCTCCTATATCCATTGATGCTAAAAATTTAAAGTGCGAAACAAGCTTTTCTCCAAATCCCTTTTCAATACACCGTTTCGTAATTAAATCTTTTCCTATACGTAATTGAATCGCCATATCCTTCTGCCTGGGCACAATATGTAAGTCCGATGCTTGCACCCCACAAGCTTCTTTCATAATCATATTTGCAAAAAGCTCGACACTATTCATAAAATTTCCCTCCTCACCATGTATATATCATGAAAAACTGCAAAACAAAAATTAGCAATTTTTTATTTTCACTAAGAGAAAAAGGAAAAATATGTTTGTGAAATTATGAACAATTTCCGAATTATTGTCTGAAATTACCTATATAGAAGTTTATCTGTATTATAATGTTAATATCTTGGATAAAGTGATAAAGGTGGAGATCCTAATGGAACAAGCTTTAAAAATTACAGGTGTGTTATCTGACCCTACTCGTTATTACATTTATAAATATATTTCTCAAAAGCATAGTTACGTAACTGTACAAGAAATTGCAGATGAGTTTGACATTCATCCAAACGTAGCGCGTTTACATTTATCTAAATTAGAAGATGTTAATATGCTCAAATCAGAAACAAAAAAAACTGGGAAAGGCGGAAGACCAAGCAGACTATACGTCTTGTCTCAAGATGTCATCCAGTTACAATTCCCATTTCGCGATTATCAATTATTAGCACAGATAGCATTTAATTCACTGCTAAGCTTAGGTAGCGCTGGTGAAAAAGCGCTATATGAAACAGGAAAACAATTCGGCAAAGAATTAATGCAACAACATATGCATCGCTTAAATGTAAGTGCAGAAGCATTGACGATAGAACAAAAAATGCAAATCGCAAAAGAAGCATTCTCAACAGCTGGTTTATCTCCTGCTTTTGAAATAAGTACGGATGGTACAAAAATTTTCTATGATGTACACAATTGCCCATTTAAAGAAGTTGCTGCGCATCATCCGACTGAAATTTGTAATATGCACGGAGATATGATGAAAGGGATTTTTGAAATCCTATTCCCGAACGTGGAATTAACTCGAAACGATAGTCTACTAGATGGATGCAAATCTTGTAACTATAAAGTGAAACTTTAATCAGTGGGGGTTTACGGGCAGTTGATCTCCCACCTAACTTCTTTGCTCAAGCCGAATTTTGAGGTGGGAGTTTTACTGCCCGTTAATGCGGGATAAAGTTCAAATTTAGTTTTTCAACTAAGAAGAAGTCAATATTATAATTGGCTTCTTTCTTTTATATGAATGAATATTTACAATAGTTAGAAAAATAAACTATAATGAATAGAGGTTTTACTTTTTTAGAAAAGGAGGGAGATGGCATGGAGCGCATGTTTCGCGTTCTCGGCTTTTGGACTGGAATTTTCTCGGTTATGTTTTACGTAGGGGATATGCAACAGGCCGCACTACTATTTTTAGGACAAACAGGATTCTTCGTACTTTTAAGTTATTTAAAATTAACAGAGCGTATGTATATATACGTATTCGGGGCGTATTTAACCGTTTTCTTCATCGGATTTACATGGTACACAACATTTTTACTTGTCCCTGGAGCTGGGCATTAAGAGATGGCAAATTGCCATCTTTTTTTAATTTCGCAATTTCCTAGTTGACTTATAGGTTTTATTGCCTTATATTCTATATAACAGATTGGAATTAGGGGGAATCAACATGAATACACTGCTTGTCGGAATTAACATCGCAGTCATGCTCATTTTAGTTGGCGTATTATATTATATGCAACGTAAGCATGTATCTTTTAATAAACGTGTATTTACTGCTTTAGGAGTCGGAATTATCTTCGGTCTTATATTACAATTTATTTATGAGCCTACTTCTAAAGTAATTATCGAATCAAATACCTGGTTCGGTTTAATTGGTAACGGTTATGTGAAATTGCTTCAAATGATCGTTATGCCACTTATTTTAGTATCTATTATTTCAGCATTTACAAAATTACAATTAACGAAAAACCTTGGTAAAATTAGTGGTCTTATTATCGGAATTTTAATTCTTACTACAGGAATTGCCGCGGCTGTCGGTATAGCTGCAAGCGCAGGATTTGATGTATCAGCAACAGGGTTACAACAAGGTGATGCAGAATCTGCTCGTCTGAAATTAGTAGAAGAAAGATTTACTTCTATTGAAAAGACAACAATTCCAGACAAATTATTAGAGCTGTTACCTACAAATCCGTTTCTTGATTTAACAGGTGCTCGTCCAACATCAACAATTTCTGTTGTAATATTTGCAGCATTTATCGGTATTGCCTTTCTCGGTGTAAAAAGAAAGCATCCAGAACAAGCAGAGCTATTTAAGAAGATGCTTGATGCTGTATATGCAATCGTAATGCGTATGGTAACATTAATTTTACGTCTTACTCCATACGGCGTGTTAGCTCTTATGGCAAAAACAGTCGCTGGTAGCGATATAAATGCTATTTTAAAACTTGGTAACTTCGTGTTAGCGTCTTACGTAGCACTTATCGTAATGTTTATCATTCACTTATTATTAATCGCACTATCTGGTTTAAATCCAATCCAATATTTGAAAAAAGTGTTCCCGGTATTAACATTTGCATTCACATCTCGCTCTAGTGCTGGTGCAATGCCATTAAATATTGAAGCACAAAAAGAAAAACTTGGTATTTCTGAAGGAATCGCTAACTTCGCTGCATCCTTTGGGGTATCTATCGGTCAAAACGGTTGCGCAGGTATTTACCCAGCAATGCTTGCTATGATGGTCGCTCCAACTGTAGGAATTGATCCATTACAACCACAATTTATTTTAACTTTAATCGCTGTCGTTGCTATTAGCTCATTCGGTGTTGCCGGCGTTGGTGGCGGTGCAACATTCGCAGCATTAATCGTATTATCTACAATGAACTTACCAATCGGCATTGTCGCTCTAGTTATCTCAGTTGAGCCATTAATCGATATGGGTCGTACAGCTCTTAACGTAAGTGGTTCTATGACAGCAGGTCTTATTTCTAGTAAATGGCTTGGAGAATTAGATCACGATACGTACAATCAAGACGAGGTAAAAACTGGTGAGATTGCTTCATAATAAAAAAGGACGCTAACAAAAATGTTAGCGTCCTTTTTTAGTTCTTTTCATCTTCCTCTTTGTCTTTTAAACATAAGGCATAACATATTGTTTCAAACACTATGTATAAAGCTCTACCGATTACTTCAGCCATGGTAAAACACCACCTATATATTAGAATAGATAATTATAAACAAATTATATATCTTTTCAGTTTTTTATAAAAATTACATTTTTGTAATGTTTTACAAAAACACTCCGGATTTTATACTTCTACTAAAACTCTTCTAGTTGCTCTTTTAACTCCTCCTCAATCTCATAACAAGATTCATCAACAAGTTCCCCTACTTTCTTACTCCCCAAAATGTTTGATTGAATTGGCATTCCTAAAAAAATTCTTTCGCATTTCCAAATTGGTATATCGTGAAATCCAATCATCTCTTTTTCTTCATCTAATATAGCTATGGCAGCTGATGAATAATAACCCACCTCAAAAGGATGCTCTTTATCTTTAACAAGTTCCATAGATAGTTCCATGTTTTTCTCTATGTATAAATATGAATACTCTTTAAAAAGTTCAAGTGATATTCGCTCTATTTCCTTTTCCATACATTGAATTTTCTCTTTCAATTCCAATGTAAGCTCCTGTGCTTTATATTTCATTTCCACCTCCTTAAACATAGAAAAAGAGAATACAATAACATATTCTCTTTTCTCAAATATATTCCATTATCTCACAGCCCGTCCCTTTCACAAATAACCATTTTGCTCGCACCATGTATGAAATTGTCCTACGTCTACTCCAACTAACACAATATCCTTTAGCTCTACAGCAATACTTTGTTCTCCAATTACAATAGCAAATTTGGTTTCTAATTGTTTTTCATTTTTCTTTACAGTTCCAATTCGGTTCCGATGCGGCCCATCTTTTATATATGCTTTTTGTCCTACAATATCAAAGTTCAAGATTCTCACCTCTTTTACTGCGCTCAAATTGGAAATACAATCTCCACCTCGGAAAATTTCCTTTCATTGCACTATTTCTCTATATATATGACGAAACAATAAAAGAGTCCTTCCTTCTTTACAATTATTTTTTCTTTGTTTCATTTTTATGATTGAAACGTAAAGTTTATAATAAAATACACTTGGAAGCGCTTTCTATGTAATTTTTTATGTTATAATATAAAAGTAGAACTTCGTAAAGAGGGTTAAAAAATGAATACAAACATGATTAAAAAAGTAATTGAAGCATTAAAAGTATATGGCTTTCAGGATGTATCATTCTGTGAAGAAACGAAGCAATTCTTATTTCATAACGAAACCGATATTATGAGTGGCTATGCAAAAATAACATATAGTAGTCAATTCGAAAAATTCAACGTACAAATTCATCCAATTGAAACGCATCACCAAGCAGAGTTACAAGAGGTTGAAAGACATATACAAGCTTGCATACGAAAAGTAGAGTATTTAAATGCACTTCTTACTGGACAAACAAAGCTAGATGATAAAATTATTATTATGTAAAAAAAAGAACGTGATATCCTCACGTTCTTTTTCTTTATATGTTCATTTCTTCTTTCAGTTGTAATCCTGTAATGGATTGTAATACATCCATTACCTCTCCAAAAGTCATATCAAAAATCGTTTTATCTTCTATATACGGAAACTGTCTAAAACGCTTTTCTAACAATTTCACCGCATCCGATGTGAAATTTGCGCTATCAATACCAAATTCTGTTTCAAGAAGCACGATCCAATCTAACACGTGAAAACCTAATCCATTTACGAATGAAATCAGTTTTTCTTCTGGCTGTGGAGATAAGAATACGTTTCGCTCCAGCTCACTGAAAAGTTCTTCTCCTAAAATTTCTGCTAACTCATCATCATGTTCGCGTTCAATAATCTCTTCATAACCGTAATCATCAACAAGCTCTTCTACTTCTTCGCTCTCCTCACAAAGCAATTGGCTAAGAAGTGCACCTTTCTTAAATTCACTGTTTTGTACAACTTCTAAAAAACTTGTTTCCCATCCATTTTCTAATTTCATATAACATAACTCCTTTATGACCTTTTCTTATCATCACTGTACCCAAAAGATCACTTTTATAACCTTTAGGTAATTACTATTATTCCATATGCTTCATAACATAAGATGCAAACTCAGCTGCATCTCCTTCAAAAATATTTATCTCTGGTAAATGATAAAACGTTGTTTGCAGTGAGTTTCCTTCATGATAAATATATACCTTTTTCTCTAGCGCAATCGCCATTCCAAGCTCTGTATGACTTCCATTTCCGCCATCTAATATAAGTAAAAAGACATCTGCTTCTTTTATAGCATTCTTCTCTGCTTGACCAATTTCTTTTAATTGTTCTTGATTAACTGCTCTTTCATTTTTGGTCCAATCATATGTATGGTACCATCCTGCTTCTTTTAACTGGCTTGATACAAAACGAACAATATGTTTATTTTGAAATCCCGAGGCAATATAAAATTTCATTTATGTCCACCCTTTAAATACGTATGGGGAAACTCCTTTTTAGCGTTAATGGTTGTAGAAATAATGAAGGAAGACTGCAAAAAAAATCCCCATCTTTAGAACTTATTCGCGTTTAAATGATGGGATTCTTCATGGTCTTCTTTTATTTTTTGTTTTTTATAACTTTCATCAGCTAACATTTCTAGTTCAGCTGTTATCTCTGATTTTTCAAGCTCTCGTTCTTGTGAAAATTTCCGTGAAATGTAAACAATAACACTACCAACGTACAACACAAAGCATATAATAAGTGCAGTATTTTCATAGAGACTTAGCTCCAACACAGTCACTCCTAATCCATTCGTATTTTCACGCTTAATCAATTGGAATTTCCCTACTAACCATTTGTTATTGTAACATAAAAATATCAATTCTTGGAATCTTTCATCCTATTAAAAAAGGCATGATTATATAATCATGCCTCTGAAATATGTTGAATGATAGTTTTAATTGCTTCTTTTCCATTATATTTTTTTAATGCTGTTTTATACGTCTCATTATTATGAGATAGCTCCTCTATATGCTTTATAAGCGAGTTCACCGTTACATCCTCTTCATATAATACCGATGCATACCCTTGTCTTTCAAAGGATTCCGCATTTAAAATTTGGTCTCCACGGCTTGCAAATTTCGATAACGGAATTAAAACCATTGGCTTTTGCAATGTTAAAAACTCAAAAATCGCATTGGAGCCCGCACGCGAAATAACAAAATCTGTTGCCGCTAATATGTCTGGCAACTCCCCATGTACATATTCAAATTGTCTATATCCTTCTTTATTTTGTAAGCTTTCATCGAGATTGTCTTTTCCGCAGAGATGAACAATTTGATACTTTTTAAGAAGTTCTGACAACGCCTCTCGAACTGTTTCGTTAATTTTCTTCGCGCCTAGACTTCCTCCCATAATCGTAATAACCGGCTTTTTACGTGAAAACCCTAAAAACTCTAAACCTCTTTCACGATTTCCGCTTACTACGTCTTCACGTACAGGCGATCCTGTATATACTACTTTCTCTTTTGGTAAGTGCTTCGCAGCTTCTTCAAATGTAACAAATATTTTCGAGGCAAAACGGAGCGCAATTTTATTTGCTAGTCCAGGTGTCATATCAGATTCATGTAGTAAAACTGGCACCCTGTTTAACCATCCTCCAATTACGACTGGTACAGATACGAAACCACCTTTTGAAAAAATAACATCTGGCTTTAGTTTACGAATTGTTAAGTACGCGTCCATAACCCCTTTCATTACGAGAAAAGGGTCTTTTATATTTTTCAAATCAAAATAACGACGTAGCTTCCCACTTGCAATACTATAGTACGGAATCCCTTCCTTTTTTATAATCGTTTTTTCAATCCCTTGATGAGAACCTATATAAGAAATGTCCCAGTTTTTTTCTTGTAAATGTGGAATAATTGCTAAATTAGGTGTTACATGTCCTGCCGAACCGCCACCTGTAAAGACTATTTTTTTCATACGTCTCCCCCTTCTACACTATAGTACACTAAAATATCTTGCCTCAGGGTGAGAAAATACCATAGCCGTTACAGACGCTTCTGGCTCCATCATAAATCCTTCCGTTAATGTAATACCTATTTCCGCTGGTTGAATTAAACGGAACAATTTTTCTTGGTCAGCAAGTTCTGGACAAGCTGGATAACCAAAGGACACACGTATTCCTCTATATTTCGTTCTGAAACGTTCTTCCATCGTCAGTTCAGGTGAGTCTGGAATGCCCCAACGATCACGAATGAGCATATGTGTTTTTTCAGCAAGTCCTTCTGCTAATTCAAGCGCTAACGATTGAATGGCATGACTGCGTAAATAATCCCCCTTCGCCTTCCACTCTTCAGCAATGTCCCGAACTCCTTCCCCAACAGTAACAGATAAGAAAGCAACATAATCCATTTCATCTCCAATCGGCCGTAAATAATCACCTAAAGTACGGTATGGAGCCTTTCCTTGTCTAGGGAATGTGAAACGCTCTATAATACGCGTATGATCTTCTGGATCATATATTACAATGTTTTGTCCGTCGCTTTGTGCTGGGAAAAATTGATACACTGCTTTCGGGCGTAACCAAGATTGTCCTTCTTGTAATAATTCATCGATTAAATCATTTAATTCGTGCGCTCTTCTATCTCCTTCTTGCAGGAGTTTTTTTACATTTCCTTTTAATCCAAGATGATGTCCCAGTAGCATTTGTCTATTTAAAAACGGCGCAAGATGCGCAACTGGAATATCGCGTAATACTATTCGTTTTGTTGAATCAGGTATCATAACCTCCGCCTTCGGTAATGGCTCAATTACTGCCGGAATTTCCACTTGTTTCTCCTCTTTTTTAACGATATGAAGATGACGTTCTTTTTTATCCTGTTTCATCTTCTCACGTTCTTCTTCTCTTTGAAGCTTATTAATAATATCAAGCCCCGTCATCGCATCACTCGCATAGCATACTAGCCCTTTATACGATGGAGAAATACGATTATCTGTAAATTTTCTCGTTAGCGCTGCACCACCGACAACGATTGGAATATCAATATTTGCCGCTCTTAAATCTTCAGCAGTTGTTACCATTTGTTGGGCTGATTTTACTAGCAAGCCTGAAAGACCAATAATATCAGGCTTCTTCTCTTGTACTTCTTGAACAATTCGATCCGAACGAACATTAATCCCTAAATTAATAATTTCATATCCGTTATTTGATAAAATAATTTCAACGAGATTTTTCCCAATATCATGTACGTCACCTTTTACAGTCGCTAATAATACTTTCCCTTTTTTCGCGCTATCACTAGACTCCATATGTGGCTCTAAATAGCTTACGGCAGCTTTCATACTTTCAGCACTTTGCAATACTTCAGCAACGATAAGCTCATTACCATTAAATAATCGTCCCACCTCGTCCATTCCTGTCATAAGTGGACCATTAATAATATCCAGAGGTTTTCGTCCTTCTGTAAGCGCGAGACTTAAATCCTCATGTAGCCCTTGTTTCGTACCTTCTACAATATAATTTGCTAGTCGTTCATCAAGCGTTAGTGTTTCTTGTACAACGACATCTTTCTTTTTGGCAACACGATAAAAGTTTGTGAATTTTTCTAACGTCTCTTTCGTCGTTTCAAATAATAATGCATCTGCAAGACGTTTTTCTTCCTCTGGAATTGATGCATAGCGTTCTAATTTTTCCGTATTAACAATTGCATAATCTAATCCTGCTTTCGTTGCATGATATAGAAAGACCGAATTTAATACTTCACGGCCCGCGGGCGGTAAACCAAATGATATATTACTTACACCTAAAATCGTTAAACATTCTGGTAACGCTTCTTTAATAAGACGAATTCCTGCTATAGTCGCTGCCGCTGAACCTATATATTCTTCATCACCTGTTCCTACAGGAAACACAAGCGCATCAAAAATAATATCAGATGGGCGTATACCATACTTCTTCGTTAGTAACTCATAGCTTCTTTTCGCAATTTCTATCTTTCGTTCTGCACTAACTGCCATACCGTCTTCATCAATTGTTCCTACAACTATAGCGGCACCGTATTTCCGAAGAAGAGGTGTCACTTTTTCAAAACGTTCTTCTCCATCTTCTAAATTGATAGAATTGATAACACCTTTTCCTTGAATATAAGTTAGAGCTCTTGCCATAACATTTTCATCTGTTGAATCAATCATAATCGGTACTTTTAATACTTTCGTAACTTCTGCCAAGAATCTTTCCATATCTTCTATTTCATCACGGTCAGGGTCTGCCATACAAATATCAATAATATGAGCATTCTTCTTCACTTGCGCTCTTGCCACTTCTGCTGCCTCTTCAAATTTCCCTTCTGCTACTAACCTTTTAAACTTGCGTGATCCAATTACATTCGTCCTTTCTCCAACAAATAACGGTCTCATAGAATCATCATATTGTAACGCCTCTAATCCACTAACTCCATGCCCTTCTCGTTCATGTTGTTCACGTGGCTTAAGAGATGCTAACGCGGATTTCATTGCACTTATATGTTCTGGTGTTGTACCACAACAACCACCAATAATATTAACCCACCCTTCTTCGGCAAATCGCTTTACTTTTTCAGCGAGAGAAGATGGAGATTCATGATAATGTCCATCTTCATCAGGAAGACCTGCATTTGGATAACAAGAAATATAACACTCCGATAAATCAGATAAGGAACGAATATGTTCCCTCATAAATTCCGGACCAGTCGCACAGTTTAATCCAACCGATAACGGCTTCATATGCTCTATCGATAAATAAAAGGCTTCTATCGTTTGACCCGCTAAAGTCGTTCCCATCGGTTCAATCGTTCCCGAGATCATAATAGGAATCGTTTTATTTAGTTCATCAAAAGCTGCTTGAATTCCAATATAAGCAGCTTTCACATTACGCATGTCTTGACTCGTCTCCACAAGTAATACATCAATTTCACCCTTCAATAACCCTCTTGCCTGCCTTGTATAGGCTTCAATCAGTTCCTCAAATGTAACTCCTCCTGTAACACTAATCGCTTTCGTTGTCGGCCCCATCGCACCTGCAACATATACTTCCTTCCCGCTTTCTTTAACAGCTTGCTTCGCCAATAGTGCCGCCTTTTCATTTAGTTCTTCATCTAAATGAGACAACTCATAATCACTTAATACGATATTCGTCGCACCAAATGTATTTGTTTCAATAATGTCAGCTCCAGCTTCAATATAAGCTTTATGAATCTTTAAAATAACATCTGGTCTTGTTTCTACTAAATATTCATTACACCCTTCGTACTCTTCTCCTCCGAAATCTTCCGCAGTTAAGTCCTCTTGCTGTATCATCGTCCCCATTGCACCATCTAATATTAGAATGCTATTTTGTAATCTTTCTTCTATACACTTCATCAATTAATACCCTCTTTCACATCTTGCTTTTCTCTTACATATTTCACGAGATGTTCTGTAATTTCATATTTTAAAAATGGTGTAATAAGATAAACACCGTTAAAGTATTTCATAGCCGTATCGATTAACTCTTGTGAAATACGAATCCCTTCCTCAATAGCCGCCTCTTTCGTTTCGTGTCCATCCATTCTCTCTCGTATTTCTTCAGGAAGAGTAATACCCGGCACCTCAAAATGAAGAAAATCTGCATTCCGCTTACTTACTAACGGCATAATTCCAATAAAGATAGGTTGTTCCAAATGCTTTGTCGCTTCATACACTTCTTCAATTAACGCTATATCGTAAATTGGCTGAGTTAAGAAATATTCCGCTCCAGCATCTATTTTCCGTTCCATTCGCTTAACCGCTGCTTTTAAATGTCTTACATGCGGATTAAACGCACCGCCGACAGAAAATCTTGTTGCCGGACCAATTGATTTCCCTAAAATGGAACGCCCGTCGTTCATTTCTTTAATCATTTTTATGAGCTCAATAGAGGACAAATCATAGACAGAAGTTGCACCTGGGAAATCGCCAACACGCGCTGGATCACCAGTTAAAGCTAGCACTTCCTCCATCCCTAACGCCGATAAACCTAATAAATGAGATTGTAGCCCAATGACGTTATGGTCTCTACACGTTAAATGAGTCAATACCGGAATATCATGCTTCGTTAATAATGCACCCATTGCCATATTAGAAACGCGAGGCGATGCTAATGAATTATCTGCTAGAGTAATAGCGTCTGCCCCAGCTCTTTTCAATGCTCTTGCCCCTTCAAAAAAACGCTGTGTGTCTAATGTTTTCGGTGGGTCTAGTTCCACTACAACTGTCGTTTGTTTCTTTGCTTTCTCTGCTAGAGTGACGTGAGATTTCGAACGTTTCTCGTGTGTATGAACTACTTTTGGTCTTTGAATCGTGTCCTTTTCTATTACAGGCGTAACATTTAGAGTAGCACGCTTCATACTTTCAATATGTTCTGGAGTAGTACCACAACAACCACCCAATAACCGAATACCCTGCTCAATAAATTTCGGTGTCATCGCTTCGAAATAAGCCGGACTTCCCTCATATACGTAACGTCCCTCCACATAATTCGGGAGACCCGCATTTGGATATGCTGACAAGTAGCCATTTTGAGGAATCGATATCATTTTAAAAGCTTCCGTCATATGAAGTGGTCCTAGTTGGCAGTTCAATCCAACAACATTCGCACCGTAATCTAAAAGCTGTTTTAATATCTCATTTACATCATTTCCATTTTGAGTCGTACCCGCCTCATGTAACGCTAATTGGGCTACAATTGGAATATTCGTTTGTTTTCGTAACACCTTAACAGCATGAAGTAATTCAAATTCATCATAGAAAGTCTCTAATAGCAATCCATCAACCTGTTCTTCTAGTAAAGCACTTGCCTGTTCCAGTAACATAAATTCTCGCTCCATATCAGTTGTTGTAACAGCTCCGATATGTTTCATACCACCAATTGTTCCTAAAATTGCATTTCTGTCTGTAACAGATGCTTTCGCAATCTTCACTGCTGCTTTATTAATTTGAACAACTTGATTCTCTAAGCCATACATACGTAATTTCGCTTCATTTGCTCCATACGTATTCGTCTGGATAACATCCGCTCCAGCAGCTACATATTGTTTATGAATCGATATAATTAAGTCTGGATCAGACAAATTCAATTCTTCAAAACTACTTTGTAAACCATGTGAATGTAATAATGTTCCAACCGCACCATCACCTATTACAATTCCTTTTGATAATAAATCTAGTAATTTCACGAATCTCCCTCATTTCTATCAATATAAAAACCCCCTCTTCGTTTTGAAGAGGGGGACATAATTATTCCTCCTCTTATTATGCAAAACATTCGTTTTGCAGGTATTAGCACCGTTTCAAACATTTCGTTTGAAGGTTGCCGGGTTTCACAGGGCCTTTCCCTCCACCGCTCTCAATAAGAGTTGTCTTTATTATTTTATTTATGTAGCTAAAAGGAAATGCGTTCCCCTTTTAACAATCTTTGTTAATTTTTTATAAATTTAGCATGCACAAATATAAAAGTCAATGACACTTGCGGAAAAATAAAAATTATTTAAAATAAAGTTGCAATTCAATTATCTTTTGTTGTAAAGTTAAAAACATAATAAAAATTTCATACGAACATTCTTATCTAGAGAGGTAGAGGGACTGGCCCTACGACGCCTCAGCAACCATTAACATTTGTTAATAAGGTGCTAATTCCAGCAAATTGTGCAAGATTTGACAGATGAGAAGAAGACTCTATTCAATCCGAAAGCCTTCTTCTTAGAAGGCTTTTTTTATTTTATATTCAACTACTCGTTCAATTTAAAAAGGAGGAATTTTTACATGTCAACTATCGAAACAAAACTAGCACAAATCGGAAATCGTAGCGAAACTACAACAGGAACTGTTAATCCACCCGTTTATTTCTCAACCGCTTATCGTCACGAAGGACTTGGTAAATCTACTGGCTTTGACTATTCACGAACTGGAAATCCAACTCGTGGTCTTTTAGAACAGGCAATCGCAGACTTAGAATATGGCGAACAAGGTTATGCCTGTAGTTCAGGGATGGCAGCTGTTCTCCTTGTCCTTTCGTTATTCCGTTCTGGGGATGAACTTATTGTATCCGAAGATTTATACGGGGGAACGTATCGCTTATTTTCTGAACATGAAAAAAAGTGGAATGTTCGATGTAGATACGTAAATACACAATCTATTAAACAAATTGAGCAAGCTATCACAACTGAAACGAAGGCTATTTTCATAGAAACGCCGACCAATCCATTAATGCAAGTTACTGATATTGCCACTGTCGCAAGTGTAGCGAAAAGACACGGACTACTTCTTATTGTAGATAACACATTCTACACTCCTTATATACAGCAACCATTAACAGAAGGTGCCGATATCGTACTTCATAGTGCAACGAAGTATTTAGGCGGGCATAACGATGTACTAAGCGGACTTGTCGTGGCAAAAGGAAAAGAACTTTGTGAAGAAATTGCTCATTATCATAATGCCTCCGGTGCTGTCTTAAGCCCGTTTGACTCATGGCTATTAATTCGTGGTATGAAAACTTTAGCGCTTCGCATGAGACAACATGAAGAAAATGCGAAAGCAATTGTTGCTTATTTAAATGATGCAGACGGTGTGACAGATGTATTTTATCCAGGAAGAGGCGGTATGATTTCGTTTCGCCTTCAAGATGAAACATGGATTAATCCATTCTTACAATCTTTATCCTTAATCACATTTGCTGAAAGTCTTGGTGGTGTAGAGAGTTTAATGACTTATCCAGCAACGCAAACGCATGCTGATATTCCTGAAGAAATCAGAACGGCAAACGGTGTATGTAATCGTCTTCTTCGGTTCTCCGTCGGCATTGAAAATAGTAACGATTTAATTCAAGACTTAAAGCAAGCCATTAAACTTGTAAAAGAAGGTGTAAGAATATGAGTTATTCTATCGATACACTCTTACTACACAACCAGTATAAACATGATACTCAAACAGGAGCTGTTAACGTTCCCATTTATAACACATCAACATTTCACCAGTTTGATGTAGATACTTTTGGCAAATACGACTATAGCCGATCTGGAAATCCAACTCGTGAAGCTCTGGAAGATATCATTGCTTTATTAGAAGGCGGAACAAAGGGGTTCGCCTTTGCATCAGGCATTGCAGCGATTTCCACTGCATTTCTCCTTCTTTCACAAGGTGATCACGTACTCATTTCAGAAGACGTATACGGAGGCACTTACCGAATTATAACTGAAGTACTCTCTCGTTACGGTGTTTCACATACATTTGTAGATATGACAAATGTAGAAAAAGTAAAAGAAAACATTAAACCAAATACGAAGCTCTTTTATGTAGAAACACCTTCTAACCCACTTTTAAAAGTGACAGATATTCGTGCTGTTTCTAATCTTGCAAAATCTATTGGTGCTCTTACATTTGTTGATAATACATTTTTGACACCATTATTCCAGAAGCCGCTTGATCTCGGCGCCGATGTCGTTCTTCATAGTGCCACAAAATTTATTGCTGGTCATAGTGATGTTACTGCCGGATTAGCGGTCGTAAAAGATGCCGAACTCGCTCAAAAACTTGGATTTTTACAAAATGCATTTGGCGCTATTTTAGGACCTCAAGACTGTTCTCTCGTGCTTCGCGGTATTAAAACATTGCATGTACGTCTCGAACATTCAGCTGCCGGTGCCAATAAAATTGCACATTATTTACAAGAGCACGCTAAAGTCCAAAATGTCTATTATCCTGGATTACAATCACATCTTGGATTTGATATTCAGCAATCTCAAGCTACATCAGCCGGAGCTGTCCTATCTTTCACTTTACAATCAGAAGACGCACTCCGCCAATTTTTATCGAAAGTTAAACTACCCGTTTTTGCGGTGAGTCTAGGGGCTGTTGAATCTATTCTTTCCTATCCAGCAAAAATGTCACATGCCGCTCTATCACAGGAAGCACGTGACGAAAGAGGCATTTCTAATTCATTGCTTCGCTTATCTGTCGGTCTTGAAAATGTTAACGATCTAATATCCGATTTTGAAAATGCCCTTTCTTATGTAGAAGAACCTGTAAATGCATAGAGAGAAAAGAAGATATGAAATTAAGTTTTCATATCTTCTTTTTATATAGTTCATTAAAAAATAAAAGTGTATCATCTATTTCCAAGTAATGGATTAATTGATATATTAAGAAATAAAAAAGGGGCAAAAATAATGGATACTTGTGCAGATGTTTTAATCGTTATCGATTTACAAAATGGAGTATGTTATAGCGAAGAGCATTTATTCGATTTACAAAATTTACTTACAAAAGTAAATAAAAGAATTTCTTCATACAGAAAATCAAATAAACCAATCATTTTTATTCAACATTGTGATGATGATTTAGTACCCGAAAAAGAACTTTGGGCTATTCATGCTGATCTAGATGTTCAAGAACAAGATTTTTTTGTAAGAAAAACACATGCAAATTCATTTTATAAAACAAACTTAAAAGAGATTTTAGATCAATTATCTGTACATCGTATTGAATTTTGTGGTGCCCAAACAGAGTACTGCATGGATGCTACAATTAAATTTGCCCATGGACTAGGATACGAAAACTTCATGGTACAGAAAGCAACCTCTACGTTAAACAATCCATTTATGTCCGCAAAAGAGACAATTGATTTTTATGAGAATATATGGAACCGTAGATTTTTAAAGTTGATAAAAGATGAGCTCTAGAATAAATGACTCAAATATTTAATCATCACCATAAGGAAGCTGATTATAATCAGCTTCTTTTAACCTGTTTTATATTCTATATATATCATTATAATTCCTTTGTCATATTATTTTAAAAATTTCGTATATTCATTTGAAAGAATAAGAAAATCATGATAAAATTGTGTTACAAATATATCTATATCTTTCAATTTTTAAAACGCATCAAAATTTTCACCCAAAAGTGTCATTTTACAAAACCGTACAAATTTATCTATTTTATTTACATCAGGGTCTCTTTTCTTACAATTTCTTTACTTTAGGACTTTTTTTCTGCAACAACTGTTTTCTTTTCTTTAATTTTTTGGTATGTATAGTATGGTATGGTATAACAGCTCACACGGAGGTGGAAAAGAACATGTTAGAAACCTTTCAAAAAGAAATAGAACTATATGAAAGCAATGCAGAATTATTGAAAGTGCTTGCTCATCCTGTTCGCTTATGTATTGTAAAAGGATTAATTGAACGTGGCCCAAGCAATGTTTCTACAATGTACACTGGCTTAAACATGCCACAATCTACAATTTCACAGCATTTAGCAAAGTTAAAAAGTGCTAAAATCGTTTCTAGTGAAAGAAAAGGATTAGAAATTTACTACAAAGTAGAAAACGAAACAATTATTCAACTCGTTCGTGTATTATTAGGTTAGGGACTAATAGACAGAGAAAAAGAACGTATTCTATATTTTTCATCTCATATCTTTAATATAAATATATATCATGAGAGGAAATATATAATACTACATAAGTCGTATTAAAAAACAAGACACAGAAATATACTGTGTCTTGTTTTTTCATATTGTTAAATATTGATTCAAATGTAAATTCTTCATATCTTTCGTGTGCATAACAATATCAAAGGCACTTCCTAAGCCTCCGTTCAAAATCATAGAACGAACTGCTCGATTTCGTTTTTGAGTTTCAGAAAAAGGATTCGTATCTTGATGACTCATAAGATGTTCTAATATTCCTGCCGCTAACAAAAACTCTGATTGCTTCCTGTGCCATATCGTATGAATCCCTTGTAACTCGAAAATCATCTTCAACTCATCCCAATGAACATGGGTAGTTAAATCCATTTCTCCTGGATATGCAAGAGGGTTACGAATTAGCTTATGCTTATAATATCCTCTTAAACTTCCTTCATGATGTGCAGGATGCATCCATTCTTCTTTTGTATAACCATAATCAACTGTAACACATATACCTCGCTGGAACCATTCTGCAATCTCTTCTATATACTCTTCCATTGCAATAGGTACCTCAAATCGCTGCCCCTCTGCAATATGAATATTATATTTCAATAAGTATCGACCAATTCTTTTCTCTACTGGCCTAAATACTTCTGCAAGGTCCCCTTCCTCTGTATACGTGATACGTACTTCATACAAAATTCCATTTCTTTTCTCAACTACTTCAACAGGAAACGCATCAAATAGCTCATTCGAAAAAATAATTCCTTCGAAAGACTCTCCCATTTCAATATACGATGTATAATACGATACATTATCAAATGAGCAAAGACTCTCCTTCTGTAATCTTCTATGAAAAGGGCTCACTTCAACAATTGAATAGTTTAAACTACTAAAGGTTTCCGGAGATAATTGTTTCCATTCTTGTAAAACATCATAGGCAAACTTTCCTGTTCCCCCACCAACCTCACAAATATTTGAAGAAACTTCTCCATTTTCAACAAGCCGAATGAAAAACTTAGCAAAAGTCTTCGCAAAGACAGAAGATACATTACTACTCGTAAAAAAATCTCCTTGCCTCCCAATTTTTTCACGTTCTCTCATATAATATCCATGTCCCTCTGCATATAATACGAGGTTCATATACGTACTGTATGAAATTGAATAATCCTTTTCTTTCCCCATCCATTCTCTTAAAATGAGCTCCATCCCCATAATGACTCCTTATTGTAAAAATGGATTATTTTCTTTTTCAAATCCAATGCTTGTCTCTGGACCATGCCCACATAGCACCGCTGTTTCATCTGGTAATACAAATAATTTCTCTTCAATACTTCCAATTAATTCAGCAAAGCTTCCGCCAGGCAAATCTGTTCTTCCAATACTCATTTGGAATAATACATCACCAGAAAATACGGCATTCGCCTCTTTACAATAATAAGAAATACTTCCTGGAGAATGTCCTGGTGTCTCAAAAATTTCAAAGTTAAAAGAACCGATTGTTAATGTACCTTCTGCATCAATAATTTGATCTGCTGGTTTCGCTGTAATACTGCGGTTCATCATAAAAATTTGTGATCCATTCACAGTTGCATCTCCTAACCAATCCGCTTCTTCTTTATGTACATATACCGGAATACGAAAAGCATCTCTCACGGCATCAACAGCACCAATATGATCAAAGTGAGCATGTGTTAATAAAACCGCAAGGGGCTTTAACTGAGCTTCTTGTAAATATGTAACAAGTTTCTCTCCTTCATGACCAGGATCAAAAATAATACACTCATTTTGATCATTCGTTAAAATATAAGCATTTGTTTGTAATGGGCCTAAAGGCATTTGTGTCCATTTCATATAAAAATCTCCTCCAGTTATTGAACTTACTTTCAATGATACAACATTTCTTTCTCTTAGGAAAAGAAAGGATGCTATCTCGACATTCATTTTTAAAACATGTACAATATAAAAGAGTAAATATTCCAAAAACTCATCGTAAGAAATGAGAAGACAGAGGAGGATATTGTATGGGCCTTGTTATTATTTTTGCGCTAGTCACTCTGTTAGCTGTATTTGCTACGCTTAGAACACTTCGCGAAAAGAACTTTTTCGCGGGCGGTTTTGCAATTGCAACCGTACTCGTTTTCGGATGGTTTACAATCATGACTGTTCTATATAATGGGTACCCTCCAGCAGCTTAATTCATTTACATGGAATTCTTCATCAAGATTTTGCATAAAAAGAGGAAGGGGTGCCCCCTTCCTCTTCTCATATTTCACAACTTATATCATCTTCGCTTCGTATTTGTGCTTTTTTACAAGCCAAGCTCCTCCGATAACACCTGCGTCATTACCAAGTGTCGCAATGGCTAACTTCGTGCTCTTTACAGCGCGTGAGAAAGCATATTGTTCGAAATAGCGTTGAACTGGCTCTAAAAGTGCATCTCCAGCTTTAGACACGCCTCCACCAATAACAATTTTCTCTGGATTCAACGTGCTAGATAGGTTCGCTACAGCTAATCCTAAATAAGAAGCTACTTTTTCTACTACTTCGCCTGCTAGTTCATCACCTTGTCCATGCGCTTCAAACACATCTTTTGATGTAATAAGCCCTTCTTCTGCTAACATAGAACGCAACATGCTCTCTTTATCAGTCTCTTGAATTTTTTGCATAGCAACACGCACAATACCCGTTGCAGATGTTACTGTTTCTAAGCAACCAGACTTCCCGCAATTACACGGGAAAGCATTCTCTGTAACTACTGTAATATGTCCAATCTCACCAGCAGCTCCACTTATACCGTGTACAATCTCACCATTGGCGATTACACCGCCACCAACACCAGTGCCAAGTGTCATACAGATTAAATCTTTTGCTCCTTCGCCAGCACCTTTCCACATTTCACCAAGCGCCGCTAAGTTTGCATCATTATCAATCACAACAGGTAATCCTGTTTCTACTTCTAATAAATCTTTTAACGGATAGTTTTTCCATCCTAAATTAACCGCTTCATAAATCATTCCAGATGCCACATGTACAGGACCAGGAGCTCCCATACCAACACCAATTAACTTACTTTTTAATTCACCTAACTCTTCTAACTTTTTATCAATAGCTTTCGCTACATCAAGTGTAATATGTTTTCCTTGCTCATTTGTATTCGTAGGGATTTCCCACTTATGTAAAATTTCACCGTACACATTAATAAATGCTAATTTAATCGTTGTACCACCAAGGTCAACCCCAACTAACCATTTCTCTTCCATGTTGCTTACCTACCTTTATCTAATTCTTATTTAGCTCTTTTTGAATTTCTTGCTTCAATAAAAATAAAGCTGTTTGATAGTCTTGTGGATCGATTAACTGTGATTGATTTAATTCACGCAATTCATCTTGCATTAATTGTAAATCTGCAATTCGATCACCCGTATAAATAATCGTACCAAATTTCTTTAGCAGTTGTTGAATATCATAAATGGATATCATTTCATCACCCTCAATGCTTACTTACTATAAAAAACTATAATAAGAAAACGTTCACATATTTTATTATAATCAAGAAGAAAAAGTCTCGTCAATTTTTATTTGTCTATACAAGCCCATTTATAACCATTGTTCCTTTTTCTGTAATAATTTTTTCTACATTTTTATCAAATGATTCAACAGGAATATGTTTTACCATTTGAAAATCATAAGCTAATGATAGCGTTTTCCCTTTATAATGCACGAGATAACGATCATAGTAGCCACCGCCATATCCAATCCGTTCCCCTCGCCGCGTATAGGCTACTCCTGGCACGATAAGAAGATCAATTTCACACGCATTCACTTCTTCCGTAAACGCTGGAATCGGTTCACGTAAATTCATATATACTGTTTCTAATTGATCAAAATTACTAATTTTCCGGAAAGACATCGTTCTTGTCCCTTTATTACACTTTGGAACAACAATTTTCTTTCCTTCTTCCCAAGCTTTTTCGATAATAGGATATGTATTCACTTCATGTTCCATCGAGAGAGTGATTCCAATTGTTTTAGCTTCAATCCACTCTTTTTGTCCATACAACGAAACTGCAATTTGTTCCGATAAAGTTGTATACTGTTCTTCAGATAAAGAATTCATGCGTTCTATTATTTGTTTACGTAAACGTATTTTCTCTTCTTTCACACACTTTTCCCCCTTACAGTGACACTTTACTCTACGAGGATAGTGTATCACTTTTACGTAGGAATCGCATAAAAAAAAGAAACAGTAGGAAAATATTCCTACTGCTTACTTTGTTTCACGGTGTAACGTAGACTTCTTGTCACGCTTGCAATACTTTTTAAGCTCGATACGCTCAGCGTTGTTACGTTTATTTTTCTTTGAGATATAGTTACGATCTCCGCATTCTGTACATGCTAGAGTAATATTCACACGCATTCTTATTTCCCTCCAGTACTAATAACTTAAATCAGACTATACCATAATACCACTTTTAAAATAAAAATTCTACACCTTTTGATATTGTCTAATTTTTTCTATAAGATTTTTCATGTTTTCCCTTGCTATTACTGGGTTTCTAGCATGTGAATACACTAAAAATTTTGGTTGTTTTGCGTCAGAAACGATATAAGACCACTCTTTTTCTGTATATTTGAACTGTACTCCTTCTAATATCCCGTCTTCTTTTCTTTCCATGTCAGCCAATAATTTCCGCATTACTTTCCCTTTTTCCTTCCACGAACACACAACTTCATCGCAAAGTAAATAGAGCGGAGGTGATTGCTCTAATATGCTGAGAAATGTTTTTTCCTGCAGTGCTATTAACTCAAATAATTTTCCTATTCGATATAAAATATCTCGCTTCCATCTTATTTGAAAAGACTTTTTTTCATCATGCATATAAAATAGAAGGTAACAACCGCCCAATTTCAAAGACATTGGGTAAATTTTACCTGCTGATTCGAATAATAAATCAGGAATATCTACTTCTTCAAAATCAGTTCCTTGGTAAATATTACTATGATTATCATATAAATCGAATTGATTTCCTTGTTCAGAAAACATAAGCGCCATATTCGCTTTACTCGATTTCATCAAAGCTTTCACATGATCTTTTTGTCCCCCCGCATAAATCCATGTAACTGTGCACCCAAGCCTTTGCAGAAAGAGAATAAGTAACTGTTGTAACATATCATTTCTCTTATTAATAAGAAGATGAAACTTCTGTTTTTGTATTTTCTCTATATCAATGTGTTCTAATACTGCTTCTATATAATTATTTAAAGAAACATGAACCTGCTTACTTCGTCCCATTTCTTTCTCACATACGTAACGAAACGACTCAGACATATATAGTTGTTCGATCGTTTTTTGCTGCTTATACGATAACATTCCATCCCTGCCATACATCTTTATAACAATCCCTCTATCACTTTCCACTTGAATAAAAACCCCACCTGCACAGTTCAAATTATGAATGGCATACTGAAAAAGTGACTCGTTCATTTCTTTACATTCCATCGTATGAATCCCAATACCATGAATAGCATGGAGGAATAAGTTTTTATAGGACGTTGTTTCTATATTTTCTTGACTTCCGATTAATATACTCTCTCCTTTTACAAAAAGAGAACCATAAGCCATTGCGGCTTTCACAATAAATTGAGGGGTAATCTCAACATTGCCTCTTCCTACAATCCGGCTTTTTTGTAACCATCCTGCCCCCTTTTCACTCTCTTGAACACCAGCAGAGCCTACTATTGAATGACTATCTATCACCTTATATGGCCATAGTTTTCCTTTTTGCTTAATTACTGTACTTTTCCCTATATGGCAATGGTCCGCTACGATACTTTTTTGAAAAAGTGTAACATCATCTTCAACCATTGTATGCTCTCCAATTGTTGTTTCTAGCAACTCACAATATTTTCCGATACGGGCGTTTGCAAAAACGATGCTTTTTTGAAGATGAGAATAACTTGAAACCATACTATTTTTCCCTATAATAGAGTACGGTTCAATTACAGCCCCCGCACCAATTATTGCGCCTTCTCCAATAAAAGAAGGACCATGAATTTTCGTCCCTTTTCCTATCGTTACACCTTCTCCCATCCACACCATTGGTAATACTTCTGTATATGGAATAGGCACCTTCAATTTTTTCGTCAACAAATCGAATTGAGCTTGCCGATATTGATCAAATGTACCAATATCTAGCCAATAGTCTTCTGATAAATATGCAAATAACGCATTTTTATTTGCCAATAATGGAAATACATCATGACTGAAATCAAAAAATTCCATGGATGGTATGTAAGAAAATATTTCCGGCTCCATTATATAAATACCTGTATTCACAACATTAGAAACTACCTCATTCCAACTCGGTTTTTCTATATATCGTATAATTTCTTGTTCTTTATTCGTTACAACTAACCCAAATGAGAGTGGATTTTCTACTTCTTTCACAAACATCGTTACCATTCTCTTCTTCTGTTCATGAAATGCAATTCCTTCTGATAATTGAAAATCAGTTAATGCATCCCCACTAATAACAACAAATGTTTCATCTAAAAAACTTTCCGCTTGCTTAATACTCCCTGCGGTTCCAAGTGGGGGAGAGTCTTCAAAATAATACAAGTTAACTCCCCATTTACTACCATCACCAAAGTGCTGCTTAATAGCTGTACTCATATATTGAACGGTAATTGCAATTTCACGAATGCCATGCTGACGTAATAATTCAATATTATATTCAAGAACCGGCTTTTCTAACAATGGTAACATCGGTTTTGGAGTATTACATGTTAATGGTCTAAGGCGTCTTCCCTTTCCTCCAGCTAAAATAACCCCCTTCATATACTTCAGCCTCCACTTATATAATGTTCAAGAACTCCGTATACCACATGTATATCATTTATCCCGCATTAACTGCCCACAAATAGCGGGATAAATAAATGTACCTTTTAATCCTAGCAAAAAAGAAAGCGCTTACTATTAACTTAGCAAAATATTTAATAAGATGTAATTAACACATATGTACTTATTTTTCCATTAATTATGATACATCTTATCATCATAAACTAAAGGAAACAACGAGCTTTTTTTGTCATGTTTTGACTAAAAAAAGCAGGTGATTCCTCATCACCTACTCTTTTCCTACTCATTCAATAAATAATGCTTTCCTTTTACTAAATAAAATACATTCTCAGCAATATTCGTAACATGGTCTGCTACACGCTCAATATATCTAGCAACAAAGGATAGTTGTGTAATTTGTGTAATCGCTTCTGGTTGTCCAGGGATAGAGGAAATAAATTCACGAATCGCCTTCCCATAAATTTCATCAACTGAATCATCCATTTCAGCAATTTGTCTAGCAAAAGCTAAATTTTCTTGCTCGTATGCTTCTAATGCTAAATTTAACATTTTATGAGCAATCTCAAACATTTCATCAAGATTCTGCAAGCTAACAACCACTTCTTTTTCTCCAAGGCGAATTGTTGATTTCGCAATATTAACAGCGTGGTCTGCAATACGTTCTAAATCTGTCGCTGTTTTAATTGAAATGAAAATTCTTCGTAGATCACTTGCTACAGGCTGCTGCTTTGTAATAAGCATAAGCGCAAGGTCGTTTATTTCTTCTTCTAAATTATCCATGCGATAATCACCATCAATGACCTCTAACGCTTTCTCTACATCTCTTGTATGCAGACCTTCCATAGCAATCAATAAAGCTTCCCTTGCTAATTCACCAAGTTCAACTACCTTTTGCTGTAACGTTTTTAAATCACATTGAAACTGTTCTCTTACCATCTTTTCTTCCCCCTCAATATTATGTGCCATTTTATATAAATCCCCTATCCAGCCTCTTGTACGTTTGTTAAGCCTTGAGAAAAGAGAAATATTACTCCCCTATTAGAATGAGGTGAAAGTGAGAAATGCCGATACGATAAACTTAACTAAATCTATACAATTCAATCAAATTCACACAAGTTAGTGCTTCAAAGTGTTCTCGCAACCCCAAAGGGACGAGGGGTATAACACTCCACACGAGGCAGTATCGTTACCTCATATTATCAAGCATTTATTTTACCCATCTTGATAAATTTATCGAAGCATTTAAATCTCTATCGTGATGGCTATTGCACCCAACACAACGCCACTCACGTATTTTTAAACTCCACTGTCCTTCTGGTTGAACTGAATGGTCGTATTTCACTCCGCAACATGAACAAATCTTGCTTGAGGCGAACCATTTATCAGCTTTTACATACTCAATGCCATACTTCTCGCACTTGTATGACAAACATTGAAAGAAGAAGTTTAATTTTTGAAATGAAAATGCTTTCGATAGTTTTTTGTTTTTTAACAGGTTTGAGATAGGTAAGTCTTCCACAACAATTCTCATTGGTTTGGTTTTCACCAATTTAGCTGTTGCTTGATGGATATGGTTATTTCGGATATTCGTAATTTTCCTAGATAACCGCAGGTGCTCAGTTTTGGCTTTTTCATATCCGGCAGATTGAATTTTTACACCTTTTTTAAATCTCCTAGACATATCTCTTTGCGCTGACTTTTTCCTTTTCAAAAGTTTTTTAACCTTAGCATCTTTGTTTATATTTCGTTCTTTCGTACCATTAGAAGCCACAAACAGCTCTTTTAAACCAACATCCACACCAATCGACTCATTGGTTAGTTCTTGTGATTCAAAGTCTTCTTGGAACCCTACACTAATCCACCAGTGACGACCATCAAATGTAACTCTTGGATTTGATGGTTTTTTGTTTCTTGGTAGTTGTTGGCTTGTTTTCACTTCTCCAATAGACTGAATATCAACTACTTTCTTTCCTATAATCAGTCTTTCATAATTGGCATAAAATCCTTGAATTAAATCTTTTTTGGATTTATAAGAAGTGTGATAACCATTTTTGTACTTTTCGAACGAATTTCTTCTCGCCTTATCAAAATCTTTTGAAGCCTGTTTTGGAACTTGTGCGTTGATGTCATTTAACCACTCATATCTCTTTCGCTTCTTGATCTTTGTAAATCGTTTCTGTAAATCTAACTGTGAAACAGATTTTCCAAATAGCTTATAGTATTTACAATAGTTATAAGCGAATCTTGAAGCTCCAGCATGATTTCTAAGCACTTTTTCTTGTTCAGGCGTTGGAATCAGTCTGACTTTCTTCGCCAATATCATCAGAAGTCAACTCCTTAATCATCTGATTGATTTTTTCTACTTTCGCAACATTCATGCTCACCATTTCTAGCCACGTTGTAGTTCAATCAGCTTTAGGGATTGCCCGCAGTTAACCCTCACTACTAGCCAATCACTTGACTAGCAGGGCTTACTGATATATTTAATTAACTTTGGTTATAATTGGTTAAATAAATCGTAACAGTTAGTTATCCCCTGTTAAGAGGGCATTTACTCTTAGCCTTACAACGATATCAACCAAATCGTCCTGTAATGTAGTCTTCTGTTCGCTTATCTGCAGGTGTTGTAAATAATTTATTTGTATCTGTATATTCCACAACTTCTCCACTTAAGAAGAAGGCAGTTTTATCTGAAATACGTGCTGCTTGTTGCATGTTGTGCGTTACAATAACAATACTAAAATCTTTCTTTAACTCCTGAATTAGTTCTTCTACTTTTAATGTTGAAATTGGATCTAACGCTGATGTTGGTTCATCCATTAAAATTACGTCTGGCTCAATCGCTAAGCAGCGTGCAATACATAGACGTTGTTGCTGTCCACCAGATAAACCATATGCATTATCGTGCAAACGATCTTTTAACTCATCCCAAATGGCTGCTCCGCGCAAGCTTTTTTCAACGATTTCATCAAGTGTTTTTTTATCACGAACACCATGAATTTTCGGTCCATATGCTACATTTTCATAAATAGATTTCGGGAATGGATTTGGCTTTTGGAACACCATACCCACATGTGTACGTAATTCTTCAACCGGATATGATTTATCGAATATGTTTCTTTCTCTATATTCGATAACGCCCGTAGTTCGAACGATAGGTACTAACTCTACCATACGATTTAGCGTTTTTAAGTATGTTGATTTCCCGCAACCACTTGGACCGATAATCGCTGTTACTTCATTCTCATGAATACTTAAGTTGATATCTTTTAAAGCATGGTCTTCTCCGTACCATAAATTTAAATTTTTCGTATCAAATACTACTTTTTTTGGTGCTGTCTCAATCTTCTTCTCATTTTTCACCTGTACATTTACTACTGTTGCTACCATTTGAATTCCCCTTTCATCCACTTCCAACTTATTTTCGATTTCGTAACCATAAGACAAATATATTTATAAAGAGCAACAGTCCTAGCAAAACAATCATCCCAGCTGCTGCTACATACTGAAATTCCTCTTGTGGTCTACTCATCCAATTAAAAATTTGAATTGGTAAAACCGTAAATCTATCGAACATACTAAACGGAACATAATTTGCAAATGCAAGTGCCCCAATAACTAACAACGGTGCTGCTTCTCCGATCGCTCTCGATACCGCTAACGTACATCCCGTTAAAATCCCTGGCAAAGCTACTGGCAGTACAATTTGATACATCGTTTGCCATTTCGTAGCACCTAATCCGTAAGAAGCTTCTAATAAGGAACTTGGTACAGATCGAATCGCTTCTTGGCTAGCCACAACAACTGTTGGTAAGACGAGTAAACTCATCGTCAGTGCCGCTGCGATTATGCTCTCTCCCAAATGGAGAGCGTATACGAAAATAGTTAACCCGAGTAAACCAAACACAACGGAAGGTACCCCTGCTAATGTTTGATTATTCAATTCTATTAACTTTTTAAAAACGGACTCTTTCGCATAATGCTCTAAATAAAGAGCTGTTCCGACTCCAAATATAAAAGAGACCGGTATAACAATACTCATAAATAATATTGTTCCTGACAAAGCAGCAACAATCCCAGCTTCTTTCGGATTACGTGAAGCGAAATTTGTAAAAAAATCTATTGAAAGATAACTCATACCTTTTTCAAAAATTTGAAACAACAAAATAAACAAAATTACGATTGAAAACAAAATTGCTATATAAAATAATGATTTGTAAATTCTATCTTTTAAAAAACGTGATGCCATGTTTTCTTGTATTTTTTTATGGTCTAACATTCGCATATTATGTCACCCTCCTAAAACGGCGCATAATATACTGCGAAATAATGTTCATAATAAAAGTAAACATGAATAAAGTCGCTCCTACAGCATACATGCTGTAATAAGTAAGCGTTCCATGCGGAGCATCCCCTAAACTCACTTGTACAATATAGGCTGTTAATGTTTGAATGGAATGAGTCGGATCTATCGATACATTAGGTGTTGATCCGGCTGCAATAACAACAATCATTGTTTCACCTATCGCCCGAGAAGCTGCCAATATAATCGCTGCCATAATGCCCGTAAAAGCCGATGGAAATACTATTTGTTTTACCATCTCAAAACGAGTTGCTCCTAGCCCTAGTGAAGCTTCTTTAATTCCTTTCGCTACAGCTCTCATTGCATCTTCAGAAAGAGAGGCAACTGTAGGTATCATCATAAATCCAATCACAATGCCTGGGCTAATAGCATTAAAAAACTGCAAATCTGGTATGATCCGTTGTAAAAGTGGCGTAACAACTGTTAACGCGAAAAAACCATATACAATTGTTGGAATACCTGCTAGTAGCTCTAACAACGGTTTTAATATTTTCCGGGCACCATTTGAAGCATATTCGCTCAAAAATACGGCACACCCTAAACCGATAGGAATTGCTACAACCATAGCAATTGCTGTTACAAGAATTGTTCCACATATAAGTGGTAATATACCGAATTTAGGATCTTCAAAAAAAGGTAACCATTCTTGCTCCGTCAAAAAGGAGTATAATGATATTTTTTGAAAAAACATGATTGTTTCATTAGCCAACGTAATGATAATTCCAAGTGTCGTCACTATAGACACACTAGCAATTATTTTTAGTAATAACGGAACTATTCGATTGATTCGCTGCGCTTTTTTTCTTCTATTTGTATTTCTCTCAATCAAATGTTGTACAGAAAATGTAATTTGACTTTTGTCATTGTGAGCCAAAGATGAAAACCCCTTTCCACCCTGACATTACCTTTTTATTTCTGTTAACATTCGCAGCTGTTCATTGTATTTTTCTTTTGGCAATTTTACATATCCGACCTCTTCAGCAAGGTTGCCAACATGTTTAATCATAAACTCAACATAATTTGCTACATTCATTTTATTTCGAATAGATGCATCATTTACATAAGTAAATAGCGGTCTAGCTAAAGGCTTATACGCACCTGACTGAATGGTCTCTTTCGTTGGAAATACACCATTCACTTTTATTGCTTTCACCTTATCTCGGTTAGCCATATAATAAGCATATCCTACAAAAGCAATGGCATTTTTATCATTCATTACCCCTTGCATAATCACTTGATCGTCTTCAGACAAAGAGACCGTTTTTACAAGGCGACTATTTTGTAAGACAACATTTTGAAAATAATCATAAGTACCAGAGTCTACGCCTGGCGCATAAAATTTAATTTGTTCACGTGGCCATGATGAATGAATTTGCGACCATCGTTTTGAACTTCCATCTTCACCCCATAGTAGACGTAACTCGTCTATCGTTATATTGTTTATCCACGTATTTTGACGATTCACAACAATCGTAAGACCATCATAAGCAACCTCAAATGGCGTAAATTGAATGGAGTTTTTCTTCATTGCATTTTCTTCTACACGCTTCATCACTCTCGAAGCATTGTTTATATCTACTTCTCCTTTACTGAAACGATTAAATCCTCCTCCTGTCCCAGAAATACTAATAGAAATTTTCACGTTTGGATGAGCCTTTGTATATTCTTCTGCTACTGCCTCTATAATAGGAAAAACCGTTGAGGATCCATCAACTCTCACTTCTCCCATTTCATTTGTAGCGAATGCAGTAGACATGTTATAACAAAGAATACATGCCGATAATGTCAAAACCTTAATCGATACACTCATCCATTTCACGTGTTCTTCCTCCTAGAAGTAACCGGAAATAACAGGATTACAGATATAAGAATACTGCTAAACTATTAATTCGGTTTTAATTGTTTGTAAAAGTTTTGTAAAGTTCCACAAAAACAACTGTATACACAAATTTTTTTCACTTTTGTACTTTAGATGCAGGAAATTTTCTAATCATCCATAAAGTGAAACTTTAATCAGTCGGGTTTTGTTCATCCCCCACTGATTATTAGCCCCCACCAATCGGGTATTTACGGGCAGCAGGGCTCACCCCTAACTTCTTTGCTCCAGCTGGATTTTGAGGTGGGAGTTTTACTGCCCTCAAATAGCGGGATAAAACTGCTATCACCTATCACACAAGACAAACTTAGAGCGTATGCACTCATCTTTTTTATGTTCATCGTTTTTGAAACTACATGTTTTTTTCAACATTTTACGCTTGTCCACATTTACTAAACCATATGCATAAAGCATAAAAAAAAGCACACTATCTTTTCAGATAGTGTGCTTTTTTTACAACTTTTTTATTCATCATCTTGTGCATTACTTTTTTTCTCTTTTTCATCTTTTGGCGCTTCACCAGTTAATGCTTGTTTTTTCAAATCAAAGTAAGCGTCCATTATTTCACGACCAATATATCCATTAATCCCTGTTTTATCATCATGTACCCATGGCACAACAACAGAAAATGCTACTTCTGGATCTTCAAGTGGCGCATAACCTACTAATGTTAAGTTATATGTTTCAACACGCTCACCTTTTGCATTTCTACCAATCTCTTTATCTCCGCCATATACAGTTTGAGCTGTACCTGTTTTCCCAGCTGCTTTATATGGTGCACCTGCAAAGTATTTTGTAGCTGTACCACCTGTATCGTTAAACACTTGTCTAAATCCTTCTTGAACACGTTTAATTTGTGATTCAGGCATATCAACACGATTTAACACTTTCGGTTCCATGGATTGAACAACTTTTCCAACTTCCTCTGGCTTCGCCGATGGCTGACGAATTTCCTTTACAACTTGAGGTTGCATACGATATCCACCATTTGCAATCGTCGAAATATATTGCGCTAATTGAAGTGGTGTATACGTATCATACTGTCCGATTGATAAATCTAATAAGAAACCTGGTTGATTCCCTTTACCTATTTGACCAGCAGTTTCATTTGGCAAATCAATTCCTGTTTTTACACCAAGTCCAAATTGACCAAAATAATAACGCATAGTATCGAATGCTTTTTGCGGGATATCTAACGTACCGCCTCGTACGTATGGAACCCCTGCAATATTCATCGCTGTTTTAAACATATAAACGTTAGAAGACATTTTTAACGCTGTAAGGTCATTAATATACCCCATCGTTTTCCAAGATGACTTCGTAGGTGTCCCTTTTAATTTAATCGGTTCATCTAACTGTACAGATCCTGGCTGAATTGCACCAGTTTGATATCCCGTAAGTACTGTCGCACCTTTTACAGTTGAACCCATCGGATAAGAACTTGTCATCGTTCCTAATGCAAAATCATCTACTTTCGTTTCCCCGTCTTTATTCACTAATTGTTTCCCCGCCATAGATAAAACTTCACCATTTTTCGGGTTCATCATTACAACGAATGCACGATCTAAAAGAGGTTCGCTCCCTTTAAATCTCATTAAGTTTTTTGTAAGAATTTCTTCTACACGCTTTTGTAATGCCATATCGATTGTTAAATTCAGATCGTTACCTCGTTGTCCTTGTGACACATTAATAGTTTCTAATATATTACCCTCTTTATCTGTAACATTTCTTACTTCAGCTTTTGTACCGTGTAGGCTATCTTCATATTGTTGCTCAAGGTAACTTTTTCCTACGCGATCGTTACGATTATAATCACGAACAAGATAGTAATCTAGCCTTTCTCTCGGTAACCCTTCATCAGAAGAAGTTACACCACCAAGCACACTTCGGAACATATCGTCATACTTATATTTTCGCTCCCAGTCAACATTTGTATCTACGCCTGGTAATTTCGCTAAATTTTCACTAATAATCGCGTATTCTTCTTCTGTTGCACCTTTTTTAACGATTTGCGGCGTCATTGCATATCCGCTTTCCATCTTGCTTTTGATCGCCAATATTTCTAAATCTTTTGCTGACAATTGATTAATCTCTTCTTCTGTTACACGATTTCGTTGACGTTCATCCAGTTCTTTATCGTCAATTTTATTTATTTTAAGCTCTTCACGATCTTTTTTTGTGATTTTTGTTTCTGCTTCTTCTTTATGTAAAGCAAGCCAATAATCTTTCTTATCGCGATCTGTTAACTTATCTGTTGGGACTTCAATTAAATCTGCTAACTTTTTCGCCGTTTCTAAGCGATCTGCTGCAGTTGATCCCTTCATTTTTGTAAATGTAATTGTACGAATAGGCTCATTATCTACGACCGCTTCTCCATTACGATCAAATATTTTCCCGCGTGGTACAGGATTACTTATCGTTGAATTTTCTTTTTTCTCAACTTCATTTTTATATTCCTCACCACGAACAATTTGTACGTATCCAAGCCTTACAATAACCGCGGAGAACATTAAAAACACGCAAAAAAACAACACGTTTAACCGAAAGGGAACGTGGGTTTTTTTCTTTGTCTGGTTCTTTTTCTGCTTCTTGCTCATACAAACCCCCTCTACCAACAGCTATGTAATGTGAAAGGGACACCTTCATACAGGTGCCCTCACTGCTGTCTTACATCTTTTTCTATTCTAGCATAAAACACACGATAAGTTAACCTTCTGGTTCAGTTTGATTCTGCGTGCTTCCTTGCGCTACAACACTGGTTTTGTTCACATTCCCCTCATCATATTTGACATTTTTAACTGCAAAATAAATAAGAAAATGTCCAGCTCCTAAAATACATAGTAAGAAAGGTAAACTTTTTTCAGGCGAAAAAAATATGACAGCACATAAAAAACTTAAAATGGAACAAATTCTTCCAGCATTTAACCATAATTCCCTGACCACTATATATTCTACACGCCATTCTCTCGCCTGTTTTGCTCTACCAATTACATCGTATGTCATAGATCCGTACGGAACGAGTAAAATAGGATATGCAACCGCGATACATGCTGCATAAATAAGTAATTTCGTATATGTAACATTAAAAATAACTAAAAATACAACCGCGTATAAAATAATACCACCAAGTAAAATTGCTTTTTTTCGCCATTCTTTCTTTAACATACGAGCAACTAAATAATAGCACACAAATGATACTGCTGAATTCACTAAACTATACTTCCCTAGTGCTAACTCGCTACCAGATGCTAAATAGACGTATACCGAAATAACGAAAATAAACGTTCCTTCTCTTAAACCTTGGAAAAAATGAGCGCGCGTAATTCTTCCCCAGTTTTCATCAACTTGCCGCTCTTTCAATACTTGTACAATTTCATAGCGCCCTTCACATTCTCTCTTTGATAAAAAAAAGCTTAAAACAACTGCAATCGCAAATAGCATTAACGAGAGGAAGAAAACGACAGTATAACCACTCCATTTCTCCATACGTGAAATTGTATATCCGGCTGCTATTGGCCCAATCATTCCAGAGAACGATGTAAGAAGTCCGAGAAAACCGTTAAAAAAATCTCTTGTTTCTGGTTCTGTAATCTCAAAAGTCAACAAGTTAAATGCGAGCCAATAAAAACCATAACCAACTCCCAAAAGAGCTCCCATTAGTAAAATATAGTGAGAAGCACTTTTTCCCGCTACTAAAACGACGATAAAAAAAATAGCTAACGTGCCTACACCTATTCGTAATAAAATCGAACGATCAATACGTTTCGCTAATTTTCCGCCTACAAGAAATGTTAGGGGTTGCAATACAACGCTGGCCAAATTATACAAGCCTAGATTCACATAATTTTGTGTTTGCTTCCATAAATAAATGTTTACAAACGTATTCGATAAAGAAATTGCGAGCGTGTATAAACCTCCTATAACGAGCAATAATACTAAATCACGATTCACTTCAACATCACCAATTACATGTTTCCACTTCATACACAACTCTCCTTTACTTCATGTTCTAGTCTTCCAAAGACAAGCTCAATTATGTAAAAGGAGAACATAGAAAAAAGCTAGGAGAAAACTCCTAGCTTTTTTCTAGCTGTATTAACTTTAATTATTTTGCTTCTTGGTAAAGTTTTTCAGCAACGTTCCAATCTACAACGTTCCAAAATGCACCGATGTAGTCAGGACGACGGTTTTGGTAATTTAAGTAGTAAGCATGCTCCCAAACATCTAAACCGATAACTGGTGTTTTACCTTCAGTTAAAGGAGAATCTTGGTTTGGAGTGCTTGTTACTTCTAACTCACCATTGTTTACTACTAGCCAAGCCCAACCAGAGCCAAAGCGAGTTGCGCCAGCTTTTGCGAATTCTTCTTTGAATGTATCGAAGCTACCGAATTTCGCTTCAATCGCAGTTGCAAGTTCGCCTACTGGTTGTCCTCCGCCGTTTGGAGATAGGATTGTCCAGAAGAATGTATGGTTAGCATGTCCGCCACCATTGTTACGTACTGCTGTACGGATTGCTTCAGGTACTTCGTTTAAGTTTGTTACTAATTCTTCAACGCTTTTGTCAGCTAATTCTGCATGACCTTCTAAAGCAGCGTTTAAGTTTGTAATATACGTGTTGTGATGTTTTGTATGATGGATGTTCATTGTTTCTTTATCAAAGTGAGGTTCTAAAGCATCATACGCATAAGGTAAATTTGGTAATTCGTGTTTTGCCATTGTTATATTCCTCCCGGTTTATGTATTGTCACTATATATGTGACATACAACTTCATTCTACCCTAATTGCCATAGGGTGCAAACAAATAAATCACATTGTCTTGCTATCATTAAAGTAGCAAAATTCCCACTTCTTTTCAATTAAAATGCTCATATATTCCGTAAAAAAAGCTTCCTTCTACAAGGAAGCTTCCTGATGACATAATAAACATGCGAAATGGATATGGACCCTGTAGGACTCGAACCTACGACCGGACGGTTATGAGCCGTCTGCTCTAACCAGCTGAGCTAAGGGTCCACAATTATGTATGTAACATTAAAAACAACTAAATTCCCATCGGATATATCGTTTGAGAAATGTAAGATAAATTTACCATATACAAAAGAAAAGTGTCAATTGTATTTTTCTCTCCTAAAAGAAGAAAATTAAGTAAGAAGAAATTTAGTCCTTTCTACTATATGTAAATATAATATATCTTGAGCTTCTCTAGATTCGTACGTTACAATGATTTTATACATACATAAAGGAAGTGAATCTATGTCCATTTTTACACAGCTAGCAAAAAGCGTATATTCGCCTAAAGATATGGCGCTTTTCCGTTTTCAAAAAATCGGTAAAACCATTTTGTATATTATGCTTCTTTGCCTAATCACTACTATTCCAAGAACTTTCTTGTACGGTAGCGTTATTCAAGATGGTGTTAACATGGTAAATAAAGTGATTGAAAAAGATTTACCTGATTTCAAAATTGAAAATGGCGAGCTAACAGCTGATATTGACCAACCCATCGAAAAAGAAGATGGAAATGCCCTTTTCGTATTTGATCCAAATTCAACAGACTTAGAAAAATATCAAAATAAAACAGGTTTATTTGTTTTAAAAGATAAAGTAGTCTCCATGGGAAATGGCCAACCACAAACATACTCTTATAATGACTTATTAGGTGCATCTCTTGAGAAGAAAGATTTACAAGATTTCATTTCGTTATTTGACAGTATTTATCCAATCTTACTATTCGTTATTGGGTTCTTACTGTACTTGTTCCAATTATTTATTACCTTTGTAGGAGTTACATTACTTGCCTTCATCGGTTCTGCAATGAGCGGTCAACGCAAATTATCTTATAAACAAGTTTGGACGTTAACTGCTTACAGCTACACTATTCCAACAATCTTCTTTATGGTTATGGATTTATTCAAAATAAACGTACCTGGAGCAACATTCATTTACATCGCAGTTGTTTTAATCGTTCTATACTTAACAATTAAAGAAGTTCCAAAACCAAAAGATAAACAAGAACTATAAAAAAATGCCTATTTAGGCATTTTTTTTTTGGACAAGCATATATTCCTAGCAAGGGAGTGAAGGATATGAAGAGATTAGGTGTACTCTTATTCGTGCTTGTCCTCGGTTATATATTTTATTACGACATTAAAATCGGTACTTTACCGATGTTAAGTTCATACAAAAAAACAACAGCTGCCGAAACGATAAAAAAAGAAAATACAGATGCAAACCAGAATAAAGAGAAAGAAACAGAAAAAGAAACAGATACAGCTTATAAAGCAATTGAAGTAAAAACTGGTGATACAGTCCTTTCTATTACAGAAGCGATCAATAAGAAAAAAATCCCTTCTATTGAAAAAATAATTAATGATTTTAAACAATTAAATAAAAATACATCTGCTACAAAAATCCAAGTTGGAAAGTCTTATAAATTCCCGTTATATCAATAAGCCATCACTTAATCCTTGTCAATTACATAAAGGCGCTGATACAATAGTAAAAGTGAAACCGAGTACTTTGGTTTCTATAGCCCTTTCTCACACATACTATCATTGATGTAAGGGACTAAAATAAGAAACTTCTTTTATAAGGAGAGCGATCTATTCGTGAATGAAATGACTCATCGTACAAAAACACGTCCAGTTAAAGTCGGTAATTTAACAATTGGCGGTAACAATGAATTAATTATACAAAGTATGACAACAACAAAAACACATGATGTTGAGGCTACAGTTGCTGAAATTAAACGTTTAGAAGAAGCAGGCTGTCAAGTCGTTCGTGTTGCTGTTCCAGACGAGCGCGCAGCAAATGCTATTGCTGATATTAAAAAACAAATCAACATTCCACTTGTTGCTGATATTCATTTTGATTATCGCCTTGCTTTAAAAGCAATCGAAGGCGGCATTGATAAAGTACGTATCAATCCAGGTAATATTGGACGTCGCCATAAAGTAGAAGCTGTTGTAAACGCAGCGAAAGAGCGCGGCATTCCAATCCGTATCGGTGTAAATGCAGGTTCATTAGAACGTCACATTTTAGAAAAATATGGATACCCAACTGCTGATGGTATGGTCGAGAGCGCACTGCACCATATTAAAATTTTAGAGGACTTAGATTTCCACGATATTATCGTATCAATGAAAGCCTCTGATGTTAACTTAGCAATTGAAGCATATGAAAAAGCCGCTCGTGCTTTTGATTATCCATTACATTTAGGTATTACAGAATCAGGAACTTTGTTTGCTGGAACTGTAAAAAGTGCTGCTGGTCTTGGAGCAATTTTAAATAAAGGTATCGGAAATACACTACGTATTTCTTTAAGTGCTGATCCAGTGGAAGAAGTAAAGGTTGCACGTGAACTATTAAAGTCATTCGGTCTTGCATCTAATGCCGCAACACTTATTTCTTGTCCAACTTGTGGTCGTATTGAAATTGACCTAATTAGCATCGCTAATGAAGTAGAAGAATATATCTCTACACTTCAAGTTCCAATTAAAGTTGCGGTACTTGGCTGCGCTGTAAACGGTCCTGGTGAAGCTCGTGAAGCTGACATCGGTATTGCAGGTGCACGCGGAGAAGGTTTATTATTCCGTAAAGGGCAAGTTGTTCGTAAAGTACCAGAAGAAACTATGGTAGAAGAACTGAAAAAAGAGATTGATGTAATCGCTGCTGAAATGGCTGCCGAACGAGAAAAAGAAAAACAAGAACAATAAAAAAGACGGTTGCCCACAATTTTTGTGAGCAACCTTTTTTACATTTAAATTAAAAACTCGTCAGTTAATAACCGACGAGTTCTCTCATTTTGCACATTTTGGACAACGACCATATATTTCGAACTTATGTCCCGTTACCTCATAGCCTTTAAAATCTTTATTCATAAAATCCATTGGGCAAGAAGTGATTTCTTTCGTACCACCACAATCTAAACAAATAAAATGATGATGATGTGCCATAATAGAGCACGTAAAACGAAAATGTTTTTCACCATTTAATTCCGTTTGCTCTAAAACTCCAATTTCAGCGAATACCGTTAAGTTACGATAAATCGTATCGAAACTAAGTCCTGGATAATCATCCTTCATATGTTCTAAAACGTCTTTCGCAGTTAAATAACGATTATGTGCCGCGAATAACCTTAGCATCTCTTCCCTTTTCCCCGTATGTTTATATCCTTTTTCCTTCATTAGGCGTAAAGCTTCTGTTAGATTCATACCTATCCCTACTTTATGCAGTTTTTTTCTTCTTCCATAAAATCGCACCGATTAAAATAAGAACCGCTATCATAACAATTGTACCACCTGGTGCTAGATCAAGTTGATACGAAGCAAACATTCCACCAATTACTGCAATTTCACCAAATAAAATGGAAAAGAAAATTGTTTGTTTAAATCCTTTTGCAATACGAATACTTGCTGCAACTGGTAACGTCATTAAAGATGATACGAGAAGAACACCTACAACCCGCATTGATACCGCAATTACAAGAGCAACTAATATAATGAAAATAAAGTGAATCCACTTTGCACTCAAACCGGTTGATACAGCGTATTCCTCATCAAATGATAGTAAAAACAACTCTTTGTATAATAAAACAATCGTTATAATAACTACAATTGCTACTATACCAATAATAATTAAATCCGCACTTGTCACAGCACTTACACTACCAAATAAATAACTAAATAAATCCGTGTTAAATCCATTAGCAAGTGAAATGAAGATAACTCCAATCCCCATCCCTGCTGAAAGTATAATCGGAATTGCTAACTCTTGATAATGTTTATATACAGTACGTAATTTTTCAATTAGCAATGCTCCACCGATTGAAAAAAACATTCCCATATATAAAGGGTTTAAAAACCCACCGGTAAAGATTGTCTTTTCAAGTAATAAACTTGCTGCAATCCCCGATAATGTCACATGACTTAATGCATCCGCAATAAGCGACATGCGGCGAATTACAACGAACACGCCGATAAGTGGTGCGACAAGCCCTATTAAAACACCAGCGTATAAAGAATTACGTAAAAAATCATATTGTAAAAAATCCTGTATCATTATATCCTCCCGTGATGCCCATGTTCATGTTCTAAGCGATGAACATGATGTCCATATAAAATCGACATTTCGGCATCTTCTAACTCCCGGAATTTCTCTACATTCCCATGGAAATGTAGATGCTGATTTAAACATGCAACATGCGTCACCTTCTCTGTTACAGCACCCATATCGTGCGTAACAAGAATTAACGTGATCCCTAGCCTTTTGTTTAAATCCTCTAGTATCTCATAGAAGCTTTCCACATTTTTCACATCAATCCCAACAGTAGGTTCGTCCAAAATAAGTAATTCTGGATCACTTACAAGTGCACGAGCAATAAATACACGTTGTTGTTGTCCACCAGAAAGCTCTCCAATGTTGCGACCTTGGAACTCGCTCATCCCTACATCAGCAATCGCTTTTTCTACTTTCGCCTTATCGTCTTTCGTAAAGAAACGAAAAAGACCTTTTTTGGAAACAAGTCCCATTGAAACAACTTCAAAAACAGTCGCCGGGAAGCCTGAGTTAAAGCTATTTGCCTTTTGAGATACATAACCAACTTTATTCCACTCTTTAAACTTTTTACTATCAATGCCAAACAATCTAATACTTCCTTGCTTTGGCTTTAAAACACCCAATAAACATTTAAGTAAAGTCGATTTCCCTGAACCATTTGGCCCAACTAAACCTAAAAAAGCTCCCTTCGGAACTTGCAAATTAATATCTTCTAACACATTTCGATCTTCATACCGAAACGTAAGTCCTTCTATTTCTAATATATTATTCATTACACATCACCTATTTTAATTCAGAATGATTCCGATTTATCTCTATTTGAATTATAGTACAGCTTATTATAGTTGTAAACCAATCTGCCCAAAATATATTCCTTATTTCCAGAAACCTTACTATTATAACAAAAAGCAGAGAAAATTTCTCTGCTTTCAAAAGATATTGTAATTAATTTTTTAGTGAATCGCTGATTTAAACTTACCGCCATTCGTCTCTTGCGTACTCATAATCGTAACAAAGGCATTTTCATCAATTTCATGCACAATCGACTTTAACTTCGTCACTTCAAGACGCGTTACAACTGCATAAATAACTTCTTTTTCTTTATCTGTATAGCCACCTTTAGCAACAAGTTTTGTCGTTCCACGGCCAAGGCGGTGTAAAATTGCATTTGATACTTCTTCATATTGATCTGACACTATTAAAACCGCTTTTGTTTCGTCTAATCCTTGAATTACTGTATCAATAGTTTTAAATGCGATATAGTACGTCATAACAGAATACATCGCCTGTTCAACGCCAAACACAAATGCCGCCCATGCAAAAATAAATAAGTTCACAAACATTACGAATTCACCGACAGAAAACGGTAATTTCTTCGTTAATAAAATCCCCATAATTTCTGTTCCATCCATTGATCCGCCATGACGAATAACAAGTCCTACACCAAGACCTAAAATAAGCCCTCCAAAAACTGTTGCTAAAATTGGCTCAGTTGTAAATGGCGGAACAGCGTGCAACGTTGATTCAATAAACGCTAAAGCAACGATTCCGAACGCAGAAGATAACATGAATGTTTTTCCAATTTGTTTATAACCCGAGTACATAAACGGAATGTTAAGGATAACAACTAAAGTAGAAAAACTTAACCACCAAATATTAGGAGTAAGATAATCTAATATAAGAGAAATACCAATAATTCCACCATCAATAATTTTATTTGGCATTAAAAATAATTCAATCGCTACCGCCGCACACGCTGCTCCAAAGACAATCATAACTAAGCGATATATAAGATGAATAACACTTTCTTTTCGATGTTGCTTTTTTTCCATAAGTCCTCCTTATACTCTTTATCTATAGTTTTGTTCTTATATTATAGCATAAGCTTCTTTTTCTCATGGAAAAAACGAAACTCTATAAGAATATATACAAGCTATGTGCACATATATTTCGATAGTAGAACGTGTGAAGGAGGACAACACGATGAACCTCATCAAACAAATTGTTAATAAAAAATTAAATCATATTTCTACAAAAGAGCTATTAAAATATAGCAAAGAATATGAAGTTTCTATTACGACTGCACAAGCTGATCAAATTGTTTTACTTATGAAAGGAAAGAATATTAACATTTACGATAATGACGAACGACTAGAGCTCTTAAAACAAATAGCAAAAGTAACCTCCCCTGCTACTGCCCAACAAGTAAATACTTTATTTCAGCAACTACTAAAATAAGGAGGGGAAAATCCCCTCCTTATCGCTTATTGCGCTTTAATTTTCTCAAGAATCCCTTCATCAAAAGTACCATTCTTCAGCATTTCGATTTCTAATTTATATGGTGGCTTCTTGTCTTTTTTATCTTCACCTACATACGGCGTTTCAAGAATTTTTGGTACATGTGTAAGTTGTGGGTGATGCACAATATGATGCAGCGCCTTATATCCAATATGACCAAAACCAATATTCTCATGACGGTCTTTTCCGGCTCCGCGTACATTTTTGCTATCGTTAATATGAAGTACTTGTAAACGATCTATTCCAACAATCTTATCAAATTCGTTTAATACACCGTCAAAATCATTTACAATGTCATAGCCTGCATCGTGCGTATGACACGTATCAAAACATACAGATAACTTTTCATTATATTTTACGCCATCAATAATTTTCGCAATTTCTTCGAAGCTACGACCGCATTCCGTTCCCTTTCCTGCCATCGTTTCTAGCGCAATATTAACCGTTTGTTCTGGCGTTATTACTTCATTAAGCCCTTTAATAATTTGTTGAATACCAGCATCTGCTCCTGCACCAACGTGAGCTCCTGGGTGAAGAACAATTTGTCTCGCCACACCTAATGCTGCCGTTCTTTCAATTTCCATACGAAGGAAGTCAACACCTAATTGAAACGTCTCCGGTTTCGTCGTATTCCCAACATTAATAATATAGGGAGCATGGACGATAATTTCTTCGATACCGTTCAGTTCCATATGTTTTCTCCCTGCTTCTATATTCAATTCTTCAATTGGTTTTCTTCGTGTATTTTGCGGTGCACCTGTATAAATCATGAACGTTGTTGCACCGTACGAAACAGCCTCTTCACTTGCTGCTAATAACATCTTCTTACCACTCATTGAAACATGAGATCCAATCTTTAACATACAATCACCTCTTCAATATACAATAGATATAATGATAGCATAATTTGTAGAAACATGTAGTGAATTGTTTGTTCGCAAAAAAGGCACTACACAAATTTATATGACTATTTAAACAAGCTGTACTCTCTATTTAACTTAACTGAATTAGGCAAAACTTTAATCAATATTTTTCTATCCTTACTAATTATAAGTTCTCACAAATAGCGGGATAAAAAAAGATAAGGGAAAATCCCTTATCTTTTTTTATTGCTATATTTTCTCTTCACTTTATCACGTTCTGTTGCAAGTTTTCGCTTATAGTTTGGTTTTACTTTTTTCGGCTTTTTAACAACTTTTGTTGCCATAACATCTAGTCCATCATTTGGTTTTTTACGACTCTTACGACGACGACGTTCACCTAAATCCGCCCACTCATCTCCGCGTAAATCTACATGCTTAAACTCGATATGACGTTGTTTTTCCAAACTATCTAACGCTTCTTCATTTGCTGGATCATAAATTGTCACTGCAATACCTGAATGACCCGCACGTGCAGTTCTTCCAACACGGTGAACGAAGAAATCTAAATCTGATGGAAGTTCATAGTTAATAACATGACTAATTCCTTCAATATCAATACCGCGTGCTGCTAAATCAGTCGCAACAATATATTGGAATTCAAGATCACGAATTTGTTTCATCATTCTTTTACGATCACGTGGTGATAAATCTCCGTGAATTCGTCCAACTTTTAAGCCACGCTCTGTTAATCCATCAGCAACTTGGTCTGCCATTTTCTTCGTATTAGTGAAGACGATTGCTAAATACGGCTTAAATTGAAGCAACATCTTGTTCACTAAATCAATTTTGTTACGATGTCTAGAAGGCACTAAATAATGATCAATATTTCCAGCCGCAACTTGTTTCGGATTAATATGAATATGCTCTGGATTCTCCATATATTTCTTCAAAAACGGTTTTAATTTTTGAGGAATTGTTGCAGAGAAAACTAGCATTTGCAAGTTTTTAGGCATACGTCCTGCAATTTTATCTACATCTTGAATGAATCCCATATCAAGCATTAAATCTGCTTCATCGACAATAATAGTATTTGCTTTATAAACAAATAGCGCTTTTTCTTCTACTAAGTCTTTAATACGTCCTGGTGTTCCAACTACAATATGAGGTTGTTTTTTCAACTTTTCAATTGATCGTTGCTTATCAGTTCCACCAATTAAACAACGTGCTGTAATCATTTGATCTTCTGCACAGAACTTTGTTAATTTCACGATTTCTTCGTAAATTTGTTGTGCTAACTCACGAGTAGGCGCTGTAATAACAAGTTGTACTTCTTCACGACTTGCATCAATTCTGTTTAATGTAGGAAGTAAGTATGCATGTGTTTTCCCAGAACCTGTTTGGGATTGTCCAATTACACTCACACCTTTTTTCACAACCGGGAAAATTTTCTGTTGAATTCCTGTCGGCTCTGAAAAGCGTAGTTCACGAACTGCATCTATTAAAAATGGTTTAAAATCATACTGTGTAAAAGTTTGTTGTGTCATAAGTTACACCTTCTTTCTAAATTTCTACTGCGCGCACAAATCAGTCAAGTCTACATTATATCGAAATCTACAAGTAAAATCCATCTTTAGTTTAGGTTTTCACTTCAAAAACTAACCTTCTTCCCTCTTATTGCATATTGTATGTGTATATACCTAACTGAAGAAAGGAGGATTTCCCACATGTTTCCGAAATCCCCTATAAGACAAATGTATCCGAATCGAGGACAACAATCTTACACACCATATCCGATTCCACAACTACCACCGATGGCTCAAAAAAAGAAAGGTTTCCTTGCTAAACTCTTTAAAAAGCACGATCCAACCGAACCTTTCATGCAAATGGTCCCTCCTTATCGACAAATGGAAGGGCCACCGATGATGCACCAACAACCGCCGCCCCAATATCAACAGCAACAGCCATACCAACAACAATATACACAACAATATCAACCATACATGCAGCAATATCCAGAGCAGATGATACCACCTCAAATGTATGAATCAAATGATACACGTGGTGCTGCGTCAGCTACAACTGCAGTGGCATCTAGTAGCGGCATCGGTAGTTTTTTTTCAAATTTAATTTCGAACCCAACTAATATGATAAATAATATCGAAAAAGTATCTCAAGTCGTGCAATCTGTCGGTCCTGTTGTCGAACAGTACGGTCCCATTATGCGTAGTCTACCAAGCATTGTTAAAATCCTCACCTCCGGAAAAAGTACGGAAGAAAATCAAACTGAAGATGCAACAGAACAGGTTGAGGTAACAACTCCACCTCCTCCACCTCCAAAAAGGAAACGAAAACGAAAAAAAATAATGCTTGAACCGGTAATGGAAAAAGAGATTCCGAAAGAACCCGTTCAACAATCAGCAACAAAACCAAAACTATATGTGTAACAATCCTTTGTTTTCTATCCCCTCCTCCTTTATAATGTAAAAGACTATGCACAAAAGTATCCCTTGTTAGAAGGAGAGGATTACTCATATGAAAATTGTTAAAATTTCCCCCCGTGGTTATTGCTACGGTGTTGTCGATGCAATGGTAATTGCACGTAACGCTGCATTAGATAAATCATTACCGAGACCTATTTATATTTTAGGTATGATTGTTCACAATAAACATGTTACAGACGCTTTTGAAGAAGATGGAATCATTACGTTAGACGGACCAAGTCGCTTAGATATTTTAGATCAAATCGATTCTGGTACTGTTATTTTTACTGCTCACGGTGTTTCTCCTGAAGTTAAACAACGTGCAAAAGAAAAAGGTTTAACGACAATCGATGCAACTTGTCCAGATGTTACAAAAACACATGACCTTATTGAAACAAAAAAAGCTGAAGGATACCATGTCATCTATATCGGCAAAAAAAATCATCCAGAACCAGAAGGCGCGGTTGGTATTGCACCTGATATCGTTCATCTTATCGAAAGAGCTGCTGATTTAGAAACATTAGAAATCCCAACGGATAAAATTTTAGTTACGAATCAAACAACAATGAGTCAATGGGATGTTCAACATTTAATGGAGGATATTCAGAAAAAATTTCCAACAGCAGAATTCCATAAGGAAATTTGTTTAGCAACTCAAGTTCGCCAAGAAGCGGTAGCTAAACAAGCGGATGTTGCAGATTTAACAATCGTTGTTGGTGATCCAAAAAGTAATAATTCGAATCGCTTAGCGCAAGTATCACAAGAAATTGCTGGTACGAAAGCTTATCGTGTTGCGGATGTAAGTGAAATTCAATTAGAGTGGCTACAAGGTGTAGAAAACGTAGCTGTTACAGCAGGCGCTTCTACTCCAACGCCAATTACAAAAGAGGTTATCGCTTTCTTAGATCAATATGACCCAATGAATCCAGCTACATGGGAAAGAATTCGAAAAGTACCACTTCAAAAGATACTACCTCGTGTAAAAGTGAAAAAAGAACAATAATAAAAACCGTTGCCTATATGAGCAACGGTTTTTATTTTTCTTATACAAATGTAAACGGATCTGTATGTAACTGCGAAGCATGAATGTGTACATTGAATTTCTTTGCATCCACTTTTTCTTGTAATTGCTTTTGCACACCTTGCTTCATTACTTTTTCAACGTTATGTCCTGGATCAACTATATTTAAACCAAGCATCATCGCATCATGAGCAACATGATAATACATGTCACCTGTTACATATACATCTGCTCCTTTAAATTTCGCTTGGTTTATATATTTATTACCGTCACCACCAAGTACAGCTACTTTACGCACTGTATCATCTAACTTCCCAACAACTCTCGCGCCCTTTACATGTAATGATTGTTTCACATGTAAAGCAAACTGCTCAAGCGTCATTTCTTCTTGTAAATACCCTATTTTACCAAGTCCTAATGTTTCACCTTTATTATCAAGAGGATATACATCATACGCCACTTCTTCGTATGGATGGGCTGCCAACATCGCTTTAATAACTTTTCTTTGTAATGAAGCTGGAATAATCGTTTCGATACGCACCTCGTCCACACGTTCTAACTGTCCAGTTTCACCGATATAAGGGTTTGTACCTTCTTGAGGGATAAACGTACCCACCCCTTCACTACCGAACGTACAGTGGCTATAATTACCGATATGACCTGCATCCGCATCTCCAAGAGCTTTGCGCACTTCTTCTGCATGAGTTATCGGAACAAATACAACAATTTTTTTCATTTCTTCTGCATATGTAGGAACTAATACTTCTGTATTTTGTAACCCTAACGCATCAGCAAGTAAATCATTTACCCCGCCCTTAGCAATATCTACATTTGTATGTGCTGCATAAATTGCAATATCATTTTTAATACACGCTTCAATAATTTTTCCGTACGCCTTATCTGTATGAATCGCTTTTAATGGGCTAAAAATTAAAGGATGGTGCGCTATAATGATATTCGCTCCTAATTGGATTGCCTCGTCCACAACTTCCTCCGTTACATCTAACGCGATTAGTACGTGCTGCACAGGTTTATTAAGTGCCCCAATCTGCAGGCCGATCTTATCCCCTTCCATCGCTAAATGCTTCGGATACATACTTTCAAATAAAGAAATAATTTCATGACCATTCGGAATTTTACTCATGATAAAACCTCCCCTATCATTTTCATTTTCGCGTCTACTTCTGCACGCTTCGCCTGTGTTTCTTCAGATTCTGCCGCACGCTCTAACTGTTTTAAAATATTTTGGAAGTTTTTCAATTCTCCTTCCCACTTTTCAACAAAAGCTGCACTTTTTTCTTTTATTAAAAATGGACCCATAAACAATTCAGCTTGTTTATTATCCGAGTAAGGTGCTGCAATATTTCCTCGTTCCCCAACTAAAATCTCGTAAATTTTCCCATCTTCTTTTACGATTTTTTCATGGGTAAGCTCCCAGCCATTTTCAATAAACCATTCACGAATGTGATGCGCTGCGATGTTCGGCTGTAAAATTAAACGTGTTACACCTTCTAATTTTTCTTTACCACTTTCTAAAATATCACGAATTAGTGCTCCACCCATACCAGCAACTGTAATCACATCTACTTCCCCTGGTGTAATTACTTCCAATCCATTCCCTTTACGAACGTCTACCTTATCTTGCAAGCCACTTTCAGCTACAGTTGCTTGCGCAGATCGAAATGGTCCGTCTACAACTTCTCCTGCAACTGCTTTTGTAGCAATATTATTTATAATTGTATAACACGGTAAATACGCATGATCCGATCCAATATCAGCTACTGTGGATCCTACTGGAATCTCCCGCACAACTTCTTCTAATCGTTTTGAAAGCTTTACTTCATTCATGTATTTCCATTACTCCTTCTCTTGTCAGTCTGTCTCCATGATAATGAATTTATAGTGGTTGTTGCAAGTCCATAACAACACTTCCATTCTCTATTACTAATCGTATTTTAGAAAGTATAGAAAAACAAGCCTTTTGCACAAAAGCAAAAGGCTTGTTTTTCTATACTTTACCCCGCTATTTGCGGACAGTAAAACTCCCACCTCAAAATTCGGCTAGAACAAAGAAGCTAGGTGGGAGACCAACTGCCCGTAAACGCCCGATTGGTGAGGGCTGATAATCAATGGGGGATGCCCCCCCACTGATTAAAGTTTCACTTTATTTTTTCTTCGATAACCAATCAGCTACTTTAGCCGCTTGGTCAGCTGGAACTATATTTGGTGGCATATTTCCTTTTCCTTTTGAAAGAATTTCTTTAATTTCATCTTTCGAAAGTTTCCCACCAATTTTTTGTAAATTAGGTCCCACTGCTCCTTGTAACTGATCACCGTGACAGCTCGTACAGCTTTGCTTTACAATATCCTCTGGCTTTGATGCTGTTTGCGCTGGTTTCCCACCATTTTTTGCATCAGCTAACTCTTTAGATTTATTTAGCCCCTGAAATGAAAATACAAACATAACGATAATACCTAATGCTGCAATAAGAGCGAACGGAATCAACGGATTACGTTTCATATCTCTTCTCCCCCCTCTATACCCCTAAATAGTTAGATGATTCAGTCATTTTCATTGTACTTGAAAACGTTCTATCAGAAAAGAGCAAACTAATATTCGTTAAAAATATTCCATAAATTCAGTTTATTGATTTTCACTATTATATCGCATATTATTTCGATAATTACTAACGTTTCTCATCATATTTTTTACTTTTCTACATATTATTTTGTATATAATAAACAAAATAAATCGAAAAATCGAAAAATGAGCATTTGCAAATCAAAAGACAATTCTGTAAAATAAATTACAAGAAATTGTAATCGTTGCCGATAGCTAAATTTTAACAAAAATTAACAAAACAAAAAAGTTTACTTCACAAAAGTGAAGTAAACTTAAAGGTAGCCTATTCTAAGAAATCCTTAAGACGCTTACTACGACTTGGATGTCTTAATTTGCGAAGCGCTTTTGCTTCAATTTGACGAATACGTTCTCTCGTTACGCCGAATACTTTCCCAACTTCTTCAAGCGTACGAGTTCGTCCATCATCTAAACCAAAACGAAGACGCAGAACATTTTCTTCACGATCTGTTAGTGTATCTAACACATCTTCTAATTGTTCTTTTAGCAACTCATACGCTGCATGGTCCGCAGGCGATGTTGCTTCTTGGTCTTCAATAAAGTCACCTAAATGGGAGTCATCTTCTTCACCAATTGGTGTTTCAAGAGAAACTGGCTCCTGTGCAATTTTTAAAATTTCGCGTACTTTTTCTGGAGCAAGATCCATTTCTTCACCAATCTCTTCAGGAGATGGTTCGCGTCCTAAATCTTGTAATAATTGACGTTGTACACGAATTAACTTATTAATCGTTTCAACCATATGAACTGGAATACGAATTGTTCGCGCTTGGTCTGCAATCGCACGTGTAATAGCTTGGCGAATCCACCAAGTTGCATACGTACTAAATTTAAAACCTTTACGATAGTCGAACTTTTCAACTGCCTTAATTAGACCCATATTTCCTTCTTGGATTAAGTCTAAGAAAAGCATACCACGGCCCACGTAGCGCTTTGCAATACTTACTACAAGACGTAAGTTTGCTTCAGCAAGACGGCGTTTTGCTTCTTCATCGCCTTCTTCAATACGCGTCGCAAGTCGAATTTCTTCTTCAGCAGATAGTAAGTCTACACGACCAATTTCTTTTAAGTACATACGAACAGGGTCATTGATTTTCACACCTGGCGGCACACTTAAATCATTAAGGTCAAATTCTTCTTCCGTTTTTGTAATTTGGCGATTATTAGGACCTTCGTCGTTGTCATTGTCACCAACTAAGTCAATCCCTTGTTCACCTAAATATTCATAGTATTCATCCATTTGATCGGATTCAATTTCAAATCCATTCATGCGTTCTGCAATCTCTTCATATGTAAGAACGCCACGTTTTTTTCCGAGCTCAGTGAGTTGTTCTTTCACTTGCTCAAGGGTCATTTCAGTTTCAATTTGTTTAGAACGAGCTGGTTTGTCAGCCATCTGTTCCCCTCCTTACGCGAGATACAAACATTCATTATACTAAAATTTTATCAAAAAAGCTATTTTCTTGCTTTTTGATTTTGTAAATATGCCACATAATATTTAGCAGCCTCTACAGGATCTGTTTTTTCCATTTGTTTTACTTTAAAGATGATTTCCATCTTTTCAAGTTTTTCCTGATGACGTTTGAGCGTCTCCAAATGACCTTGCAACACTTCTTCTGTGTATTCTGGATTAATAAATTCATCCGTCGAAATATCAGTGATAATATTTTTCAACTTTTCATCAGAGAGCCAACTTAAAAATGTTCCGACTGAAGGTTCATTTCCCTTTTCATAATATGCGTATAGTTCATATAAAATCCCTTTATGTTCTTCTGTATGAAAATCTTCTATATGGGATTCCATACGAACAGTCACTTCTGCACTTTGCAACATATGGTAAATAATTTCTCTTTCTGCCCTTTCAAAACCTGTTAACTTCGGTTTCGTTTGAACAATTTGAGATGGCTTAGAAACCTGCTTTATTTGTTTTTGCTGTACCTTTTGTTCTTTGCGATATTGGTGCAATTGATTCAAAAGTGTTTCCATTGAATACGAAAATTCTTGCGATAATGACTTTAAATATGATTCAGCCTGCATCGCATCCTGTAGCAATGATAACTCTTTTAAAACACTTTTTACATATTCTTCTTTGCCAGACTCATCTTGCAAATTTTTCCCTAAACGCAAATAATTTATTTTGAAACCAACAAAACTTATACTTGATTTCACAAGATTTTCAAAAGCAGTTGTCCCATATTGTTGCACATATTCATCAGGATCAAGCTTATCTGGCAAGGGTGTGACTTTCACTTGGCAACCGACTTGCAATAACAACTGCCCTGCTTTCATCGTCGCTTCTCGCCCTGCTTTATCACCATCATAGCAAAGAACAACAGTTTCAACGTTACGTCGCAGAAGTTTCGCTTGTTCTTCAGTTAAAGCTGTTCCCATTGTCGCAACAGCTTCTTCCACACCACTTTTTACCGCGGCTAGCACATCGGCATATCCTTCAAAAAGGACAACCTGCCCACGTTTTCTAATAAACGGCCTTGCTTGGTGGAAATTATACAACAACTTACTTTTATGAAAAATTGGTGTTTCAGGACTATTTAAATATTTCGGAGTATCATCTCCTAGCGCCCTTCCACTAAACGCTATCACCTTACCTTGTAAAGTGTAAATTGGAAACATAACCCTTCCACGGAAGCGGTCATAATGACTACCATCCTTCTCGCTTCTTATAAGAAGGCCAGCTTGTTCCATACTAGATAGCGAAAAACCTCTTTTTTGTAAAATTTTTGTCGTTGCATCCCAAGCGGGTGATGCATAACCAATTTCAAACTTCTCAATCATTTCTTTTGTAATACCACGTTTTAATAAATACGAAAGTGCTTCATTTCCTTCTTCTGTATTTACTAATAAATGGTGATAATACTTCTTCAAAAGTTCATGAGCCTGTTGCATGATGACAGTGTCATCAGATATGTTTTCTTGTTGTCCTTGCCCTGATGTATATTCTGCAACTGCAATTCCATTTCTTTCACCCAGCTTTTGAACAGCCTCGGTGAAAGCAAGTCCTTCCATTTTCATAAGAAAGGAAAATACATTTCCACCTTCTCCACATCCGAAGCAATGAAAAATTTGCTTATCAGATGAAACAGAGAATGAAGGGGAATTCTCACCATGAAATGGACAAAGGCCGAAATAGTTACGCCCCTGCTTTCTAAGTTGAACATACTCACCTATCACTTCTACAATATCGGATGACGTCCGAATCTGTTCAACAACTTCTTCGGGAATTCTGTTCCCCATAACTCCATCTCCGTATTTTGTATTCGATATAAATTAAAAGATTCCTTTATAATTCGACAATATTTTTTCTAAATTTATTAGAAAGTGCCGTCGATCACGTTGTGTACACTATTTTGGACCTTTTGTATAAGCCCCTTGCCTGCGTAACTTCACAAATACATACCTACTATATAAAATTGTATCCATTTGCTCATCTTTTACAAATGTACTTCGTGGAGACAATACATGTACTCCTTTTTTCAAAAGAAGACTAGCAAGCCACATATCCTATGTGATCACAAAATCTGTAGCTTTTGCATGTTGATTAATATAAAAACCGACTTCATCTTGCTTAAAATCTACATAGACCCAATTATCTTGCTGCTTTCTTAAACGATGAGCCTACGATACGACAAACAAAATTTCGACATAAATTTTTGTTCTAACGCGCACAATTTCATCCTTCACGGGATATGCATCTGCATCAACTAATATCTCACTGATGTTTTGCATATTTCTGTATTCTACATCCCTTCTGCGAATCCTTCCATAATGTGCGTTTTCTTGTTTAGATTTTGTCGATTTAACGTAAATACATGTCTTTTTCGCAAATCCTATCCCTAGTTTATTCTGAAAAATTAAAGTCTAAACGTAAAATATAGGTTTTTATCACAATTTTTTATTATAATATATTTTCTTCAACTACGCTACATATCCCTTTAATTTTCATTTTACATTTAAAGATAACTAAATCGTTCCTTCAACATAATAAAAAAACAGAAGAATATAAGTATAACCATTACACTGTATTCTATTACTAAATCGCCAGTTATTGCCCTACTTCTCACGAGCGAAAAAAGCACATTCACCTGTGGTAAATGTGCTAAAACATTTTTTGGTTTTGCACTGCATTCACAATAATATTAGCTGTTTCTTCAATCGCCTTATTTGATACATCAATCACTTGACAATTTATTTTACTCACTACATTCTCAAAATGAACGATTTCTTCTTTAATACGATTAATATTCGCATATGTTGCTCCATCACTTAATCCAAGTGATTTTAATCGTTCTTTTCGAATATGATTTAACTTATCCGGTGTAATTTTCAAACCGAAACATTTCTCTTTTGCCACTTTATATAATTCCTCAGGCGGATCCACTTCTGGTACAAGTGGTACATTGGCAACTTTCAAGCGTTTATTATGCGCTAAATATTGTGAAAGTGGTGTTTTTGATGTGCGTGAAATTCCAATCAACACGATATCGGCTTTTAAAATACCACGTGCATCTCTACCATCATCATACTTAACCGCAAATTCAATCGCTTCAATCTTTTTAAAGTACTCTTCATCTAATCTTCGAACGACACCTGGCTCATACCTTGGTACTTGCCCTGTAATTTCTTCAATTTGATCGATAAGAGGTCCGATAATATCGTATGCCTCTACCCCTTCTTTTGCCGCCTCTGTCAATAAATATTGACGCATATCAGGCTTTACTAACGTAAAACAAATAAGCGCCTGATTGCTCTTGGCAATCGAGATCACTTCTTTTAATGTCCCTGTATCTTCTACATAAGGTACACGTCTAATATCAGGAGCGAATGGGAACTGTCCCATTGCCGCTCTAACAACCAAATCAGCCGTTTCTCCTACAGAGTCAGATACGACATATACGATTTTATTATCCATTACATTACCTCACTTTAAACAAATTACACTTATTCGTTATTTACTAAATTTACAAACGCACGTGTAATATTTGTCTTTGTAATTCGCCCAATCACTTCTAGACCTTGTTTCGTGTCCTTTACAACTGGCATCGCATCAATCTGTCTTTCTATTAATTCCATCGCAATATCATATAAAGAATCCTCCCTGCGACACATCGCAATGTTTGGCATCCTTGTCATGATAATATTAACCGGAAGAGAGGTTAAATCCTGCTTTCCTAAGCTAGCTCGTAATAAATCTTTACGAGATACAACGCCAACCAATAAAATAGCTTGATCTACAACAAACAATGTACCAACATCCTCTAGAAACATAGTACAGATTGCATCGTATACTGATACATTTTTATCAATTACAGCAGGTCTAGATTGATAATCTTGCACTTTAATTTTTTTAACAGCTTCAGATAATAGCTGTCCCCCAGTTTTACCCGTATAAAAATAACCTACGCGTGGACGCGCTTCTAGATAACCAGCCATCGTTAAAATTGCTAAGTCTGGTCTTAGCGTTGCACGTGTTAAACCCAATTGCGCAGCAATTGACTCCCCTGTAATAGGACCGTGATCTTTTACAATCTGAATGATATGTTCTTGCCGTTTATTCAGCTCTATGATAATCACCACCTTTAATGCACAACGAAAAAAGTTATACTATCTCTTAAATATTATATACTAAATATGCTATTCGAAAAAGAAAGTATGTAAAAAGGACCATATACGGCCCTAATTATATTTGAAATTTATCAAGTTGTTCTAAGAAACGCCTTGATTTCAAATAAATCCCACAATATTCATCATAATATGTATTCAATACTGTGCGCATTTGTTTTTTTGTACTATCCTTCACCGATACATTACCGAGCCGGTGTAGATCGAAGTGAAAAAAGAGACGTAATAATTTATGAACAGCCTCTCCCACCGGAATACGATACTGATCTTGCTCTGCATGACGCGAGCACAGAAAACCGCCTTCCCGAACAGAGAAGGCGACAAAATCTGTTTCTTGATGACAAATAGCACATGTATCAAAGTACGGGCGCATCCCTAATACCGGAAGCATTTTCGTTTGATAAATTAATGATAATACTTCTGGGTCAACACCCTCACACATATAATGCAACGTTTGATATAACATTTCAAATAAATACGGATTATTCTTCTTATCTTCTGTTGCTTTATCAGTTAATTCAATAATAAATGATGCATAAGCAGTTAAAAATATATCCTCACGAATTTCTTTCATAGATGAAATAATCTCGCCTTGTTGCAAAGTTCCAAGTCCAGATCCTATTTGAATAAGAAAATGACCATGTGTCATAAGTTGCGAAACAGCTGCTAACCGACTCTTCGGTTTTTTCGCCCCTCTTGCCATTGCACTTACCTTACCAAATTCCCGTGAGAATATTGTAACAATCTTGTTCGTTTCTCCGTAATCTGTCGTACGGATAACAATGCCCTCAACTTTTTGAAACATGTTCGTCACCATCCAAGGTTTGAACAAAACGGGTCAAGAAATTGGAGAGTCTAGATGCGCTAACTCCTCTTCATGTTGATCCATCTCATCGTTTACGTCTTTTTCCATTTCTTTCAAAAGCAAATACGTTTCAATGCTTCCTGTTTTGGAGAAAAACTTCCAGGTAAAATCTAGCATAAGAATCCACCTTTCTCAATAAGCGTAGCCTATAAACCAATTTCCTTTGTTGTTATTAAATTGACCCATTTTGTTCATTTTCATGTGAGAAAATTTTTTCCTAATTTATCAAGGTTCATAAAAACCAATAATCAGTGGATGAATGAACCATCCACTGATTACAACTTTACTCCATATTAATACTCGTCTTCACGGAAACCAAGGTCACGGAGCTGTGACATCTTATTACGCCAATCTTTTTGCACTTTTACCCATACTTCTAAAAATACTTTAGAACCAAGTAGTGCTTCAATGTCAAAACGAGCTCGCTTACCGACTTCTTTTAACATCTTCCCTTGCTTACCTATAATAATTCCTTTTTGTGATGCACGTTCAACAACAATCGTTGCATTTATATAAACTGCTCCGCCCTCACGTTTTTGAATTGCATCAATAACAACCGCTACAGAGTGCGGCACTTCCTCACGTGTTAAATGTAATACTTTTTCACGAATAAGCTCTGAAATAATAAATCGCTCTGGATGATCCGTTACTTGATTATCTGGGTAGTATTGCGGTCCTTCTGGTAAATACTTTTTAATTGTTCCAATTAAAGCGTCCACATTATTACCGTCTAATGCAGAAATTGGTACAATCTCTGCAAACTCATATAGTTTACGGTATTGATCAATTAACTCTAATAATTGCTCTGGATGAAGTTGGTCAATTTTATTAATTACCAAAAATACTGGTTGTTTCGTTTCTTTTAATTTCTCAATAATGAATTCCTCACCACGACCAAATCCTTCAACTGCATTGACCATAAACAGAACAATATCAACTTCTTTTAATGTCGTTTGAGCCATCTTCACCATGAAGTCGCCTAGTTTATGTTTAGGTTTATGTATCCCTGGTGTATCAATGAAAATTACTTGTGAATCATTTTCTGTATATACGCCTTGAATTTTATTACGAGTTGTTTGTGGCTTGTCACTCATAATGGCAATTTTTTGGCCGATAATACGATTTAAAAATGTAGATTTTCCAACATTCGGTCTGCCAATAATAGAGACAAAACCTGATTTATAACCTTTTCTATTCATGTAAATCCTCCGCTAAAAATGCTCCTGGTAACAATTCTCCGACTGTCGTCTCTTGAACGTCACCATGTAAATTTGATAGGTATACTTTCGTATCCTGTTTACATAATTCTACCATAACTTGTCGACATGCTCCACAAGGAGGTACTGGACGCTTTGTATCTGCTACAACTGCAATAGCTACAAACTCTTTATCTCCTTCGGAAATCGCCTTAAATAAAGCTGTTCTTTCTGCACAGTTACATAAACCATATGATGCATTTTCAACATTACATCCACGATATATTTTTCCATCCTGAGTTAGTAAAGCTGCACCTACTTGAAATTTAGAATATGGTACGTACGCTTGTTTACGCGCTTCGATTGCTTCTTGAATTAATTGTTTGCTATTCATATTCCCGCATCCTTTCCGTTCACAGCTGTGAATAGATACATTCTTCTATTAAAGGCCCTCACGGCGCTCCCAAAGCTTAATAAAAGCTTTGGAATGCAACTATACCATATACGGTAAGAAGATAATAGCACCAATTACAACAGCTATAATCGTAAATAATAAAACCGATCCCGCTGCAACATCCTTTGCGTTTTTCGCAAACGGATGAATATCGGTGGTTGCTAAATCTACTGTTTTTTCAATAGCCGTATTCACCATCTCCAAACTCATTACAATTCCAATCACAATAAGTAATACAATCCATTCTATTTTTGTAATATGGAAATAAAAGCCGCAGCATATGACAATGACTGCGGCTAAATAATGAATTTTCATATTTCGTTCATGACGAAGACAAAAGTATATACCAGCTATAGCATATCCAAAACTATTTATAAGTTTTCCTTTTTTCATCGCCCTAATCCAAATGCCTCTAAAATTTCCTTTTGTCTTCCAAACATTTCTTTTTCATCTTCTTCTGTCATGTGATCATAACCAAGCAAATGTAAAAAGCCATGTAACGCTAAAAACCCAAGTTCACGATCAAAAGAGTGTCCATATTCCTCAGCTTGCTCTTTCGCTCTTGGAATAGAAATAATAAGATCCCCTAACATACGTGGCATCTCCGCACCGATAATTTCCATTTCTCCTTCTCCCATTTCTTCCATAGCAAAAGAAATAACGTCCGTAGGCTGATCCTTATCTCGGTAATCACGGTTTATTTCACGAATACGTTCATTATCTACAAATGTAACCGATAATTCTGCGCCTTCTTCTATGTTCTCCATTTGAGCTGCTTTCTCTACTAAACCTCGAATCAAACTTATATATTCGTCTTTCACTTCTTCTGTTTCATCAATAAAATCAATTAATAAACTCATTCTTTCTCCTTTTCTTCCGGCGGTTCCGGATATGTAATACGGGAATGGAAAATACCATTTAACGTTTCACATAACGTTTTTCCAACGATTTGTAGTTCCTTAAATGTCAAATCACATTCACTAAATTGACCATCTTGCAGGCGATCTTTAATAATACTTTGCACTAAATTATTAATCTGATCTGGTGTTGGATGGTTCATCGAACGTACCGCCGCTTCCACACTATCAGCAATACCAACGATCGCCGACTCTTTAGAAGTTGCTTTTGACCCTGGATAGCGGAACATTTCCTCCGTATATTTCTCTTTATCTTCTTTAATCGCATTATAATAAAAATATTTAAGTAACGTTGTACCATGATGCTGTCCAGCAATATCGATAATTTCTTGAGGTATATGGTGTTCTTCTAACATTCTCACCCCATCGGTTACATGAGCAATTATAATATCTTTGCTCGTTACAGGGTCTAATCTATCATGCGGGTTTTCAATACCCATTTGGTTTTCAATAAAAAACTGTGGTTGTACCGTTTTCCCTACATCATGATAATACGCCCCTACACGCGCTAACACTCCATTTGCTCCAACTGCTTCACAAGCAGCTTCTGAGAGATTAGCTACCATTACACTATGGTGATATGTACCTGGTGCTTCTAATAAAATTTTGCGCAAAAGCGGGTGATTCGGACTTGAAAGTTCCATCAATTTCATACTCGATACAATCCCAAGACCACTTTCTAAATACGGTAAAATCCCCATAGCTAGAACAGAAGAGATAATACCCGAAACAGCAGCCATTAATAATTGCACCCCAATTTCAAGAGGTGAAAAATTCCCGTTACGTAATAATAGCAGCGCCGCTAATACGACTACATTTAATACAGAAACGAGTATACCAGCTTGTAAAATCATCGTACGACGATTTTTTTCTCTCAAGAAAATACTAACTGATAATGAACTTAATAAAACATAAATCCCCACACTATAATTCAGTGTACTCGTTACACCTTCATTAAACATAATACTTCCGCATACAGAAAAGATCATACTCGTTAAAAATACAAATCGATCACCAATCATTAATTTTACAAGTATTGTTCCCATCGCAACTGGAACAACATACGCGATTCCTGCATATTCAAGCTTTTGGAACAAACTAATGATTTTCATCAAAACAATCGTGATAGACAAAATTGTGATATACGCTAAGACATACGGCCTATCTTCTCTTTTCCGCTGTAAAAACACTTCAAACTGCTTATGCATAAAGTACAATAACACACAAATAAGCACAGCCAGACCAACATAGGGTTGGAAGGTATTGCCCTTCTCTAACAATCCGGCTAACTTCAACTGCTCATACGCTTCTCGCGAAATCGTATCGCCCTCTTTCACAAGAACTTGTCCTTGAAGGATAAAAACTGATGCAACTGAATCTTCCGCTATTTTTTTACTATCTTTCGTCGCAGCTGAATCATAAAAATAGTTCGCTGTAATCGCATACTTCCCTAGTGTATTCACCGCATCTTTTAAATCACTGCTTATACTTACGCTACTCATTTCAGTAACGAATTGTTCTCTTGCAGCTTCTTCTTGATCCATCTTGATGTGTTCCCTCATAATTTTATTAACTGCTGTTACAGCCGCATCCTTTGCTAATGACAATTGACTTGAATCAGCATTAATAAATTTCAACAAAATCGAATCTGTTAAGCTTTTTGCTAAATCTGTTGGCAATTTCTTCTTTAACTTGTCCAATTTGTCCACATCAGAAATTTTTTTATACTCGTCTGGTCCAGTCGATTTAGCCTCTGCCTCTACTTCACTTACCGCATCAAAGACGGAAGTTACAATATCCACTTTATTTTGCTTATATTCGCTTTTATATGTATATTTATCCTCAACCTTTTGAGCGGCTTCGTTTTTCTTTTTCGCCGTTGCGGCTTTATCTTCAATTTTAATAGGAGAGTGAATTGTTTTTTTAGCAATTTCGAGCTCTTTAACATCTAATTGCTCTGGCTTTACATTATTCATAAGCGCAAAAAACAGTACTGCTCCTAATAATACGTAAGAAACCCAACTTAGTTTTTTCGAATGTTGTATATTACGAAACCACTTAAAAATTTCTTGAGATCTTGACATGATTTCAATACCTTCTCCTCTCCAGAAATAAAGTGAAACTATTTATAGCTTTCATTTCTTCTAGGCAACGATACTTTTTGGACAACATTTTTATCCACTATCACCTATAGTTCATTTCCCTCGTCTTTAATGATAGTAAAAAATATGCCATTCGCCAACCTTATCATACAAAAAGAAATGACCCTGACAAATAGGATCATTCCATTTTATCATATGCCTCAATAATACGTTGCACTAATGGGTGTCTCACAACGTCTGTTTGTTCCAGTGTTATGAACGAAAGACCTGATACACCAGATAAAATATTAGCAGCAATAGAAAGACCTGATTTTACCCCTTTTGGCAAATCTACCTGTGAGGGATCTCCCGTAATAACCATTTTAGAACTAAAACCTAATCGCGTTAAAAACATTTTTATTTGAGCACCAGTTGTATTCTGTGCCTCATCTAATATAACAAATGAATCATCAAGAGTACGTCCTCTCATATAAGCAAGAGGCGCAATTTCAATTACACCTCGTTCCATCATACGCTGTGTGTATTCTTGCCCAAGAATATCGTGCAACGCATCATACAACGGACGTAAATACGGATCTACTTTTTCTTTCAAATCACCTGGTAAAAAGCCTAAACTCTCTCCAGCCTCTACAGCAGGTCTTGTTAAAATAATTTTCTTCACATACC
>Ga0213824_1000051_pt1 | contig 102928 bp, 91 predicted proteins | sample MC6MC0906MG_FD_179892 | JGI IMG/M metagenome (GOLD analysis project Ga0213824, IMG submission 179892) | Enriched soil aggregate microbial communities from Iowa State University, Ames, United States - MC6-MC0906-MG | ecosystem: Environmental > Terrestrial > Soil > Unclassified | place: USA: Iowa...
GAGTCATGTCGAGAGTCTGTCAAGTTACTGGTAAGGGTCCAGTAACCGGGAACAACATTTCCCACGCAAACAACAAAACCCGTCGTCGTTTCCTGCCGAACCTGCAGCACCACCGTTTCTGGGTTGAGTCCGAGAACCGTTTCGTGCGTCTGCGCGTTTCTGCCAAGGGCATGCGTATCATCGACAAGCGCGGCATCGACGCCGTTCTGGTTGACATCCGTCGCGCTGGCGCCAAGGTCTAAGGAGAACATCATGCGTGAATTGATCCGTCTGGTTTCGAGTGCCGGTACCGGCCACTTCTACACCACCGACAAGAACAAGCGCACCACTCCGGACAAAATCGAGATCAAGAAATACGATCCGGTTGTTCGCAAGCACGTGGTGTACAAGGAAGCCAAGATCAAGTAATTGATCGGCGACCTGAAAAAAACCCGCATCCGAAAGGACGCGGGTTTTTTTATGCCTGTCGCAACGGGCTGTCTGGCGACCGCGCGTTATTTCTGCTCGAACATCACATAGATCTTGCGGCACGGTTCCAGCACTTCCCAGGTGCCCTTGAAGCCCGCAGGGATGACAAAGCGATCACCGGCACGCAGCGTCTTGGCACCGCCATCCGGGTCGCGCAGCACCGAGACGCCCTGAACGATCTCGCAATACTCGTGCTCGGTGTAGCTCACAGTCCACTGCCCGACTTCACCTTCCCACACGCCCGCAGCAAACTGGCCACAAGGGCTGGAGTAGTGGTTGTAGACCGCCTGGTCCGGCTCGCCCTTGAGAATTTTTTCCGCTGCCGGGCGGTAGCGCTCGGCCTCGGTGAGGACCTGGGCGAAGTCGATGATGCTGGCGATGCTCATGGTGCGGCTCCTGTTGTTGTTTAATAAAATGCACATCAGTAGGCATTTAGGCCTTTCGTGTCAAATATATTGATAGTTTACCCGGCCTGGTTTAGGGTATCGCTTGCCCGTGTGCGCTTGTCGCCCGGCCAGAATTCTGACAACGCCTGTGAGTCCTCAGTGCGGCGTTGCACCCTAAACAAGAGGAGGAGTTTCGTATGACCACCCTGACTCGTGCAGACTGGGAACAACGCGCCCAGCAACTGAAGATCGAAGGCCGTGCCTTCATCAATGGCGAATACACCGACGCCGCATCCGGTGAAACATTCGACTGCCTGAGCCCGGTCGACGGACGCTTCCTGGCCAAGGTCGCCAGCTGCGACCTGGCCGACGCCAACCGCGCCGTGGAAAACGCCCGCGCCACCTTCGATTCCGGCGTCTGGTCGCGCCTGGCCCCGGCCAAGCGCAAGGCCAAGCTGATCCGCTTTGCCGACCTGCTGCGCAAGAACGTCGAAGAGTTGGCGTTGCTCGAAACCCTCGACATGGGCAAGCCGATCGGTGACGCCTCCAGCATCGACGTCCCGGGCGCGGCGCAAGCGCTGCACTGGAATGCCGAAGCCATCGACAAAGTCTACGACGAAGTCGCGCCAACCCCGCATGACCAGCTCGGCCTGGTGACCCGTGAGCCGGTGGGTGTGGTCGGCGCCATCGTGCCGTGGAACTTCCCGCTGCTGATGGCTTGCTGGAAGCTCGGCCCGGCCCTGGCCACCGGTAACTCGGTGGTACTCAAACCGTCCGAAAAATCGCCGCTCACCGCCATCCGCATTGCCCAGCTGGCCATCGAAGCCGGCATCCCGGCGGGCGTGCTGAACGTGCTGCCAGGCTACGGCCACACCGTCGGCAAGGCCCTGGCCCTGCACATGGACGTCGACACCCTGGTGTTCACCGGCTCGACCAAGATCGCCAAGCAGCTGATGATCTACGCCGGCGAGTCGAACATGAAGCGTATCTGGCTGGAAGCCGGTGGCAAGAGCCCGAACATCGTCTTCGCCGACGCCCCGGACCTGCAAGCCGCCGCCGAAGCTGCCGCCAGCGCCATCGCATTCAACCAGGGCGAAGTCTGCACCGCCGGTTCCCGCCTGCTGGTCGAGCGTTCGATCAAGGATAAATTCCTGCCGCTGGTGGTCGAGGCCCTCAAGGCCTGGAAGCCGGGTAACCCGCTGGATCCCGCGACCACCGTCGGCGCGCTGGTCGACACCCAACAGATGAACACCGTGCTGTCGTACATCGACGCCGGGCACCAGGACGGCGCCACGCTGCTGGCCGGTGGCAAGCGCATCCTCGAAGAGACTGGCGGCACCTACGTCGAGCCGACCATCTTCGACGGCGTGACCAACGCGATGAAGATCGCGCAGGAAGAAATCTTCGGCCCGGTGCTGTCGGTGATCACCTTCGACACCGCCGAAGAAGCCATCGCCATCGCCAACGACACCCCATATGGCCTGGCGGCCGGCATCTGGACCTCGGACATCTCCAAGGCCCACAAGACCGCCCGCGCGGTGCGCGCTGGCAGCGTCTGGGTGAATCAGTACGACGGTGGCGACATGACCGCGCCGTTCGGTGGTTTCAAGCAGTCGGGCAACGGCCGTGACAAGTCGCTGCATGCGCTGGAGAAGTACACCGAGCTGAAAGCGACCTGGATCAAGCTGTAAATCCAGAGGGGCTGCACTACAGCCCCAACAACAGCCGGGCCGGTTCACGCCGTCCCGGCTGTGTCGTTTCTGCTGTTCAAGCATTCTGCTGGGAGGCCGCTATGCGCTGGGGAACCTACTTTGCCGTGCTGGCATCGGTGCTGAGCGTCGGGCTTGCGCTCGGCGTGAGCATGCCGTTGGTGTCCCTGCGCCTGGAGACCTGGGGCTACGGCAGCTTCGCCATCGGCGTGATGGCGGCGATGCCGGCGTTGGGCGTGCTGATTGGCGCCAGCCTGGCCAGCCGCCTGGCCGGTTGGGTCGGCGTACCCTCGGCCATGCGCCTGTGCCTGTGGGGCGGGGCGTTGTCGATTGGCTTGCTGGCGCTGCTGCCGAGCTACCCGCTGTGGCTGGCGCTGCGCTTGCTGATCGGCATGTCGCTGACGGTGGTGTTCATCCTCGGCGAAAGCTGGATCAACCAGCTGGTGGTCGAGCAGTGGCGCGGCCGCCTGGTGGCCTTGTATGGCAGCAGCTATGCCTTGAGCCAGCTGGCCGGGCCGCTGGTGCTGGGTTTGCTGGGCTCCGACGATGACTTCGGCTTCTGGGCCGCGACTGGCCTGTTGCTGCTGGCGCCGTTGCTGTTGTTGGGCCGTGGTGGCGCGCCGAGCACCGAAGCCTGCAGTGTGACCTTCAGTGACCTGTTCGCCTTCTGCCGCCGCCTGCCGGTCATCGCGTGGGCCATCGCGTTGTTTGCGTCCTTCGAGGCCATGATCCTTACCTTGTTGCCGGTGTACTGCCTGCAGCAAGGCTTCACTACCGAGCTGGCGCTGTTCATGGTCAGCACCGTGGTAGTAGGCGATGCGGTGCTGCAGCTGCCGATTGGCGCCTTGGCCGACTACATGTCGCGGCGCACGCTCTTTACCGGTTGCGCAGTCATCTTGCTGTGTTCCAGCCTGGCGATTCCGGTGCTGCTGCACACCCCGGTCATCTGGCCGTTGTGGGTGCTGTTCGGGGCCAGTGCCGGCGGCCTGTTCACCTTGTCGCTGATATTGATCGGCGAGCGTTATCGGGATGATGCACTGGTGCGCGCCAACGCCCATGTGGCGCAGTTGTGGGGCATCGGCTGCCTGCTTGGGCCGTTGCTGGCCGGGGCGGGGAGCCAGTGGATCAGCGGCCATGCCTTGCCGCTGCTGATGGCCGTCGGGGCGGCCGGGTTGGTGGTGTTGACCCGGCGGCGCGGGGCCTTCGAGCCTGCCGCCGCCTGAGGCCCTGCGCTACAGCATTTTCTCCAGCCCGACCGCCTTGCTGATCCACGCATTGAAGCGCCGCCAGAGCCCACCCGGCTCTGCCGCCAGCGTATGCATCTGGCCGTTGTCCTCGGTCACCCAGACCAGTTTGTCATTGGCCAGCTTCACCTGATAACTCAGCGCTGGCGCCATGCCCTGCAGTGCCAGCTCGCGGGTGTATTCGGCCAGCTCCGGGCTGTCCACCAGCACCCCTACCTCGGTATTCCACAGCACCGAGCGCGGGTCGAAGTTGAACGAGCCGATGAAGGTCTTGCGCCGATCGAACACGATCGCCTTGCTGTGCAGGCTCGAATCAGAGCTGCCATGGAAGCTCAGGCGCCCGGCGCTGGGGTCGCCCGGTTGGCGACGCAACTCGAACAGCTGCACCCCGTGTTCGAGCAGCGCCCGACGATAGGGCGCATAGCCGCCATGCACCGCCGGCACGTCGGTGGCTTCCAGCGCATTGGTCAGCAGCCTGACCGACGCCCCTGCGTCGGCACGGCCGGTCAGGTACAGCAGCCCTGGCTCGCCCGGCACGAAGTACGCCGATACCAGGATCAGCTCCTTGTGCACGCTGGCCAGGTCCGGTGCCAACTGTTGGCTCATCAGCAACTGCGGGTCGGGTTCGTCGTCGGCCAGCACCTTGCTCGGCGCGTCCCAGAGTGCCGAGCTGTGGGCCCAGATCAGCTCGTTGCGCCAGACATCCAGGCGCGGCTGTGATTGATAGGCCATCAACCGGTCATACAGCGCCTTGCGCTTCACCCGCGCCTCGGCCAGTGACACCTCCAGGCGATGGCGGCTGGCGCGCAGGTCGGCTTCATCCGGCTGCTGCCACAGGAAGTCGCCGATAGGCCGGCTCAGGGCGCTGTTCCAGTACTGGTCGAACCCATGCCCCAGCTGCTCGGCCACCGGGCCCACGCCGAGCAGGTCGATGTCGGTGAAGTTGAGGTTGGGCTCGGCATCGAAATACTCGTCACCCAGGTTGCGCCCGCCGACGATGGCCATGCTGTTGTCCACCAGGAACAGCTTGTTGTGCATGCGCCGGTGCTGGCGCGACAGGTTGAACAGGCGCCCCACGGCCCGCGTGACGCCGGTGCTGCGCCCCAGGTGCAGCGGGTTGAACACGCGGATCTGGATATTCGGATGGGCATCGAGGGTGCCCATGATGGTGTCCAGGCCATCGCTGGTGGTGTCGTCGAGCAGGATGCGCACGCGTACGCCACGGTCGGCGGCACGCAGCAACTCATGAACCAATGCGCGGGTGCTCAGGCCGTCGTGGACGATGTAGTACTGCAGGTCGATGCTCGCCTGGGCATTGCGGATCAGCTCGGCGCGGGCACGGAACGCTTCGTTGCTGTTGGGCAGCAGGCGAAAGCCCGAGCGCCCTTCATATGGCGCTGCCTGGCGCAGCACCGAGCGGCCGAAGGCCGAATCCTTGGCCGGCAATGCCTGGCTGATTTCGCGGGGCGTACCGACGCTGGCGCAGCCTGCAAGGCCGAGCAGCACCAGCAGCAGAGGCAGAGCTCGCTGGAGTCTCAAGGGTGAATCGTCCTGTACAGCAAAGGCCTGAGAGGTTGGACCGTGGAGGGCGGCGTAAAGTTACGCGTCGACGTGCTCTTCAGCCAGTAGACGAAGGGCGGTTTCACCCACTTTGCGCACTGCGTCCTCGATGAGCGGCGTTGGCCGCGCGGCGAAGTTCATGCGCAGGCAGTGGCGGAACTTGCCCGACGCCGAGAAGATGCTGCCCACGGCTACTTGCACGCCCTGTTCCAGTAAAGCGCGATTCAGCCGCAGCGTATCGAAATGTTCTGGCAACTCCACCCACAGCATGAAGCCACCCTGGGGCCGGCTGACGCGGGTGCCTGGCGGGAAGTACTGGCTTACCCAATCGCTCATCAGGTCGCGGCCGCGCTGGTACTGGCTGCGCATGCGCCGCACGTGCGGCTGATAGTGCCCGGCGGCGATGAAGTCGGCGATGGCCAGTTGTGGCTGGGTGGCGGTACTGCCGGTGCTGATGTACTTCATGTGCAGCACCCGCTCCAGGTAGCGCCCGGGCGCCACCCAGCCGATGCGCAGGCCAGGTGCGAGGGTCTTGGAAAACGAACTGCACAGCAGCACGCGGCCGTCATCGTCGAATGACTTGAGGGTACGCGGGCGCGGGTAGGTGTAGGCCAGGTCGCCATACACATCGTCTTCCAGAATCGCCACGTCATAGCGCTGGGCCAGGCTCAGCAGGGCCTTCTTGCGTGCCTCGGGCATGATGTAGCCGAGCGGGTTGTTGCAGCTCGGGGTGATCTGGATGAGTTTGATCGGCCACTGTTCGAGCGCCAGTTCCAGGGCTTCGAGGCTGATGCCGGTGATCGGGTCGGTGGGGATTTCCAGTGCCTTCATGCCCAGGCCCTTGAGGGTCTGCATGGCGCCGTGGAAGCTCGGTGAGTCGACCGCGACGATGTCGCCCGGTGCGCACACGGCGCGGATGCTGCACGACAGTGCTTCGTGGCAGCCGGTGGTCACCACCAGGTCGGCCGGTGCCAGGCGGCAGCCGGAGTCGAGCATCAGGCGGGCGATCTGCTCGCGCAGGGTGAGGTTGCCATGAATGTTGTCGTAGTAAAGGCCCGGCATGTCCTGCCGTCGGCTCAGCTGTGCGAGGCTGCGCAGCAAGGGTTTGAGGCTTGGGCTGTCGATGTCGGGCATGCCACGGCCGAGCTGGATCACGTCCTTGCGTGGGGTGCTGCGCACCAGTTCCAGCACCTGCTCCCACTGCGAGATGTCTACCGGGCGCTGGGCTGGGCGGCTGACGGCGGGCAGGGCGGCCAGGTGGCGATGATCGCTGACGAAGTAGCCGGACTTAGGCCGTGGCGAGACCATGCCGCTGTCTTCCAGCATGCGGTAGGCCTGCTGCACGGTGCTCAGGCTGACGCCGTGCTCCATGCTCAGGGCGCGTACCGACGGCAGGCGCTGGCCGGGGCGGTACAGGCCTTGCTCGATGCGGGCGCCAAGCAGTTCGGCGAGGTTCAGGTAGAGCGTCACGGCATACTCCTGCGCGGCGTTACAGTCGCGACCAGTACAGTTTGGTTGAAAATACAGCATTCAGCCGCGCGGCCGCCAATTCTGTATGGGAATAATAAGCCTCTATTGGCTCTGTATTGTCGAGGCCGCCAGCGCGCATGCTTTTTCCACGGTAACCACTGAATGGGAGAACGCAGCGATGGGTGGCATGAGCGATGTGCGCTTGCAACTGATGGCCAAGGAACTGGAAGCGGGGCAGCAGGCCAAGGTCTTCAATGCGCCGGCAGGCCTTGGCCGTTGGGGCCTGATGCTGCACCGCTGGCACACCCGCAGGGCGCTGTTGCAGCTGGATGACGACCAGCTGCGTGATATCGGCCTGAGCTGGGAGCAGGCCCGCGAAGAAGGCCGCAAACCTTTCTGGAAAGAGTGATTCACAGAGCTGATCTAGACCAGCTCTTTGAGCCGGTGCCACAGCATCCCCAAGGCCAGCAGCGGCGAGCGCAGGTGCTTGCCGCCGGGGAAGGTGATGTGCGGCACCTTGGCGAACAGGTCGAAGCGCCCGCTCTGCTGGCCGCCGATCGCCTCGCCCAGCAGGCGTGCGGCCAGGTGGGTGGCGTTGAGCCCGTGGCCGGAGTAGGCCTGCGCGTAATAAACATTTGGCTGGCTTGCCAGGCGGCCGATCTGCGGCAGGCGATTGGCACCGATGCCGATCATCCCGCCCCACTGGAAATCGATGCGCACGTCGGCAAGCGCCGGGAAGACCTTGAGCATCTTCGGCCGCATGTAGGCGGCGATGTCCTGTGGGTCGCGGCCGGAATAATGGCAGGCGCCACCGAACAGCAGGCGGTGATCGGCAGACAGGCGATAGTAGTCCAGCGCCACGCGCTGGTCGCACACCGCCATGTTCTGCGGCAGCAGCTGGCGCGCGCGCTCCTCACCCAGCGGTTCGGTAGCAATGATGTAACTGCCGGCCGGCAGCACCTTGCCGCCCAGCTCGCGGTTGAGGTCGTTGTGGTAGGCGTTGCAGCACAGTACCAGGGTCTTGGCGCGTACCTGGCCCTGGGCGGTGTGCACCTTGACCTCAGGGCCGTACTCGATACGGCTGACTTCCGACTGCTCGTACAACTGCACACCGAGGCGGCTGGCCACCGCCGCTTCGCCGAGCGCAAGGTTGAGTGGGTGCAGGTGCCCCGAGCCCATGTCGATCAGGCCGCCGACGTAACGATCGGAGCCGACCACGCTGTGGATATCGTCTTTCTGCACCAGGCGCAGTTCATGCCGGTAGCCCAGGCTGCGCAGTTCTTCGGCATCCTCGGCAAAGCCTTGCAGCTCTCCGGGCTTGTTGGCCAGGTCGCAGTAACCCCAGGTCAGGTCGCAGGCGATGGCGTGCCGTTCGACCCGTTCACGCACGATTTCCACGGCTTCCAGGCCCATCAGCTTCAGGCTGCGCACGCCTTCTTCGCCAATCACCGGGAGGAACTGCTCCAGGCCATGGCCGACACCGCGGATCAGCTGCCCGCCATTGCGCCCGCTGGCGCCCCAGCCAAGCTTGCGCGCCTCCAGCAAAATCACCGACAAGCCGCGTTCGGCCAGCTCGATAGCGGTGTTCAGGCCCGAGTAGCCGCCGCCGACGATGCACACGTCGGCGCTGTGCTCACCTTGCAGGAAGGGGTGATCGGGGTGGGGCGCGCTGCTGGCGGCGTAGTAGGAGGCGGCGTGCTGCGCGCTGTGGATCATTGGGCAGGTCCTGGGTGTTTAGGCAGAAAGGGGAGGATAAGTGGGGTTTCAAGGTGGGGCAACTGGCCGCATCGCCGGCGAGCCGGCGCCCACAGGATCTGCACAATCTTGAGACCAGCGGGTTACGTGTGGGAGCCGGCTTGCCGGCGAATGGGCCTATAATCCAAGCCAACTTCTTGCTCTGTGCCCGTCATGTCCTGCAACCGCCACAAGATCCACTTCCTGCGCGAACTCATCCCCTCGTTCGAGTGCGAGCCCGGCTGCCACGACTGCTGCGGCCCGGTGACCACGTCGACGGAAGAAATGGCCCGCCTGCCGCGCAAGTCCCAGGCTGAGCAGGATGCGGCGCTGGAGCGCCTGGACTGCGTGCACCTGGGCCCCAACGGCTGCACCGTGTATGAAGAGCGGCCGATGATCTGCCGCCTGTTTGGCACCACCCCGCGCATGGCCTGCCCGCGGGGCCGTGGCCCTGAGCCGATGATCGAGCCCGAAGCCGAGCAACTGGTTCACCGGTTCATCGCCACCACCCGCCAGGTGCTGGTCTAGCCTCAGTCCGGAATTGGCAGGCAGAGGCTTTCCTTCACTTCTTCCATCACGATGTAGCTCTTCGATTCGCGCACGTGCGGCAGCTTCAGCAGGATATCGCCCAGCAGCTTGCGGTACGAAGCCATCTCCGAAATACGAGCCTTCACCAGGTAGTCGAAATCGCCCGACACCAGGTGGCATTCCAGCACGTGCGGCAGCTTGAGCACCGCGCGGCGGAACTCTTCGAACGTGTCACCCGACTTGTAGTCCAGGCTGATTTCCACGAACACCAGCAGGCTGCCCTTGAGGTGCTGCGGGTTGAGCCGGGCGTTGTAGCCCATGATGATGCCCTCGCGCTCCAGGCGGCGGACGCGCTCGGTGCAAGGGGTGGTGGAAAGCCCAACTTTCTCGCCCAGTTCGGTGAAGGAAATACGCCCGTCATTCTGCAGGATCCGCAGGATGTTGCGGTCGATCTTATCCAGTTCACGCTTGCTCTGGTGCTGGGTTCTCATAGGGGATGCCCCTCCGTGAAAGGCGATTTTGCCGAGAATTCTCGCCAAATATAGGCTTTTATATAGTGAATTGCACTGGTCTGTAATTTTTATACTGCGCGCATCCAAGCCATTTCAACAAAAATGCGGTGCGCCGCGTGCGAGGGATCAACAATGCGAGTTCTGGTACTTGGGAGCGGTGTCATCGGAACCGCCAGTGCCTATTATCTGGCCCGGCAAGGTTTCGAGGTCACGGTGGTCGATCGCCAGCCGGCGGTGGCCATGGAAACCAGCTTTGCCAACGCCGGCCAGATCTCGCCCGGCTATGCCTCGCCCTGGGCTGCCCCCGGTGTCCCGCTAAAAGCCATCAAGTGGCTGCTGGAGCGCCACGCACCGCTGGCCATCAAGCTGACCGGTGACGTCGATCAGTACCTGTGGATGGCGCAGATGCTGCGCAACTGCACCGCCAACCGGTACGCGGTGAACAAGGAGCGCATGGTGCGCCTGTCCGAGTACAGCCGCGATTGCCTCGACGAACTGCGTGCCGAAACGGGCATCGCCTACGAAAGCCGTACGCTGGGCACCACCCAGCTGTTCCGCACCCAGGCTCAGGTGGATGCCGCGGCCAAGGACATCGCCGTGCTCGAGCAGTCCGGCGTGCCGTACGAATTGTTGGACCGCGATGGCATTGCCCGCGTCGAACCGGCGCTGGCCGGGGTCAAGGATATCCTCGCCGGTGCCCTGCGCCTGCCCAACGACCAGACCGGCGACTGCCAGCTGTTCACCACCAAGCTCGCCGAAATGGCCCGCAACCTGGGCGTCGAATTCCGTTTCGGCCAGAACATTCAGCGTCTGGACTTCGCTGGCGACCGTATCAACGGTGTGTGGATCGACGGCAAGCTGGAAACCGCTGACCGCTACGTGCTGGCGCTGGGCAGCTACTCGCCGCAGATGCTCAAGCCGCTGGGGATCAAGGCGCCGGTGTACCCGCTTAAGGGTTATTCACTGACCGTACCGATCACCAACGCCGACATGGCACCGACCTCGACCATTCTCGACGAGACCTACAAGGTTGCGATCACCCGTTTCGACAACCGCATCCGGGTCGGCGGCATGGCTGAAATCGCCGGTTTTGACCTGTCGCTGAACCCGCGCCGGCGCGAAACGCTGGAGATGATCGTCAACGACCTTTATCCTCGTGGCGGTGACCTGAGCCAGGCGAGTTTCTGGACTGGCCTGCGCCCGGCCACCCCGGACGGTACGCCGATCGTAGGTGCCACCAAGTTCCGCAACCTGTTCCTCAACACCGGCCACGGTACGCTGGGTTGGACCATGGCCTGTGGTTCCGGTCGCCTGCTGGCCGACCTGATTGCGCGCAGAAAGCCGCAGATCAGCGCCGAAGGCCTGGATATTTCCCGGTATGGCAACACCCGAGAAGACGCCAAGCAAGGGCAGGCCGCACCTGTTCACCAGTAGTAAGTTCGCCTGCACCGGCCTCTCGCGGGCAAGCCCGCGCCTACAGGGGCGGCACAGGTCTGAACACTGTGCCGTACCTGTGGGAGCCGGCTTGCCGGCGATGAATCCAACCCTGTTTTCAACCTGAACCACCATAAGGCTGCCGCCATGCGCCCCGCCCGTGCCCTGATCGACTTGCAGGCCCTGCGCCACAACTACCGCCTCGCCCGTGAACTGACCGGCGCCAAAGCCCTCGCCGTGATCAAAGCCGATGCCTACGGGCATGGCGCCGTGCGTTGCGCCCTGGCCCTGGAAACCGAAGCAGACGGCTTTGCCGTGGCGTGCATCGAAGAGGCTCTGGAGCTGCGCGGGGCGGGTATCAAGGCCCCGATATTGCTGCTCGAAGGCTTCTTCGAAGCCAGCGAACTGGCACTGATGGCCGAGCACGACCTGTGGTGTGTGGTGCATTCGCTGTGGCAACTGGAGGCCATCGAAAAGACTTCGGTGCACAAGCCGCTGACTGTCTGGCTCAAGCTCGACAGCGGCATGCATCGTGTCGGCCTGCACGCCAAGGATTATCAAGAGGCCTACCAGCGCCTGCTGGCCAGCGGCAAAGTTTCGCGCATCGTCCTGATGAGCCACTTCGCCCGTGCCGACGAACTGGACGACGACGCCACCGCCCAGCAGATAGCCGTGTTCAACGCCACCCGCCAAGGCTTGGCCGCTGAATGCAGCCTGCGCAACTCGCCCGGTGTACTGGCTTGGCCGCAGGCCCCGAGCGACTGGGTACGCCCCGGCATCATGCTGTACGGTGCCACACCGTTCGAAGTGGAGCAGGCCCAGGCCGAGCGCCTGCAGCCGGTAATGACCCTGCAATCGCGCGTCATCAGCGTGCGTGAACTGCCAGCCGGCGAGCCAGTGGGTTACGGCGCCAAGTTCATCAGCCCGCGGCTGACCCGGGTCGGTGTGGTCGCCATGGGTTACGCCGATGGCTACCCTCGCCAGGCGCCGACCGGCACACCGGTGATGGTCGCCGGCAAGCGCAGCCAGCTGATTGGCCGCGTCTCCATGGACATGCTGTGCATCGACCTCACCGATGTGCCCGAGGCGAACATCGGCAGCCCGGTCGAGTTGTGGGGCAAGCAGGTGCTGGCCAGCGAAGTGGCGATGCACGCCGGGACCATCCCCTACCAGATCTTCTGCAACCTGAAGCGCGTGCCGCTGGACTATTACGGCGAATGACACGCTGAAGCGGACAGCCTGAGGGGCGGTGTGTTGTAAATACTGAACGGCATTGCCATGATATCGTTCACATTCACCCCGCCATCTCACCGTTTCAGGAGGCTCCAGCTTTGGACGTCGGCGAACGACTGCAAGCCATCCGCAAGCTCAAGGGCCTGTCCCAGCGTGAACTCGCCAAACGCGCGGGTGTGACCAACAGCACCATCTCGATGATCGAGAAAAACAGCGTAAGCCCCTCGATCAGCTCGCTGCGCAAGGTGCTGAGCGGGATTCCCATGTCCATGGTCGAGTTCTTCTCGGTGGAGCTTGAAGCACAAAGCCCTGCCCAGATCGTCTACAAGGCCCATGAGCTGATCGACATCTCCGATGGCGCGGTGACCATGAAGCTGGTGGGCAAGTCGCACCCCAACCGTGCCATAGCGTTTCTCACCGAGGTCTACCCACCGGGTGCCGACACCGGCGCCGAGATGCTCACCCACGATGGCGAAGAAACCGGCATCCTCCTGGAGGGCCGCCTGGAACTGGTAGTCGGCAACGAGATCTTCATCCTCGAGGAAGGCGACAGCTACTACTTCGAAAGCACCCGCCCGCACCGCTTTCGCAACCCGTTCAATGAGCCCGCCCGGCTGATCAGCGCCGCCACGCCGTCGAACTTTTGATCCAGCGCAGTGCATTGTTTCGGCAATATCCCTTTCCCGAGTAGGGTCGTTTCACGGCTTCCGGGTTCCCGCTATACTTTTCAACGCTCGCATTACCGTGGCCGCGGGCGTGATTAGCCACCATGAGGGTGTACGCGTGAACCAAATCAAGAAGATGCTGGCCGTACCAGCAGCCGTATTCGCCCTATGGGCAATGAGCGCAACCGCTGCGACCAACGACGACATCGCCAAACGCCTGGAGCCGGTTGGCCAGGTGTGTGTTCAGGGCCAGGAATGCAAAGGCATGGAAGTGGCGGCCACCGCCGGCGGGGGCGGCGCCAAGACCCCGGATGACATCATCGCCAAGCACTGCAACGCATGCCACGGCACCGGCCTGCTGGGTGCGCCGAAAATCGGTGATACCGCCGCCTGGAAAGAGCGCGCCGACCACCAGGGTGGCTTGGATGGCATCCTCGCCAAGGCCATTACCGGCATCAACGCCATGCCACCGAAAGGCACCTGTGCCGATTGCTCGGATGATGACCTGAAGGGCGCCATCCAGAAGATGTCCGGGCTTTGAGCCACGGCTGAGTCACCCACGGCCCGCCTGCAATGGCGGGCTTTGTTTTTGTGCAGGCAACGAACCCGCGGCGGTTCATGTCCAACCCCTGAACCCACGGAAGACTCAGGAGGCCAAGATGCACCTCTGTTCCATCGACCAGGCAGTCGAGCAGGTCTTGTCACGCCTGCCGGCACACATTCACATGGGCCTGCCGTTGGGTCTTGGCAAACCCAATGCCTTCGTCAATGCGCTGTATGCCCGGGTGCGCGAACTGCCGGAGCGACAGCTGACGATCTACACGGCGTTGTCGCTTGGGCGGCCACCCCTGGGCGACGGCCTGCAGCGGCGTTTTCTCGAGCCCTTCATCGAGCGCGTATTCGCCGATTACGAAGAACTCACCTACCTCGCCGACCTGCGCAACGATCAGCTACCGCCGAACATCCGGGTCGAGCAGTTCTTCATGCAGCCCGGCAGCCTGCTGCACAGTGATTGCGCCCAGCAGGGCTACATCAGCAGCAACTACAGCCACGCCGCCCGCGACATCAACGCCAAGGGTTTGAACCTGATCGCCCAACTGGTCGCCGCCACGCCGGAAAAACCGGTGCACTTGAGCCTGGCCTGCAACCCCGACATCACCCTCGACCTGCTGCCGATGGTCGCCAAGCGGCGCGAGGCCGGTGAAACCATCCTCATGCTCGGCCAGGTGCATGCCGAGCTGCCCTACATGCCCGGCGATGCGGAGCTGGGCATGGAGGCATTCGACCTGTTGATCGACCAGGCCGAGCAACACCGCCTGTTCTCTACCCCGAACATGCCGGTCACCACCCAGGACCATTGCATCGGCCTGCACGCCAGCACGCTGGTGCGCGATGGCGGCACGCTGCAGATCGGCATTGGTGCCATGGGCGATGCGGTGGCCGCCGCGTTGCTGGCCCGCCAGGGCGACAACGTTGGCTACCGGGCCTTGATGGATGAACTGGACGTCGGCCCATGGCAGGCGCTGATCGAGCGTGAAGGGGGGCTGGATGCCTTCGCCCAAGGCCTCTACGGTTGCAGCGAGATGTTCGTCAACGGCCTGCTGGCGTTGGCCGAGGCAGGTGTGGTGCGGCGCCCGGCCGACGAGCAGGGTGTGCTGGTGCACGGCGGTTTCTTCCTCGGCCCGCGGGCGTTCTACCAACGTTTGCGGGACATGCCACTGGAGCAGCGCGCGCGCTTTGCCATGACGCGTATCAGCTTCATCAATGAGCTGTATGGTCAGGAGGAGCTCAAGCGCCGCCAACGCCACGATGCGCGCTTCATCAACACGGTGTTCACCATGACTTTGCTCGGCGCGGGGGTGGCCGACCAGCTGGAGAATGGGCGCGTGCTCAGCGGTGTCGGCGGGCAGTACAACTTCGTCGCCCAGGGCCATGCGTTGGAGGGCGGGCGCTCGATCCTGCTGCTGCGCAGTTGGCGTGAGGCGGGCGGCGACGTCAGTTCCAACCTGCTTTGGGCCTACGGCCACTGCACCATCCCTCGGCACTTGCGCGACATTGTGGTGACCGAGTACGGCATCGCTGACCTGCGCGGGCAGACCGACAGTGAAGTGATTGCGCGGTTGCTGGCGGTCAGTGATTCGCGGTTTCAGGCTGAGCTGATCGAGCAGGCCAAAAAGGCCGGCAAGTTGGCAAAAGATTTTCAGCTGGATGCGCGGTTTACCGACAACACACCTGAGCGGCTTGAAGCAATCAGAGCGCGGCATGTGCGGCTGTTCCCGGAGTATCCGCTGGGTACGGATTTTACCGCCGAGGAGCGGGACTTGCTGCGGGCATTGAACTGGCTGAAGAGCAAGTTCAGGTTGAGCGAGGTGCTGGAGCTGGGCAAGGCCGCGCTGGATGCGCCGGGGCCGGAGGGGTACCAGCGACACCTGGAGCGGATGGGGCTGGACGCTCCGCAGGGCTTGAAGGAAGAGCTGTATCAGCGGCTTTTGCTGGCAGGGTTGGCGGCGACCTGAAGACTGCCGGGGCTGCTTTTTGCAGCCCATCGCGGCATAAGGCCGCTTCTACAAGGTTATGGGTTGCCCTGTAGGAGCAGCGGGGCTTGCCGGGGCGCCGGACCGGTCGGAAAGGGCCGCTAGGCGGCCCCAGTGGCCATCACTCGATGAAGCTGACCACGCCACCTTCCAGCGACTTCACCCGAGCCAGCGATTCAACGCGGTAGCCCTGGCTGTCCAGCTCGGCACGGCCGCCCTGGAACGACTTCTCGATGACGATACCCAGGCCTGCCACGGTGGCGCCGGCCTGCTTGATGATCGAGATCAGCGCCTGCGACGCCTTGCCGTTGGCCAGGAAGTCGTCGATGACCAGCACGCGGTCGCTGCTGTTGAGGTGGCGCGGCGAAATGGCCACGGTGTTCTCGGTCTGCTTGGTGAAGGAGTACACCGTGGCAGTCAGCAGGTTCTCGGTCAGCGTCAGCGACTGGTGCTTGCGTGCAAAGATCACCGGTACGCCCAGCTTCAGGCCGGTCATCACCGCCGGGGCAATGCCCGAGGCTTCGATGGTGACGATCTTGGTCACGCCGGCATCGGCGTAAAGGCGGGCGAACTCGTCACCGATCAGCTGCATCAGGGCAGGGTCGATCTGGTGGTTGAGAAACGCGTCGACTTTGAGAACTTGATCGGAAAGCACGATGCCTTCTTCGCGAATCTTCTGCTGCAGTGCTTCCACTGTGTATCTCCGATGTAGCAAAGGTGGCCGCAAGAAGCGGCAAAGTTAAAGAGTAATGGTTGATCAGCGTTTGAGCATTGCCCGGATATCGGCCAGCGCGTTGTTGCCCCGCGCGGCTTTGACTTCAACGGGCGCATCGTCCAGGCCTTCCCAGGCCAGGTCGTCTGGCGGCAGTTCATCCAGGAACCGGCTGGGCGTGCAATCGATGATTTCGCCGTATTGCTTGCGTTTGGCGGCGAAGGTGAAGGCCAGGGTCTGGCGTGCGCGGGTGATGCCCACGTAGGCCAGGCGGCGTTCTTCTTCGATGGTGTCGGCCTCGATGCTCGAGCGGTGGGGGAGAATTTCCTCCTCCATGCCCATGATGAACACGTAAGGGAATTCCAGGCCTTTGGAGGCATGCAGGGTCATCATCTGCACGCCCTCGGCGTTTTCTTCCTCTTCCTGCTGACGCTCGAGCATGTCGCGCAACACCAGCTTGCCGATGGCGTCCTCGATCGTCATGTCACCCTCTTCATCCTTTTCGAGGGTGTTCTTCAGCGCTTCGACCAGGAACCAGACGTTGCTGATGCGAAACTCCGCAGCCTTGTCGCTGGCGGTCTGCTGGCGGATCCAGTTCTCGTAGTCGATGTCGCGGATCATCTCATGCAGCGCCGCGATCGGGTCATCAAGGGCCACCTTGTGGCGCACCCCGTCGAGCCAGTGCTTGAAGCGCTGCAGGCGCTCGGTATAGCGAGCGTCCAGGTGCTCGCCCAGGCCCAGCTCCTCGCTGGCGGCGTACATCGAGATGCCGCGCTCGGTCGAGTAGTTGCCGAGCTTTTCCAGGGTGGTCGAGCCGATTTCCCGGCGCGGCACGTTGATCACTCGCAGGTAAGCGTTATCGTCGTCCGGGTTCACCAACAGGCGCAGGTAGGCCATCAGGTCCTTGACCTCCTGGCGGCCGAAGAAGCTGTTGCCGCCCGACAGGCGATAGGGCACCTGGTGGTGCTGCAGCTTCAGTTCGATGAGCTTGGCCTGGTAGTTGCCGCGGTAGAGGATGGCGAAGTCGCTGTATGGGCGGTTGGTGCGCAGGTGCAAGGTGAGGATTTCCATGGCCACGCGTTCGGCCTCGGCTTCTTCGTTCTTGCAGCGGATCACGCGGATCTCGTCGCCCACACCCATTTCGCTCCACAGCTGTTTCTCGAACGCATGCGGGTTGTTGGCGATCAGCACGTTGGCGCAGCGCAGGATGCGGCTGGTGGAGCGGTAGTTCTGCTCGAGCATGACGATCTTCAGGGAGGGGTAATCCTCCTTGAGCAGCATCAGGTTCTCGGGGCGCGCGCCACGCCAGGCGTAGATCGACTGGTCGTCGTCACCCACCACGGTGAACTGGTTGCGCATGCCAATGAGCATTTTCACCAGCAGGTACTGGCTGGCGTTGGTGTCCTGGTATTCGTCCACCAGCAGGTAACGCACGCGGTTCTGCCAGCGCTCGAGCACCTCGGGGTGCTCCTGGAACAGCTTGACCGGCTGCAGGATCAGGTCATCGAAGTCCACTGCGTTGAACGCCTTGAGCGTGCGCTGGTAGTGGGTGTAGACGATGGCGGCGGTCTGTTCGCGCGGGTTGCGGGCTTTTTCCAGGGCTTCGGCGGGGAGGATCAGGTCGTTCTTCCAGGCACCGATCATGTTCTTGATCTCGTCGATGCCGTCGTCGCCCGAGTATTCCTTCTGCATGATGTCCGACAGCAGCGCCTTGATGTCGGACTCGTCGAAGATCGAGAAGCCTGGCTTGTAGCCCAGCTTGTCATGCTCCTTGCGGATGATGTTCAGCCCCAGGTTGTGGAACGTGCACACCGTCAGGCCCCGGCCTTCCCCCGGGCGCAGCAGGGTAGCGACCCGTTCCTTCATCTCGCGCGCGGCCTTGTTGGTGAAGGTCATCGCGACGATGTACTGGGCGCGGATGCCGCAGTTCTGGATCAGGTGGGCAATCTTGCGCGTGATCACGCTGGTCTTGCCGGAGCCTGCACCGGCGAGCACCAAAAGAGGGCCGCCGACGTAGTCACGGGCTTCCTGTTGCCTGGGATTGAGTCGGGACATGCTAGAAACCGGGGGTCGCCAGAAAATAGCCGCGCATTCTAACAGGCATGGGGCGGTTGTGGCGCGACCGTCTGACGTCTGAGTCAGACTTTCTGCATGCCCATACCATTAGTCAGGCTCATGCTATTCATGGAAAAAATCGTATTTGCTGGTTTAACCACTTTCGCGCAGGATGCACGTCAAAATGTGTCGGGACGCGCTGTGGGCAAGGATATGTCTAAAAGTGAAAATCATTTTCATTTATGCAGTAGCATACCCGGCCTCCCTCGTAACACCGTCCCAGCTTTAAGGAGCCCGCTTGTCCACGCCTGTCGAACCTCTGCGTTTGCTGTTGTTGGCTGATGAGCCGGAATGGGCCGCCTTGCTGCGCGAGTGCCTGCTGCCGCTGGACGGCACGGCCGTTTTGCTGACCGCACCGAACTGGGCGGCGGTCGACACCCTGTTCAGCCATGACCGCCAGGCGGTGATTCTGGCCACCCCGGCCCTGCAGCCGGCGCCGGGGCGTTGCGACCTGCCGACCATCCTGCTGCTCGACCACGAGCCCGAGGCGCCGCCCACCGGCGTCAGCGACTGGCTGGTGCGTGACCAACTGAATGCCGATGCCCTGCGCCGTTCGTTGCGCCATGTGCGCGAGCGCGGCGTGCTGGTTGCCACCTTGCAGCGCTTGGCCGAGCAGGACCCACTGACCGGTATCGCCAACCGCCAGGGCTTCCAGGCCCTGCTGACCGCACGCCTGGCCGAGAGCGACGGGCGCGGCGTGGCCCTCGGGCACCTGGACCTCGACAACTTCCGCCACGTCAACGATGCCCTCGGGCACCAGGGCGGCGACCGCTTGATCCTGCAGGTGGTGTCGCGCCTCAAGCAGCAACTGGAGGCCGGCGACCAGCTGGCACGCCTGGGCAGCGACGAGTTTGCCCTGTTGATCGACACCCGCCGCGACACCGGCCGCGCCGAGTGGATCGCCGAACGCATCGTCGAAGCCCTGGCCGAGCCGTATTGGATCGACGGCGAAAGCCTGTTGCTCGGCTGCAGCCTGGGCCTGGCCCACGCGCGCGCGCAGAGTGGCGCCGACCCGCTGATGTGGCATGCGCACATTGCCATGCGCCAGGCCAAGAGCAGCCAGGGCTGCACCTTCCATGTGTTCAACGAGCGGATCAACCGCAACGCCCGCAGCCTGGCCGATCTCGAAGGCGAACTGCGCCGTGCCCTGCGCCGCGATGAGCTGGAGCTGCACTACCAGCCGCGGCTGAACCTGGCCGACGGCCGCATCGTCGGCCTGGAAGCCCTGGTGCGCTGGCGCCATGCCGAACGCGGCCTGCTGCCACCGAGCGAATTCGTGCCGCTGGCCGAGCAGAGCGGGCTGATCGTGCCGCTAGGCTACTGGGTGATCTCGCGCGCCTTGCGCGATATGCAGGCCCTGCGCGAGAGCGGCCTGGCGCCGCTGCACATGGCGGTGAACCTGAGCTTCCGGCAGTTCCAGGACAGCCAACTGCTGGCCACGCTCAGCCGCCTGATCATCGAGCACGGCGTCGATGCCCGCTGGCTGGAGTTCGAGCTGACCGAAACGGCAGTGATGCGCCGTAACGAGCTGGTGCGCCAGACCATGGATGCTTTGGGGCGCCTTGGCGTGCGCTTCTCGCTGGACGACTTTGGTACCGGCTTCTCTTCGTTCGTGCACCTGAACAGCCTGCCGATCACCCTGCTCAAGGTCGACCGCAGCTTCGTCGCCGAGATGGAGATGCGCGAGGAGAACCGCAAACTGGTGCACGCGATGATCAACTTGGCGCACAACCTCAACCTGGAGGTGGTCGCAGAAGGCGTCGAGAGCCACGAACAGATGGCGTTGCTGCGTGGGTTCGGTTGCGACCAGGTGCAAGGGTTCCTGGTCAGCAAGCCGCTGCCGGTGGGGGAGTTGGTGGCGTATTTGCAGCAGGCGTCCGAGCGCAAGCTGGCGGAAGTTCTCTAGGCCGCCATCGCCGGCAAGCCGGCGAAGGGGCCCTGAAGTCAGGCCGAAACAGCGGCCTTTTTGCTGAAGCCGGCCTTCCCCAGCATCCGCTTCATCCGCCATTCGAAGGCAATGGTCAACGCCACCGATGCACAGGCCAAGCCCAACGCCAGCCCCCACCACACACCCACCGCGCCGCCACCGAAGTTGAACGTCAGCAGCCACGCACTCGGCGCCCCGACCAGCCAGTAGCAGCACAGCCCGATCAGGAACGTGGTCTTGGCATCCTTCAAGCCACGGATCGAGCCCATGGCAATGGTCTGCACGCCATCGAACAGTTCGAACCAGGCCGCCACCATCAGCAAGCTCACCGCCAGCTGGTAGATCCCCGCGAACGCCGGGTCATTGCCATCGATGAACAGGCCCACCAGCATTTCCGGGCGCAGCCAGAACAGCGCGGCGAAGGCGAACATGATCATCGCACCAAAACTGATGCCCACCCGCCCGGCACTGCGCGCCGCCAGCAGGTTGCCGGCACCGTAATAGAGCCCGACCCGCATGGTCACCGCATACGAAAGCCCGGTCGGCACCATGAACGCGGTCGAGACGATCTGCAGGGCAATCTGGTGCGCCGCCAGCTCAGTGCTGCCGAGCACCCCCATGCACAGCGCGGCAAAGGCGAACAGGCCGACTTCCACCATGTAGGTGCCACCAATTGGCAGCCCCAACCGCCACAGCTCGCGCAAGGCCGGCAGGGAAGGGCGCGACAGGCCCTTGCGCAGCGGGTAGGCGGCATAGGCCGGGTGCCAGCGGATGTACAGCGCCAGGGCGATGGCCATGCCCATTGACACCACTGCGGTGACCAGGCCGATGCCCATCAGCCCCAGCTTGGGCAGGCCGAACATGCCTTCGATCAGCGCGACGTTGAGCAGGTAGTTGAGCACCGTGCCAACCACGCTGATGACCATCACCGGGGCCGAGCGGCCCAGCGCACTGGTGAAGCCGCGCAAGGCCATGAAGGTCAGGTAGCCGGGCAGCGCCAGCGGCAGCAGGGTGAGAAACTCCGTGGCCGAGGCAACGTTTTCAGGCTGTTGCCCGAACAGCAGCAGCACCGGCTTGAGGTTCCACAGGGCCAGTGCCGCGACCAGCGCCAGGCCCCAGGCCAGCCACAGGCCGTTCTGCGCCAGGCGGGTGGCGCCCTCGATGTCGTTGGCGCCCTTGCGGATCGCCACCAGGGTGCCGACTGCCGCGATCACGCCCAGGCAGAAAATCGACACGAACGAATAGCTCGCCGCGCCCAGGCCACCCCCGGCCAGCGCCTGCGGGCTGATGCGGGCCATCATCAGGGTGTCGGTGAGCACCATCAGCATGTGCGCCAACTGCGAGGCGATCAGCGGCCCGGCCAGGCGCAGCAAAGCCTTGAGTTCTGTTTTGGGCGCGACATGCATGGGTGGGGTCCTTTTGGCCTGACTTGGTGAGCGAGGAGCGATTCTGAGGCCTCGGTCAACTTTGCACAAAAGGATAAAAGCGATGGTTGGCATGAGTTGAACTCATGCATATATGATTCTGGGCATTCTTTCTCTGCCCCGTATGCAGGTGCCTCATGTCACGCCAGATGCCCCCGCTGTATGCGCTGCGCGCATTCGAAGCCGCCGCCCGGCTCAGCTCGTTCACCCGTGCCGGCCACGAGCTGTCGATCACCCAGAGCGCGGTCAGCCGGCATATCCGTACCCTGGAGGAGCACTTTGCCTGCCGCCTGTTCATCCGCAGCGGCCGCAGCCTGCAGTTGACCGAAGCCGCGCGGGTGCTGCTGCCTGGTGTGCGCGAAGGTTTTGCCGCGTTGGAGCGGGCCTGCGATACCTTGCGCGGTGAGGACGACATCCTGCGCATGAAGGCGCCTTCGACTCTGACCATGCGCTGGCTGCTGGCGCGGCTGAGCCAGTTCCGCCACTTGCAGCCGGGCAACGAAGTGCAATTGACCAGCGCCTGGATGGACGTGGACCACGTGGACTTCAACCAGGAGCCTTTCGACTGCGCGGTATTGCTCAGTGACGGCGTGTTCCCGCAGGACTGGGAGGTGCGGCGGTTGTTTGCCGAGCTGTTGATCCCGGTGGGCGCGCCGGACCTGCTCAAGGAAGGCCCCTGGGACGAACGCCGGCTGGCCGGCATCGAGCTGCTGCACCCCACCCCCGACAAGCGTGACTGGCGCGAATGGCTGGAGCGCATGGGGTTGGCCGACAGCGTGTCGCTCAAGGGCGGGCAGGTGTTCGACACCTTGGAGCTGGGCATGATCGCTGCGGCGCGTGGTTACGGGATCTCCATGGGCGACCTGCTGATGGTCGCCGAAGACGTGGCGCACGGGCGCTTGAGCCTGCCGTGGCCGACTGCGGTGCCCAGTGGCATGGATTACTTCCTGGTGTGGCCGCGCACCCGGCCAGGTGGTGAGCGGTTGCGGCGGTTGAGTGTGTTTCTGCAGGAAGAGGCGGCGGCGGTGAACTTGCCGGAAGTGCACATACTGCCGGGTCTTTGATTGCCTGCACCGGCCCTTTCGCCGGCTTGCTGGCGAAAGGGCCGGTGCAAAGGCAAAGAAAACGTTTGCGAATATCCCGGCCCGACACTCAAGTATTCGCCAGCGACGCCGATTTACTTGCACCAGCGTCCCGGAAAGAGGGCGCGATTCTCCGTCGATAATCAGCAGGCGGTCAGCGTGATCAGGATGATCCCGGCCATTTGCCAGGAGCTTCTCTATGTCTCAACCGCGTGCCCGAATTGCCTCGCAGCTCGGTGTCGCCCTCGCCATCGTGCTGGCGCTGGTGATCACCGGCAGTACCTTGTTCGCCCTGCGTTCGCTGGATGATGCCAACCTCGCCACGCGCCAGGCGCACCTGGCCAGCGAGGCGCGGCTGCTGGCCGACCAGCTGGAAACCTTCCACGGTTCCCTCAAGGACAACACCCAACGCTTGAGCGGCCTGTTCGAGCGTCGTTTTGCCTCAGGCCTGTCGCTGCATGCTGGCGAAACCGTGCAGGTTGCTGGCCAGGCCACGCCGGCGCTTTACCTGGGTGACCACCTGCTGAACAACGACTTCCAGCAGGTCGATGAGTTCCAGCAGATGACTGCCGGTATCGCCACGCTGTTCGTGCGCAGCGGCGATGACTTCGTGCGCATCACCACCAACCTGAAAAAACAGGATGGCAGCCGCGCCATTGGCACCCAACTCGACCGCCAGCACCCGGCTTACGCAAAGCTGCTGGCAGGGCAGATGTACGTCGGCCGCGCCGTGCTGTTCGAGCGCAACTACATGACCCGCTACGTGCCGGTGAATGATGGCAACGGCCGGGTCATTGCCGTGCTGTTCGTCGGCTTCGACTACACCGACGCGCAGAACGCCCAGTTCAACAACCTCAAGCGCTTCCGGATTGGCGAAACCGGCTCGCTGGCCATTCGTGACGAGCAAGGCCAGTGGCTGGTGCCGCCGGCCAATGCCGATCAGGACCTGTTCAGCGCCTCTGCACCGTTCGCCGAAGGCCCGTGGACCGTGGTCGCCAGCATGCCGCTGGCGGAGATCCGCGAGGTGACCTGGAGCGTCGGCCTGCGCCTGGCCATCGGCAGCCTTTTGGCGATGTTGCTGGCAGTGGCCGCCACGCTGTGGCTGTTGCGGCGCAAACTGCGCCCGCTCGATGACCTGGTGCGCCAGGCCGATGCGCTGGGCGCAGGCGACCTGAACGCGCGCTTGGCGGTGACCAGCCATGACGAAATCGGCCAGCTGGCGCGCAGCTTCAACAAGATGGGCGAAGCGTTGGCGACCATGGTCGAGCACATCCGTGGTGCCTCCGACCAGGTCAGCGGCCGTGCCCGTTCGCTGGCGGGCCTGTCGGCGGGCGCCTGTGAAGGCATGGACCAGCAGTCCGGCGAAATCACCAGCATGGCCGGTGCGGTGGAGGAGTTCAGCGCCACGTCGATGAACATCGCCGACAACATGGCCGGCACCGAGCGCATGGCCCGTGACAACGCTCAGCAGACGCGCATTGGCCGCACGGCCATGGATGAAGCGTCGAGCTCGCTGCGCCAGATCGCCGAGGCACTGGGTGGCACCGCGACGGTGATGGACACCCTGGGCGCCCGTTCGCAGGAAATCGGCGGCATCGTCGGGGTGATCACCGCGATTGCCGAGCAGACCAACCTGCTGGCGCTCAACGCTGCCATCGAAGCGGCGCGGGCGGGTGAGCAGGGCCGTGGATTTGCCGTGGTGGCTGACGAGGTGCGTGGCCTGGCGGCGCGTACGCGTCAGGCAACCGATGAGATCTCCGGGATGATCGCCAGCATTCAGCAGCAGACCGGCCACGCCATCAGCACCCTGGAGCAGGGCAATCAGCTGATGCAGGAAGGCCTGCAACGCAACGACAAGGTGGCCGAGGCGCTGGCCCGCATCGATGAGCAGAGCCGTGTCGCGGGCGAGCAGTTCACCGTGATCAGCACTGCGACCCAGGAGCAGAGCAGCACGGCGACCGTGCTCAGCCGCAACCTGCAGAGCATTGCCCAGGCCAACAGCGAGCAGCGCGATGTGGCCAATGAGCTGGCGTTTACCGCGCGGGAGCTGGAAGGGCTGGCGGCGCAGTTGCGCCAGGAAGTGGACCGGTTTCGGGTGTAGATAGCGGTAGGCAGTACCGGCCCTATCGCGGCTGAAGCCGCGAATGGGCCGCAAAGCGGCCCCTTTTACATGGACTCCAGGTTCAACGCCTGCGCACACGCCTGCAGCGACCGCCGCTCGCTCTGCGCATACAGCGCCAGCTCGTCCTGCACCTGCAGCCCCAGCGCCGCCTCGAACGCATCGCGGTTGGCATTATTGCCATATTCAACCTGGGCATCGTCGCCCAGGTTGGACTGGAAGATCCCCGCCGCGCTCACCGGCAAGAAGTCCTCGTACACCAACGCCTCGAAGTGCACATGACCTGCGTCGATCAAGCCTTGCAGCGTGGTGGGGCGATCCGCCTGCTCACGCGCGGCCAAGCCCTTTTCGGTGGCAAAGTAACGGAAGTACGCCAGCCCCTGCTCACGCATCTGCGCCAGGTCATCCGGGAACTCGGCGAAGTGTTCCTTCAGCAATGCCATGTAATGTTCGGCGTTGGCCTCGGCCGGTGCGCCGCCGAGCGCCGCACGGGTAGCGTCCAGCAACCGGTCATAAAGCGCGCGCCCCTTCGGCGTCAGCGCCGCGCCACGCTGTTCGATCTCGCCGAAGCGCGCGGTGTGGCTGCCTTCGTTGCCGGGCTGGTCGCTGAAGGCGACCTTCTCCTGCAGCGCCTTGAAGCTGGTCTGGCGCAGCAGGATCGGGTGACGGCGGGTGGGCGGGCCTTCGATCACAGCCTTCGGTGGAATGCCCTTGGCCGGCATGCCCCGCTGGATCGCGTCGATGTCAAGCGTGCGCGGGGTCAGGTGGTTGATGTGCGGGCCCTTGAACGCCACCACGTCGGCGATCAGGCGATGCTGCTCGTGCAACCGCTGGTACTGCTCGGCGGTGACCGTGGCGTCCTGGTGCCAGCGGAAGGTGTGCAGGGCTTCCTGCACGAAGGCCTCGGCGTCAGCCTCGTTCAGGCCGCCGTCTCGCTCGCACTGGGCGATCAGCTCGAGGGCCCGGGCGGTGAAGATCTTGCGCTTGGCCAGGATGGTCCAGGCCAGCTCACGCAGTGCCGGGTTGTCTATCAGCTCCAGGCGCAGCAGCGAGGTGAACACCCGGAACGGGCTGACGTGCAGCGCCTGTTCGTGCACGGCGCGGAAGGCGGTGGAGTGCACCGGCACGCCGGCGGAGCTGAGGTCGTAATAGCCAACCGGCTGCATGCCCATGACCGCGAACAGCCGGGCGATGGTGGCCAGCTCTTCGGCGCTGCCGACGCGGATGGCACCATGGCGTTCCTGGTCCAGGCGCTCGACCTCGCCGGTCCAGCGCAGCGCTTCGGCCACCTTGGGCTGCTGAGCCATGACTTGCTGGTTGATTTCGCTCACCAGCTCCAGCAGCGTGCCGTACAGTGGCACTTCCTGTTTGTACATGAGCGACATGGCGGCAGAGAATTGCGCGCGGATGCTGTCGGGGCTGACGAAATCGTGGGCGGGCATCGCAAGCTTCCTGGTTGGGTTCGGACGCTTACATGAAAGCTGGGAATGCACTATGGCCACAAGCGAAAAAAAGTAGGTGTGTCATTCCTTTTTTGATCGACCTTGCCGCCTCTTCGCGGGTAAACCCGCTCCCACAGGGATCGCACGCTGGCTAAAACCTGTGCAGTACCCGCGAAGAGGCCCTCAAGCCTGCAACTGCTCGCGAATCCACTCCACCAACGCCCGCACCTTGGGCACTTCTGCCGCATGCTCGGCATGCGCCAGGTAATGTGCCCCGGCACTCTTCATGGTGTGGTTCCATGCAATCACCAGGCTCCCCTCGCTCAACTCCTTGGCCACCAGGTAACGCGGCACCAACGCCACCCCACAACCCGCCTGCGCGGCACTCAACGCCATATAGAACGTATCGAAACGCGGCCCGTGGTAAGCGCTGACACTGTGCAGCCCCAACTCCAGAAACCACTCGTGCCAAGCTTCGGGCCGCGAGGTGCTCTGCAGCAGCACCCGCTCGGCCAGTTCCCCGGCATCCTTCAATTCGCGCCCCGCCAGCAGCTCCGGTGCGCACACGGGCACCACCTCTTCACCGAACAGCTCGATGCAGGTCGCCCCCGGCCAGGTGCCCTGCCCGTAGAAGAACACCACATCCGCCGAGCCCTGCAGCAAGGCGAACGGCTCCATCTCGTTACGAATGTCCAGGTGGATGTTGGTGTGCCGTTTGCCGAAGCCCTTGAGGTGCGGGATCAACCAACGCACGCCAAAACTCGGTTGAGTGGCTACCTTCAATATCTCGGTCTGCTCACCATAGGTCAGGACGTAGCGGCTGGACATGTCGACCTGGGTGAGGATCTTGTTGACCTCAGCCAGGTACAAGCTGCCGGCAGGCGTCAGTTGCAGGCGCCGGCGGATGCGCAGGAACAGGTGGTGGCGCAGCATTTCTTCGAGCTGTGCCACCTGCTTGCTGACGGCGCTCTGGGTGAGGTGCAGCTCTTCGGCGGCGCGGGTGAAGCTCAGGTGGCGGGCTGCAGCCTCGAAGCACTGCAGGGCGGTCATGGAGGGCACCAGGCGTTTGGACATAGCGTTCTCTGCGGCTCAAATCATTACCTGACGGAATGATAAGCGGAATAAAGGTCGTTTGTTGCACCCGAGTAATCGGATTAATACTGACCCCCATCATTTTTCCACCCCATCACCCGATGTAGGAGATGCACTAATGGTTGCTGGATTGCTCGAGCGCCTTGGCGTTGCCGCCACGGCTTACACCCAGGGCGACTACCCTGTTCACACGCCGATCGACGGCAGCCAGATCGCCTCGGTGAAACTGCTTGGCAAGGCCGAGACCACCGCCCGCATCGACCAGGCGCACAGCGCCTTCGAGGCCTGGCGCAGCGTGCCGGCCCCGCGCCGTGGCGAGCTGGTGCGCCTGTTTGGCGAAGTGCTGCGTGAGCACAAGGCCGACCTGGGCGAGCTGGTTTCCATCGAAGCCGGCAAGATCACCCAGGAAGGCCTGGGCGAAGTGCAGGAGATGATCGACATCTGCGATTTCGCCGTGGGCCTGTCGCGCCAGCTGTACGGCCTGACCATCGCCTCCGAGCGCCCTGGCCACCACATGCGTGAGTCCTGGCACCCGCTGGGCGTGGTCGGCGTGATCAGCGCCTTCAACTTCCCGGTCGCCGTGTGGGCCTGGAACACCGCCCTGGCTCTGGTGGCCGGTAACTCGGTGGTGTGGAAGCCGTCCGAGAAGACCCCGCTGACCGCGCTGGCGTGCCAGGCGCTGTTCGACAAAGCCCTGAAAGCCTTCGGCGATGCCCCGGCAGGCCTGGCGCAACTGGTCATCGGTGGCCGCGAAGCGGGCGAAGCGCTGGTCGACGATCCACGTGTGCCGCTGGTCAGCGCCACCGGCAGCACCCGCATGGGCCGTGAAGTCGGCCCACGCGTCGCGGCCCGCTTCGGCCGCAGCATCCTGGAACTGGGCGGCAACAACGCCATGATTCTGGCCCCGAGCGCAGACCTGGACCTGGCCGTGCGCGGCATCCTGTTCTCCGCCGTCGGCACTGCCGGCCAGCGCTGCACCACCCTGCGTCGCCTGATCGTGCACCGTTCGATCAAGGACGAAGTGGTTGCCCGCGTCAAAGCTGCTTACGCCAAGGTGCGCATCGGTGACCCGCGCAAGGACAACCTGGTGGGCCCACTGATCGACAAGCTGTCGTTCGACGCCATGCAGGGCGCGCTGGCCAAGGCCCGCGACGAAGGCGGCGAGGTATTCGGTGGCCAGCGCCAGCTGGCCGACCAGTACCCGAACGCCTACTACGTGTCGCCCGCCATTGCCGAGATGCCCGCGCAGAGCGACGTGGTGCGCCACGAGACCTTCGCGCCGATCCTCTACGTGCTGGCCTACGACGACTTCGAAGAGGCCCTGCGCCTGAACAACGAAGTGCCACAGGGCCTGTCGTCGTGCATCTTCACCACCGACATCCGTGAGGCCGAGCGCTTCCAGAGCGCCTCGGGCAGCGACTGCGGTATCGCCAACGTCAACATCGGCACCAGCGGCGCCGAGATCGGCGGTGCGTTCGGTGGCGAGAAGGAAACCGGCGGTGGTCGTGAGTCGGGTTCCGATGCCTGGAAAGGCTACATGCGTCGCCAAACCAATACCGTGAACTACTCGCGCGAACTGCCACTGGCGCAGGGCATCGTGTTCGACTGATGCTGCATGGCCGGGGGCTTTGGCCCCCGGTTCGCGGGGCAAGCCCGCTCCCCCAGGAATTGTGATGCTTGCACGATTTCTGTGGGAGCGGGCTTGTCCCGCGAATGGGCCGCAATGCGGCCCCAAGTAGTCAGATGCACCCGCAATAAGAACAACACTGCTGGAGCCGGCCATGTCCGAACTGCGTCAACAATGCTTGTGGGAACACGTCAGCCAACCGACCGTCGCCGCCCAGGCCCTGGCTGGCGAGCACAAGGCCGATGTCTGCGTCATCGGCGGTGGCATTACCGGCCTGTCGGCGGCCATCCACCTGCTCGAACAGGGCAAGTCGGTGATCCTGCTGGAGGCCTGGAAGATCGGCCACGGTGGCTCCGGGCGCAACGTCGGGCTGGTCAATGCCGGCACCTGGATCCGCCCCGACGATGTCGAGGCGACCCTCGGCCAGAAGCAGGGCAGCCGCCTGAACACGGTGCTCGGCGAGGCCCCTGGCGAGGTTTTCGCCCTGATCGAGCGCCTGGGCATCGATTGCCAGGCGCAACACAAAGGCACCCTGCACATGGCGCACAACGCCACCGGCATCGCCGACCTCGAAGCACGCCACCAGCAGTGGAGCCGACGCGGCGCCGATGTGCAGCTGCTGACCGGCGCCCAATGCCAGGAATACTGCGGTACCGACAAGATTTCCGCCGCGCTGCTCGACCGCCGCGCCGGCACCATCAACCCCATGGGCTACACCCAAGGCCTGGCTGCGGCGGTTGCGCGCTTGGGCGGCAAGCTGTTCCAGCAATCGGCCGTCGAAGGCCTGGAGCGCGACGGTGACGCCTGGCGGGTCAAGACCGCACGCGGTTCAGTGCGCGCCGACAAGGTGGTGATCTCCACCGGTGCCTACACCGAAGGCGACTGGAGCAACCTGCAGAAGCAGTTCTTCCGTGGTTACTACTACCAGGTTGCCTCCAAGCCGCTGCACGGTGCTGCCGCCGACAAGGTCCTGCCGCACGGCCAAGGCTCGTGGGACACCCGCACCGTGCTCAGCAGCATCCGCCGCGACGACCAGGGCCGCCTGTTGCTCGGCAGCCTCGGCCGGGTCGACAACAAGCCGGCGTGGTTCGTGCGCAGCTGGGCCGACCGCATCCAGAGCCATTACTACCCGGAGCTGGGCAAGGTCGAGTGGGAGATGCACTGGACCGGCTGCATCGACTTCACCCCCGATCACCTGATGCGCCTGTTCGAGCCGGCGCCTGGGTTGGTCGCGGTTACGGGTTACAACGGCCGTGGCAATACCACGGGCACGGTGATCGGCCGTGCGTTTGCCGAGTTTCTGCTCAAGGGTGAGGCGGACAGCCTGCCGATCCCGTTCTCGCCGATGACCGGGGTGAGTGCGCCGTCGTTGCGCACGGCGTTCTACGAGTCAGGGTTCTCGCTGTACCACGCAGGGCAGTGTTTGCGGGTTGTGCTTTAGGTGTTTGTACCGGCCCCATCGCCGGTAAGCCGGCGATGGGGCCGGTGCAGGCAGTAACGCTATTTGTGCAACCAGCTGAGGAAGCCGCCCTTCTTGATCAGGGTCGGTTTCTGCAGCAATAGGGACTCCCGGCTCTGCCGCCGGAACCGCTGCAGCTTGCTCAACGCCGTCTGCACCTCACCGCGCTGCACCAGGCAGCTGCGCACCTGCTCCTTGTCGATGCGGTACAGCACGCAGCTGGTCAGGGTGCGGAACTCGGCAAATGAATCCTCCTCATCGATGATGCCCTCGATCCCCAGCACCTCGCCCGGCCCCATGCGCCCGGCCTCCAGCAACTGCTCGCCATCGCGCACCGAGGCCGAGACCACGCCGCTGCCAATCACCAGCAAGTGATCGGACAGCTCGCCCACGCCCAGAATCACCTGGTCGGCCAAGTACTCCACCGCCGTCATGCGCTGGCTCAGGGCGTCGCGCTCCTCGCCGCTCAACGAACGGAACACCCGCACCTCGTCCAGTACCTCGCGTTGGCGGCTGCGCGGTGGCAGCGCCAAGTCGACGTTCCACATCACACCGCTGGCTTCAAGGTGCCGGTGCGCCAGGTCGAACAGCTGGTTGCGCGCCTCGGTCTTGCCGCCCATGTCGGCGACAAAGCCGCTGGCTTCGTATTCCACCGACTCCAGGGTGGAGACCTTCACCGTCACCTTCGGCTTGGGTGAGGCAAGAATGGCGCTGGTGCCCTGCAAGGCCTTTTCCAGCGCATCGAACACCCGTTTAGGCCGCACTTTGGCCGGCACCACCACACTGATCGATACCCCATGCACATCGGCCGGGCGGCTGTGGTTGAGCAGCCGAGCCTTGGCCGCCACCGAATTGGGGATCACCGCCAGGCTGCCTGAGCCAGTGAGCAGGCGCGTGGCGCGCCAGTCGATGTCCAGCACCTTGCCTTCGGTGCCATCGATGGAGATCGAATCGCCGATCTGGTAGGGCCGCGTGGTGTTCAGCACGATGCCACTGAACACGTCGGCCAAAGTGCTTTGCAGCGCCAGGCCGATGACGATGGCCATGACCCCGGAGGTGGCCAACAGGCCCTTCACCGGCAACTGCATCACATAGCCCGCAGCGGCCACCACGGCCGCGAGGAAGATCAACGCCCCCAGCACATCCTGCAGCAACCGCCCGCCATGGCTGCCGCGCGCCACCAGCAGCAGGCCGAACACCACCGTCACCGTGCGCGCGCCAAACAGCCACCAGCCGATCGCCAGCACTGTGGCCATCAGGTTGCGTGACACATCGTCTACCCAGGGCGGCGGCTGCAGCGGGCTCATCCCGGCGGCCACCAGCACCCAGCTGAACAGCAGGAAGATCGCCAGCCGCGTGCCGATGCGCCAGGCCCGGCGCTGGAGAGGGATCAGTTGCCAGAGGATGAGGTCGAGCAGGATCAGGGCGCAGCCGAGCAACAACGGGGACGACTGGATGAACGCCAGCATGGTGGTCTCGGGGTCAGGGGAGGGCTGTGGGTAGTAATAGAGCAGGTTGAGCGGGCAGGCAATGGGTGGTTGTGCTGACCCTTCGCGGGACAAGCCCGCTCCCACAGTTAATCGCTGTTCTCAAAGACGATGCAATCCCTGTGGGAGCGGGCTTGTCCCGCGAAGGGGCCAGCAAATCCACTGCCAAACCATCGTTCCTAAAACAGAACGCTAAAGGCAAAAACCGCTATCTACCGCGCCAAAGGTAATGCTTTTAATCTTCTCCCATCAACGCGAAACACCCAACTTACTGAACATCAAAACCCTTAGGAGCTACCCCCATGACCCACTTCAAATACAACCGCCTGAACAAAGACGACGCCGCTGTGCTGCTGGTCGACCACCAGGCGGGCTTGCTGTCCCTGGTCCGCGACATCGAACCGGACGCATTCAAGAACAACGTGCTGGCCCTGGCTGACCTGGCCAAGTTCTTCAACCTGCCGACCATCCTGACTACCAGCTTCGAACAAGGCCCCAACGGCCCGCTGGTCCCAGAGCTGAAAGCCCTGTTCCCGGATGCCCCGTACATTGCCCGCCCTGGCCAGATCAACGCCTGGGACAACGAAGACTTCGTCAAAGCCGTGAAGGCGACCGGCAAGAAGCAGCTGATCATTGCCGGTGTGGTCACTGAAGTGTGCGTCGCCTTCCCGGCCCTGGCCGCCCTTGAAGAAGAATTCGAGGTGTTCGTGGTGACCGATGCTTCCGGCACCTTCAACGCCATGACCCGCGACGCCGCCCACGACCGCATGAGCCGCGCCGGTGCGCAACTGATGACCTGGTTCGGCGTGGCCTGTGAGCTGCACCGCGACTGGCGCAACGACATCGAAGGCCTGGCCGCGCTGTGCTCCAACCACATCCCGGACTACCGCAACCTGATGACCAGCTACAACGCCTTCAACGCCGGCAAGTAAGCCGACCCGCCTCGGGCACCGCCAGTCGGTGCCCAGCCAGGGCAGCACAACCATCCAATCCTCCGCCCGTTCGCCGTTGCACAGTGAATGCGGGCAAGCTCATCCCAAGGAACGCCGATGAACACCGCATTCCAAGACAACCGCAACGTGGTGACCCTGGTCATCCAGCACAAGGTGCGCGCTGCGTCGCTGGCCGATTACGAAGCCTGGCTCAAGCGTACGGTAAGCACCGCACGGCGCCAGCCGGGGCACCTCGACGTCAACGTGATCCGCCCGGACGACGGCGGGCTGCACTTCACCACCGTGGTGCGCTTCGCCGATGCGAGCCTGCTGCAGGCCTGGGTCAACTCCGCTGAGCGCCAGGCGCTGGTCAACGAAGTGCTGCCACTGCTCGAAGGCGGCGACCACACCCAGGTACACGACGATCCGGAGTTCTGGTTCACCCCGCCCAGTGCCAGCGCCCCGCAACCGCCGCGCTGGAAGCAGGCACTGCTGACTTACCTGGTGATCTGCCCGATGACCATGATCATCCCGCAACTGCTGGCGCCGTTCTTCGCACGCTTCCCGCAGTTGGGTGGGGTGATCACCGGCAACCTGATCGTCAACCTGTTCGTCATCCTGCCCGTGGTGTTCTACATCATGCCGTGGGTCACCCGCCGCTGCGCCAACTGGCTGCGCGGCTGAGCCAGCCCCTTTACCTCGACACTTTCAAGGAGATACCGACATGACTACGCTCGTTACCCGCGATGGCACTTCGATCTATTACAAGGACTGGGGCAGCGGCAAGCCCGTGCTGTTCAGCCACGGCTGGCCGCTGGATGCCGACATGTGGGATTCGCAGATGGAGTATCTGGCCAGCCGCGGCTACCGCGCCATCGCCTTCGACCGCCGTGGTTTCGGCCGTTCGAGCCAGCCGTGGACCGGTTACGACTACGACACGTTCGCCGACGACATCGCCCAGCTGATCGAACACCTCGACGTGCGCGACGTCACCCTGGTGGGCTTCTCAATGGGCGGCGGTGACGTCAGCCGCTACATCGCCCGCCACGGCAGCGAGCGCGTTGCTGGCCTGGTATTGCTGGGCGCGGTAACGCCGGTGTTCGGCAAGCGTGACGACAACCCGGACGGGGTCGACACCTCGGTATTCGACGGGATCAAGGCCGGCCTGCGGGCTGACCGGGCGCAGTTCATCGCCGATTTCGCCACGCCGTTCTATGGCTTGAACCATGGGCAGCAGGTTTCTCAAGGTGTGCAGGCGCAGACCCTGAACATCGCGCTGCTGGCGTCGATCAAGGGCACGCTGGATTGCGTGACTGCGTTCTCCGAAACCGACTTCCGCCCAGACATGGCCAAGATCGATGTGCCGACCTTGGTGATCCACGGTGACGATGACCAGATCGTACCGTTCGAGACCACTGGCAAGCGGGCTGCGGAGCTCATTCGTGGGGCTGAACTGAAGGTGTACAGCGGGGCGCCGCATGGGTTTGCGGTCACTCATGCGCAGCAGCTCAACGAAGATCTGCTCGCGTTTCTGCAGAAATGACGGTGTGAGGCATTCGCGGGAAACCCGCTCCCACAGGGTTCAACACAGCGTTTGAGACCTGTGATGTACCCGTGGGAGCCGGCTTGCCGGCGAAGCGGCCGGCCCTGCCAGCACAACCTGTGAACAGGGCTAACCTTCTTCAACCCACCGCACATCCATGCAATCCCTGACCAGGCGTGAACCGGCATGCTTCGCAGTTGCACCTGCCGCCGCCGCACCCAGACGGAGAAGACCATGTCCCAGGACCCCAACGACAAGACCCGTCGCCAGTTCCTCGCCACCAGCACCGTGCTCGGTGCCGCCGGCGCGCTCTGGTCCGCATTGCCCTTCACCGGCGCTGCCGGTTCCGCCCACGCATCCACCCAAGGAGGTTCCATGACCGCCGACCTGATTCTGTTCAACGGCAAGCTGCACACGGTCGACCGTGAAAAACCCACGGCAACGGCTGTCGCCATCAAGGATGGCCGCTTCATTGCCGTGGGCAACGACGCCGAGGCCATGGCCCACAAGGGCGCCGCCACGCAGATCATCGACCTCAAGCAGCGCACGGTGATCCCAGGCCTGAACGACTCGCACCTGCACCTGATCCGCGGTGGTCTGAACTACAACCTGGAACTGCGTTGGGAAGGCGTGCCGTCGGTGGCCGACGCCCTGCGCATGCTCAAGGACCAGGCCGCGCGCACGCCAACCCCGCAGTGGGTACGCGTGGTCGGTGGCTGGAACGAGTTCCAGTTCGCCGAAAAACGCATGCCGACCCTGGAGGAAATCAACCAGGCCGCGCCCGATACCCCAGTGTTCCTGCTGCACCTGTACGACCGCGCACTGCTCAACCGCGCCGCACTCAAGGCCGTGGGCTACAACAAGGACACGCCGAACCCGCCGGGTGGCGAGATCCAGCGCGACAAGTTCGGCAACCCGACCGGCATGCTCATCGCCCGCCCCAACGCGATGATCCTCTACGCCACCCTGGCCAAGGGGCCGAAGCTGCCGTTGGAATACCAGGTCAACTCGACCCGCCAGTTCATGCGTGAGCTCAACCGCCTGGGCCTGACCAGCGCGATCGACGCAGGCGGCGGTTATCAGAACTTCCCGGACGACTACTCGGTGATCCAGGAGCTGGCCGACAACAACCAGCTGACCGTGCGCATTGCCTACAACCTGTTCACCCAGAAGCCCAAGGAAGAGCTGGACGACTTCAAGAAGTGGACCTCCAGCGTCAAGCTGCACAGCGGCACCGACTTCCTGCGTCATAACGGCGCCGGTGAGATGCTGGTGTTCTCCGCCGCCGACTTCGAGGACTTCCTCGAGCCGCGCCCGGACCTGCCGCAAACCATGGAAGAAGAGCTGGAGCCGGTGGTGCGCCACCTGGTCGAGCAGCGCTGGCCGTTCCGCCTGCACGCCACCTACAACGAATCGATCACGCGCATGCTCGACGTGTTCGAGAAGGTCAACCGCGACATTCCATTCAATGGCCTGCCGTGGTTCTTCGACCATGCCGAGACCATCACCCCGCACAATATCGAGCGCGTGCGCGCGCTGGGCGGCGGTATCGCCATTCAGGACCGCATGGCCTTCCAGGGTGAATATTTCGTCGACCGCTACGGCGCCAAGGCCGCCGAGCAGACCCCGCCGATCAAACGCATGCTCGAGATGGGCGTACCGGTCGGTGCCGGCACCGACGCCACCCGTGTGTCCAGCTACAACCCGTGGACCTCGCTGTACTGGCTGGTCAGCGGCAAGACCGTCGGCGGCATGGAGCTTTACCCCGAAGGCCTGAGCCGCGATACCGCGCTGCAACTGTTCACCCAGGGCAGTGCCTGGTTCTCCAGCGAGCAGGGCAAGAAGGGCCAGATCAAGGTGGGCCAGCTGGCGGACCTGGCGGCGCTGTCGCTGGACTTCTTCAGCGTGGAAGAAGAAGCGATCAAGGGCATCGAGTCGGTGCTGACCCTCGTCGATGGCAAGGTGGTGTACGGCGCGGGTGAGTTCGACAGGCTTGGCCCACCGCAGGTGCCGGTGCTGCCGGAATGGTCGCCGGTGGCCAAGGTGCCCGGGCACTGGCGCGTGGGTACGCCATCGCTGGCGGCGGCAGTGCACCAGTGCAGCGGGCCGTGCGGGGTGCATGCGCACAGCCATGAGAAAGCGCGGCATTCGAGTGTGCCAGTGAATGACTACCAGGGCTTCTGGGGTGCGCTGGGTTGCTCGTGCTTCGCGTTCTAAGCTGAGCTGATGTGAAGAAGGGGGGCCCGTCATTGGCCCCCTTTCTTGTTCTGTCTGTCCTGGCCTCTTCGCGGGCAAGCCCGCGAAGAGGCCAGAAAGGCCAGCATCAGTGCTGAGGCTTGTGCTCCTGCCCAGCCAACAGATGCCGAATCCGCACCGGCACGCCATCGGTCTGCAACATCCTCACCCGCGCCTCGATCTTCAGCTCAGCGCGAGTCACCCGATGGTGATGGCGCAAATGCTCCAGCCACGACTCCTCGAAGAAGAACTCCAGCCACAACGCCGGGTCGGCACTGTCACGCATCAAGCCCCACGACAACGCGCCATTGCGTTTGCGCATGGCTTCGAGCTCCCGTGCGGCCTGCTGGAAGGCCTCGGCCTTGGTCGGCGCGATGTGGTATTCGACGGTGACCATCACCGGCCCCGCTTCCTTGTCCAGGTCATCGCTCAATACCGGGACCGGCCAGTGCAACGAGGGGGTCAGCTCCTCGGCTTCGGTCTCCGGCAGCGTCACCCTGCACGTCAGCAAAGTGGCCAATGCCAGGCCAGCTGCGGCCAGCAACAGGCTCAAGGTAATCGACGCATGGCTGGCCACGCTGCCCCAGAGCAGCCCGCCAATGGCCATCGCACCGAAGAAGATCAGGATGTACACCGACAGCGCCCGGGCCCGCACCCAGGCCGGCACCGATGTTTGCGCCGCTACCTGCAGGTTGGACAGCACGGCAATCCACGCCGCGCCGCTGAGCAGCATCGCCGGCAGCAGCACGTAGAAGTTGCGCACCAGCGCCAGGGCCAGCAGGAACAGTGCGTACAGCAAGCTGGCAAGGATCACCAGGCGGTCGCGGCTGATGCGGTCGCGCAGGCGTGGTAGCACGGTCGCACCGGCCACCGCGCCAATGCCGATCGCGGCCAGCAACAGGCCGAAATCGGCTGCCGTGCCATGCATCTCGCCCCGTACGATCAGCGGCAGCAGCGAGGTGCCCGCACTGGCACACAGGAAGAACGCCAATGCCCGCAACAGCACGGCCTGCAAGGGCTTCGAGCTACGCGCAAAACGCAGGCCGGTGCGCATGGCGCCGACGAAGCGCTCGGCCGGCAGCAGCGGCTGCTGCACTTCGCGTTTCCACAGTAACAGCACCAGGATCACCCCGGCGAACGACACGGCATTCAGGGCGAAGGTCAGCCAGGGGCCGACCAGGCTCACCACCACCCCGGCCAGGGCCGGGCCGACGGCGCGGGAAACGTTGATGCCGACGCTGGAAATGGCCACCGCGTTGGGCAGGTCTTCCTTGCCCACCAGCTCCGGCGTGAGTGCACTCCAGGCCGGCATCATCAGGGCCGTGCCGATGCCCAGGGCGAGTGTCAGCGTCAGCAGCAGGGTGACATTCATCAAACCTGACAGTGTCAGCGCCGCGAGCACCACGGCCACGGCCGACATCCACAGCTGCACCAGCAACAGGTAGCGACGCTTGTCGACGATGTCCGCCGCCGCCCCCGCTGGCAAGGCCAGGAAGAACATCGGCAGCGAGCCGGCCACCTGGATCAGCGCCACATGCAGCGGGCTGGCCGACAGCGTGGTCATCAGCCAGCCAGCGCCGACTTCGTGCATCCAGGTACCGATGTTGGAGGCGATGGTGGCGATCCACAGCATGCGGAAGGTGGTGTTGCGCAGGGGGCTCCAGGCGCCTGAAAGGGACGTGCTCATGTCAGAAGCTACCTTTGAGTGGGTATTCGATGATCAGGTAGATGCGGTCGATGTCGTCACCGGCCTGCGCTTCATTGGCGCGGTGGCTGACGTGGGAGAACGACAGGCTGAGGTCCTTGGCGGCGCCCGACTGCACCACGTACTTCAGGTCGATGTCGCGTTCCCAGTGACGCCCACCCTGACCCTGCTGGCCCGTGTAGGCGCCGCCTGCCGGGGCATGCGTGCCGTCGATGGCGCTGCCGCTGACATAGCGGCCCATCAGGCTCAGGCCGGGTACTCCTAGGGTGGCGAAGTCCAGGTCGTAGCGCATTTGCCACGAACGCTCGCCGGGGCCGTTGAAGTCGGCGTACTTGATCGAGTTGGCGAGGTAGATGGAGTCGCCGCCGACGAAGTCGAACGGCGTGTCGCCCTCGATCTTCTGGTAAGCCAGGGTCAGGGCCTGGGCACCCAGGCGGTATTTGCCTGAAAGGCTGTAGGCGAGCGTGTCGATGGCGCCGGCACTGGCGCTGCCGGTGTCGCGGGTCTGGTACAGGTTGCCGTCCAGGCGCCAGTTGCCTTCGGCCAGGTTCAGGTTGAGGTAGGCCTGGCGCCAGGTGTCCTGCAGCTGCCCGGCGTACAGCGCGCCGCCGAACGGGCCCGCGGGGGCGAAGGTGGCGCCGGCCAGGCTGATGGCGCGGCCCTGGGTGGTGGCGCCGTAGCCGCTGAAGTCGTCGTGGGTCGAGCTGTTGTCCTGGTTGTTGAACGCGGTGAAGCGCCCGGCTTGCAAACGCCAGTCGGGCAGGGCGGTGTTCTCCAGCAGCCAGCCGCTGGCGTATTCCGGGTGCAGGCGTTTGTCACCGGTATCGAACACCGGGGTTTCCACCGTCATTTCGCCGTAGCGCAATTGTGTGTTGCCCAGGCGTAGCTTCAGGGCGGCGCCGGCGCTGGAATAGTTGGACTCGGCGCGGCCGTCGCTGTCGCGTGGCAGCAGGCCGGTACCGGCATGGCCGCGGCCGCCGTCGAGCTTGAGGCCAAGAAAACCGTGGGCGTCGATGCCGACACCGACCGTGCCCTCGGTAAAGCCTGAGCGGATTTCGCCGATGAAGCCCTGGGCCCATTCCTGGCGGTAGTTCTGGCCGCTGGCGGAGGGTGAGCGGAAGTCGCTGTGCAGGAAGTAGTTGCGGCTGAGCAGTGACCAGCCGGGTGCTTCTGCCTGGCTGATCAGCGGGCAGAGGGCGAGGGTGGCGAGCAGGGCGCGGCCTGGTCCGTGGGTGGCGCGGATCATGGGGGCTCCGGTGTGGATGATCCGGGACTGTGGGGCAAGCTCAGGTCAGGGTCTTGTAAGGGTGTGCTGGATAGCCTGGGCGCCTACCTCGAGAAGGCTTGGGCAATGGCGTCGATCACAACCCGCACCCGTGCGGTATGCCTGACATCCTGGTGGGTCACCAACCAGATATCGTACGGTTTGCGCTGTGGCCAAACCCTGCACAGGCCATCCTGCTCGCCCAGAGGTACAGGCAACTCACCTAGCCCGACACCACTGGCCAGCGCCCGGCGCACCATCAACCCCGAGGTACAGGTCATGGCGATGCGTCCCTGGGCGATGGGCTCGCCGGCCAGGGTCACTTCCTTGCCGCTGTCCAGGTAGGGTTGATAGAGCACCAGTTCATGCCCGGCGAAAGCATTGCCCGGCACCGGTTCACCACAGCGCTCAAGATACGCACGCGAGGCGAACAGGCCGCTCTGCCAACGCGCTAACCGGCGCACCACCAATTCGGGGTTGTCGGGTTTGTGTGTGCGCACAGCGATATCGGCCTCGCGTTTGCTGAGGTTCAGCATCTGAGTCGATGCCTGCAGCTGCACTTCGATACCCGGATGCTCAAGGCGCAGGCCAGCGACTGCCGGGATGATGAAATCCAGGGCGAACGAATCAGTCGTGGTAACCCTCACCACGCCACTGAGACGCTCATCCAGGCCGAGAATCTGCCGTTGCAGGCCTGCGGCGCAGGCCTCCATTTCCAGGGCGGCGCGCATGGCCACCTCCCCGGCGCTGGTCAAGGCATAACCGCTGGAGGTTCGTAGGAACAGCGTCGCGCTCAACGCGGTTTCCAGCGACAGAAGCCTGCGGCCAACGGTTGCCTGGTCCACACCCAGGCTGCGGGCGGCGGCGCGCAAGGTCTGTTCTCGGCACAGGGCAAGGAATACCCGGGTGTCGTCCCAATTCATCACGGCTGTCCTCTGTGATGCAAATATGCATGACTTGGATGAAAAATCGCTGCGTTATTTCATCGTGTGACGACTTTATGCTCTTCCTATCGTCATCGACAAGCGCCGCTTCCGGCGCAAGGACACAACATGAATGCTTCAAGGCAACGTGCGCCCTGGCTGCCAATCTGGGCAGGCTTGTGTGCCAGTCTGGTCGGCATCGGCCTGGCACGATTCGCTTACACGCCGCTCATCCCGGCGCTCATCGACGCCCATTGGTTCACCGGTTCGGCAGTGGTCTATCTGGGGGCCGCCAATCTGGCGGGCTATCTGCTCGGCGCGCTGATCGGCAGGGCGCTGGCTGTGTGCTTCAGTGGCCGGACGGTGCTGCGCGGCATGATGGTGCTGGTCAGCGTGGCTTTTCTGGCGTGTGCCTGGCCGTTGTCGGTTGGCTGGTTCTTTGGCTGGCGGCTGGTGTCAGGCGTTGCCGGCGGAGTGATCATGGTGCTGGCGGCCAGCGTGATTCTGCCGCACGTGGCAGCAGCGCGCCGCGGCTTGGCCAGCGGCGCGATCTTCCTCGGCATTGGCCTGGGCATCGCCGGGGCTGCCAGCCTGGTCCCGTGGCTGCTGGGCAAGGGCTTGCAACAGACTTGGCTGGGTCTCGCCGCGTTGTCGCTGCTGCTGACAGCCAGCAGCTGGACCGGTTGGCCCGCCGAGCACGGCCAGCAGCCGGCAGCCCCTGCGCCACGGCACGCCAGCGCCTCGCCGGCCATCATCGTGCTGTTTGGCCAATACGCCTTGATGGCCACAGCGTTGGTGGCACCGATGATGTTCCTGGTGGACTACGTCAGCCGCGGCCTGGGCGCGGGCACCCAAGCCGGTGCGCTGATCTGGGGCTTGTATGGCCTGGGGGCGATTGCCGGGCCGGTGGTTTACGGGTTGCTGGCCGACCGCCTGGGGGCCCGGGCAGGTATTCGCCTGGTGTTGCTGGCGCAATTGATCGCCTTGAGCGTGTTGCTGGGCAGCCAGGATTTGCGCCTGCTCGCGGCTGCCGCGCTGCTGATAGGCTCGTTCCCGCCGGGCATCGTGCCACTGGCTTTGGCGCGGGTGCATCAGCTGGTCGACGGCCACGCCCGGCAGAACGCAACCTGGAGCCGCGCCACGGTGTCGTTCGCAAGCTTTCAGGCGGTTGCCGGTTATGCCTACTCGGCGCTGTTCAGTGCCAGCGGTGGCCATTACGGCGTGCTGTTCGCCGTCGCCGCCGGGGCGGTCGTGCTGGCGCTGCTGGCCGATCTGTTGCTCAAGGGCGAGCCGCGCACAGTGGCTGCCCGGGCCTGATCAGGCCATGTCGCTGATCGCGAATTCCTCCGCCAGGTGATCGATCAGCGAACGCACCGACGGCAACAACCCGCGCCGCGACGGGAAGATCGCATGCACGATGCCGCAACGCGGGTGCCATTCCGGCAGCAGCTCCACCAAGCGCCCTTCGGCCAGGTCCTCGCGCACCGCCACCCGTGGCAAATGCGCGATACCGACCCCGGCCACCACGAAGTGGCGCAGGGCAAACAGGTCATCGGTGACCATGCGCGGTGTGTGGGGGATCACGATGCTGCGGCTCATGTCTTCGCCCTGGAACAGCTCCCACTGGTACTCACGCTGGGCGCTGCCCCAATGCACGCTGGGCAGCGTGCCGAGCACTTGCGGGTCGAAGCCATCAGGCAGTTGCGCCTGATACTGCGGGTGCCCCACCAGGCACTGGGTACTGTTGCTCAGCACCTTCATCACCATGTCGGTGTTCTCCAGCGGCGGGAAGCGCACGCGCAGCGCCACGTCGAAGCCTTCATGCAGCAGGTCGACGCGGCGGTTGGTGCTCTCGATGAACAGCTCCACCTGCGGGTACTTGAGCATGTAACGGGTGAGCATTGGCCCGACCCACGAGTTGAGCAGGGTGGTCGGGCAACTGATGCGCACCAAACCGCGCGGTTCGCTGCGGTTGCGCTCGATGATTTCCGCCGCGCCCTCGGCCTCTACACGCATGGCCAGGCAACGGTTGTAGTAGGCCTGTCCGATCTCGGTCAGCGAGCAGTGCCGGCTGGTGCGGTGCAGCAGGCGCACGCCCAGGCGCTCCTCAAGGTCGGCGATGCGTCGGCTGAGTTTCGACTTGGGCATGTCCAGTGCGCGCCCGGCCGGGGCGAAGCCACCGTGCTCGACCACCTGGGTGAAGTAGTAGAGGGAGTTGAGGTCTTCCAATGATCGTTCTCCAGGTGGAACGCTAAGGCCAATTTTCGCAGTCTACCGCTCTAAACGTGATGATTTTAATCTGTGCCCATCAACGCGAAACACCCCAGATTGCTGAAAAATTCATAAACCTTAGGAGCACAGACCATGAGCAAATTCACCTACAACCGCCTGAACAAAGACGACGCCGCTGTGCTGCTGGTCGACCACCAGGCTGGCCTGCTGTCGCTGGTCCGCGACATCGAGCCGGACAAGTTCAAGAACAACGTACTGGCCCTGGCTGACCTGGCGAAGTTCTTCAACTTGCCCACCATCCTGACTACCAGCTTCGAACAAGGCCCCAACGGCCCGCTGGTCCCAGAGCTGAAAGCCCTGTTTCCGGACGCCCCGTACATCGCTCGCCCTGGCCAGATCAACGCCTGGGACAACGAAGACTTCGTCAAGGCCGTGAAAGCCACCGGCAAGAAGCAGCTGATCATCGCCGGTGTGGTCACTGAAGTGTGCGTCGCCTTCCCGGCTCTGGCCGCCCTTGAAGAAGAGTTCGAGGTGTTCGTGGTGACCGATGCTTCCGGCACCTTCAACGAAATGACCCGCGACGCCGCCCATGACCGCATGAGCCAGGCGGGTGCCCAGCTGATGACCTGGTTCGGCGTGGCCTGTGAGCTGCACCGCGACTGGCGCAATGATGTCGAAGGGTTGGCGGCGCTGTGCTCCAACCACATCCCGGACTATCGCAACTTGATGACCAGCTACAACGCGCTGACTGCTGGTAAGTAATACGAAGTAACTTGATGGATGGCTTCCGCACGGGGGCCATCGTTGACTTGATCCATTAGTGTTGCAAGCGTTTCACCTGTGCGCGAAACCAGCTGCTATTCAGCGGCAATAGCTGGCGTAGGAACCCCGTCGATGGCTGGATCATCAGCGTCGGGTGAAACCTCCACACCCTGGCTTGAGGGTGTGTATATGAATATCAAGCATGATTACAGGGCCACTGGTGACAGTGGCCCTTTTCTTTGCTCGGCAGAAAATAGTATCGCTTGTAGAGCCGTTTCCCATGGCGATGCTTGTTCAGCGCCTTTGCATCGCACTGCATGAAATGCCACAGCATCTTGCCGTTGTGGAGTGTTACGACCACCAGCGTTTATAAAGGCCAACCTAAACGTCTCATTGGTGTAAGCGACCTCCCACACCTCGAACGGCCCGGTTAATGTATCCAGCGCTACTTTCACATAGCGCTCCCTAGCGTCTTGTCGTTTCTCGACGATGTGATGGATACAGCTGCGCTGAACCCGGATGACGCCCATTGGGGTAGCGACGGTTACCGAGTTAACCATTGCATTGCTCAAACCCAGATGGATTGCAGCAAGCTTCATTGCGGCATCGTGCGATACGGCAGCGGATAATTCTTCGATGGGTTGGATACGCATTTCACGAGCATGCGTTCTTAGGTCGGGCAGTTGCTCGTCCTGCCAGGTATTCTGGCCTCTCTTCTCGGCTACTTTCGCGGTAGGGTTGTTGGCGCTCAATGGATACTTGGCTTCGAGGCCAAAAAAAAGAGGGCCTAAGCCCTCTTGCTGTTTCGATGTACCTGCCTCAATCCGCATCCGAATCAAACAACCGCTCCAACTCCACGCGCGCCTCCTTGGCCGTCTGCATCACCTTGGCCCGGTCATCGCGCACCTGTCCCTGCGCCTCCAGCACTTCCTCGTCATGCTGGGTAAACCGCTCGATGCGGTCCGCCGCCTGTTCACTGCTCAGCCCCAAGCCGACCAGGGCACGGCGGGTCATTTCCAGGCTTGAATAGAACGTCTCGCGGATTGGCTCGGCACCCACGTCCACCAGCTTGTGCACATGCTGGCGGTTACGCGCGCGGGCCAGCACTTTCAGGTGCGGGTACAGGCGCTTGACCCGTTCCGCCGTGCGCGTGGTGACTTCCGGGTCGTCGGTGGTGATCACGAAGTATTCGGCCTCGCCGACCTTGGCCGCATGCAGCACCTCGGGGCGCAGCGGGTCGCCGTAGAACACCGGGGCCTGTTCGAACATGCGGGTCATCTCGATGGCATCCACCGAGGTTTCCAAGGCGACGAAGGGGATCTTCTGCGCACGCAGGATGCGCGACACGATCTGCCCCATGCGGCCCATGCCGACGATCACCACGCGCGGGGTGTCGGCATCGATGCGTTTGTAGTGCTCGGGCACTTCACGCGCCGGTTGCGGGCGCTTGAGGGCGCGGGCACAGCCGAGCATCAGCAGCGGGGTGATGGCCATCGACAGGGTGATGGTCATCAGCAGCAGGTCGTAGGTCTGGGTATCGAACAGGCCCTGGTCCTTGCCCAGCTTGAACACCACGAAGGCGAACTCGCCACCGGCGGCCAGCACCATCCCCAGGCGCAGCGCGCTGGCGCTGTTCAGGCCACCGGCCAGGCGGCCGACGCCAATCAGCAACGCCAGCTTTACCGCCACCAGCAGCAGGGTCAGGCCCAGCAGCACCAGCGGCATTTCCAGCAGCAGGCTCAAGTTGGCGCCCATGCCCACGCTCATGAAGAACAGCCCCAACAGCAGCCCTTTGAATGGCTCGATCTGCGACTCCAGCTCGTGCCGGTACTCCGAATCGGCCAGCAGCAGGCCAGCCAGGAAGGCGCCCAACGCCATGGAGATACCGGCTTCCTCCATCAGCCAGGCGGTGCCGATCACCACCAGCAGCGCGGTGGCGGTGGACACTTCCGGCAGGCCGGTGCGCGCCACGATGCGGAACACCGGGCGCAGCAGGTAGCGGCCGCCGACGATCACCACGGCGATGCTGGCGAACACGTTCAGGCCATGCTCCAGGCTGTCGCCATGGCTGGTGTCCGGACCGCTGGCGGCCAGCAATGGCACCAGCGCAATCAGCGGGATCGCGGCGATGTCCTGGAACAGCAGAATGGCGAACGCCAGGCGGCCATGCGGGGCGTTGAGCTGCTTGTTTTCGGCCAGGCTCTGCAGGCCGAGGGCGGTGGACGACAGCGCCAGGCCCAGGCCGACCACGATAGCTGCCGGCAGCGACTGGCCAAAGCCGAACAGGGCGATGGCGCCGATCAGTGCGCCGGTCAGCAGCACCTGCGCGGTACCCACGCCGAACACCGACTTGCGCATCAGCCACAGGCGTTTGGGCGACAGCTCCAAGCCGATGATGAACAGCAGCAGGACCACGCCCAGCTCGGAAATGTGCGCCACGCTTTCGGTGTCGCGGATCAGGCCCAGGGCCTGCGGGCCGATGGCCACGCCGGCCAGCAGGTAGCCGATCACGGCACCCAGTTGCAGGCGTTTGGCGAGAGGGACGGCGAGGACCGCCGCGAGCAAGAAGATCACCGCGGTTTGCAGAAGGCTGCCTTCGTGTGGCATTGGCTCGTACTCCATGAGCTGCCGGGGCAGCGTTTGAACAGTGTGGCGGACAATTCTGGGGATTACGGCTGTTCCAGACAATCAGGTCGAATGGAGAAACATTGTCCTGAAATAAGTGACAGCCAGCACTTGCCCCTTCGCGGGCTTGTCCCGCGCAGAGGCCAGCTCAGCCAGCTGAGGTTTATCTGTTAACCGCCGCCAAACTGCGCCCGATATTGCGCCGGCGTCATGCCGATCCGCTCGCAGAACACTTTGCGCATATGCCGGTCACTGCCAAACCCGCACTGCGCCGCCACCACCTTCAGCGGCAAGTCGCTGCCTTCGAGCAGCTTGCGCGCCTGGTCGATCCGCGCATTCTGCAGGTACTGCAACGGCGTGATGCCCACCTCGCGCTGAAAGGTGCGGGCAAAATTGCGCGCACTCATCGCCACCAGGTCGGCCATCTTCTGTACGGTAAAGGCCTGGTCGATATGGTCGACAATGTACGCCTGCACTCGCGCCGTCGCCGAGCCATCGCGCGGCACCGCCGCAAGCAGCGGGCCATAGGGCGTCTGCCCGCCCTGGCGATGGCGGGCCACCAGCAACACCTTGGCCACTTCCAGGGCCAGCGCCTTGCCGTGATCCTCGGCGACGATGGCCAGCGCCAGGTCGATGCCTGCGGTGATGCCGCCAGAGGTGATCAGGTCGCGGTCGACCACGTAGATCTGCTCGGTCTCGACCTTTGCCTCGGGGAACGCGCGTGCCAGCCGTTCCACATAGTTCCAGTGGGTGGTGCAGCGGTAGCCGCCGAGCAGCCCGGCCCGCCCCAGCAGGAAAACACCCGTGCAGATGGCACCGAAGCGTTTGGCGCCGTGCACCGCTTGCGCCAGCCAGCGCTCCAGCTCGGGGTGGGCAACGTCATAGGCACCCGGGCCGCCCGGCACCAACAGCAGGTCGACGTTGGCCGGCAGGTCTTCCAGGCGCAGGTCGGCCAACACCTTCAAGCCAGATGAGCCGCGAATCGGCCCTTGGCTTTGCGCCACGGTCACCAGCCGGTAATGCCGGTCTTCGGGCAAAAACCGGTTGGCGATGGCGAAGGCGTCCATGGGGCCGGTGACATCCAGCAACAGCACATCGTTGAACAGCACCATGGCCACAGTTCGGTGAGCGCGATTTTCCTGCATACCTCTTTCGCCTTGAATGCGGGCCGCTCGCGGCGGCCTGTAGCTGAATACGAAGTGCATCTTAAGGGATCGGGCGGGCGGTGGGGCCAGCACTGCACAATTAAGAACTCTTCAGGTTTGGCTCAGGACTTTGTCATGTGCCGGGGGCGAGACTTTCGGCATTGAACAGGAGAGTCGCCATGAACCCTGGGACGCCCCACGACACCCCTTATGCCCCCGGCGCGCTGACCCCCGCGCGCCTGCGCCAGGCCAAGGAGCTGATGCTGCGCAGTTCGCTGTCGATCATCGAGATTGCCGGGGTATGCAACCTCACCCGCAGCCATTTCTCTCGTGCCTTCAAGGTCAACACCGGCCTGTCGCCGCAGGCCTGGCGCCTGCTGGCGCGCATGGAGAAGGCCAAGCGCCTGCTGGCCACCGAGGCGCCGATCACCCACGTGAGCCTTGAATGCGGCTTTTGCGACCAGGCCCATTTCACCCGGGCTTTCAGCCGGATGGTTGGCCAGCCGCCCAAGGCCTGGCGCCAGGCGGCGCGTGTAGAGGCATTTTCTTAAGACGCTTTTATCCCTCGGTATAAGCCCTTCGGGACAGTGCCGGGGCCCTTATCCCAACCCAAGGAGTCACCCCCATGAGCCAACCCGATTACAAGCGCCTGAACAAAGACGACGCCGTGGTCCTGCTGGTCGACCACCAGACTGGCCTGATCTCGCTGGTGCAGGACTTCTCGCCCAACGAATTCAAGAACAACGTGCTGGCCCTGGGCGATCTGGCCAAGTTCTTCGGCCTGCCGACCATCCTCACCACCAGCTTCGAGCAAGGCCCCAACGGCCCGCTGGTGCCGGAGCTGAAAGAGATGTTCCCGGACGCGCCGTACATTGCCCGCCCTGGCCAGATCAACGCCTGGGACAACGAAGACTTCGTCAAGGCGATCAAGGCCACCGGCCGCAAGCAGCTGATCATCGCGGGCGTGGTCACCGATGTGTGCGTGGCGTTCCCGACCCTGTCGGCGCTGGCCGAGGGCTTCGAAGTGTTCGTGGTGACCGATGCCTCGGGTACGTTCAACGAGACCGTGCAGCAGGCTGCGTGGGTGCGCATGACCCAGGCGGGCGCGCAGATGATGAACTGGTTCTCGGTGGCCTGTGAGCTGCACCGTGACTGGCGCAACGACATAGAAGGGCTGGGTAACCTGCTGTCGCAGCGCATCCCCAACTACCGCAACCTGATGAACAGCTACGCGGTGTTGAGCGCGCGTTGATCTGACAACTTCGCCGGCCACTTCGCGGGCTTGCCCGGCGAAGGGGCCGGCACGGGCAAAAATCAGCTACCGGAGTGCACCGGCAGGGTAAACCGGATCCTGCACCCCCCCAGCTCGGAAACCTGCGCCTGCAATTGCCCATCATGGGCCTGCACCACCGAACTGCAGATCGCCAGCCCCATCCCCAAGCCACCGCTCTTGGTGGTGTAGAACGCACCGAACACCCGATCCCGCTCCTGCGGCGCAATCCCCGGCCCGTTGTCGTCCACGCAGATCTCCACCCGGTCTGCCAGCACCTGGGACGAAATCCGCAGCAAGCCATCACTGCGATACCCCGTCAATGCCTCCAGCGCATTGGTGATCAGGTTGAACACCAGCTGCTGCAACTGCACCGGGTCAGCCATCACGCTCACGCCGGCTTGCAGCTCGGTCTGCACGTTCACCTTGCATTTGGCAGCATCCGTCGAGGTCAGGCGCACCACCTGCTGGAGCTGTTCGTCCAGCTTCACTGCCTTGAGCTGCATCGGCGATTGCTTGGCCAGCGAACGCAGCGCGCGCACGATGTTGGCGGCGCGTTCGCTGTCGTTGCGGATGTCTTCCAGGCCGGCGATGGCCTCGGTCAGGTCGGGTTGCTCGCGCTTGAGCCAGCGCAGGCTGGCGGCGGCATTGGAAGCGATGCCCAGCAGCGGTTGGCTGATCTCGTGGGCGATCGACGCCGACAGCTCGTTCATCACCTGCAGGTGCGCACTGCTGGCCAGCTCCGCCCGCGAGCGGCGCAGTTCGGCCTCCATCTGTGCACGGGTCTGGTTGTCTTCGGCCAGGCGGGTGTAGAACTTGGCCGTCTGCAGCGACACTGCCGCCTGCGAGGCGAGAATCTCCAGCATGGCCAGACGCTGGCTGCCAAACAGGTTCGGCACCAGGCGGTTTTCCAGGTAGACCAGGCCGATCAGCACCCCCTGGATCACCAGCGGCAGGCACAGCACCGAGCGCGCATTGCGTGCCTGCAGCTCCTGGCGGAAGGCCTCCGGGCATTCGCTGAGGGCATCGTTGAGTACCAAGGGTTTCTTGGTGCGCAGGGTGGCGTTGATGATCGACAGCGGTGCCTGGGTGAGGAATTTCTGGCAGTTGTCCATGCGCACGTGCAGGCCCGCGTCGTCGATGTAGGCCAGCGCCGCCATCTGGAACTCGGCGCCGCTGACGATCAGCAGGGCGCCGTGGTCGGCACCGGAATGCTGGGTCAGGTGGCCCATCAACGTCTCGATCAGCCCTTCCAGCAGCACCTCTTCGGACAGTGCCCGAGCCGCCTCGATGCCGGCCTCCAGGTCCAGGCGCGCCTGGCTGGAGGACCGGTGGGTTTCCTGTACTGGCTGGGTGCGCAGGAACGGGTGCAAGGTCTCTAGTTGGCGCACCTTGCCGGTCGCGCCCCAGATATGAAAGCAGTCACGGGCAATGCGCAGGTGCAGGTTGGCGCCCGAGATCAGCCCGCTGGGGATGCACACTTCTGCCAACTGTTCATGGGCCAGGGCTTGTTCGTGGATGAAGCCGGCCGCAGTGGCTGCAATCTGCGCCTGGTCGAAGCAGCGGATGGCGGCCAGGCCGTCGCCATTGAGCTTGGCGATGACCCCTTCGATCAGCAGCAACTTGTTGCGGAAAGTCACCGGGTTGAAGTTCGACCAGCCCACGAAGCGCTCGCGCAAGGCCTGCAGCGTGGCCAGTTTGCTGGCGAGGCTGCCGGGCGCTTCCGGGCTGCCCAGGGTCAGGCCGTGGAACAGGTGGTAGTCGGCCAGGTTGATATGCGCGGGCGCCGCCCAGGCGTGTTCGCCGGCGCAGGCCAGGCTGCGCGTGGCCTGTTTGATGTTGCCCAGGTAGAAGGCCGACATGCCGCTGAACAGGTGCTGGAAGAACAGGGTCGTGCGCGACTGTACCGCCACGGTCGAGCCCGGGAAGGGGTGGCCGCTGAGGTTGGCGACGAAACCCTGCTGGGCCAACAGAATCTGTTCGACATCGCTGTAGCCACAACGGCGCACGGTGGCCAGGCCTTGCGCCACTTCATCGGCCACATCCTGCAGGTAGCGGCCCATGAACAGCGAGTCCGACACCAGGTGGTTGCAGGCGTAGCAACTCATTGCCAAGTCACCGCTCAAACGACCGGAGTCAACCGCTTCCAGCGCGGTACGCCGGGCGAACTCCATGGGCGAGGTCCAGGCGCTGACCTGGTCGAGGGCGAGCAGGGCGCTGGTCAGGTCGCCTTCGAAGCCATGCCGCTCGATCAGTTTCAGTGCCGCCAGGCTGTAGGCGTGCCCGTCGTGGTAAGCGCCGAAGCGCTCGGCGATCATCACCCCGAACCAGGCCATGCCGTATGTGCTGCCTGGTGCAACGCCCTGGATCAGCGACAGTTCCATGAGCTTGGCAAGGTGCAGGAAGCCGATATCGTCCTGCACGAAAAAAGAGGATGAAAGCGTTGCCAGCAGGCCGATGGCAACCGTCACTTCTTCCGAGTCGGTGCGCGGCAACGATTCCAGGCAGTGACGGCCTTTCTGCTCGATCAGGGCCTGCACGTGGGCATAGCTGGCCTGGACTTGAGCCTGGTCGGTGCCCCGGGCGAGGTTGATCCCTAACAACTCGAGGCCAGAGGTTGCTGCGTTGACGGCGGCCTGGTAGTCGCCGCGCAAGGTGTATAAACGTGCCTGCAGCCTGCATACCCTGGCCTGATCCAGGGCCGATTGCGCCCGTTGCCGACATTCGATGATGCGCGCTTCGGCCTGCGGCATGCGCGACCGCTGCATGTCGCACTCCGCCGCCATGCAGGCGACGGTGAACGCATGCAGGGCATGGGTTTCGTGTGCTGCCGTAAGGCGCAGCAGGTGGTCGGCCGTGTTCAGGTAGCCGGCGGTCTGGTCAATCGCGCCATTGTCGCGCGCGCGCAGTGCGGCTTCGCGCAGCAATGCCAGGAACGCCGCACAGTCATCGGCGGCAAAGGCTCGTGGGTTGGCGCGTTGCAGTTGGTTGGCGATAGCGAATACGGTATCGCGTGGCTCGTGTTGCCAAATGTGCTGCATGGCCTGCGCAATGCGCCCGTGCAGCAGCGCCCGCGCTCGTTTGGGCGTGAGTTCGTAAGCGGCTTCTTGCACGCGGTCATGGGCAAAGCCCAGGTCCTTTTGCCCTGGTAATAGAAAGCCCGCAGCCATCAACGCCCTGAGTGGTTCGGTGGTATGCCCGGCAGGCTGGCCCAGGAGGTACTCCAGCAAGCGCTCGTCGCAGCGGCTGCCCACGGCGCTGGCGATGCGCAGCACATCGCGCTGTGCCGCTGGCAGGCGTGCCAGGCGCTGGACCATCAGGTCGGCGACGTTGTCGGCATAACGGTGCTGCGCCACCGCTTCCAGCGACCATGTCCAGCGCATGGCCTGGGTGTCGAAGGTGAACAGCTGATCCTCGACCATGGCAGTGAGGATCTGATTGATGAAGAACGGGTTGCCGGCGGTCTTGGCGTGCACCAGTTCGGCGACCTGCAACGCCGCTTCGGGCAGCACATGGTAGCGCTCGCCAATCAGCTCCATCACCGCGGCGACAGGGAGTGGGCGCAGGTTCAAGGTGGTACTGCGAAGGGTTGCCGGGGGGCTGATGGCGGCGCTGTTGGGGCGCGTGTCGTTTCGTTGGGCGATGATCAGCAGCAGGTTGCCCGGCGGCTTGGCGAACAGCTCTGCCAGCAGGTGCCGCGTGGCATCGTCGGCCCATTGCATGTCGTCGAGGAACAACGCCAGCGGGTGCCCGGGGCGGCTGAACACGTGGAGGAATTCAACGATGGCCCGCAGCTCTTTCTGCAAGGCCAGGCGCGTGGGTTTTTCCGGCAGTTCGGGCAGCGGGCCGATGATCAGCTTGAGCTCCGGGGCCAGCTTGCCCAGCAGTCGGCCACGGCCTTTGATGCGGCGCAGGATCTCGCGGCGCAGCGCATCCAGGTCCTGGCTGTTCTTGGCCAGCAGCTGAGTGGTCAGCGACTGCAGGATTTCGATCCAGGGTGCATACGGCACGGCTTGTTCGAGGCTGTTGCACTTGCCCGCCGCCCAGTAACCGTCGGCGCCGGCCTTCAGCGCGGTGTCCACCAGGCTGGACTTGCCCATGCCAGTGGCGCCATTGATGAACAGCGCCTGCGGCATGCTGGCGCGACGCAACGCCTTCAGCGACAGGGTAATGGCATTCAGCTCGGCGCTGCGCCCGTACAGGCGTTCGCGGCTGGGTGCGATGCTGTCGGCGCAGCCCGGCTCGAAGTCTTCAATGGCGTGCTTCGTCACCCACTGCTGCTGACAATGGGCGAGGTCGATGGCCAGGGCCCGGGCGCTCTGGTATCGGGCGTCGGGCTCTTTGGCCAATGCCTTGGCAAGCATGCGGCTGAGCGGTAGCGGCACCGTGGCGTCGACGTCGATGGCAGCCCGGGGCTGCACGCCTGCATGCAGCTGGCGCCAGTGCCGCTTGTCACGCCCGCTCAGCGGCAGCTCGCCCAGCAGAAGCTGATACAGGATGGCGCCGAGCGCGTAGATGTCGCTGCGTTGATCGCTGCTGCTGCCGTGGGGGCAGACCTGCTCCGGTGCCAGGTACGACCAGGTGCTGTTTGGCGCATCCGGCCCGCTGACCCGCTGCGCACTGTCGGCGCGAAAGCCGCCCAGCCGCACGCGCTGCGGGTGCTGGATGCACACGTGCTCGGGTTGCAGGGCGCCATGCAGGATATTGCGTTGGTGCGCCAGGGCCAGGGCGTTGGCGGCATTTACCGCCACCTCCAGAAAGGGCCCGATGGCCGCCCGGCCCTGGGCAATCAGGTCGGCGATGGAGCGTCCGGCCGGGTATACCAGCAAGGGGCCTTCGGCCGAGCGCAGAAACGCCGAGGGGGCCACCGCCCAGTGCGGGTCCAGCTGCAGGCGGTAGTCGCGTTCCAGGCGTTGGCACGCGGCCGGGGCTTCGACCGGCGCCCGAACGGCCAACCAGGCTTGCCGGGTGACCGGGTCGCGCAGGCGGAAGTAGGTGAGGTCACCTTCCTGGCTCAGTTGCGTGATGTCGCACCGGTTCAACCAGCCTTCATCGATCGATTGAGCGAAATCGATGGGCCTTTGCGCAAGGCGTTCATCGAGCATCAAGCACCCCCTGCTAGCGACATTCCGACGCCCGAGTATACGCAGCGGGGCCGTATGGCTCGCGGCGTGCAGGCGGCTTGGCAGTAACGGGCACCATCTTGACCGTTATGGTCCCCAGGGGCGCGGCGGGCCCTTGTATCCTAAGGCCAACCTATCCCTCGGGATAATTGTATGAACGCGTACGCTGGCCTAGATTGCACAAGGCCGCGCAACCGCCCGTGCCTGCGAGAGACGTTGATGATCCGATTAGGCAATGCCCAGGTGTCGCTGGAGCGGCGAGAAGCCTTGCTCGACGGCAAGCCGATCCCGTTGGGTGGGCGTGCGTTCGAAGTGCTGGCGACGTTGATCAGGGCCAAGGGGCGGGTGGTCGCCAAGGACGAGCTGTTCAGCCAGGTCTGGGCCGGCACGGTGGTCGAGGACAACAACCTGCAGGTGCAGGTATCGCTGTTGCGCAAGGCCTTCGGCAACCCCGGGCTGATCCAGACAGTGCCACGCCGTGGCTACCGCTTGGCCGCCGAGATCAGCCTCGACGTGCCGTGCATGGCGCTGGCCAAGTCGCCGTTGTGCGAGGTGGCCGAGGCCTTCGAGCCGGTGGGCGATGTCGCCAGCGTGCCGGTGCTGGTGGTCGACGACGACCCGTCGGTGCGCAACGCGCTAGGGCGGCTGTTCCGCTCGCAAGATATCGCCCATCGGCTGTATGCCTCGGCCGAGGAACTGCTCGAAGGCCAGGTCGACACGCCTTATGCTTGCCTGCTGCTAGACATGAACCTGCCCGAAGCCAGTGGCCTGGAGGTGCAGGATGCCCTGCGGCGGCTCGACCTGCCTTGGCCGATCATTTTCATGACCGGCTACGGCACCATCCCCATGACGGTGCAGGCCATGCGCGCCGGCGCCGTGGAGTTCCTGACCAAGCCTTTCGACGAAGCCCAGCTGCTGGCGGTGCTCGCTGCGGTGCGCGCACGCGCCTTGGTGAATGGCCGCAAGTGGCTCCAGGCGCGGCAGGTAAACGAAAAGTACCAGCGCCTTACCCAGCGTGAGCGCCAGGTGTTTTCGCTGGTGGTCGATGGCCTGTCGCACAAACAGATTGCCAAGCAGATCGGCACCAGCGAGGTGACGACCAAGGTGCACAAGAAGAACATCATGAACAAGATGCAGTCCCGCTCGTTGGTCGAACTGGTCGCCATGCACCACCTCATCGAAGCACGTGCCGAGGGCCAGGGCGCCGCATGAACAGAGGGGTTTGCATCGTCGACGACGATGCGTCGGTACGTAAAAGCCTGGCCAACCTGTTGCGATCGGCCGGGTTTGCCACGCTGCTGTTCGCCTCGGGGGAAGAGCTGTTGGCGTCGGACCAGGCGCCGCTGGCGGGGTGTGTGCTACTGGACCTGAAAATGCCTGGGTTGGCCGGCCTGGACGTGCAGCGTGAGCTGGCGCGGCTGGGCTGGCGCTTGCCGGTGATCTGCATGTCGGCGCATTGGGACGACCTGGCGGTGGAAGCGTCGCTGCGCCAGGGAGCGGTGGCTTGCCTGGGCAAGCCGTTCAGTGAAGAGGTGTTGCTCAAGGTGGTGGAAGAGGCCTTGGCGAGCCGCTGAAGGCGGCTATCCCCAAGCTGCCCTTTCGCGAAGGGGCAGCTTGAGGCGCATCGCCCGGGTGTCAGGCAAACAGATCCATGCCCAGCTGGAACGCCACCCACAGCGCCAACCCGGTGGCAAACGCCAGCGCAATGTTCTCGAACAGGTTGTTGCGGTACTCCTTGCTGAGCAACGACTTCTGGTTGGACATGATCAGCAGGCCCAGGGAAATCACGGGCAGGCCGATGATGTTCAGCGCACTGACGCCAATGGTCAGGGTCACGAAGTCGGGCATGCCCGGGATGGACCAGACCAGCGGTGTGACCAGGATGAACAGCATGAACCACTTGTGCATCGGGTCCTTGTGGAACTCTTTGCCGTAACGCTCGCGCCGCTCAGGGCGCACATGCTGGAAGGCATCGGTGATGAGCATCGGGAAGGCCGTGGTCTTGCCGGAGATGCTGGCGAACAGCGTGGCGAACACGCCGATGAAGAAGATGTACCAGCCGATCGGGCCGAAGAACATTTCCAGCGCCTTGCCCAGGTCGCCGAGGGTCTTCACTTCAATGCCGTTGGGCCGCAGGATTTCTGCGCCGACGATCCAGATTGCCAGGTTGATGACGATGCCGACGAATACCGCGAACAGCAGGTCGTTGCGTTGGATGCGCTTGTGCTGCGGGCCGACCCAGCCTTTCTGGCGCATCACGTAGGGGTGCACGAAGTTGGCCACCGAACCTGCCACCGCGCCGATTACCGACACCGCTACCAGCAGCGCGCCGTGCACGCCTTCGTCGGCCGGGATGCTGAAGCCGATGGTACCTTTGACGATACCCGCCACATCCGGGCCGGACATCAGCGCCAACGCCAGGAAGGCCAAGGTCATGACCGCCAGCAGAACCTTCATCACGCCTTCGATCATCGCGTAGATGTTGCGCCCGACCAGCATCCACACCGCCAGCACCACGGCGATCGAACACAGCAGCGGGTAGTCGATGCGCAGCAGCATCGCCAGTGCTTCGCCTGCGCCCTTGATCATGTAGGCGTTCATCAGGTGCCCCATCAGCAGCGCATAGGCCAGCATGAACCAGGCGAACACCGGGTGCAGTTGCGCGTAGCCTTGGAGGATGGTCATACCCTGGTTATTGCACAGCTGGAATCGGGCGATGATGTTGACGATCAGGTACCTGAGCAGCAGCGAGACGGCCAGTACCCACATCATGGCGTAACCGTAGTTGGCGCCGGCTACGGATGAGGTTATCAGATCACCTGCGCCAAGCCAGGACAGCACCGCGATGATACCTGGGCCCAGCAGTTTGATCAGCCGTGTGATGCGGCTTTGAGAGGGTGCGGCAGTGCTGCCCTCGGCCGAATGAATGCTCGACATGGGATGTCTCCGATTATTGTTCTTGTTGAAACGAGCGCAGTCGAACACAGTAGATAGGATGTCGTACAACTACATTTTGTGTACAAGTGTTTCTAAGTGTTACAGGTTTGCGTGCAGGGCTTGTGGTGACCGGTGCCGCGGGAAAGTGCCCTGAATTTGCCAGTATCGAAGAAAGGATGGGGCCTGCGTTCATCGCAACTCAGCACACCCGCGCAATCAATCTTCCAGCAGGTCGAGCGATGCTCGCGGGACGATCGACTAGCGAGATGTTCCCATGCCACGCCCGATTACCCTTGTCGGCCCCGATTCGCCCAAGCTCACGGCCGGCGGCTTGCTGTTCATGCGGGTGACGGCCGCCTTGTTGCTGCTGTTCGTCCATGGGCTACCCAAGCTGCTCAACTGGAGCACGGAGTTGCAGCGCATCGAAGACCCGTTCGGCCTGGGGGCGCCGCTGACGTTGGGCCTGGCGGTGTTTGCCGAGGTGGTCTGCCCGGTGTTGTTGATGTTGGGGGTTGCGGCACGCCTCGCGTGCTTGCCGGTGCTGGTGGTGTTGCTGGTGGCGCTGCTGGTGGTGCACCCGGACTGGACCTTGGAGCAGGGGCAGTTCGCCTGGTTGCTGATTGCACTGTATGGCGGGCTGGCGCTGACCGGGCCTGGAGCGTATTCGCTCGCCGGGCTGCAACGCAGGCATTAACGACTACCCGGCCTGTACTGCAAGGCCTCGGCCAGATGCGCCCGGGCAATCGAGCGGGCGCCTTCGAGGTCGGCCAGCGTGCGCGCCACCTTCAACAGCCGGTGGGCGGCGCGCAAGGACAGCGTCAGGCGTTCGCAGGCACTTTCCAACCAGGCCTGGTCGGCCGCCTCCAGGCGGCAGTGGCGGCGCAGGCCTTCAAGGTCGAGAAATGCATTGGCACAGCCTTGCCGCCGTTGTTGCACCTCGCGGGCCTCGGCGACCCGCACCGCCACAGCGGCACTGCTCTCGCCGCTGGGCTGGTTGTTGAGGGTGGTGGTTTCACGCGCCACGGTCAGGTGCAGGTCGATGCGATCAAGCAGCGGGCCAGACAGCTTGTTGCGGTAGCGCTGGATCTGCTCGGTGCTGCAGCGGCAGCGGCCGGTGGGGTCGCCGAGATAACCGCAGGGGCAGGGGTTCATCGCCGCCACCAGCTGGAAACGCGCTGGAAAGCGCACTTTGTCCCGCGCCCGCGCAATCACGATCTCGCCGCTCTCCAGCGGCTCGCGCAACACCTCAAGTACGCGGCGTTCGAACTCCGGCAACTCGTCCAGAAACAGCACACCGTGGTGCGCCAGGGTAATTTCGCCAGGCTGCGGCCGGCTGCTGCCGCCGACCAGCGCCGGGCCGGAGGCCGAGTGGTGAGGGTGGCGAAAGGGGCGTTGCGGCCAGCTGTTCAAAGGGGTGTGCCCGCTGACTGACTGGATGGCCGCCACCTCCAGCGCCTCATGCTCATCCAGCGGCGGCAGCAGGCCGGGCAGGCGGCTGGCGAGCAGGGTCTTGCCCGTGCCCGGTGGCCCGGTAAACAGCAGGTTGTGTGCCCCGGCCGCAGCCAGAAGCAAGGCGCGTTTGGCGGCGATCTGGCCCTGTACTTCGCTTAAATCAGGGTAGGGCCGGCTTTGCAGGATCAGGCCGTTGGCGGCAAACGGCGACAGCGGCACTTGGCCGTTGAGGTGCGCGACCAGCTCCAGCAAATGCCCCACCGCATACACCACCAGCCCGCCCGCCAGGCTCGCCTCCTCGGCGTTTTCCCGTGGGACCACCAGCGCCCGGCCTGCCTCGCGTGCCGCCAAGGCGGCAGGCAGTACGCCTTGCACTGGGCGCAATGCGCCGGAAAGTGCCAGCTCGCCCAGGCATTCGACGTCGGCCAGGCCCGCCACCGGCACCTGGCCGTCGGCGGCCAGAATCCCCAGGGCGATGGCCAGGTCGTAGCGGCCGCCATCCTTGGGCAGGTCTGCCGGTGCCAGGTTCTGGGTGATGCGCCTTTGCGGGTAATTGAGCCCGGAGTTGACGATGGCGCTGCGCACCCGGTCCTTGCTTTCCTTGACGGTGGTTTCCGGCAAGCCGACCAGGGTGAGGTGGGGCAGGCCGTTGGCCAGGTGGGTTTCGACGCTGACCGCAGGCGCCTGCACGCCAACCTGGGCGCGGCTGTGGACGAGGGCAAGGGACATGGACACTCCGTTGTCGCCAGAAGGGGGCCGCTTCCTGCGGCTGGTTGAAGCATAGTGAGCGACACCCCCGCCTGGTGGGAAAAAGTGCTTCTGCGTTTTTCCCCGCTCAGGCCTTCACGGCGACTGTCGCTGCTCCAGCGTCAGCTCGACCCGGCGGTTTCTCGCGCGCCCCTCGGCACGGGTGTTGTCACCCAAAGGCTGGGTGCCGGCCAGGCCAACGGCGCTCAGCCGGTCAGCTGCGATGCCTTGCTGCTGCAGGTAACGCACCACGCTGCTGGCCCTGGCTCCCGACAATTCCCAGTTGGACGGGTAGTGCGCGTTGCGGATGGTCCGGGTATCGGTGTGCCCGGCGACGGTAATGCGGTGCGGCACGGTGTTCAGCACCCGTGCCAGGCGCTGCAGGACCTGCATGCCCTTGGGGTCGAGGTCGGTCTGGCCGGACGGGAACAGGATGCTGCTGTCGATACGAAAGCTCACGCTGCGCTCATTGCGGATGACTTCGACATCACTGCCCAGTTGGTCCACAGGCAGCCCTGCCAACGGGTCGGCTTCGGGCGGCGCAGCAGCCGGTGCCTCCTCGACAGCAGGCGCTTCGGCGATCGCCGGCGCCACAGGCACCGCTTCGACAACGCGTGGCGGCACACGCAACAACGCGCCGGGTGGCTCGACCTGCGTCAGGCTGGCGATATCGAAGGCCGCCATCGGCTTCATCGGGGTTTCGGGCGCAGGGTGGTGGCTGATCATCGCCTGGGCAAGCATGGCCAGCACCATGACCAGCAGCAGGGTCATCAGGTCCAGGTAGGTCAGCATCCAGCCTTCGCTGTCCGGCTCCTGCGCCGGGGCGTCCAGCCCGTCCGGGGCCGCTGCCGTGCGTTTGAGGTTGCACTGGCGCTCGCGGGCCTTGGCCAGCTCGGTTTCCAGGGCGCGCTGGTGCGCCAGCCAGTGACGGTTGTCGGCCAGGCTGCTGGGCGAGGTGGCGGGCGTCATGGGCGTTTGCGCCAGGCCAGCGACAGCGGCTTGCGGGCAGGGCGGGGGCCGTCGTCCTGCAGCTCATCGTGGTAGTGCGCGACCAGCGCCTTGAGCGTCTCGCGCATCAGCCCCGGGCTGCGTTTTCGGGCCATCATCGAGATGCCTTGCAGGATCATGTTCATGATCACCACGCGCCGTTCCGTGCGGCGCTCCAGCTTGACCGCCACGGGCTTGCACAACAGGTTGGCCAGCAGCACGCCGTACAAGGTGGTGGTCAGGCTCAGGGCCATCTGCCGGCCGACGCTGCCCAGGTCGCCGTCGCCGAGCACGAAGACCATGTTCACCAGCCCGACCAGCGTGCCGAGCATGCCGAAGGCCGGTGCGTAGCTGGCCATGGCGCGGAAGACCTGCGCCTGCGCGCGCTCCTTGGCGCGCAGCCGGGCAATCCGCCATTGCATGAGTTCGACGATGTCCTCTTCGGGCACCTGGTCGACCATTAGCTGCACGCCGTGGCAGATGAACGGGTTGCGCACCTGCGCCAGGGCATTTTCCACGGCGCGGCTGTCGCCATCCAGCCAGCGGCGGGCGAGGTTGACCAGGTCGTCGATGTCCTGCTCGGTGCGCTCGCGCTCGTTGCGCATCACCGCCGCCAGCAGGCCGGGCACACGCCGCACCTCGGCCATCGGGTAGCTGATGCAGGTGGCGGCGAAGGTGCCCAGCACGACGACGCCAAGGCCCGGCAGGTCGATGAGCAGCGAGGGTTGCTGCGCGGTGAACAACAGCAGGACGGTCAGCAGGAGCAGGCTGGCGAGCAGGCCGACCAGGGTCGAGGGGTTCATGGGCACTCCGTTGACGGCACCCGGCCGTAGACAATGATGGGCAGCTTTATAGCGCCAGCGTGGCGCGGGCAAAGGCGCTAATACAGGCACTTTTGCCGTTCAGCTTGAGTGACCGGGCGTGCGGCGGCGCGCGATGGGGTGGGCAAATTTTTTTTGCCGTGGCGCTAAAGGTGGGTTTTGCGGGCGCCGATGTTCGCGCTGTCAGCAAGACAACGGCGCTGAGCGTGCAGAGCGCCGGACCTGTGTTTGTCACCCGTGCCCAACCACGAAAGGAACTTCAAGATGTCTGTGATCAATACCAACATCACCTCGCTTATCGCCCAGCAGAACCTCAGCTCGTCGGAAAGCAGCCTGAGCACCTCGATCGAACGCCTGTCTTCGGGCCTGAAAATCAACAGCGCTTCAGACGACGCCGCCGGCCAGGCCATCGCCAACCGGATGAGCTCGCAGATCACCGGCCTTGAGCAGGCGAGCAGCAACGCCAGCGACGGTATTTCGCTGGCGCAGACCACCGAAGGTGCGCTGGACCAGGTCAACGACAACCTGCAGCGTATCCGTGAACTGGCGGTGCAGGCGGCCAACGGCACCAACTCGCAGTCCGACCTGCAATCGATCCAGGATGAAATCACCCAGCGCCTGGACGAGATCGACCGTATCTCCGAGCAGACCTCGTTCAACGGCGTTTCGGTACTGGCCAAAGACCAGACCATCAGCATCCAGGTGGGCGCCAACGACGGTGAAACCATCGAGATCTCGCTCAGCGAAATCAATGCCGAAACCCTGGGCCTGGGCGACTTCAACGTCAACGGCTACGACACCACCCTGACCGCCACCACCCTGACCGACGATTCGGGCACCGCGATCACGTCCACCAACACCAGCTACGTCGACAGCTCGGGCACCACCGTCAGCGGCGGTACCCTGTCGCAGGACGCCGATGGCAACTACTTCCTGACTGTTGGCGGCAAGACCTACGCGGCCGAAGTGGACACCACCACCAGTGGCTCCACCACCACCGCGACCATTACCATCGACACCGACAACGCGGTGACCAAGAAGTCCACCAACACCCTGACGTCGCTGGACAACGCACTGAACACCATCGACTCCATGCGTTCGGACCTGGGTGCGATCCAGAACCGCTTCGACTCGGCGATCACCAACATTTCCACCACGGTGACCAACCTGACGTCCGCCCGCTCCGGCATCCAGGACGTGGACTACGCCACCGAAGTGTCGGCCATGACCAGCGCGCAGATCCTGCAGCAGGCCGGTACCTCGGTGCTGTCGCAGGCCAACTCGATGCCGCAGCAGATGCTGTCGCTGCTGCAGTAATGCAGCCTGGAGCGCGGCGCAATGCCGCGCTCCGATTTGCCGGGCAAGTGCCGGCAATGTCGTTGAAACCCTCTTGATTCAGCGCCTTCTCCGGGCTTTGACCTGGCCGGCACAGGGATAGCATTCACGCTAGAGTCCCTCCGCCACAAGGCCGTTTCTTCATGCCCAAGCTCCAGCGCGCGCGCACGCCAAAACCCCGTCCCCAGCAGGCCCCTGTCGATCTCGCCCAGGCGCGACGTACGTGTCAGCGGCGCCCGGATGACGCCGGTGCCTGGCAAGCGCTTGGCAACCTGCAACTGGCCGTCGAGCCCGAACAGGCCCTCGCCAGTTTCGAGCAGGCCCTGCAGCTGCTGCCGCACGACCCGAACGCCCTGGAACTGGTGGCCAAGGCCGCGCAGAAACTGGGCGACAGCGAGCGCGCCGAAACGCTGGCTGCGCAAGCGCTGGCCCTGGCCCCGCACTTCGCTCCAGCGCACCAGCGCCTGGCCACGCTGCATTTCGAGAAGGGCCGCTTCAAGCAGGCGCTGCAGCACATCGAGCAGGCATTGGCTGTTCAGCCCGAGAATGGCCACATGCTGGCCAGAAAAGGGCTGATCCTCGGCCGGCTCGACCGTCATGGCGAAGCCATCACGGTGTTCGAGGCACTGGTCCAGCGCGAGCCGAAGGACTACAGCCATTGGAACAACCTGGCCAACCTGTACAAGGACATCGGCCAGCTGGTGCGGGCGGACCAGCATTACAGGCGTGCCATCGAGCTGGCCGGGCGGCGTGACGTGCTGCCTTACTCCAACCGCCTGACCACCTTGCATTACGACCCGCACAGCAGCCGCGAGTACATCTTCCAGGTGTGCAAGCAATGGCAGTCGCGCTTCGGGCCCGCCGTGGTACCGCCTCGCCCGCAGATGGCCGATCTTGCGCCAGACAAGCAGCTGCGCGTCGGGTTGGTGTCCGACGGCCTGCGCCAACACCCGGTGGGCAATATGATCGTCGCCGTGCTGGAGCGTTTGCCCAGCCACGCGTTCCAGCTGTTCGCCTACAGCAGCAGCCAGGTCAGCGACCACCTGACCCGGCGGATTCGCGCACGTGTGCAAGGCTGGCGCGCCATCAAGCACATGGACGACCCGCACCTGGCGCAGCAGATCCGCGACGACCGCATCGACATCCTCATCGACCTCAGCGGCCACAACGCCGGCAACCGCATGGGCTGCATGGCGTTGCAGCCAGCGCCGCTGCTGGTGAAGTGGGTCGGCGGGCTGATCAATACCACCGGGCTCGATGCCATCGACTACCTGCTCAGCGACGCCATCGAATCGCCGCCAGGTGACGATGCGTTCTACACCGAAAAGCTGATCCGCCTGCCCGACGACTACATCTGCTACGACCCACCGCCCTACACGCCGGATGTCGGGCCTCTGCCAGCCCTGGCCAACGGTTTCGTCACCTTCGGCTGCTTCAACAACCCGACCAAGATCAACGACGAACTGCTGGCGCGCTGGGCCGAGCTGCTGCATGCGGTGCCCGATTCGCGGCTGCTGCTCAAGGGCAGTGCCTTCGCCAACCCGCAGCTGCGCCAGCATGTGCAGGATGTGCTGGGCGAGCAGGGCATCGCGCCCGAGCGTTTGCAGGTGGAGGGGCCGGTGGGCCACAAGGCCCTGCTGGAAAGCTACAGCCGGGTCGATATCGCCCTCGATCCCTGGCCTTACTCCGGTGGCCTGACCACGTGTGAAGCGCTGTTGATGGGCGTGCCGGTGGTGACCTTGCCCGGCCCGACCTTCGCCGGCCGGCATAGCGCCACGCACCTGGTCAATGCCGGGCTGCCCGAGCTGGTGGTCGATAGCTGGGAGCAGTACCGGCAGCGCGCAGCCGGCCTGGCCGGCGATTTGGGCAGCCTTACGACCATCCGCGGTCTGCTGCGCGGGGTGTTGATGAACTCACCGGTGTGCGACAGCCAGCGCTTTGCCGGCCACCTGAGCAGTGCCCTGCGGGCCATCTGGCAGCGCCATTGCGCAGGCAAAGCTGCCGCGGCGCTGACGCTCGACAAGCAGGGCCAGGCTTTTTTCGAAGGCGAGGCCGATGCCGTCGCGCTCACCCACCCCGCAGCGCTCGTGGCGGACGAGGGTTTCAGCTTCAGGTTCCAGGGGCGCATCGTCACGCTGGACCATGGCGCCACCTTGCTGGCGTCGCCACGCTTCGTCGCGTTGCAACGCATGGGCGTACTGTCGACCATCGCCTTCGACCCGGCGTGTCGCATCGGCAATGCCGAGCAGCTGGCGCAGCTGGGCGAATTGCATTACTACCCAAACAGCGCCTTGGGCGATGGCCAGGCGGTGACCCTGCGCGCCTGCCTGGACCCAGCGTTAAGCGCCACGCTGGAACCACTGGCCGCGCTGGGTGAGCTGCAGCCTTCGCAGGTACTTGCCCGCTTGCCGCTGCCGACGCTGCGGCTGGATGCCATCGAGGGCCTGGGTACGGTGGACTGGCTGCTGCTCGACAACCTCAACGACAGCCTCGCAACCCTCGACCACGGCACGCGGACGCTGGCCAACACCTTGTTGGTGCAGGCGCGCATCACCTTCACGCCGACCCACGAAGGCCAACCGGACATCGCCGCGGTTACCCAGCGCCTGGCGTTGCTCGGCTTCAGCCTGTGCCGGCTGCACAACCAGCAGTCCCGCCGGTTTGCCGCGCAGGATGCCGACTGCGCCGGGCTCACGGTGTCACAACTGGTGTACGCCGACGCGCTGTTCCTGCCCAACGCCCAACGCATGGCGGCGCTGTCCGAGAACCAGCGGCGCAAGCTGGCGTTCCTGCTGCATACGGTCTATGACGCCAAGGATGTGGCCGTGCATCTGTTGCGCGGGCTGGGCGATGAAGTTGCGCAGGGCTACCTGCGCCATTGTCAGCCCCGGCCAATGGCCCGATAGGTCAGGCCGGCGCTGGCTGCGGCGTGGGGGTCGTAAAGATTGCGCCCGTCGATGACCACGGCGGTGCGCAACTGCTGGCGCAGCCAGTGGAAGTCGACGCTGCGAAAGGCCTTCCACTCGGTGCAGATGACCAGGGCGTCGGCCCCCTCTACTGCCTGGGTCCGGTCCCCGGCCAGCAGCAAGTCATCACGCTCTCCATAAAGGCGTCGGCACTCCGCCATCGCCTCGGGATCATAGGCCTGCACCCGCGCGCCGCTTGCCCACAGCGCCTCCATCAGCTCGCGGCTGGGCGCCGCGCGCATGTCGTCGGTGTCGGGTTTGAATGCCAGGCCCCACACGGCGATGGTCTTGCCCTGCACCTCGCCGTTCAGAGCCTGCTGCAGCTTCCTGAACAGCGAGGCTTTCTGCCGCTGGTTGATCGCCTCGACCGCGTTGAGCAACTGGGGGTCGTAGCCGACCTCACTGGCGCTGCGGCTCAATGCCTGGAGGTCCTTGGGGAAGCACGAGCCGCCGTAGCCGCAGCCTGGGTAGATGAAGTCGTAGCCGATGCGCGGATCACTGCCGATACCGTGGCGAACCTCCTCGATATCGACCTGAAGATGTTCGGCCAGGTTGGCCATTTCGTTCATGAAGCTGATCTTGGTCGCCAGCATGGCGTTGGCGGCGTACTTGGTCAGCTCGGCCGCGCGCAGGCTCATGAACATCAGCTTGTCGTGGTGGCGGTTGTAGGGCGCGTAGCACTCGCGCATCAGGCGCTTGACCTGTTCGGAGTCGGTGCCCACGACGATGCGGGCGCCACGGGTGAAGTCTTCGATGGCCGCCCCTTCCTTGAGGAATTCGGGGTTGGAGCAGACGTCAAAGGGCAGCGTCAGGCCGCGTGCGGCCAGCTCGGCAGCGATGCTGGCGCGAACGTTCTCGCCGGTGCCGACGGGCACCGTGGACTTGCCCACCACCACCTTGTAGCCGTGCATGTAGCGGCCGATGTCCCTGGCCACCGCCAGCACATACTGCAGGTCGGCCGCGCCGTCTTCGTCGGGCGGCGTGCCGACTGCGATGAACAGCATGTCGGCGAAGGCGACGGCCTGTGCGGCATCGCTGCTGAAGTGCAAGCGCCTGGCGCGCAGGTTGGCCTCGATCAGCAGGCCCAGGCCAGGTTCATGGATCGGCACTTCGCCGGCCTGGAGCCTGGCGATGCGCTGCGGGTCGATGTCCATGCACATCACGTCGTGGCCGACATCGGCCAGGCAGGCGCTCGCCACCAGCCCTACGTAACCTGAACCAAACACACTGATCTTCATGGCTTTCCTACAGTCCGGGGCGGGGCTCAGCCCATGAGCGCTGCTTGCAGCCGGGTGATGGCCAGGCTGTGCAGCTGGCAGACCCGCGACTCGCTGATCTCCAGCGCCAGGCCGATCTCGCGCATGTTCAGTTTCTCTTGGTAATACAGCACCATCAGCAGCCGTTCGCGCTCGGGCAGGTGGTCGATGGCGCGGATCAAGCCGCTGCGGTTGCGCTCTTCGAGCAGTGCGTTGAGCGGGTTGCTGCCCTGTGACGCGTGGCTGGCCAGGTAGTCTTCGCTGACCTGGTCCATGGGCAGCATGTGGCTGCCGTTGATGTCCGCCAGCAGCTGCTGGTATTCGGCCAGGGACATGCCCATGGCGGCGGCTATCTCGCGCTCGCTGGGTGCGCGGCCAAGGCTCTGTTCCAGGCGGTACAGGGTTTCCTCCATCAGCCGGGCGTGGCGCCTGACCCGGCGCGGGGCCCAGTCACGGGTGCGCAGCTCGTCGATCATCGCCCCGCGGATGCGGTGGGCGGCAAAGGTGCCGAAGGGGATGCCCAATTCCTGGTCGTAGCGGGTCAGGGCATCGAGCAGGCCGATGCTGCCCGCCTGGATCAGGTCCTCCAGATCGAAGCCGGGCGGCAGCTTGGTCTTGAGGTTCAGTGCATGCCGCTTGACCAAGGGCAAGTACTGCTGGAGCAGCTCCTGCTGGTGCATCTTGCCTTGTGCCGTATACATCGTGCGTGCCTGTGCAGAACAAGTGTGGCGATCAGGCATCCGCGGCCATCACAAGCCGCGCGCTGCCCAAAGGGTGGGGTCGGGATTATCGGCGCAGGGGGCGGGCAGCTAAGCCCCGAACAACCCCATGCTTGCGGGGTTATTCGCCCCTTAACCGGCGCTTGCCCCACCGGCGGCGCCGATGATGCTGGTGATGCGCAGCGTGCGGTCATCGGGCACTTCGTTCAGGGCGATGACCGTTAGCTGGCGCAGGCGCCGCCGCAAGAAGCGTGACAGCACCAGGCGCAGGCGATTGGGCACCACCAGCACGGCGGGGTCGTTGCCCAGCTCCTGGCGTTTCAGGGCCAGAGTGGTTTCTTTCATCAGGGTGTCGGCCAGGCTGGGTTCCAGCGCGCCGCCGTTGCCGACCGCCTGCATCACCACCTGCTCCAGGTTGAAGTCCAGGCCCATGACCCGCAGCTCGGGCTTGTTGGCGTAGTACTGATTGACGATGGAGCGGCCCAGGGCCACGCGCACCAAGGCGGTCAGCTCGGCGATATCCGCAGGTTGCTGTGCGCCAGCATGCTCGGCGAGGGTGTCGAGGATGGTGCGCAGGTCGCGGATGGGCACGTTTTCTTCCAGCAGGTTCTGCAGGACGCGCTGCAGCTGGGTCAGGGTCAGCAGCTTGGGCACCACTTCCTCGACCAGCCCCTTGCCGTCGCCGCCCAGCTTGTCGAGCATCTTCTGCACCTCGCTGCGCCCGAGCATGTCCTTGGCGTGCTGGTGCAGCAGGTGGTTGAGGTGCGTGGCGGCCACCGTGCTGGCATCGACCACGGTGTAACCGTAGATCTGCCCATGCTCGCGCAGGTTTTGCTCGATCCAGATTGCCGGCAGGCCGAAGGCCGGGTCCACCGCCTCTTTACCGTCCAGTTGCCCGGTGACCTTGCCGGGGTTGATCGCCAGCCATTTGCCCGGGTAGATCTCGCCGCGCCCGACTTCCACGCCTTTGAGGCTGATGATGTAGGTGTTGGGCGACAGTTCGAGGTTGTCGCGCACGTGCACCACGGGCGGCAGAAAGCCGACATCCTGGGCGAACTTCTTGCGCAGGCTCTTGATGCGGGTGCTCAGCTCGCCCTGCTGGCGCATATCGACCAGCGGGATCAGCCGATGGCCCACACGCAGGCTCAGGGTGTCGACCAGCTTCACGTCATCCCAGCTCGCTTCGCTGCTCTGCGCCGCGGGTTTTGGCAGGGCGGCTTGCGCGGGTGATTGCTCGGCCTGTTGCTCGGCCCGCCAGAACCACCAGCCCAGGCCGCCGAGCAAGGCGGTCAGCAGCAGGAACACCAGGTTGGGCATGCCGGGCACCAGGCCGAGCAAGCCCATCACCCCAGCGGTCATCATCAGCGTCTTCGGGCGGCTGAACAGTTGCCCGATCATCTGCCGGCTGACGTCTTCTTCGGTGTTCACCCGCGACACCATGACACCGGCGGCGATGGAGATCACCAGGCCGGGGATCTGCGCCACCAGGCCGTCACCGATGGTCAGCATGGTGTAGGTGTGCGCGGCGTCGGCAAAGCTCATGTCGTGCTGCAGCAGGCCGATGGCCAGGCCACCGACCACGCACACGGCCATGATCACCAGGCCGGCCACGGCATCGCCGCGTACGAACTTGCTGGCACCGTCCATGGAGCCGAAAAAGTCCGCTTCCTGGGCGACTTCCCGGCGGCGCTTGCGGGCTTCCGGCTCGCCGATCAGGCCGGCGTTGAGGTCGGCGTCGATGGCCATCTGCTTGCCGGGCATCGAGTCCAGGGTAAAGCGCGCGCCGACTTCGGCGATGCGCCCGGCACCCTTGGTGATGACCATGAAGTTGATGGTCACCAGGATCATGAACAGCGCCAGGCCCACGGCGAAATTGCCGCCCACCAGAAACTCGCCGAAGGCCTCGATGACCTTGCCGGCAGCGTCGGTGCCGGTATGCCCGTGCATCAGGATGACCCGCGTCGAGGCCACGTTCAGCGACAGGCGCAGCAGGGTGGTGAACAGCAGCACCGAGGGGAACGCGGAGAAGTCCAGCGGCTTCTCGGTGAGCATGCTGACGATCAGCACCATGATCGCCAGGGCGATGTTGAAGGTGAACAGCAGGTCGAGGATGAAGCTCGGCAGCGGCAGGATCATCATCGACAGGATGAGCACGATCAGCACCGGGCCAGTCATGATCTTGAAGTCGGCGCCGATGGGCCAGTTGTCGCGACGCAGCAGGGCGGTCAGGCCTTTCATGGGGTCTGGGGGTCCTCGGGTGGGGGAGTGCGGCGGCCCGGCGTGTCCATGCCTTCTGGCACGTCGAGGTTGACCGGAACGGGGGGCATGGGGCCGCCCTGTTCACTGACGCGCTTTAGGCGGATGGCCCAGGCCACCACCTCGGCAACAACGGTGTACAGTTCGGCGGGGATCTGCTTGTCGAGGTCCACGTGGAAATACAGCGCACGGGCCAGTGGCGGCGCCTCGAGGACCGGCAGTGCGTGCTCCTGGGCCAGCTCGCGGATACGCAGGGCCACAGCATCGGCGCCCTTGGCGATCACCCGCGGGGCAGCGTCCTTGTCCTTGCGGTAGCTGAGGGCCACGGCGAAATGGCTGGGGTTGGTGACCACCACGTCGGCCTTGGGCACCTTGCTCATCATCCGCCGGCGCGCGCGGGCCTGCTGCAGGCGGCGGATGCGTGCCTTGACGTGCGGGTCGCCGTCGGAATTCTTGTGTTCCTGGCGCACCTCTTCCTTGGACATGCGCAGGTTCTTAGCGTAGGTCCACAGCTGGTAAGGGGTGTCGATGCCGACCACCAGAACCAGTGCGCCCACGCAGATTGCACAGGCCTTGGCGGTCAGCGCCATCAGCGTCACCAGCGCCTGTTGCGGCGGCAGCTTGGGCAGGCCCAGCAACTGGCCGATATGGGCATGCAGAAACAGGTACAGCACCGTGCCGATCAGTGCCGCCTTGGCGATGGCCTTGGCCAGCTCCACCAGCACTTGCACGGAGAACAGCCGGGCCAAGCCGCTGGCTGGGTTGAGCCGGGAAAAACGCGGGCGCGCCGCCGCCAGGGTGATCACCAGCCCGCCGAGCAAGGTCGGTGCCGCCACGGCGGCGAGCAGCATCAGCGCGAAGAATGGCACCAGCGCCAACAGGGCCGAGCTGCCCAGCGCGGTGAATGTGCTGAGCATGCGCGCCGGGTCGAACAACTGGGCGCGGTCGAACAGCAGCGCCTGCTCGACGATGCCGCCCAGGCGGTCGTACAGCTGGCCGCCCATGCTCCATAGCCCGCCGACACCGGCCAGCAGCATGATGAAGGTGCTCAACTCGCGGGAGCGGGCAATCTGGCCCTCTTCGCGGGCCTTCTCGATGCGGCGTGGCGTTGCCGCTTCCGTCCGGTCTTCTCTGCTGGTTTCGGCCATGGTTCTCCAGGCAGCTTCACGCACCCGGGCGGGGCAGGGGGAATGCCTGATCAGGGGCCGCAAAGCGGCCCCAAAGGGCATTAGGCAGGGGGGGCTATTGTGGGCAACGGGCAGGCGCGGCTAACCCGCGAAAAACCGCTGTAATGCCGCGCTATTGTGGCGTTTGCCCGGGCTGCTCGGCGGGCAGCGGCTGGGTGCCGTATTCGTCCTGGTTGAGGATGCGTGCGGCGACCTGGCTGTCGAGCACGATGATCTCGATGCGCCGGTTGGCCGCGTCGTAGGGGCCTGCGCCGGGCACGCGGATGCGGTCGGACATGCCGGAGACCCGCAACAGTTTTTCCGGGTCCAGCCCGCCGGCCACCAGTTCCTGGCGTGAGGCCTTGGCGCGGTCGGCAGACAGGTCCCAGTTGCTGTAGGTGGCCTCGCCGCCCGGATAGGGATGGCTGTCGGTATGGCCGCTGATCTGGATGCGGTTGCGCAGCTCGTTGAGCACCGGCGCGAAGGTGCGCAGCACCTGGCTCATGTATGGCGCGACCCTGGCGCTGCCCAGCTCGAACATGGGCCGGTTGTCGGTATCCAGCAGCTGCACGCGCAGGCCTTCGGGGCTCAGCTCGATGGCGATCTGCTGCTTCAGCTCGCGCAACTTGGGGTCGTGCTCCACGGCGTTTTCAAGGCGCTGCTTGAGCGCTTGCAGGTGGCGCCGCTCTTCGCTCGACCAGCGGGTCGGGCGCCTCGCCTTGCGGGCCATTTCACCTTCGGACAGGCTGGCGTCGGTACCGCCGCCGGGTATCGCGCTGGTGCTGGCGGAATTCTTGTCGCCGTTGCTCAGGGCGACCAGCAACGGTGTGCTGAAGTATTCGGCGATAGCGTCCTTGTCGCCCTTGCCGGCATTGGACAGCACCCACAGCACCAGGAACAGCGCCATCAGCGCAGTCATGAAGTCGGCGAAGGCGATTTTCCAGGCACCGCCATGGTGCCCCCTGGCGGGCTTCTTGCGGCGCCGGATGATGATCGGTTGGTCGCTCATGCCGTTGCCGGGCTCGGCTGGCCGGCCCCCCCGCGCACGTGGTTCTCCAGCTCATCGGCAGTGGGCCTTTCCTCGCTGTGCAGTGCCTTGCGCCCGAACTCCACCGCCAGCTGCGGGGGGATACCTTTGACATGCGCCAGCAAGGTCACGCGCAGGCAGTGCAGCATCTTGGTGGCCTCGGCCGCCTGCCGCTCGATACGGCTGGCCAGTGGCGCGACGACGCCGTAGGCCAGGTAGATGCCGAGGAAGGTGCCGACCAGGGCGTGGGCGATCATTTGCCCCATCAGGTCGGGGCCGACGTTGACCGCACTCAGTGCCTTGACCACCCCGAGCACCGCGGCAACGATGCCGAAGGCCGGCAGCCCATCGCTGATCTTGTACAGGGCATCGGCAGGCAGATGGGCCTCGTTCTCGAATTCTTCGATCTCGTGCTGCATCAACTCGTCGAGTTCATGGGCCTGCAGCGACAGGCTGATGAGCAGGCGCAGGTAGTCGATGGTGAAGTTGAGCAGCAAAGGGTCGGCGAGCAATTGCGGGTACTGGGAAAACACCGGGCTCTGCTGCGGGTCGTCGATGTCCCGCTCGATGGCCAGCAGGCTTTCGCGCCGCGCCTTGTTCAGCAGGTGGTAGAGCATGCCCAGCAGGTCGAGGTAGAACGCCTTGTCGTAGCCGGTGCTGCGCTTGAAGGTCGAGATGGCACCGACCGTGGCGCGGATCGCCTTGCCATTGTTGGCAGCGATGAAGGCGCCCAGCGCAGCGCCGACGATCATCAGCAACTCGGTGGGTTGATACAGCGGCCCCAGGCTGCCGCCGGACAGCACGAAGCCGCCCAGTGCCGAAGCCAGTGCCACGAATAGACCTAACAAAATGAGCACGTCGCCGCTCCTCAGGTTCCAGTAAAAGACCGCTGAAGATCGGCAACGCCAAGGGGCGACTTGAAAGAACTTGCTAGGGAAGGCGTAAAGCCCGTTCAGCGCTGGCTGATCGGGCGCAGGCTTTCGAGGGTTTGCGGTTCGACCTCGCGGCGTTTCAAGGTCTTGCCCGCGCGTGACGGCGGCTGGCAGATGCCGCAGACGTAGTTCTGCGTGGGTGAGTACGAATGGGTGATGAACTCACCTGAGCAGCACGAGCAACGGATCTGTTCGAGCATGCCGTTTTCGACGAAGCGTACCAGCGTCCAGGCCCGGGTCAGCCCCAGCACCCGCTCGCCGTCTGCATCGCTGGCATGCTCCATGTACAGCCGGTAGGCCTTGATGAAGGCATCGATGCGGTGGCCGCCGATCTGCAGCATGCTGCGGTAGGTGGTGTAGAACAATGAGGAATGGATGTTCGGCAGCCAGGTCACGAACCAGTCTGTGGAAAAAGGCAGCATGCCTTTGGGTGGCGGGGCGCCGCGTACTTCCTTGTACAAACGGATGAGCCGCCCGCGGGTGAGCGACGTTTCCGTCTCCACCACCTGCAGGCGCGCCCCCAGTTGGATCAGCTCGATGGCCAGCTGTACCTGCTGCATCTCGGTGACCAGACTTTTCTCCGACATGCTTCAGACGCCGCTGCTGAGCATGCCATCCGAACGGTTGGCAGCCGCCATCAGCAGGGAGGTGTGGATTTCGACCATGCCCAGTTCGCGTGAGTTGTCCAGGGCTCTGGAAATATGATCGGCTTCTTCGAAGATGGGCCGGCAGATCAGTTGGTTGATCCGCGACAACTGGGTCATCTGCTTGCTGCTCAGGCCGGTCAGCAAGTCCGCCATGTTCTCGCTGAGTTTCAGGCGAAAAATCGCGATTTCGCGATCTTTGCGCAACAAGTTCTGCGCCAGCAGCAAATAGGAAAGGTTGAGTTCCTGAATGTCTGCAAGGTAGCTATTGGTGTGCGGCACCGTTCTCCCCTCCTTCAATAGTTGCTATGCCCCGATACACCGTAAAGCCCATTGCCAACCACGCTTGCAGCGGCCTCGAAGAGGTTCGAGGCCGCTGTTGTGAGCGTAGGGGTGGCCTGTTTTTCTACGGCCTATCAATGTGTTGAGCCGTGTTGTGCTCCGTTTTGGAGCAACGAGAAATTTTTCCTAAACTATCAAGCGGGTCGTCCGATAACAGATAGGGGCAGACTTTTCCCGGTTATTTTTTCGTGCTCTTCAAGGCACTGATTTTTACACGCAACAGTTGTATTAGTTAGCTTGCTTATGATGGCGGAATGTACCTACTGGTACAAGCGATGGCTCAACGATATCACCTGGCCGCCTGTGACGCGGTACGCATTATCGAGATCGCTTTTTTGCCGGCCCACTTGCATAAGTTCACCCAGGTGGTTTTGCCGGGCCTGTAGATACCGGCTCACTTGATTATCCAGCGCAACTATTTCAGTGATCAGTTCAAGTTTGCGTAGTTGCCCGGCTTCATCCAGTTCGGCCTGGCTTTCCGCCCGGCGCAGGCTGGCTGCATCGATAAGGCCTTGCGACTTGAGTGCGAAAATACCCTCCCAATCGGCATTCTCGGCGCACGTCAGCATGCGTCGCGATTGCTCAAGCAGCCCTTCGTAGGCAGCGATCACTTGTGCTTGCAGCATAACTACCGTTGATCCTCGGTTTGCGGGCCGATGGCGATCCAAGCCGAGGCGATAGTGCCCAAGAGCTTTGCCGCGGCATTCAGCGATTCTTCGTTGTTCTCAAGGTTGGCGCGTAACAGCAGGCGCACGACAAAGTCATAAAGTTCGTCCAGTTGCCGGGCGATGTCGCCACCTTGTTGCACGTCGAGCGAGGCGCGCAGCCCTTGCGTGACGATATTGATCGCACGGGTGATCGCCTTGCCCTTCTCAGGGATGTTGCCCGCCTGCAGGTGCAGCCTGGCCAGGCGCAGCGAGGCCTGGTACTGGTCGAACAGCAGGGTGATGCGCTGGTGCGGCGACGCGGCCAGGATGGCGCTCTCCAGGCCGACCCTGGCATAGGCGCTGGCATCAAAGGACGACATCATCCGGCGTGCTCCGTCGCGGGGGCATTAATCACTGTTGAGGGCCTCGAATTGTTCGGTGAGGTAATCGGCGGTCGAGTTCAGCGTCGAGATCAGCGTGTCGAGTTCGGTGAACTGTTCACGCCAGCGCTCCATCTCGGAATCGATCAGCGCCTGCTTTTCTTCGTAGCGTTCTTCGAGCTGGTCGAGCTTGGTGTCCAGGCTGTCGGTCTTGGCCGGAATCAGCCCGGTATCTTCGTCCAGGTAGTTGTCCAGGTCTTCGGTCATGCGGCTGATGAAACCGGAGCTGCCATCGCTGCCGATGAAAAACTCGGACACCGCGTCGAGGTTGTCTTCCAAGGCGCTGGCCAGGGTGTCTTCATCGATCGCCAGGGTGCCGTCGGACTCCAGCCCGATGCCCAGCTGCGAGAGGTAGCTGAACGTGCCGCTGCCCATCTGCGTATAGATGTCGCTGGCAAGTTCAGTGCTGATGCGGCGGGTGGTGGAGTCACCCAGCAGCTCGCCGCTGGTGCCGGCGTCGGCGTCGTAGGCGGTAAGTTCGTCCACCGTGGTGACGAAATCGTTGTAGGCGTCGACGAAGGCGGTGATGGCGCTCTCGATCTTGTCGGTGTCGCGCTTGATGGTCAGCGTCTGCGCGCTGCCGGTGTCGCTCAGGGTCAGGGTGACGCCCTGCAGGGCTTCTTCCACCGTGTTGCTCTGGCTGGTGACGGTGATACCGTTGATGGTCAGCTCGGCATTCTGTGCCGCCACTGTCTCGGTCATGTTGCCCGAGCCGTCGGCATAGCCAAACAGCGACGAGGCCAGGTCGCTGCTGTCGCTGCTGCTGTAGCTGACCGTCATGCCAGCGTCGGTGCCGGTGCTGTTGGACGTCAGCACCAGGCGGTAAGGGCTGTCGCTGCCGTCGCTGACGAGGGTCGCGGTGATGCCGGCGTCTGCAGCATTGATGGCATCGCGCAGGCCTGCCAGGGTGTTGTTGCTGCTGTCGAGGGTGATCGACACCGCGTCGCCGCTGCCGGCCTGCAGGGTCAGGGTGCCGGTGCCCAGGGCCGTGCTGGTGTCGCTGATGCCGTCGGTGGCCAGGCTCTGTGCCTGGGCCAGCTGCGTCACTTCGATGCTGTAGGTGCCGGCCACGGTCTCGCTGCCGGTGGTAACCGCCACGCCACTGCCCGAGAGGCTGGTACTGAGCGAATCGTACAGGCTGGCGTCGGCCAGGGCTTCGGCAGCCGACTGCAGCGTGTCGAGTGCGCTGGTCAGCGTGCCATAGGCCGAAATCTCGGCTTCGACCGATTCTTCCTGGGCGGTGATCGGGTCCAGCAGGCTGGTGGTCTTCGACTCTTCCAGGCTTTCCAGGATGCTATCCAGGTCAAGCCCCGAGCCTACGCCCAGGCTGGTGATGGATGCGGTGGAGCTGGTGGTGGTCATGTGCTGGTCCGTCCTGAAGTGCGCGTCTGGGCGCAACATCGGCCTGCGGAAACTGCATCTTTAAGGGCATTGCCTGTATTTTTGTGACGCAGTTCTCAGACCTGCATGGCCATCACATCTTTATAAGCAGTGAGCAGGCGGTTGCGCACCTGCACGCCCATCTGAAAGGCGACGCTGGCCTTCTGTGAGTCGGCCATCACATCGACCAGCGACACCTCGGTGCTGCCTGCCTGAAATGCGTTGGTCTGGCTGCTGGCGGTTTGCTGCAATTGATTGATGCGTTGCAGCGACACCTGCAACTCCCCGGCGAAGCTGTCGGCGGCCTGGCCGACCCGGTTGCTGGCGCTGCCCTGCGCCTGTTCGGCGAGGCTGCTCAACTGTTGCAAGGCGTCGGCGATAGCTTGGGTGGTCATGGCGCAGGGGCTCGTGGCAGGTGAATGCGCGCAGGTTAACAAGCATGGGCCGGTACGAATCTGCCCAATTGGCCGCAAAACAACCGGCTTTTCTGCCCTTTGCCGGCTGGCGGCTTGGCGACAATGACGCTGAGCCAATCCCGCCTGGGCCCCTTTGCCAACCGGCCGACGGACCGCGGGTCGATTACCATTGCCAGCGGACTCCGTAATGCCCTTCTTTCCGGCCAGAACCCCCGTTTCGAGGTGTTCGTGACTACTGCTGCCCAGGCCAAGGGCACAAAAAAGAACCTGCCGATCGCAACGCCGGTGCCCTCCCTGGACGCGTTGACCGCCATGCTGCGCGGCCGCCCGCTGCTGCCGCTGATGCTCGCCGGCGCCGCAGCAGTGGCTGTGGTGGTGGGCTTGTTACTGTGGGCGCAGGAGCCGGAATACCGAGTGCTGTTCTCCAACCTGGGCGAAGCCGACGGCGGCCAGGTCATCGGTGAACTGGACAAACGTGGCGTGCCTTACCGGCTGGGGGAGGGCGGCCATACCATCCTGGTGCCTGCCGAGCGCATGAATGCCCTGCGCCTGCAGCTGGCCGAACAAGGCCTGCCGAAAGCGGGCAGCGTCGGCTTCGAGCTGCTCGACAAGCAAGCCTTCGGCATCAGCCAGTTCGCTGAACACCTCAATTACCAACGCGGCCTTGAAGGTGAGCTGGCGCGTACCATCGAATCACTCGGGCCGGTTGCCCATGCCCGGGTGCACCTGGTGATGGCCAAGGACTCGGTATTCGCCCGCGATCGCGAAGCCGCCCGCGCCTCGGTCACATTGACCCTGCAGCCGGGCCGCGAGCTGGGCCAGGGCCAGGTCAGCGCGATCATCCACCTGGTCACTTCCAGCGTGCCTGAGCTGGCGGTGGACGGTGTGACGGTGGTCGACCAGAGCGGCCACCTGCTGTCGCGCAGCCATGCCAGCGACGGGCTCGACGATTCCAAGCTGGAGTACGTGGGCGAGGTGGAGCGCACGTACCAGCGGCGCATCGAGGAAATCCTCGCGCCACTGCTGGGCAGCCGTAACGTGCATGCCCGGGTGGTTGCACAGATGGACTTCTCGACCCGTGAGAGCACGGCCGAGCGCTATGCCCCCAACCAGGAAGCGAAAGCCGCTTCGGTGCGCAGCCAGCAGACCTCCGAGCGTCTGTTGCAAGGCAGTGACGCCGGGCGCGGGGTGCCCGGTGCGCTGACCAACTCGCCGCCCAATACCCCCGCCCCGACCCGCGCCACCGCGCCTGCCTCGGCAACCGCTGGCAACACCGCCGCCAGCACCGGCGGCGAGCCTGGCAAGTCGCTGCAGAGCGAGCGCATGGTCAACTACGAGGTCGACCGTGATGTCGAGCACGTCAAGTCGAGCCTGGGCAACCTGCAGCGCCTGACCGCCGCCGTGGTGGTCAACTACCGCACGGTGGTCAAGGACGGCGCCGCCACCACCGAGCCGTTGAGCAAGGAGGAGTTGGCCGGCATCAACGACCTGGTGCGCCAGGCCATGGGCTACACCGAAAGCCGGGGTGACACCTTGCAGGTGATCAACAGCCCCTTCGTCGACGAAAGCGTGGAAGCCGGCGAGCTGCCGTGGTGGCGTACGCCCGAGGCCTACAACCTGGGCATGAGCCTGCTGCGTTACCTGCTGGTGGCCATTGTCGCCTTCGTGCTCTGGCAGCGGGTGATCAAGCCGATGCAGCGCCGCGCCAAGCAAGCCCGGGACAACCAGCTGATGGACCTGTCCGAGCATGACCGTGAGCTGATGCCGGCGAAAACCTCAGCTGACGCACTGCTCACCGGCAGCGACGTATCCCGCCCGGCGCTGCCACGCAAGTCGGCGCTTTATGAACAGAACATGGAAAGCCTGAAACAGCTGGCCATCGAAGACCCGCGCCTGGTCGCGATGATCGTGCGCGGTTGGATGAAGAACAATGACTAACAAGATCAGTGGGGCCCGCCGCAGCGCCATCTTGCTGCTGTCGCTGGATGCCGACAGCGCGGCCGAGGTGTTCAAGTTTCTGCCGGGGCCGGAGGTGGAGAACATCAGCCGCGAAATGGCCGGGCTGAGCCAGGTCTCGCACGAGGAGATGCGCCAGGTACTGGCGGACTTCATGGACGAGACCGAGCAGTACGCGGCCATCAATATCCAAAGCAGCGACCATATCCGCGCGGTGCTGACCAAGGCACTGGGCAGCGAACGTGCCGCCAGCCTGATCGACGATATCCTGGAAACCTCCAATACCGTCTCCGGCATCGACAAGCTCAACCTGATGGAGGCGCAGATGGTGGCGGAGATGATCCGCGACGAACACCCACAGATCGTCGCCACCATCCTCGTGCACCTGGAGCGCCACCAGGCCTCGGCGATCCTGCAGTTGCTGTCCGAGCGCCTGCGCAACGACATCATCCTGCGCATCGCCACCTTCAGCGGCGTGCAACCGGTGGCGCTGCACGAACTGACCGAAGTGCTCGGCGGCATGCTCGATGGCCAGAGCCTCAAACGCAGCAAGATGGGTGGGGTGAAGGCGGCAGCGGAGATACTCAACCTGATGGCCTCCAGCCAGGAAACCTCTGCCATCGACAACCTGCGCAACTACAGCGCGGACCTTGCGCAGAAGACCCTCGACGAGATGTTCCTGTTCGAGAACCTCGCCGAGGTCGACGACCGCAGCATCCAGACGCTGCTGCAGAACATCGACAGCAATTCGCTGGCCGTGGCCCTGAAGGGCGCCTCGGCGCCGTTGCTCGATCGCTTCCTGCGCAACATGTCGCAACGGGCTTCCACGCTGTTCCGCGAGGACATGGAAGCGCGCGGGCCGATCCGCATGTCGCAGATCGAAACCGAGCAGAAGTCGATCCTGCAGGTGGTGCGCCGCCTTTCCGAAACCGGCGACATGGTGACCGCGCGGGGTGATGACGCTTATGTCTGAGCCGATGCCGCCGGGGCACTGGCAGCCGTGGCACATGGCGCCCTTGGGCAGCGATGTGCCAGCCGCCGTGGAACCTGGCGCCGCCCGCCGCGAACTGGCGCGCAAGCGTGCACTCGAGCAACGCCTGGCGTTGCAGCAGCTGCGTGAGCAAACGGTGGCCGAAGCCCGGCAGGCGGGCCATGCCGAGGGCAAAGCGCTGGGGCATGCGCAAGGGCTGGCCGAGGGCCGGGCAGCGGCTGACGAAGCATTGCGCCAGCAGGCCCGCGAGGTTTTGGAGCCCTTGCGGGCGCTGTGCCTGAGCTTCGATGAGGCATTGCGCCAGGTGGATGGCCTGGTCGCTGGGCAGCTGGGCCAGGTTGCCATCGACCTGGCCGGGCGCCTGGCTGGCAAGGTACTGGCGGTGCAGCCTGAACAGGTGCAGGTGCTGGTGCGCGAGATGCTTGCCTGCGAGCCCGTGCTCACCGGTAAGCCGGCGCTTGCCCTGAACCCCGATGACCTGCCCTGGGTGCAGCGCTGCCTGGGCGACGAACTGGATGCCGCCGGCTGGAACCTGCAGGCGGACCCGGCCATGCTGCCAGGCGGTTGCCGTGTGACGAGCGCGACGGCAGAGCTGGACGCTACACGCCAGACCCGCCAGGACCTGTTCGAGCGCAACGGCCAGTGGCTGCTCGACGCACTGAGCAGCGCGCCGGACGCCGCGCCATGATCGCCGACAACCCGCACCTGCGGCGCTGGGGCCGAGGGCTGCAGGCGCTGGCCAGTGACGCCATGCGGGTGCCCGACTACCGCCGCAGTGGCCGCATCGTGCGTGCCACCGGCATTGTCCTGGAGGCGGTCGGCCTGCGCCTGCCGTTGGGGGCGGCCTGCCGTATCGAGCTGAGCCCCGCCAGCAGCGGGGCAGCGGCCGACTACGCCGAGGCCGAGGTGATCGGCTTTGCCGGCGACGTGCTGTACCTCATGCCTCTCGAAGAAATCCACGGGCTGCAATCGGGGGCGCGGTTCTTCGCCCTGGCCGACGAGCCGGGCGCCAGCGATGGCGTGCGCCCGGTGCCGTTGGGCATGGCGCTGCTCGGGCGGGTGCTGGACAGCAGCGGCAACCCCCTGGACGGCAAAGGTGCGCTGCCGGCTACGCAACGTGCCAGCTTGCACGGCCAGCCGATCAACCCGCTGCAGCGCGCGCCGATCGAGCAGCAGATCGATGTCGGCATCCGCGCCATCAATGCCTTGTTGAGTGTCGGCAGGGGCCAGCGCCTGGGCCTGTTCGCCGGCTCCGGGGTGGGCAAATCGGTGCTGCTGGGCATGATGGCGCGTTACACCCAGGCCGACGTGGTGGTGGTCGGCCTGATCGGTGAGCGTGGCCGTGAAGTGCAAGACTTCATCGACAATATTCTCGGCGAAGACGGGCTGCGCCGCTCGGTGGTGGTGGCCGCGCCAGCCGATGCTTCGCCGCTGCAGCGCTTGCAGGGGGCACTGTATGCGACCCGCCTGGCCGAAGACTTCCGCGACCAGGGCAAGGACGTGTTGCTGATTATGGATTCACTGACCCGCTACGCGATGGCCCAGCGCGAGATCGCCCTGGCCCTCGGCGAGCCGCCGGCGACCAAGGGGTACCCGCCGTCGGTGTTCGCCAAGCTGCCGAAGCTGGTCGAGCGCGCCGGTAACGGCCCGCGCGGCGGTGGCTCGATCACCGCTTTCTACACCGTGCTCAGCGAGGGCGATGACCAGCAGGACCCGATTGCCGATTCGGCGCGGGCGATTCTCGACGGCCACCTGGTGCTGTCGCGCCAGCTGGCGGAGGCTGGCCATTACCCGGCGATCGATATCGAAGCGTCGATCAGCCGTGCGATGAGCGCGATCGTCAGCGAGCCGCAGCAGCGCAAGGCGCAAAAGCTCAAGCAGGCCGTGTCGCGCTACCAGCGCAACCGTGACCTGATCAGCGTCGGTGCCTATGCGCCGGGGCACGATGCCCAGCTCGACCGCGCCGTGACCCTGTACCCGCATATCGAACGTTTCCTGCAGCAGCAGACCCACGAGCGCACCTCGATGCAGGACACCCTCGCCGGGCTCAACCTGCTGTTCCCCGGCAAATGACCTTCAACCCGTCTACGCAGGCACCCACCCATGGCCCATGAGTCGCTCCAGCTGCTGATCGAGCTCACCGAGCGCACCCGCGAAACGGCCGCCAGCGCGCTGGCGCAGAGCCGCCGTGCCGAACAGCAGATGACCGAACAGCTGCGCCTGCTGGACCAGTACCAGCGCGAATATCGCCAAGGCCTGCAGCAGGAACTGGCCGGTGCCGGCATGAGCCCGTCCACCCTGGCCAACTACCGCGGCTTCATCAAGTCGCTGGAGGGCGCCATCGAGCGGGCCGAGGGCAACCTGGCCCGCCATCGCACTCAGCTGGCCCAGCACCAGGACACCTGGCGGCAGGCTTGGCGCAAGGTCAGTGCGCTGGAAGCCTTGCTGGCCCGGCGCCTGGCGCAAGGGCGCCTGCTTGCCGGGCGCGCCGAGCAGCGGCGTACCGATGAACTGGCCGGGCGCGCGCGCCAGGCCGGGCAATTTGCCTCACCCCTCGACAGTGGATTCTGAACACGCCCATGGACATCATCACCGCCCTTTCCCCTGTGGCTGCGGCCCCTGCTCAGGCCCCAGCAGGTGACAGTGTCGTGGACAGCGACACGCAGGCGTTCGGGGCTGCCTTGCAGCAGGCGCAAACCCGCGAGGCTGTGCCCGAGCAGGCGCCCCCTGTCGCCACTGCCGAACCCATGCCCTCCACGCGCACCGCCAGCCTTGCCGCGACGCCCGAGAATGCCGCGCGTGTGCTGCAGAGCGGCCCGGCAGCGACTGCTGTCGAGGCTGCGATCGAGCCGCCACAGGCTGAAGTGCAGGCGCCATCTGAAGCGGCCGTCGACGACAAGGCGCACGTTGACGAGGGTGAAGTTGATCCGCTGGATATCAACGTTCCGGTTGCCGCGACGCAGGTGAGCAAGGAGGAAACAGATGCCGCCGATGACGACACACAGCAGCCCGATGATGCGTTAGAGGCGATCCGTCAGCGCCTTGACCTGATCGACACTGCCGGCCAGCTGGCCGCTGGCGTGCTTGCTGCTCAACCTGCGGTGGCCTGGGCGCAGGCACCGGTGCTCAACGCACAGCCGGCCTCTGGCGTCGACCCTGAGGCCAGTGCGCTGCAGTGGCTGGAAACCACCCCCGATGGCGTCAGCCTGGAGGCAGAGCCGGCCATGGACACTCCAGCCGAGTTCGCAAAGGCGACCGAAGCACTCGCGCAAGGCGCGGGCAACGTCATCGTCGATGACCAAGCCCCGCCAGCTGTGGCCTTGAGCCCCACCGCGCCTTTCACCCTTGCCACCTTGACGCCTGCCCTGGCGCAAGGCACCGCCAACACGGGCGCCGAGGGCGTGACCACAGCGATCACTGCGACGGTGGGCAGCGATACCTGGCAGGCCGACCTCGGCCAGCAGGTGCTCGGCATGGTCCGGCGCGGCGAGCAGCAGGTCGACCTGCAGCTGCATCCTGCCGACCTGGGGCCCTTGTCGATCAGCCTCAATGTCAGCGAGAGCGGCATCCAGGCGCAGTTCCACTCGGCCCACGCGTCCGTGCGGGCAGCGGTGGAACAGGCGCTGCCACAGTTGCAAGGCGCGCTGGCGGCGCAGGGCCTGAGCCTGGGCGAAACTTCGGTCAACGACGGGGCATCGCGCCAGGCCGCGGGTGAGCAGCCGCGGCGTGAGTCACCAGGCAGCAGTGGCGAGGCCCGCCGGCAGCAGCTGGCGCAGGCCAGCGCGCCGACGCCGGTGGTGCAGGCCGTCAGCGTCGGTGGCGGGGTCGACCTGTACCTGTGAGGCGCCAGGCAAAGCCGCAAGTTGGCGCCCTAAACCCACGCTAATCCGCCCATGGCGGCGGACGCCGGCTGGGCATACTTGCGCCCTTTCGCAACGCTTTCCCATTCCCAAGGCAGCTGTCCATGCCCACTACCACCAAGAAAATCTGGCTCTGGTTCATACCATTGGCCCTGGTCGCCGCCGCTGCCAGTTCTGCGGGTGTGTACACCTACGTGATGCGTGAGCGGGCCCATACCCAGGGGGCGCGCACGGCGCCCGTGGTGCCGCAGGCACCGCTGCTGGTGAGCGTCGCGCCGATGACCGTCAACCTGCGCAACCCGCATGACGAGCCGACCATGCTGTACGTGGGCTTCAACCTGGAAGTCGGCGACGACGCCACACGCAAGCTGCTCGAACTGTACATGCCGAGAATCCGCAGCCAGTTGCTGACGGTGCTGAGCGGCCAGGACAGTACCGAGCTTGCCACCCCTGAGGGGAAAAACGCCCTGGCGGCGCGCATCCTCGAGCTGCTGCGCAGCACCCTGAGTACCGACCAGCACGCTGTCGCGCTGCTGGGTGTGCTCTACACCGACTTCATCGTGCAATAAGCCATGCCCACCAACGACATGCTCTCGCAAGAAGAGATCGACATGCTGCTGCGCGGCGGCGATGACCTGGATACTTCCGGTATCGACGATGACACTGGCCTGGAATTCCCAGAGGGCAGCGAGGTGCCCGAAGAGCAGGTGCGCCGCTACGACCCAGCGACCCAGCACCGGGTCATCCAGGAGCGCCTGCATACCCTGGACATCATCAACGGCCGCTTCGCCCGCTATTTCCGCATGAGCCTGTTCAACCTGATCCGGCGCAACGTGGACATCACCTTCAAAGGCATCAGCTACCAGAGCTTCAGCGACTTTTCCCTGCACTTGCCGATGCCCTCCAACATCAACCTGCTGTCGATGAAGCCGCTGCGTGGTACCGCCCTGGTGGTGTTCCCGCCCAGCGTGGTGTTCATGGTGGTCGACAACCTGTTCGGCGGCGATGGCCGTTTCGTCACCAAGTCCGAAGGGCGCGAGTTCACCAACACCGAGCTGCGCATCATCCGCCGCCTGCTCGGGTTGACGGTGGATGCCTACAGCGATGCCTGGAAGTCGGTCTACCCGCTGGAGATCGACTACCTGCGTTCGGAGATGCAGGCCAAGTTCGCCAACATCACCGGCTCGCCCAACGAAATCGTGGTCAATGCCACCTTCCACCTGGAGGTCGGCAACCTCTCGAGCGATTTCAACATCGTCATCCCCTACCTGATGATCGAGCCGATGCGCCAGCTGCTCAGCGGCCCGCTGACCGACGCTAACCCGGAAGAGGAGCGCCAGTGGAACCGGCGCATGGCCGACGAGATCAGCCACTCGCAGGTCGACCTGATTGCCGACTTCGTCGAGGTCGGTTCGCGGCTGGGGCAGGTCATGGAACTGAAAGTGGGTGATGTGCTGCCCATCGACCTGCCGGACAGCGTCAAGGTGCGCGTCGACGGTGTGCCGGTGATGACCTGCGAGTTCGGTAGCTACAACGGTGCCCGCGCCTTGCTGGTGAAGGAGTTGATCGATCACTCCATCGGCAAGTCGCCCAATTCCAGCCGTTTCATCAAAGGCCACCTGCCCAAAGCCAAGGAACCCGATCATGAGTGACCCGAACACGCCCGAACCGCGCGAAGACGACGAGTGGGCCAGCGCCCTGAACGAGCAAAGCGCCGCTGACGACGCCGAAGACCCTTGGGCCTCGGCCTTGGCCGAGCAACACGAGGTGGCGCCCGCCGCAGTCGCCAAGCCGGCCGACAGCGTGGTCTTCAAGCCGCTGGGTACCGCACCGGCGCTGGCGTCGCCGCGCGAGCTGGAAATGATCATGGACATCCCGGTGAGGCTGAGCGTCGAGCTGGGGCGCACGCGCATCACCATCAAGCAATTGCTCGAACTGGCCCAAGGCTCGGTGCTGGCCCTCGACGGCCTGGCCGGCGAGCCCATGGACATCCTGATCAACAGCTACCTGATCGCTCAGGGCGAAGTGGTGGTGGTAGATGACCGCTATGGCATTCGCATCACCGAAATCATCACGCCGTCCGAACGCGTGCAGAAGCTCAACCGATGAGTACCGCCGCGACGTTTGCTGCACCCGCCAGCCTCGGCGTGCCGGCGGACAACCTGGTCGGCCTGGGCCTGTTGGGCAAGACCGCGCTGGCGCTGGGGCTGGTGATGGCCTGTGTGCTGCTGTGCGGCTGGCTGGTGTCACGCCTCGGCGCCCGCGCTTCAGCGCCCGACAAGGTGGTGCAGGTGGTTGCCAGCACGCGCCTGGGGCAACGCGAGAAAGTGGTGGTGGTCGAGGTGCGCGGGCGCTGGCTGGTGCTGGGGGTCACGGCGCAGCACGTGGCCTGCCTGTCTGATGTCGAAGCGCCCCAGGCCAGCGCCGAGGTCACGGCCGAACCCGCTGCACGTGGCTTTGCCCTGCGCCTGATGGATGCGCTGAAGCAAGGTGGTGCGCGCGACCCGGAGCCGCGCGCATGAGGGCGTCGCGGGTGGCCTGGGTGCCGTTGCTGCTGGCGCTGTTGCCGGTGGCCGAGGCGGCGCCGGTGGTGCAAGGGCTGTCCGGGTTCACCGGCCAGGCCGGTGGCGAGAAGTGGTCGCTGAGCCTGCAGACCTTGCTGCTGCTCAGCGCCATGGCTTTCTTGCCAGCGGTGCTGCTGATGATGACCGGGTTCACCCGTATCATCATTGTGCTCGGCCTGCTGCGCACCGCCATCGGCACCACCAGCGCCCCGCCCAACCAGGTGTTGCTGGGGCTGGCGCTGTTTCTGACCTTCTTCGTCATGTCGCCGACCCTGGAGCAGGCTTACCAGAAGGCCTGGGTGCCGTTTTCCCAGGATCAGATGGGCGTGGAGCAGTTCCTCGACGAGGCTAGCCAGCCGTTTCGCACCTTCATGCTGGCGCAGACGCGCCAGACCGACCTGGCGTTGTATGCCCGCCTGGCGCGCATCGCTGACCTCAAGGGGCCGGAAGATGTACCCATGCGCGTGCTGCTGCCGGCGTTCGTCACCAGCGAATTGAAAACCGCCTTCCAGGCCGGCTTCACCATCTTCATCCCATTCCTGATCATCGATTTGCTGGTGGCCAGTGTGCTGATGGCCCTGGGCATGATGATGGTGCCGCCCTCGACCATTTCTCTGCCGTTCAAGCTGATGTTGTTCGTGCTGGTGGACGGTTGGCAGTTGCTGCTTGGCTCGCTGGCCCAGAGTTTCTACCCGGTATGAGCCTGCGAGGAGTGCCTTGATGACCCCGGAAATGGTGATGGACCTGGCCTACAAGGGCATGCGCATGAGCATGACGGTGGCCGCGCCGCTGCTGCTGGTGACCTTGTGCATCGGCTTGCTGGTGAGCCTGTTCCAGGCCGCGACGCAAATCAACGAGTCGACCCTGTCGTTCATCCCCAAGATCGCCGGGGTGTGCCTGGTGCTGATCCTCGCCGGGCCGATGCTGATGGAGATGCTGGTGGATTACACCCGCGCGCTGTTCACCAGCTTGCCGTCGCTGGTGGGGTGAGCGGCCTTGATCGAGGTTGGCTGGGACCAGTTGCAGTTGTGGCTGAGCGCGTTATTCTGGCCGTTCTGCAGGCTGCTGGGGTTCTTCATGAGCGACCCGATCCTGGGCCACAAGAATGTCCCCAGCCAGGTGAAGGTCGGGCTGGCCGTGTTGCTGGCGGTCTTGCTAGCGCCCAACCTGCCGCCGATGCCGGACATCGCGCTGTTTTCCTGGGCCGGCTTCGGGGTGATCGTCGAGCAGTTGCTGATCGGCATGTCGCTGGGCATGGTCATGCGCATCGCCCTGGCAGTGGTGGAAATGGCGGGTGACATTTGCGGCATGCAGATGGGCCTGGCCTTCGCGTCGTTCTTTTCCGCCGACACCGGCACCAATAGCCAGGTGCTGTCGCGTTTTCTCAGCCTGGTGACTCTCCTCATGTTCCTCGCCCTGGGGGGGCACCTGATGGTGCTGGAGCTGTTGGCCGCCACCTTCGAGCAACTGCCGATCGGCCGTTTCAGTTTCAACCCGCAGGGCTGGAACATGCTGGCGCGACACGGCGGCAGTATTTTCCTCACCGGCCTGTTGCTGGCGTTGCCCATGGTCGGCGCCTTGCTGATCATCAACCTGGCGATGGGCATCCTCAACCGCGTGGCCCCGCAGCTTACGGTGTTCTCCGTCGGTTTCCCGGCGACACTGTTCGTCGGCATGTTGCTGCTCACGGTACTGGTCGGCGACCTCGGGCAGTTCCTCGCCGCGCTGCTGCAGCAGGCCTTGCAGTTCATGCAGGCCCTGATCGGTCAGCTTGGGCAGGGCTGATACCGCTTCCGAAAACATCACACTTTCCTGTGGGAGCACAGGTGAAGCGTTCAGATGTATTCGAACAACGACAACTGCTGCACGCTGGCGAAGGTCTGCTGAGCCGCCTGCATCGACACCTGAAGGCTCACGTAGCGCGAGATGGATTCGGTGTAGTCGGCATCCACCAGGCCGGATAGCCGCTCGGTGTAGCTGAGCGCCAGGTCGTCACCGATGGTATCCAGCACTTCCACTTGGCCGAGGCGTGTGCCCACCGAGGTCAGTACTGTGAGCACGTTATCCTGGGCGTTGCTCAGCTCGCGGCTGGCGGTGGACAACGTGTTGCTCAGCGCCGCCTGGTCGGAGGCATCCTCCACCGGTGTCTGCAGTGTGGTGATCAGGTTCTGCAGCGTGGCAAACACGTCAGGGTCGGCATCGGCGGCGGCGCTGACCGTCAGGCTGTCACCTGCTGCCGGCGTGCCGCTGAGGGTCAGGTTCAGGCCATTGATTTCCAGCGTCTCACCGTCGGTGTAGGCAACCGGGTCCTGGCCGTCGAGGCTGTACTGGGTGCTGCCATCGTCGGCGACGCTGAACGTCAGGGTGAACGCGCTGCCGTAATTGGCCGCGCTGCTGTCGGCGATGTCCGGGCCATCGAAGGTCAGGGTGCCGCTGTTGTCACCGGCCTCGGCGATGAACCCGGCAGAGCTGCTGACCGACAGGAAGATGCTTGCGCCATTGTCGCCACTGGCCATGCTCTGGGTGGCACTGACCTGTTGCGACACCACGCTGTCATCACCCTGGTAGGTCATCACGCCATCGGCATCCTCGGCAAACGCCGGGCTCTGGCTCTGGTAGCCGGCAAACAGGTAGTTACCGTTGCTGTCGGTGCTGTTGGCCAGGGTCACCAGGGTGTCGTAGATCCCCTGCAACGAGGTGGCGAGGGATTCGCGGTCGGCGTCGCTGAGGGTGCCGTTGCCGGCCTGCACCACCAGGCTCATGGCGCTGGTGATGGCATCGTTGATGCTGTCCAGGGTGCTTTCTTCCTGGGACAGCGAGGTGGTAATGGCAGCGCGCGAGTCGGCATACTGCTCGTTCGCCGCGATCGACTGGCGCACGGTCACTGCCTGTGCGGCGGCCAGGGAGTCATCCGAAGGGTTGACCACGCGGGTGCCGCTGGATACCTCCAGGGCCGCCTGCTGGTACTCGCTTTGCTGGGCGAGCATGGAGTTGAGGTTCTGGTTGTAGATGGTCGCACTGCTCAGGCGCATGGCGGGCTCTCCTTTGGCTGTCAGCTGATGTCGAGGATGGTGTCGAGCACGGTAGTGCCTACTTCGACGATCTTCGCGCAGGCCTGGTAGTACTGCTGGTAGACGATGAGGTTGGCCGCTTCTTCGTCAAGGTTCACGCCCGATTCGGACTGCTGCAGGGTGGTCAGTTGCTCGGTCAGTGCCGACTGGGTTTCCAGCTGCGCGGCGACGCGGGTGGCGGTGCTGCCCACGTCGCTCACCAGCGAGGCATAGGTTTCGCTGAGCGTGGCCTTGCCACCGACGATGTCGCTGGTTTGCAGGTCGAGCATCGCCAGGGCATTGGTGTTGTCGCTGCTGCCGCTGGAAGTGCCTGCGGCGATCTGCTCGCCTTCGCTGATCAATGTGGTGAAGCTGCTGGCGGCACTGCGGGTGGGCTGCACCAGGAAGCTGTCGCCATCCGCGGCGGTGCCGCTGACGGTGAGGTTCATGCCGGCGAAGCTCAGGGTCGCGCTGCTGCTGTCGTAGCTGGCGTCGACGCTGGCGCCGGTATCATTGCGGGTGACGGTGAAGCCTTCGCTGTCGGACCAGGTCACGGTGTAGTCACTGGCCGTAAGGGCGCTGACATCGTCGCTGAAGCTGGCGCTTACGGTGGCATCGCCGGTATTGCCGGTGTTGCCGTATACCAGCGGGTCGGCCACCGAGAAGAACGCCGTGCCGCTGTCGCCATTGAGGTCGATGCCCTGGGCCTGCAACGTGTTGAAGGCCTGGGCCAGCGACACGGCCATCAGGCCCAGCTGGTTCTGAGTGTCGGCGAGGGTGGTGTCGCGCAATTCCAGCAGGCCGCCGAGCGAGCCGCTGTCGAGCACGCTGTCGCCCAGGGTGACGCTGTTGCCGGCGGCATCGACATAGCTGATCGACGCTTCGCTGGGGTCGCTGGCCGACGCCTCGGTGGCCAGCTCGAAGCTGTCGCCCCCAGATACCAGGGCCAGGCCATTGCTCAGGGCGACCGTGTAGCTGCCGTTGTCCTGAACGGTGACATCGACGGCCACCAGCTCGCTGAGCTGGCTCACCAGCAGGTCGCGCTGGTCGAGCAGGTCGTTGGAGGTGCTGCCGAGCGACCCTGACAGGCTGATCTGGCCGTTGAGGGTGGCGATCTGCGCGCTCAGGTCGTTGATCTGGGTGACTTGATCGTCGATCTGGTTGTTCACATCGTCGGCCATGGCCGACAGGTAGCTGCCCAGCTGGTTGAACTGGCTGGCCAGGGTTTCTGCCGCACCCACCACTTCCTCGCGCGCGGCGGTATCGCTGGCGTCTGAAGTCAGCGTCTGGATCGCCGAGAAGAAGCTTTGCAGCAGCGTGTCCAGGCTGGCGTCGCTGTCGGCCAGCAGGCTGTCGATCTGGTCGATCTCGGTCTGGTAGGTGGACAGCGCGCTTTCGGCGCTGGTGGAGCTGTTGAGTTGGGTGGTGACGAACTGATTGTACTGGCGGTCGACGCTGGACACCTGCACGCCATTGCCCGCAGTGGACGCACTGAAGGTGGCGACCTGGCGGGTGTAGCCGTCGGTGTAGGCGTTGGTGGTGTTGTTGCTGCTGGTGGCAAGGGCGATCTGCGCCGCCGTGAGGCCGCTGACGCCAATGGAGGTGATGCTCATCGATAAGCTCCTGGGCTACATGTTGCGCAACATCGGCCTCGGGCCGGAGCATCTTGAGCGCTGGCCCGTGGTTGATTGCACAAAAGCGTTGGCGAACGTGGGCCGGCCTAGCGCTCGTTGGCAAGCGCTACCTGGCCCGCAGGTGGCAGCGGGCCGAGGGTGGCCATGACCGCGATCAGTTTGTCGGCGTAGTGTGGGTCGGTGGCGTAGCCGCCTTGCTGCAGCGCCACTGCCGCCTGGGCGCTGCTGGCGGCGTTGCGTGCGGCGGCGTAGCCGGGCCGGCTACCGATCAAATGGGCGTAATCGTCGAAGGCGGCCTGCGCATCGGGGTAGACGCGAAAGCGTTCCACCTGCTTCTGCGCCAGGCCTGCAACGTATTCGGTGGTCTGCACCTCGGTGGTCTCGCCTTGCCAGCCCCCGCCGGCCTTGATGCCGAACAGGTTGTGGCTGTCGGCACCGGCGGCGGTGGTGATGCGCCGCCGGCCCCAGTCGGTTTCCAGTGCGGCCTGGGCGAGAATCAGCTCGGCGGGTACGCCGCTGCTGCGTTCGGCCAGGCGTGCCGGGCCCGCCAGGCGGGCCACGAAGTCTTCGACATGGCTTGCGCGGTCCGGCGCCTCACCGCGCACTTCATAGCGCTTCCAGGCATCGAATGCCGGTGTTTGCCGGGCCAGGCTGGTGAAGGGGGAATCGCCGGCAGGGGCAGGGCGCTCGTGGGCCAGGCCACCGCCGGCCAGGCTGCGGGTCAGCTGGTCGGCCAGGCCCATGCCACGCCCGGCCAGGCTCTGCGCCCATTGCTGGTCGAGCATCTCGGTGTACAGCTCGGTCTGCGAATTGTTGGACAACGCCGACTTGGGGATGGCCGCACGCATGCTCTTGAGCATCGTCTGCAGGAACAGTGCCTCGAACTGCCGCGTCGCTTCCTTCAGGCCGGCTTCGCCCTCGCGTCCGGCCTCACTGCGCAAGCGTTGCAAGCCCTGAACATCGAATGCGAAGCCTGCCGCACCGTCTGCCATGCTCATCAGATGATCTCCAGTTCGGCACGTAGCGAGCCGGCGGCCTTGAGTGCCTGCAGAATCACCATCAGGTCCTGTGGCGTGGCGCCCAGGGCGTTGAGGCCTTTGACCACGTCCATCAGGTCGGCGCTGCCTTCCAGTACGTGCAGGGCACGGGCCTGGGTCTCGATGGAAATACCGCTGTTGGCGGTGCCGGCCGTCTGCCCGCCGCTGAAGGCGCCGGGCTGGCTGACACTGTTGGTGGTGTCGATGGTGACCGAGAGGTCGCCGTGAGCCACGGCGGCGCGGAACAGCTTCACCGAGCCGTTGAGTACCACCGAGCCGGTGCGCGAGTCGAGAATGACTTTGGGCCGCGCCTGCATCGGCAGCACCTCGATGCTGTCGATCCGGGCCATGAAGTTGACCCGTTCGTTGGCCGAGAGCGGCCCCTGGATCTGCACCAGGCCACCGTCCACTGCAGAGGCCACCGTGCTGCGCATCTCGCTGTTGATGGCGAACACCACCCGCTGCGCGGTGGCGGGGTCGGGCTCGCGCAGTTGCAGTTCGAGCAGGCCGTGCTGGCTGCCGAGGTCGAGCGGGACACGGTTTTCCACCACCGCACCGCGGCTGATGCGCCCGCCCGCCAGCTGGTTGATCTGCACGCTGCTGCCATTGGCGGCAGCGCCGGCGCCGCCCACCAGCAGGTTGCCCTGGGCCATGGCATAGACATCGCCGTCGGCGCCTTTGAGCGGGGTCATCAGCAAGGTCCCGCCCCGCAGGCTGCGGGCGTTGCCGATGGACGAGACGACCACGTCGATCTGCTGGCCGGGGCGGGTCAGCGGTGGCAGGTTGGCGGTCACGATCACTGCGGCGATGTTGCGCATCTGCATGTTGGCGTCGGCTGGCAAGGTGACGCCGAGCTGCGACAGCATGTTGGTCAGGCCCTGTTCGGTAAACGGGCTCTGGGTGGTCTGGTCGCCGCTGCCGTCGAGCCCGACCACCAGGCCGTAGCCCACCAGGTTGTTGCTGCGGATACCGGCGAAATCGGCGATGTCGCGGATTTGCTCAGCTTGTGCGCTGGCGCCCAGCAGTAGCGCGCAGGCGCCCAGCAGCAGGCGCTTCAGCCCGAAAGTGAACGGGGAGTCGGCCATGGTGCGCTCGCTAGAAAGGTGACAGGTTGAGGATGACGCGCTGCAGCCAGCCCATGCGCTGCGCCTCGTTGATATAGCCCTCGCCGACGTACTCGATGCGCGCCAGGGATACCTGGCTGGACAGCACGGTGTTGTCCCCGGAGATCGAGCGTGGGTTGACCACGCCGGAGAAGCGGATGAACTCGCTGCCCTGGTTGATGGCGATCTGTTTGTCGCCGCGCACTCGCAAGTTGCCGTTGGCCAGCACCTCCATGACGGTCACCGAGAGGGTGCCGGTGAACGAATTGTTGGCCTTGGAACCGCCGCTGCCGGCGAACTCATGGTCGGTCGAGGCATTGACGCCGTAGTTGCCGACCTTCGACTCGCGGTCGGAACTGGTGGAAAACGCCAGGCCCAGGCTGCCACTGCGGTCGGCATTGGATGACGAGGTCTTGCTGGCGCTGACCTGTTCGTTGAGCTTGACCGTCAGGGTATCGCCGACCATGCGCGGCCTGCGGTCCTCGAACAGCGGCTGCGCGCCGCGCCAGCCCTGATAGATCGAGCCGTTGGCCAGGCGCTGGGGCAGGGCCGGAACCTCCATGGATTCGTCGGCCACCACGGGCTGGCGCACCAGTTGCGCGCAACCCGATGTGCACAGTGCAGCGGCCAGCAGCACGGCGATGCAGCCGATGGCGAGGGGGCGGGGCGGGGTCATGGCCATCAGAGCTGGGTCAGGCGCTGCAGCATTTCGTCGGAGGTCTCGACGGCCTTGCTGTTGATTTCATAGGCGCGCTGGGTCTGGATCATGCCGACCATCTCTTCCACCACGTTGACGTTGGAGGTCTCGACATAGCCCTGGCTGAGGCTGCCGCCGCCGTTCAGGCCCGGCGTGGTTTCGGTGGGGGCGCCCGAGGCGTCGGTTTCCAGATACAGGTTCTGGCCAATGCTCTGCAAGCCGGCATTGTTGACGAACAGCGCCAGGTTCAGCTGGCCCACCTGGGTCGAGGCGGTGCTGTCTGGCTGGGTTACCGAAACGATGCCATCGGTACTGATGGAGATCGACGTGGCGTTGGCCGGGATGGTGATGCCCGCCGTGAGTTTATAGCCGTTGGAGCTGACCATCTCGCCGTTGGCGTCGAGCTGGAAGCTGCCATCGCGGGTGTAGGCGGTCGAGCCGTCGGGCATGTCCACCTCGAAGAAGCCCAGGCCATTGATGGCCAGGTCTTTTGAGCTGCTGGTCTGTTCCAGGTTGCCCTGGGTGTGCAGGCGTTCGGTGGCCACCTGGCGCACCCCGGTGCCGACCTGCAAACCTGAAGGCAGGCGGGTGTCGGTGCTGCTCTGGGCCCCGGGTTGGCGCACGTTCTGGTAGACCAGATCCTCGAACACCGCCCGCGAGCGTTTGAAGCCGTTGGTGCTGACGTTGGCCAGGTTGTTGGCGATTACGTCGAGCTGCCCTTGCTGGGCTTCAAGCCCGGTCTTGGCAGTCCACAGTGATCTGATCATCGGTCGGTTACCTGTTGTTCATTCGGTGCCGGCTCAGCCTTGCAGGGCGAGCAACTGATTGGCGCTCTTGGCGTTGTCGTCGGCGGCGCTGATGGCCTTCATCTGCATTTCGTAGCGGCGGGCGTTGTCGATCATTGCCACCATGGCGCCGGTCGGGCTGACGTTGCTGCCCTCCAGTGCCCCAGGCGTTACCCGCAGGCTGTCGTCGGCCTCCAGCGGGCGGGCCATGCCGTTGGCGTCTGGGGCTTGGCGGAACAGCCCGTCGGTGCCCAACTGCAACGTGCCCGGCGGCGCCGAGACCAGCTTCAGCTTGCCGACCGGGCTGAGGCCGCGCGGCTCCATGCCCTGCTCGCGAACGCTGATGGTGCCGTCGCTGCCCAGGCTGACCTCGCTGCCCAGCGGTACGCTGATGGGGCCGCCATCGCCGATAACCGGCAGGCCAGCCACAGTCATGGCGCCGCTGCCGTCCACCTGCAGGTCGCCGCGGCGGGTATAGGCTTCTTCGCCGTTGGCAGTCTGCACCGCCAGCAGAGTGTCTTCGCCCAGGGCCACGTCGAGGTTGCGGTCGGTGTGGGTGACGGGGCCTTCGCTCCAGTCCACTCCCACCCCGGTGGCACTGACCGAAACCCGCGTCGGCAGGCCTTCGCCGGCCACCGGGGCGGCTTGCATCTGCACCAGCTGCGCGCGGAAACCGGGCGTCACGATGTTGGCCAGGTTGTTGGCCACCACGGCTTGCTGCTCGAGCGCCTGGTTGGCCCCGCTCATGGCGGTGAAGAGCATCCGGTCCATGGCGTCAGGACCCGATGTTCACGGCTTGTTGCAGCACTTCGCTCTGCGCGGTCACCGACTTGGCGTTGGCCTGGAAGGTGCGCTGGGCGATGATCAGGTTGACCAGTTCGGCGGTGAGGTCGACGTTGGAGTCCTCGGTGGTACCGCTGAGGATCGAGCCCAGCGACCCGCTGCCTGCCACACCCAGCAGTGCCTGGCCGGAGGCCGTGGTGGCCAGCCAGGTATTGTCACCATTGGCCTGCAGGCCGTTCTCGTTGGCGAAGGTGGCCAGCTGGATCTGGTCGATTTCCTGGGTCTGGTCGTTGGAGTAGGTGGCGATCACCGTGCCGGTATCGTCGATGGTGAAGCTGATCAGGCTGCCCGAGGTGTAACCATTCTGGGCAATGCTCGACACCTCGGAGTCGTTGCCGAACTGCGTGGTGCCGGTCAGGTCCAGCGCAATCGACATCGTCGCGGCGCCGTTGGCCGGGTCGTAGGTATAGGTGCCGGTATCGCCGCTGGTGATCAGGCCGCTGGAACTGAACGTCACCGTTTGGCTTTCGCTCAGCAGGTTGCCATCGATGGCGTTGTGCACTTCCCAGGTGTTTTCCGCCGTTTTGCTGAAGTACAGCGTCGAGGTGTGGCTGTTGCCGAGCGAGTCGTAGACCGTGGCGGTGGTGGAGTAGGAATAGGTCGACGCATCGGTGGCATCGAAGGTGTCGGTGATGATGTCTTCGCTGGCATCGAGGTTCAGCTCGGCATCCAGCTCGGTACTGGCGCTGGCCTGCATGCCGCTGGTAGGGATCTGGATCACGCCATTGGCGCCGAGCAGCTGGTCGCCTGCCGAGTTCACCAGGTAGCCGTCGGCCGTCAGGGTCAGCTGGCCGTTGCGCGAGTAGACGGTCTGCGTGCCATCGGTGAAGGTGAAGAAGCCTTCGCCGTTGATGGCCAGGTCCAGGCTGTTGTCGGTGGTGGTCAGGCTGCCGGACTCGAAGTTCTGCACCACACCCGACACCGTGGTGCCCAGGCCCACGTCGGCACCCGAGTAGACGTCGGCGAACTGCACCGTGGAGCTCTTGAAACCCACGGTCTGCGAGTTGGAGATGTTGTTGCTGACGACCTCAAGGTCGGTGGATGCGGCGGTCAGGCCACTGAGCGCTTGGGAAAAGCCCATGGTTGTTCTCCGTGATGAGGGGTCAAAGCACCAGCTTGATGTCGCCGAGGCCAACGTTGTCGTTGACGCCACCCAGGTCGAGGGCTACCTCGTTGCTGCTGTCGGTGGTCACGCCGGTGACCAGGGCGTATTTCAGTGCGGTCGCCGTCACGCTGGCGTCGTCGCTGGACGCGTTCACCGTGAAGGTGTAACTGCCATCGGCGGCGGTGCTGCCGTCGTCCTGCACGCCATCCCAGTACAGGGTCTGGGTGCCGGCGCTCATGTCGCCGGCATCGAGGGTGGCAACCACGGTACCGCTGCTGTCGGCAATGTTGAGGGTGACGCTGTCGGCATCGTCGGCCAGGGTGACGCCGAACGCGGTGGCTACGCCGCTGGCGACCTGGATGGTGTCGCCCTCGATCAGCACGCCATTGTCCACCAGTGCCGAGGCCTGCAGGGTTTCGGCGGCGCTGATCTGGCCGGAGATGCCCTCCAGGGTGCTGGTCACTTCCTCGATGCTGCTGATGGTGCTGATCTGCGCCAGCTGGGTGACCATCTCGCTGTTGTCCAGCGGGTCGGTCGGGTCCTGGTTCTGTAATTGAGTGGTGAGCAGGGTGAGAAACTGGTCCTGCAGCTCGTCAGCGCTGGAGGCGGTGCTGTCGCTGGTGCTGCTGGTGCTGTTCATGGTCGCGAGGACCGAACTTGCAATGGTGCTGGTCATGGGTCAGGCCTCGCCGAGGGTCAGGGTCTTGAGCATCAGTTCTTTGCTGGCGGCCATGACTTCGACGTTGGCCTGGTAGGAGCGCGAGGCGGAAATCATGTTGACCATTTCGCCCACCGGCTCGACGTTGGGCATGGTCACGTAGCCCGACGCGTCGGCCAGCGGGTCGCCGGGCCGGTACTCCTGGCGCATGGGCGAGCTGTCCTCGATCACCTGGCTTACCCGCACGCCGCCCACGTCGCTGCCGTCCTGGTACTGGGTTTCGAACACCACCTGGCGGGCGCGATAGGCTTCGTTGTCGGGGCCACTGGTGGTATCGGCGTTGGCCAGGTTGCTGGCGGTCACGTTCATGCGCTCGGATTGAGCGCTGAGCGCGGAGCCGGCGATATCGAAAATACTGAACATGGACATGCGGTAATCCCCGGGTTATTCGGACTGCATCGCGTTTTTCAGCGACTGCAGGCGGTTGTTCAGGAAGGTCAGGCTGGCCTGGTAGCGGACGCTGTTGTCGGCGAACTGTGCGCGTTCGCGGTCCATGTCCACGGTGTTGCCATCGAGGCTGGGCTGGTCGGGCACGCGGTACAGCAACTCGTGCACCGAATTGCCGGCGCTGGCGGCGCGCAGGTGGCGGTCCGAGGTGGTGGCCAGTGACAGGTTGCGCAGCCGGCCCTGGCTCAGCGAGCTGGCCAGTTCGCTGGCGAAATCGAAGTCCCGCGCGCGGTAGTTGGGGGTGTCGGCGTTGGCGATATTGTTGGCCAGCACTTGCTGACGCTCCGCGCGCAAGCTCATGGCGTCTTGCGCAAAGCGCAGCTCGTTGTCGAGTTTGTCGATCATGCCCGCAGCCCATGCCCTCTGTTGAACGGCGTGCAGAGTAGTGGCGACGCACACCGGGCAAAGGCCGGAACAGACCGCTATTTGGCGAGCAATTCGAGCTTTGCGTTGCGGCTGAGCTGCCTAGAATGCTGCGCCTGAAACTCTTCAAGGGGCGCCTCTGCGATGGCCGGACTATTTCCGTTTGCGCGCATCTGCCGGTTGTTGGGCATGCTGCTGTGCGTGTTCCACGGCTGCGCCGCGCTGGCTCAGGGCGAGGTGCTGGACGCTCGGGTGCGGCAGTTGATACAGCCGCGCCTGCCGACGGGCAGCCGCCTCACCCAGCTGGACATCGGCCAGCCTGCTGCACGGATCAGCGCTTGTGCCGAACCGCGGCCCTACCTGGTGCACCCGCGGCGGCTGCCGGTTGGGCGGGTGGCGGTCGGTGTGCGCTGTGTCGATCAGGAAGGTGTGCTCGGTTACCTGCAGGTGATGGTGGGCGCAGTCGGCACTTATGTGGTCAGCGCCCGCAAGATAGAAGCGGGTGAAGTCGTCCAGGCCAGCATGCTGATCAGCCGACGCGGGCCGTTGCACGAGCTGCCCAACGGCAGTGCGTTGCGTGCCGACCAACTGGTGGGACGGCAAGCTGCCCGTGCTGTGGAAGCCGGCGCGGTGCTGGCGCTCAAAGGCGTGCGCGAGCGCTGGCTGGTGGAGCGCAACCACCCCGTGGTGTTGCGCGCACAAGGTGCGGGGTTCAGCCTCAGCCGCAACGGCAAGGCGCTGGACAACGGTGGCCTGGGCAGCCGGGTGCGGGTGCAGGGCAGCGACGGCCGGATGCTCGATGCCCAGGTCGTTGGCAACAACGAATTGCTGCTGCGCTACTGATTTTTTCGACGAAAACCTATCGCCGGCCAAAGGTGCCCCGTTCGCATGCCGATAGTGTTCCCATCACAGCCAACGAAGCCTCTATCGTGAATATCACAAGCTCCTCGCTCACCCACCTCCCTCCTTCGGCCGATGCCAGCCTGGCGGGCAGCGCTGCACCGCGGGTCGCGTCGCAGGGCCTGGATACCCAGGCCGAAGACGCCGTGCAGATTTCGCAGATCAGCGACCTCAACCCGACGGACCCGGCGGCGGACGTCGACCTGGAAAAGGTCGCCGCTGTGCGCCAGTCCATCGCTGATGGCAGCCTGCAGGTCGACGCGCAGGCTATCTATGACAGCCTAATTGCAGACATGAAGGAAATGCTCGGCAGTGAACCGACATGAACGCTTGCCCGCCGGGGCAGCCTTGAACGCGAGGGGCCTATGAGCCTGGGCAGGCACCTCGATGTGCAGCAACGGGTGGTCGAGCTACTGCTGCAGTTGCTTGAACAGGAGCGCCTGGCCCTGGCCCAGGGGCGAGTGGATGCCGAGCGTTTGCGCGAATTGGTCGCCGGTAAACAGGCGGCGTTGCTGCGCCTGGAGCAATTGGAGGCGATGCGCGCCGCTGCGCAATTGAAGCTTGGCTATGGCCCAGGGCGGCAAGGGGCATTACGGGCGGCGCGGGACGCCGATTGCCTGAGTGCCTGGCGGCGCTTGCGCCAGTCGGCGTTGCGTGCCCGGGCACTGAACCGGGTCAACGGTGAGGCGCTGGATGTGCGCATGAAAGGTAACCAGCAGATTCTCGATTTCCTCGACCGGATTACCGCAGACCGGCTGTATGGCCCCAATGGCCTCCCGGTGCCTGGCTTGGCGTGATGCGCAATGCACGTGCGTCCTTGTTTTTCAGGTCAGGGATTTTCCCTGCGATTTCATACAATCTGACAAATAGTGGATCCAATTTCTTTGCGCCAAGCAAAGCTATGGCTTAGTGTTCAAGCGTGACTGCCGTTGCCATCGGATGGCAACCCGGCCCCTACAAATGGACTTAAGGTACTGCCCGTGCAAACGCTCACTCGTACCCGCCAGCAGATCCGTGAACGGGTGCAGGCCAATGAGTTCGCTGAACTCAACCGTTTCTTCGATACCCTCCAGGCGCATTGGCAGCAAGCGCCGCCAGGGGAGTGCCCGGCCTATATGGAGGCGGTTCAGGGGCACATGCTGATCGATTGGGACGTCGACGGCAGCAAGGCCCTGACCCAGCGCCTCAAGGCCTGGATCGACGCCTGCCCCAAGGCCTATCACCCGCAGGTGGCCATGGGGTTTCACTGTTTCAACCGGGCTCGCCACATCCGCGGGGCGCTGGCTGCCAGTGACGTCTGCGAGGCGCGCTGGTTGGCTGCAGAACAAGCCTGCGAGATGGCCGCAGCGCACTTCCTGCGGGCCATGGAGCGTTGCCCGCAGCCTGTGGCGGCGGCCATCGGCCTGTTGCAGATCAGCGCGCATTTCCGTGAGCCCGGGTGGCTGGTCGAGTTGTTTCAGGGCCAGCCAGCGCGTTTCCGGCCGAGCGCGCATGCCGATGTCGAAGTGCAAGAGGCCGCAGCACCGCTGCTGGTCAGATACAGCCTGGCCCCGCTGGTCGAGCTGCCGCAGGCACTGCCCGTTTCCTTGAGCACGCGCTTGGGCGCCGTGCAGGAGGATGCCGAGGGCTACTGGCTGCGGCACGCACTGGCCTGGTTCCCCGGTTGTTTCGAGGCGATCGAGGCGTATGCCAGCTACCTGACGCCCCGTTGGGGCGGTAGCTATGCAGCCATCGAGGCCGTGGCCAACGGCCCGTTGTGCCAAGGCTGGAATGAAATGCAGCGTAATGCGATCCGCTGGCTGGCACTCGAAGACCAGTTCTGGCTGCCATCGGCCGATCAGCCGCAGCAGATTGCAGGCTGGCAGCGGGCCTTCGAGGACTGGGCGCGACGCCCGCTCAGGCCGAGGGAGCGCGCCACCTTGCTCGCTAGACGTGCGGCGTTTCGCTGCTGTTCGCTGCAGGATTACCCAGAGGCGATGCGTGACTTCGCCAGCAGTGTCGAGCTTTATCCTGATCAGGGCTTTGTCCCGGCCATCGGTGAGCCATTCCACAGTTTTGTCTGCCTCGTGCTTTTTCATGGCGTGCAAGACCCTACCGACGCGTTTCGTACCGCCATCGAGCGTTTGTGCGACAACCGCAGGCAAGCGGCGGCCTGTGCATTGCGGGCAGCGGGGCACCAGTTCGGGCTCTGGGGCTTCAGCCAGTGCGCCGAGCAGGCGCAAAGCTGGTTGCACGCGGCGGTCAAGCGCCAGTATGGGCGTGAGGGGCTGGGTTTTGACGTGCTTGAGGTACCGCGCCTGCTATGGGCTGCGAAGCAGTACCAAGCCGCCTACTTCCTTTACAAGCAATGCGCCGAATGGAAGCTGCCGGATGCCGCCGCCTCGCTTTACGCGCTGCACTGCGGCCGGCTGGAGGACACGCCAGCCCCCTACGTGGATGCCGAGGCAGCGGAGCATTGGTTGTTGCGTGCTGCCGAGTCTGGCAGCCAGATGGCCAAGTACGACCTGGCCTGCCAACGCATGCGGGGTTTCGAAGCCCTGAGTGAGCGCAGTGCAATGCTCGCGGTGAGGCGTTTGCTGCTCGATTGCCTGGGTAACGAAGAGCTGGATGCCCACGCCCGCTTGCAGGTGGCCATGCTGCAACGCAAGTTCGGCGACCCTCGGGAGCGCGCAGAAGCGGTCGCCTACCTGCTCGACCTGGTCGCCTACCCGGATTGTGGCATCGCCGGGCGTGCCTGCGCCGAACTCGGCCTGGCCTGGATGCATGGGCAGGGCACGCGCAAGCAGAGCCGTTTCGCGGCCATCGAATGGGTCAGCCGTGCGGTGGCGTTGCTGCCGGGAGATGCGGCGATTGAAGGCATACAAGCCGAAATCCGCAACTCGCACAACTTGTTCAAGACCTTGTTCACGGTGTGCAGCGCGTCGCTGTTCCGCGGCGACCTGCACGCCAGCGAGCTGCCGCCCAAGCTGAGCAGCCAGGCGCCTGATCGGCTGCGGGCCTCTGCCTGAGCGCAGCGCCGCAGCCGTCTCAGGTTCAGGCTGCGGCGCCGAGGATGATGGGCGACCCGTTGGAGAGGGTTATTCCTGTGTCGCTGGCGCCATCCGGGCTTCCAGCTCTGCGACCTGTTTCTCCAGGGCTTCCAGGCGCGCGCGGGTGCGGGCCAGCACGACCATCTGGCTGTCGAATTCTTCACGGCTGACCAGGTCCAGCTTGCTGAAGGCGCCTTGCATCAGCACCTTGAACTGGCTTTCCAGTTCGGCGCGGGGCTGGGCGGTGTCGCCGCTGAACAGGCGCGAGGCCTGGTCGCTCAGGGCGTCGAGAAGGGCTTTGGGCGCGAGCATGATCGGCTATCCACGGCTGATGGGAAATGGCCGGCAGTGTACCACGGCGCCGTTTCCTGGCCGGTTGCACATTTTTCGAGCAGCGGCGTGCACTGTTGCGCACCAAAGCTGTGCATCTTTTCGATACTGGCGACTGGCCAATCCCGACTCTTTCATGCAACGCGCTGTTTTCCGGGGCTTTAACGGAACTGGCAAGGTTTCTGCAAAGACCTGTACGAGCCATGCACTGATGCAGTTCCTTGTGACCAGGCAGTGCGCACGCGGAGCCGGATGCCGACGACGCGTTACAAAGCCAACCGCTGCGCTTAGACTTGAGACGGGTTTGTTTTCCTGGGGCAAGTCCACCAAATCGGGAGAGAGTTTCATGAAGCTAGTCACAGCCATCATCAAGCCGTTCAAGCTGGACGACGTGCGCGAGTCGCTGTCGGAAATCGGCGTGCAGGGCATTACCGTCACCGAAGTTAAAGGCTTCGGCCGGCAGAAGGGCCACACCGAGCTGTATCGCGGTGCGGAATACGTGGTCGACTTCCTGCCCAAGGTGAAGATCGACGTCGCCATCGACGACAAAGACCTCGATCGAGTGATCGAAGCCATCACCAAGGCGGCCAACACCGGCAAGATCGGTGACGGCAAGATCTTCGTGGTGAATCTGGAGCAGGCAATCCGCATCCGTACCGGCGAAACCGATACCGACGCGATCTAAGCGCCAAACAAAGCCTCACCAAACCCAACGCCCCAGGAGAAAACAACATGACTCTGCGTAAGATCGCAGGGCTAGGAGCCCTATTGTCCCTCGTAATGCCGGGCCTTGCCCTGGCAGAGGAGGCTGCCCCAGCGCTGAACTCCGGTGACACCGCCTGGATGCTGACCGCAACGGCGCTGGTGCTGTTCATGACCATCCCGGGCCTGGCCCTGTTCTACGGCGGCATGGTGCGTTCCAAGAACGTGCTTTCGGTGATGATGCAGTGCTTCGCCATCACTGGCCTGATGAGCATCCTGTGGGTCGTTTACGGCTATAGCATGGCCTTCGATACCACCGGTATGGAAAAGGGCGTGCTCAACTTCAATTCCTTCGTTGGCGGCTTCTCCAAGGCCTTCCTCAGCGGCGTCACGCCAGAGGGCCTGACCTCGGCCACCGCACTGTTCCCTGAAGCGGTCTTCATTACCTTCCAGATGACCTTCGCCATCATCACCCCGGCGCTGATCGTCGGTGCCTTCGCCGAGCGCATGAAGTTCTCCGCGATGCTGGTGTTCATGGGCATCTGGTTCACCCTGGTCTACGCACCGATCGCGCACATGGTCTGGAGCGGTGACGGCGCGCTGATGTGGGACTGGGGCGTGC